>ERZ808051.1837-NODE-1837-length-12482-cov-3.353648_pt1 | contig 12482 bp, 10 predicted proteins | sample MGYA00380199_ERZ808051 | MGnify/ENA primary metagenome ERZ808051 (study PRJEB31490, sample SAMN06133391) | mouse gut metagenome | isolation source: J11 | host: mice | place: China: Chengdu | collected 2015-05 ...
TATTTTGTCAGGAGCCTTTATTTTGACAATCCTGCAGACATGGCCCTGCGGGAAAAAATCGATGGAGCGGACAGAAGGGAGAAGTTCCGGCTCCGCTGTTATAACGGGGACATATCCCTGATCCATCTGGAAAAGAAAAGCAAGTACAATGGGCTTGGATGTAAGGAAAGCACGGAGCTGACGGCAGGAGAGGCGCAGGCTATTCTGGATGGAAGGACAGAATGGATGATGGAATCCGGCAGCCCCCTTTTGCAGGAGCTGTACTGCAAAATGAAGACCCGGGGACTGCGCCCCAAAACCATAGTGGATTATGTGAGGGAGCCCTATGTGTTCCGGCCCGGAAATGTGAGGGTGACCTTAGATTATAATATCCGCACCGGGCTGTTCTGCACGGATTTTTTAAATCCCGGGTGTGTAACGGTTCCCGCAGGGGGCGATCTGGTGATCCTGGAGGTGAAGTGGGACGCCTTCCTGCCCTCCGTTATAAGGGATGCGGTGCAGCTTAAGGGGCGGCATACGGCGGCCTTTTCCAAATATGCCGCCTGCCGTATTTACGGATAGCAGTCAAAAACAGATTTCACGCAATAGCAAAAAAAGGAGAGAAAAGCTTATGACCTTTCAGGATATTTTCAAATCAAGTTTTCTGGAGAACGTAACCAGTATCAGCCTGCCGGACATGACGATTGCGCTGGCGCTGGCCTTTTGTCTTGGGATGTTTATTTTTTTGGTATATAAAAGAACCTTTTCGGGGGTAATGTATTCCTCAAGCTTTGGTGTGACGCTGATTGCCCTGACCATGATCACCACCCTGGTAATTCTTGCGGTGACCAGCAATGTGGTGCTTTCCCTGGGAATGGTAGGCGCTCTGTCCATCGTCCGTTTCCGGACGGCGATCAAGGAGCCTTTGGACATTGCCTTTTTGTTCTGGTCGATTGCGGCGGGGATCGTACTGGCGGCGGGAATGATTCCGCTTGCAGTCTTTGGCAGTGTGCTGATCGGCGTTACCCTTCTTATCTTTGTAAATAAAAAATCCTACATCAATCCCTATATCGCAGTGCTGCAATGCGAGAGCCATGACAGCGAGCAGCGGGCGATGGAATACCTAAAGGGCAGGGTGCGCCGTTTGACGGTTAAGAGTAAAACGGCGCAAAAGGGGGCAGTGGAGCTGAATCTGGAGATTCGGCTTAAGGATGACAATACGGACTTTGTAAATGAGCTGGCAGAGCTTGAGGGTGTGGAAAGCGCCGTGCTTGTCAGCTACAACGGGGATTATATGGGCTGACCCGGCAAAATTGATTGCCGGCGGGCTTTGCAGGAGGAATTGTATGTCAACTCACAAATATATCGACAGGGTTTGCGCCTTGGCTCTCCTTTTTGCCATCGCAATAACGGCGGTCTTTATGAACGGAAATGCGCCGGGAGTTCTGGCGATTTCCGGCAGGGCAGGGTATGTAAACCGGCTGTTTGACACATCCCAGGTTCATACCATTGATATTGTGATGGAGGATTGGGAGGATTTTATCGGGAATTGTGAAAACGAGGAGTATGAGCAGTGTACGGTGGTGATTGACGGAGAGGTCTGCAAGGATGCGGGGATCCGTGCAAAGGGGAATACCTCTCTTTCCAGCGTTTCTGCCATGGGCGGCGAGAGGTACAGCTTTAAGATTGAGTTTGACCACTATGACCGGACAAAAAACTACTTTGGGCTGGATAAGCTTAATCTTAACAATCTGATCCAGGATACCACCTTTATGAAGGATTATCTCACTTACCGGATGATGGGAAGCTTTGGGGTAGACGCTCCTTTATGCAGCTATGCCTATATCACGGTGAACGGCAGTGACTGGGGACTCTATCTTGCCGTGGAGGGTGTGGAGGAGGCCTTTTTACAGCGCAGTTATGGCAATGACTATGGAAAGCTTTACAAGCCCGACAGCATGGATATGGGCGCAGGGCCGGGGAACGGAAGAAAATTCCGTATGGATGAATTTACGGATTTTTCCGGCCAGGAAGAGGCGGGCGCAATACCGGAAAAGCCGGAGGCTGCAAAACCGCCGGAAGGAATGGGAGATTTCAGGGAATTTGGGCAGACAGAAGGTTTTGGGCGGCCGCAGGATATGGACAGAAGGGAATTTCCGAAAGCTCCCTTCGCAGGAATGGGAAGCAGCGATGTGAAGCTGCAGTATCTCGGAGATGATCCGGAAAGTTACCCAAACATTTTTGAAAATGCCAAAACAGATATAGGAAAGGCGGATAAAAAGCGCCTGATTTCTTCCTTGAAAACCCTAAGCGAAGGCGGGGCAGAGCAGGCGGTGGATGTGGATGAAGTGATCCGCTACTTTGTGGTTCACAATTTCGTCTGCAACGGGGACAGCTACACCGGAAGCATCGTGCATAATTACTATCTTTATGAGGAGGACGGGCGGCTTTCCATGATTCCGTGGGATTACAATCTGGCCTTCGGCACCTTCCAGGCATCGGATGCAACGGCTATGGTAAATTCTCCCATCGATTCGCCTGTGTCAGAGGCAGCAGGGGGCTTCCCAGGTTCCGGACCCGGACAAGAGCAGAGCCGGAACGGACAGGAAAAAGAGCCGGCTATGGACATGGCGGACAGAGAGGACAGCCGCCCCATGGTGGACTGGATTTTTGAGCAGGAGGCATATACCCGGCAGTATCACCAGTACTTTGAGGATTTTCTGGAGAGTGTGGATTTCGATGAAATAATTGACACGGCGGCCGGATTGATTGCTCCTTATGTGGAGAAGGATCCGACGAAGTTTTATACCTGTGAGGAATTTGAGACGGGGGTTGCCGCGCTGAAGGAATTTTGCAGCCTGCGCAGGGAAAGCGTGGAGGGACAGCTTTCCGGCAGGATTGCGGCAGACAGCGCCGGGCAGGCGGCAGAAGGCGCCGCTTTGATTGACGCGTCCCATCTTGACCTTTCGGATATGGGAACTATGGAGCGCGCAGGGGAAGGAGGCGGAAAAGGAAAATATTTTGCAGTCAGTGCGGATATCCTGTATAATGATAATAAAATGCAGAAATTGAAAGGAGAAGGGGAGCATGATTTTACAGAGTAAAAGGGTATGGCTGGGGGGCCAGTTTGCAGAAGCCCAATTGGAGATTCAGGGAGAAAAAATCAGCCGGATTTATCCCTGGGGGACAAAGAGCGCGGACGTGGATTACGGAAGGGAGAGGATTTTGCCGGGCTTTATCGATGTCCACACCCATGGCTCCTACGGGTTTGATACCAATGACGCGGAGCCGGAAGGGCTGCGCAGGTGGATGAAGCAGATTCCCCAGGAGGGTGTGACCGGTATTCTGCCCACCACCGTAACCCAACTGCCAGAGGTTCTGACTGCGGCGGTCGCCAACGTGGCAAAGGTGGCCGGGGAGGGCTATGAAGGGGCGGAAATTCTGGGGATTCATTTTGAGGGCCCTTATCTGGATATGGAATATAAGGGGGCGCAGCCGCCGGAGGCGATCGCGAAGGCTTCGGTGGAAGAGTTTTGCAGATACCAGGAGGCGGCTAACGGCATGATCCGCTATATTACGCTGGCCCCGGAGCATGATGAGGATTTTGCCCTGACCAGATACTGCAGGGAGCATGGAGTGGTGGTGAGCATGGGGCATTCCTCGGCGGATTATGAGACGGCCCTGATGGGGATTGCCAACGGAGCTATGAGCATGACCCATGTATATAACGGCATGACGGCTTATCATCACAGAAAACCGGGGCTTGTGGGGGCGGCCCTTAGGCTGCGGGACATCTATGGAGAGGTGATCTGCGACGGATGCCATTCTCATCTGGCGGCGCTGAACAATTTCTTTGCCGCCAAGGGAAGGGATTACGGGATTATGATTACGGACTCGCTTCGGCCCAAGCATTGTCCGGCAGGGGGAGAGTACGATCTTGGAGGACATGCCATTGAGGTCGGGGAGGACGGGCTTGCCAGGCTGAAGGGCACGGACACCATAGCGGGCAGTACCTTGAATATGAACCAGGGGCTTCGGATCCTGGTGGAGGAAGCCATGGTGCCCTTTGACGCGGCGGTAAATTCCTGTACCCTTAACCCGGCCAGGGCGCTTGGCGTGGACGGGCGCAAGGGAAGCCTTCGGGCGGGCTGCGACGGAGATATTGTGGTGCTTGCAGAGGATTATCAGGTGATACAAACCTACTGCAGAGGAAAGGCTATGCTCTGATGAAAGTGGTAATTGCAATGGACTCCTTTAAAGGCAGTCTCACCTCCATGGAAGCCGGAAAGGCGGTGAGGGAAGGACTATGGCGCGTATTTCCCCGGGCCAAAGCTGTGATTAAGCCTCTTGCCGACGGCGGGGAGGGAACCTTAGAGGCCCTTGTTGGCGGCATGGGCGGCGTTATGCAGAGCGTTACGGTGCGGGGGCCTCTGGGAGAGGCGAGGGAGTGCAGATACGGAATCGTTGAGAAAGAAAAGGACAAAGGCGGGCGCACCGCAATCATCGAGATGTCCGGTGCGGCAGGCCTTACCCTGGTGCCGCCGCAAAAGCGCAACCCGCTTTTTACCACCACCTATGGAGTGGGGGAAGTGATCCGTCATGCCATCGGCAGGGGCTGCCGCCATTTCCTGATCGGAATCGGCGGCAGCGCCACCAATGACGGCGGTGTGGGAATGCTGCAGGCTCTTGGCTATGATTTCCTGGACGAAGAGGAAAAGTCGGTTCCCTTCGGCGCCCAGGGGCTTGAAAAGCTGAGGAAGATTGCAGATTCCCGCGTGCTGCCGGAGCTTGGAGAGTGTGAGTTTCGGATTGCCTGCGACGTGGAGAATCCCCTTTGCGGCCCCTTGGGGTGCAGCGCGGTGTATGGGCCCCAAAAGGGAGCGGATGAGCAGATGATCCGCAGCATGGACGGGTGGATGGCACATTATGCGAAGCTGGCCAGGGCCTATAACCCGAAGGCCGATCCGGCCCGGAAGGGCGCCGGTGCGGCGGGAGGTCTTGGCTTTGGCTTTGTGACCTTCACCAGCGCCAGGCTGGAAGCCGGGATTCAGATTGTGATGGAGGAAACGGGACTTGCAAAGGAGATCGAGGATGCCAGCCTGGTGATCACAGGGGAGGGCAGGCTGGACGGACAGACGGCCATGGGGAAGGCCCCTGTGGGCGCGGCGAAACTGGCAAAGAGCTATGGAAAGAAGGTCTTTGCCTTTGCAGGAAGCGTGACCAGACAGGCAAGGGCGTGCAATGACCAGGGAATCGACGCTTTCTTTCCTGTGCTGAGAGACATCACCACCCTGGAGGAAGCCATGAAAAAGGAAAACGCATGGGCCAATCTGGCTGATGCGGCGGAACAGGCGTTTCGGTGCTATGGAGCCGCTTTGGAGGGCAGGAGGTAACATAAGGACGGAGGTGGAAGTTTGAAAAGACCGCTGCCGATTGGCGTGGATAATTTTGAAGATTTAGTGAAAGCAGGCTATTATTATGTAGATAAGACTATATTTATTAAAGAACTGTTGGATTTAAAAGGGAAGGTGAACCTCTTTATCCGTCCTAGGCGTTTCGGGAAAACCCTTAACCTGAGTATGCTGCGGTATTTTTTTGAGGATACCGGGGACAAAGAACAGAATACCCAGAATAAAGAACTTTTTCGTGGGATGAAGATCATGGAGGAGGCGGACTGTTACACCAGTCAGATGGGCATGTATCCGGTTCTTGAACTGACGCTGAAATCAGCGAAACAGAAAAGCTATGACATGGCTTACTATATGATCCAGACTGCGATAAGCACGGAATTTGAGCGGCACAGAAAGGTGGTGGAGGAGGGCAGGGAGCAGTTGTCCTTAGTAGAGTATGAACAGTACATCCGGATCGCGGAGAGGGCGGAGGAGGAGAAGGGCATCAGAAATTCGCTGTATTTGTTCTGCCAGTGTATGTATAAGATCACGGGGAAGAAAACGGTCATTTTGATCGATGAATATGATGTCCCGCTGGAAAATGCATATTTCCGTGGATTTTACGGGGATATGGCGGATTTCGTCCGCTCTTTGTTTGAGACTGCTCTCAAAACCAATCATTACCTGCAGTTTGCCGTTATTACGGGGTGCCTTCGGATCTCAAAGGAAAGCATTTTCACGGGACTGAACCACCTCAACATTATATCGATCCTTGACCGGAGGTACAGCGAGCATTTTGGGTTTACGGAGCCGGAGGTAAGAGCGCTCATGTCCTGTTACGGGGTGGAAAGCCGTTTTTCTACCATGAAGGAGTGGTATGACGGCTACCGGTTCGGAGATTTACAGGTCTATAATCCCTGGAGTGTGATCAAATTTCTCTACGACCTGGATGCGGATATTCGTGCATTTCCCCGGCCTTACTGGATTAATACCAGCTCCAATGATATTATCAGGGAGCTGATCGCCAGGGCTGACCGGGAGACGAAGGGCCAGATCGAAACCCTTCTTGGCGGGGGGACGCTGGATATTCAGGTGCATGAGGAGATTACCTATGAGGATATGCAGGGCAGAGGGGAAAATTTGTGGAATTTTCTTTATTTTACAGGATATTTGACGAAAGAGGGCGAATATTTTAAAGAATCCTCTATCTTTTTGCGGGTGCGGATTCCCAATACAGAGGTGAAGACAATTTATCAGAATACCATTCTCAACTGGATGAGAGGAATGATGGAAAAAGAGGATTTCCATGATCTGTACCGCGCAATGGAGGACGGAAATGCCGGGAAAATGCGGGATATATTAAACGGCCAGCTTTTACGCACCATTAGCTTTTTTGACAGCGCAGAGAATTTTTATCATGGATTTCTGGCAGGAATCTTAAGCCAGAGCGAGAATTATCTGGTCAAATCAAACAGAGAGTCCGGCAGGGGGCGCTCTGACATTATGGTAAAAAGCCCGTCCCTGCGGGGAAGATCCTTTATTTTGGAGATAAAGGTTTCCGACAATATTGATCATCTGGAGATGGATGCGCAGAAGGCCTTAAATCAAATTTATGACAATAAATACAGGCAGGAGCTGCGCAGCGAGGGATACAGGAAAATCGACTGTTACGGAATCGCCTTTTACCGGAAGGATTGCGAGGTAAGGTTCGGAAACGGGGAGGGCGAATAGAACGCAAAACGGGTTGTACATTTTTTGCCGAAAGCATATAATAGCGGTATGGAATATGCGGCCTTAGGGCTGCGGGATAAGCAGGATTTCAGGGAAAGGATAAAAATTATGTGGAACGGAAAGCAAAAGGCTGTGACATTCAGCTATGATGACGGCGTTGTGATGGACAAAAGGCTGGTGGAGATTTTTAACCGCTATGGGATGAAGGGGACTTTTAATTTGAACAGCGGCATGTTCAGCTATGCGGCCTTTTTTAACAAGGAAGAGGTGGAAATCCACCGTATGAATGCAGACGCTCTTCCGAAGCTTTATGAAGGGCATGAAATTGCGGTGCATTGTCTGACTCATGCGGATCTGCCCAAATGGGATGACGAGACGGTTTATAATGAGATTCGGCTGGATAAGCAGAATCTGGAGCGGATTTTTGAGAGGGAAATCTGCGGTATGGCCTATCCCTTCGGTACTTATGACGAGAGGGTGATGAAGATCGCAGCCGACTGTGGGATCAGGTATGCCAGAACGGTAGAGGAGACAGGGAATTTTGAAATCAGCGAAAATCTTCTGGCGCTGAAGGCAAGCGCCCATCATAACAGAGCGGATTTATTTGAAATGATTGACCGTTTCCTTACACTTGAGCCCGAAAAGCCGCAGCTTTTGTATATCTGGGGACACAGCTATGAATTTGAGGTGGAGAAAAACTGGGAACGTATAGAAAAAATCTGCAGTCTGCTTTCGGTAAGAGAGGATATTTTTTATGGGACAAACAGCGAGGTGCTGCTTTAAACGTCCCATTCATTTGACGAATGAGTTTTAAGTTATTATAATGGTTTAAATTTGAGAAAGAAGGAATTGCAATGACAAAAATTGATATTGTGTCCGGGTTTCTGGGCGCAGGAAAGACTACTTTAATCAAAAAGCTTCTTGCGGAGGCCTTGGGAAATACGAAGGTGGTTCTGATCGAAAATGAATTCGGGGAGATCGGCATCGACGGAGGATTTCTAAAGGAAGCCGGTATTGAAATCAAAGAAATGAATTCCGGCTGTATCTGCTGCTCTCTGGTGGGGGATTTCGGTACTTCCCTGAAAGAGGTGATGCATACCTATGAACCGGAGCGGATCCTGATCGAGCCCTCAGGAGTAGGGAAGCTTTCCGATGTGATGAAGGCGGTGCAGGATGTGATCGATACGAAGGAGGTGGCCTTAAACAGCGCGGTTGCCGTTGTGGACGCTTCCAAGTGTAAGATGTATATCAAGAATTTCGGGGAATTTTTTGTGAATCAGATAGCCCACGCAGGAACCATTGTGCTGAGCCGCAGCGGAAATATATCGGAAGAGAAGCTGGGCAAGTGCATTGAGCTGATCAGAGAGCATAATGGGAAGGCAACCATTATCACAACGCCCTGGGAGGAGCTGGATGGAAAGGATATTCTGATGTCCATCGAGGGAGCGGGTGATCTGGAGGCGGAGATGATGGCGGAGCTTAAGGCAAACCGCAATAAGGAGGAAGAGCACCACCATCATCATGATGCGGAGTGCGGCTGTGAGCATCACCATGGGGAGGGACACCATCACCACCATGGTGAAGAGTGCGGCTGTGAACACCATCATGGGGAGGAAGGACACCATCATCATGACGGGGAATGCGGCTGCGGCCATCACCACGGGGAAGGGCACCACCATCACCATGCCGATGAAGTATTTACCAGTTGGGGAATGGAAACGCCTGCGGCTTACGCCAAAGACGAGATTGCGCATATACTGGACGAATTGGACAACGAAGGCAGATACGGCTTTGTCTTAAGGGCGAAAGGGATGGTTCCCGGCAGGAACGGCGGATGGGTGTACTTTGATTATGTACCCGGCGAGAGCAATGTGCGTGAGGGAAAGCCGGACGTGACGGGGAAATTCTGTGTGATCGGTTCGAAACTAAAAGAGGATGCCCTGAAGGCTCTTTTTGAAAACGCAAGAGAATAAAAGAGGCGGCATAAAAGGGCGGCATGGAGGATTATTATGAAGCCGGTTTATATCATAAATGGTTTTTTGGAAAGCGGAAAGACGGAATTTATCAGATTTACGCTGGATCAGCCCTATTTTCAGGTCAGAGGCAAAACGCTTCTGATCCTCTGTGAAGAGGGGGAGGAGGAGTATGACAGGGCGCTTCTTGAGAGAACCCGCACAGAGCTGGTGCTGATTGAGGAGGAAGAGGATTTTAATACGGCCCGCTTGCTGGAGCTGGAAAAAAAGTACCGTCCGGAGCGTATTATTGTAGAATATAACGGAATGTGGAACTACAAGAAAATGAAGCTTCCCTTCCACTGGAAGATCGAACAGCAGATTACGATTATTGATGCCTCCACCTTCCCTATGTATTTTACCAATATGAGATCGCTTTTGGCGGAGATGCTCAGAAAGTCAGAGATGATCATATTTAACCGCTGTGACGGCGCGGAGGATCTAAGTCTCTACAAAAGAAATATCAAGGCGATCAATCAGCAGGCAGAGATTGTGTTTGAGGGGGCGGACGGAGAGATCAACCAGATTTTTGAGGAGGATTTGCCTTACCGGCTTGACGCGCCCGTGATCGAGCTGGATAATGAGGGCTATGGCATCTGGTATTTGGACAGCCTGGACAATTTGGACCGCTATATTGGGAAGACCGTGCAGTTTGTAGCGATGGTGCTAAAGCCGGGAGGCTTTCCGAAGGGCTATTTTGTGCCGGGGCGTATGGCAATGACCTGCTGCGCAGACGATATGGCGTTTCTGGGCTTTGCCTGTGAATACGAGGGGTGCGGTCAGCTCTCTGATAAACAGTGGGTGAAAGTGACTGCAAAGGTTGCAAAAGAATATTTCGCAGACTACGGCGGGGAAGGGCCTGTGCTGAAGGCGGTCAGCGTAGAGCAGACAAAGGCTCCCAAGGAAGCCGTAATCAGTTTTGTGTAACAGGTACGGGAGTGAAGCTTTATGGATCAATATTCCGCTATACAGTGGCTGTTTTTCTTTTATTTTTACTGTTTTTTCGGATGGATTTTTGAATCCACCTTTGTCTCAGTCAAAAGCAGGAAGTTTGTAAACCGGGGCTTTATGCGGGGGCCTTTTCTTCCCATCTACGGAAGCGGGGCTATTATGATGCTGGTGGTTTCCATGCCCTTTCAGGACAATATTTTCCTGACCTATATTGCAGGATGCATTGGGGCTACTGCCCTGGAGCTGGTGACGGGAATTCTTATGGAATCTCTTTTCAAGGTGCGGTATTGGGATTACTCCAATCAGAGGCTTAATTATAAGGGGCATATTTGTCTTTCCTCCACCATAGCCTGGGGATTTCTGACTATCCTTATGACAGAGCTGGTTCACAGAGGCGTGGAACAGGTTGTATTCCTCATTCCTGCGGGTGTGATTACGGCGGTGACGCTGGCGCTTACGGTTTATATTACTGTAGATTTCACCCTTTCCTTCAAGGCGGCCATGGATCTGCGGGATGTACTTATTGGGCTGGAAAAGGCAAAGCAGGAGATGGAGCGGATTCAGAAGCGGTTGGATGTCATTATTGCGGTTGCCAATGAGGAGATCGAGGCCCGCAGGCAGGAAAAAACCATGCGGATGGATGAGCTGACGGAAAGCATTGAAGAAAAATTTGCTTCCTTAAAAGAGCGTTTCAGGATAAGCCCTCCGGAATTTATGGCGGATGTGCGGGAGGAGATCATGGAGCTGCGCAGCAGATATTCTGTGGAAAAAGAGCAGCGCCAGCAGTTTAAGGGCCTTAAGGATTTCTACCAGAGAAGCCTGATCAAGGGAAATCCAAGTATGTACTCAAAGCGGTTCGCAGAGGCGTTGGAGGAGCTTAAGAAGGCAGCAGGCGAGTGGAAGAAAAAGTAAAAAAATTTAAAATAGGTATTGACGAATTGCGTCATAAATGGTAATATATCATTCGTGACGTGAGTCAAGCGGAAGTGTCGGAACTGGCAGACGAGCAAGACTAAGGATCTTGTGTGCATTGCGCACGTGAGGGTTCAAGTCCCTTCTTCCGCAGTAAGTTAGAGTATGGGAAACCTTTGATTTTACTAAGGTTTCCTTTTTTTTTGCATGAGAAGATATTCTATAGTCATTTTTCTAAAATCCTCCGAAAGCCTTGAAAACAAAGGATATGTGTGGCAATCGGGAAACTGTGACATATATGCGAATATATTATAACGGAGGATTTCAAGACGGACAAATATATTTATGATGAAAACAAGGAACGAGTCTGCGTATAGCCAATTGAGAACTGTCTGAAAAATCAGGTAATTCTCAATTACTTGAAAATATGGCTGTTTCGCTGTATGATATTTCAAAGGTACACAGTCACATAGGGATTTATGGAGGAATAAATATTATGATTACGGAGAGCAAATATCCAATATTAGAGTTTGATGATAACAAAGTTGCAAAATTAAATCCAACATCTTTTGTAGACCAATCGTTTGAAACAGATAAGTTAATTATTACTTTTTTCCCTGAGGTTATGGATAAATTAGTAGACGAAGGTAAGATTATACATGAAAAAACGATTGGCGGTGAGAATCCGGTCTTAATATACCGCTTTTTAGACGATGATATTCTGATTACATTGGGTCAGGTAGGATGTCCGGCTTGTGCAGGAAATTTGGATCTGTTTAATGCTATGGGGATTACCAGGGTCATGTTCTGTGGCGGCGGCGGAGTTCTCGACAAAAACATCGAAGTGGGTCAGATACTTGTTGTGGAAGGAGCAATTAGGGATGAGGGGTTTTCATACCATTACATAGAACCTTCAAAATATATCTTTACAGATCCAGAAACCACTGAAAAAATTACAACCTATTTAGAAAATAATTCGATTTCATACATTCGAGGATTGACCTGGACAACAGATGCAATATTCAGAGAAACTGCTGACAAAATAGCACGGCGAAAAGGAGAAGGTGCGAAGATTGTGGAAATGGAGCAGGCAGGGTGTATTGCCGTTTCACAATTCAGAGGTTTTAAATATGGAGCGTTGATATATGGCGGGGATGACGTTTCGCAGGACGAATGGAGCAATAGGGGATGGCGTAGCCGAGAAGGAATTCGTTATGACCTTGTGACGCTTTGTAAAAAGCTGGTTGGAATATTATAGCATTATTTTATCCTGCTCGGCAAGGTTAGCGGTTATACTGTTTTCATGGTTTTTCAGGATGTTTTGGTTAAAATAAAGTAAAGGAGGCTGGTAAGCAGTGGAACAGAAATCTCAAAAAATAAAAAAGATTCGTGAAAAAGAAAATGCAATTTTGGATTCAATGAGTCCCAAATTTAACAGAAGCATGATTGCTTATCATGAAACCGGAGATTTATTTGCCGATACCTGTGAAATTGTAGAAAGTGCCCA
>ERZ808051.1838-NODE-1838-length-12477-cov-5.328629_pt1 | contig 12477 bp, 13 predicted proteins | sample MGYA00380199_ERZ808051 | MGnify/ENA primary metagenome ERZ808051 (study PRJEB31490, sample SAMN06133391) | mouse gut metagenome | isolation source: J11 | host: mice | place: China: Chengdu | collected 2015-05 ...
TCCCGGGTGACCAGGGAGTACTTCATGCCCACGTGGCCCATGGCGATGCCGTCGCACACGGCGATGGCGGGGAACTCGATGGGGGTGCCCCCGGCGGCCCGGACGCCCGCCTTGACGGCCTCGGCGATCTTGTCCAGGTTCATGTGGCCGGGGACGATCTCGTTATAGGAGCACACCACGCCGATGAGGGGCCGTTCCAGCTCCTCCCTGGTGTAGCCCAGGGCGTAGAACAGGGAGCGGTTGGGGGCGGTGGGGATGCCTTTTTTCACATGGTCGGAACGCATAGCGCAAAACTCCTTTGCGGTTTTATAGAATACAGTATTTTACCACAAAAAGCGCGGGAGCGCAATGGAAAATCAATTGATTTCCAAACGCTCCCGTCATTCATTGACAAAATATTTGGCTGGCGCTATGATGGTTGCGGCGCTGATGAGAAAACGGGCAGGCGGTTGGCTGCATGACCCCGGAAGGGGGGGTAGAAATGCTGATTACCATGACGTTTTATGTCCGTAAATGGACGGTAACGATCCAGGTAAGATGCAGAAACCGCCACTCGGCCAAGTGACGGTTTCCTGTTCATAAGACTGGTGAAGCCCTCGCAAAGTTGAGCCAACCGCCTTCCTTCAGCGCGGGTGTACTTATATTATACACCCCCGGGGCGCTTTGTCAAGCACAAAGCGCCCCGGCGCTTTTTGGTCAGGAATTTTCCTCCGATTCCGCGTCCTCCCGGAGGTTTTCCAGGGCCACCCGGGTGGCCTCGATGACAAAGGCGGAGAAGGTGACGTTGGTGCCGCGGATTGCTTCTTCAATCTGCTCAATGATGTCATTGGGGAAGCGAACGGATTTTTGTGTAGTATCTGGGATAACTGGTAATTTAAATTTTCGCATATTTATATCACCCGCATTACATTATGTCATTTACAAAGTAATACAATGTGTGGTGTAAATAAATGGGACAAAAGTAAGTTTATAGAAAGTATAAAAGTAATTCAAATGTATACCGGGAGGAATAGAGACATGACAACATTGCAATTTGTACTGTCAACCCTGATCCGAAACGGAAAAGTGACTGTGGAGACGCCTGATATTGACATGGTAGAACTGCGCCAGGCTGTGCAGAACAGGTCAGAATGGATATTGGAGGAAATCCGGGGAATTGTATATGAGGAAGAGATGACGGATAAGGAAAAAATAGAGTTGATCCAAAGGCGGTTAGAGCAGTAAAAAGCAGCGGCCCGCATGACGCGGGCCGCTGCTTTTTGGTTGAGAGGCGTTTTAGTTGGAAGCGGTGTCCAAGTCGCTGTCGCCACCCCAAATCATGTTCTTGCGCAGCTCGCCGCCCACGATCTCCATCTGGTGCTTCTTCAGCTGCTGGCGCTTGGAGTTGAAGAAGGTGCGGCCGTTCTTGTTCTCCGCGATCCACTTGCCCGCGAAGGTGCCGTCCTGGATGTCGGCCAGCACCGCCCGCATCCGGGCCTTGGTCTCCTCGTGGGGGATGACCCGGGGGCCGCTGACGTACTCGCCGTACTCGGCGGTGTCCGAGATGGAGTAGTTCATGGCAGCCACGCCGCCCTTGTTGATCAGGTCGATGATGAGCTTCATCTCATGGATGCACTCAAAATAGGCGTTCTCCGGCTCGTACCCGGCCTCCACCAGCACCTCGAAGCCGCAGCGCATCAGGTCCACCACGCCGCCGCACAGCACGGTCTGCTCGCCGAACAGGTCGGTCTCGGTCTCGTCGTGGAAGGTGGTCTCCATCACGCCCGCCCGGGCGCCGCCGATGCCCGCGATGTAGGCCAGGGCGATCTGATAGGCGTGGCCGGTGGCGTCCTGCTCCACGGCCACCAGGCAGGGCACGCCCTTGCCGGCGACATAGGTGGAGCGCACGGTGTGGCCGGGGCCCTTGGGGGCGGCCATGAACACGTCCACCCCGGCGGGGGGGACGATCTGCTGGTAGCGGATATTGAAGCCGTGAGCGAAGGCCAAGGCCTTACCCTCGGTCATGTAGGGGGCGATGTCCTTTTTGTAGACCTCGGCCTGAACCTCGTCGTTGATGAGCATCATCACGATGTCCGCCCACTGGGCGGCGGCGGGGACGGTCTTGACTGCCAGACCGGCCTGCTCGGCGTTGGCCCAGTTCTTGGAGCCCTCCCGCAGGCCCACGCACACATCGCAGCCGGAGTCCTTCAGGTTGAGGGCGTGGGCGTGGCCCTGGGAGCCGTAGCCGATGATGGCGATCTTTTTGCCCTTCAGCCAGCTCAGGTCGCAGTCCTTCTCGTAGTACATCTTTGCCATGGTAAAACACTCCTTAATATCTAAAAATTGAAGTCAATGGATATGCGTTCAACGATCATATCACAGTGCCGGGAAAAAGAATGATAACTGTGATACAATTACAAAATGTTTTTGCCCAGATCGAACTCGTCCCGCTCCTTGTTGCTGGCGTTGTTGCGGATGGTGGCCTCGCCCCGCTCCAGGGCCACCATGCCGGTGCGCACCAGCTCCAGAATGCCGAACTCGGCCAGCAGCTTTTCCAGGGCGTCGTCCTTGGACTCCTGGCCGATGATGGCCAGGGTGAGGCTCTGAGTGGACACGTCGATGATGGAGGCGCGGAAGATGTTGGCGATCTGGATCACCTCGTTGCGCACCTCCCGGCTCTCCGCCTTCACCTTGATGAGCACCAGCTCCCGGCGGATGGACTGCTCCGGGGGCAGCAGGCGGACGGAGTACACGGAGAACTGCTTGCGCAGCTGGTTGATGATCTGGCCGATCTGCTGTTCGCCGCACAGCACTTCGATGGTGATGCGGGACACCTCCGGGTCGTCGGTGGTGCCCACCGCCAGGGATTCGATGTTGTAGCCCTTCCGGGAGAACAGCCGGGACACCTGGCTGAGCACGCCGGCGGTGTTCTCCACCAGCACGGACAGGGTGTGGCGTTTGACGGTGGTATTCATGGCTTTTCTCCCTCCTTAATGAAGTAAGAAATCGGTGACGGGGGTGCCGCCGTTCACCATGGGGTGGACCATGGCGTCGATGTCGATGGCGCAGTCGATGACGCAGCCCCGGCCCTCCTGAAGGGCCTGCCGGAAGGCGTCCTCAAACTCCGCCTGGGTTTTGGCCCGGAAGCCCTTGAGCCCGTAGGCCTCCGCCAGCTTGACAAAGTCGGGCCCCCGATCCAGGGTGGTCTGGGAGAACCGCTTGTTATAGATCAGGTTCTGCCACTGGCGGACCATGCCCAGGGTGCGGTTGTTGAAGATCACGGTGATAACGGGGATATTGTAGTGCTCCACAGTGGCCAGCTCGTGGCAGTTCATGCGGAAGCAGCCGTCTCCGGTGCAGTGGACCACCACCTTGTCCGGGTTGCCCACCTTGGCGCCCATGGCCGCCCCCAGGCCGAAGCCCATGGTGCCGAAGCCGCCGCTGGTGAGCAGCTGGCCGGGCCGGGAGAAGTGATAATACTGGCAGGACCACATCTGATGCTGGCCCACGTCGGTGGCGATGATGGCGTCGCCGCCGGTGAGGTCGGAGATGGTCTCCAGAATCTCGTGGGCGTGGAGGATGCCGTCCTTTTTGAGGGGCAGCTCCTTGCGGGCAAAGACCTGGGCCTTCCAGGCGGTGTAGTCGTGCTGGGGGAGCTTCTCGTTGAGCAGCTGCAGCACCCGGTGGGCGTCGCCGATGATGTGGTGGTAGGTCTGGACGTTCTTGTCGATCTCCGCCCGGTCGATGTCAATGTGGACGATCTTGGCGTTCTGGGCGAAGGTGGAGGGGTGGGTGGCCACCCGGTCGGAGAACCGGCAGCCGATGGCGATGAGCAGGTCGCACTCGGCGGTGGCCATGTTGGAGGCGTGGGAGCCGTGCATGCCCACCATGCCGGTGAACAGGGGGTGGTTGCCGGGGCAGGCCCCGCCGCCCATGATGGTGGAGCCCACGGGGGCGTCCAGCGTCTCAATGAATGTACGGAATTCGGGCACCGCGCCCTTGGAGCGGATCACGCCGCCGCCCACCAGCACCATGGGCCGCTGGGACTGGGCGATGAGCTCCAGCAGCTTGTCGATGTCCCCCTGGTCGGGCTCGGGGTTTTTCAGGTCCCGGTTGGACCGGCGCAGCAGGGTGGCCAGCCGCCCGTGGTTGGGGTGCTCCGACACGGGGAGGTACTGGTATTCCGCCTCGGCGGCGGTGACGTTTTTGGCGATGTCCACCAGCACAGGGCCGGGGCGGCCGGACCGGGCGATGGCAAAGGCCTCCCGGATCACGTCGGCCAGTTCGTTCACGTCCTTCACCAGGAAGTTGCACTTGGTGATGGGCATGGTGATGCCGGTGATGTCCACCTCCTGGAAGGAGTCCTTGCCGATGAGGTTTTCGCTGACGTTGCAGGTGATGAACACCACCGGGGAGGAGTCGTAGTAGGCGGTGGCGATGCCGGTGACCAGATTGGTGGCGCCGGGGCCGGAGGTGGCGAAGCACACCCCCACCTTGCCGGTGGACCGGGCGTAGCCGTCGGCGGCGTGGGAGGCGCCCTGTTCATGGGAGGTGAGGTAGTGGCGGATTTTTTCCCCATAGCCGTGGAGCTCGAATTCGTCGTAGATGTTCAGAATGGTGCCGCCGGGATAACCGAACACGGTGTCCACACCCTGCTCCAGCAGGCACTCCATCACGATCTGGGACCCTTTCATCAACATATTGGGAACCTCCTTTGATACAAAAAAGCACAGCCGCGCCCACACAGGACGAGCCATGCTCCGCGGTGCTGCTAAAAAGCGCATAATTTAGCGTATTGAAGCTATCATATCCTTTTGTGCTTGATTTGTCAATGTAAAATGGCGGAGATTTTGCAAATTGCGCCACTCAAACAAAGAAGGGGCGGTTTTTACCCGGTTTTTTATGATGTTTTCGGCGTAGAAAAGGCGGGAAGGGCATTTGCCCTTCCCGCTGTTCACGACGGCTCCGCGCTTCTGTTTAGTGGCAGCCGCAGCTGGTGCCGTGGTCGCCCAGCTTGAAGGACGAACACTTGGTTTCACCGCAGTCGCACACGCTGTTCTGGCAGCAGCCCACCTGAATCTCGTTGAGGGTGCAACGCTGGTCCTTGTGGTAGGTGCAGCTGTTCACAGAGCACTTGATGCTGGGATTGGTCTGGTTGGTCATGATCGTTTCCTCCTTGTATTCGGAATACAGGAGGAAGTATGCCCGGGAAGAGAACGGATTATTCGGGGCGCTCCGGCGGCTGGACGTTCCCCGCCGGCTCCGCCTCGGCGGAGGGCTTTCGCTGAAAACGGGGAATGAACCGCTGGGCAAAGCCGCCCTTGCCCCGGCCCTGCACGTAAAAATATCCAATGGCGGAAAAAACCACCGCGCCGATAAAGTTGACGAACAGGTCTTTCATGGTGTCGATGATGCCCACGTCCAGGTAGCCGCCCAGCCCCAGGGGCATCTGGGTGCCGTCCTCCAGCACCAGGATCACATCCTGAATGCCCTTGACCACCACGGCGGCGGTGCCGTGGTTGGGGTCCAGATTGACGGTGGAGATGGTGTTGATCACCGTGTCCTTCTGCATGTCGAACAGGACGAACTGATCCATGGCGAACTCGAAAAACTCCCACAGCACCCCGATGGTCATGGAAAAGCAGAACGCGGTGACGGCCATGAAGAAGGGGGACAGGTGGAGGGACACCCGCTCCTCCCGATTGAGGATGTCCACCAGGGCGAAGCCGATGGCGGCGCACAGGAAGCCGTTCATGGTGTGGAGCATGGTGTCCCAGCCGGGATAGCTGGTATAATAGGATTGGATCTCGCCTAAAATCTCGGCGGCGTAGATGAACAGGAGGATGATGATCTCCAGGGTGTCGGGCAGGTCGATGTGGAGCCGCCGCTCGAACATGGAGGGCAGCATGAACAGCACCAGGGTGAGCACGCACAGCAATACATTCTCATAGTTCCGGTTGAAGAACTGGGCCACCAGCATGAGCACCACCGACAGCCGGAGGATGAAATAGACGGTGTACACCAACTTTTTATTTTCGATGTGCCGCCACTCCTGGCCCTTCCGTTTTTTTTGTTTACGTTTTGGCATGGGGACTCCTTTCCTGGACGGTGTGCCGCCTGTGTCAAAGAAACGATGTCAGTCCGCACCCTCCGGCGCATAGTATGGGTTCGGAGGTGATTTTGATGGACTTGCGGAGCAATCAGATTACATTGGGCGAGCTGTGGGACAATCCCAAGAGCCGTGCGGTGTTCCAGAAGCGCATTCCCATGCTGGCCAAGCACCCGGTGCAGGGGGCGGCCCGGACGGTGACGCTGGAACAGCTGCGGGACTTCATATCCGGCTGGGTGCCGGGGATGATGGTCAACAGCGTGATGCAGGATCTGAAAAAGCTGTAACGCCTTTCCAACCGCGATCGGGACCGGGTCCGCCGCCGAAAGACGGCGGACCCGTCCGTCATGCCCGCTTTCCTCCGGCAATCTTTTGTCCGGTGGGGGTGGCGGCAAGGCCGCCCTCGCCGGTCTCCCGCAGGGAGGGGGGCATGGCGCGGCCCACCGCCCCCATGGCGTCGATGACCTCGTCGCAGGGGATGCCGCCCTCCAGCCCCGCCAAAGCCATGTCGGCGCAGGCCAGGGCGTTCACCGCCCCCATCACGTTGCGCTTGACGCAGGGGACCTCCACCAGTCCGGCCACCGGATCGCACACCAGCCCCAGCACGTTTTGCAGGGCCATGGCGCAGGCGGCGGCCATCTGCTCCTTTGTGCCGCCCCGGGCGTGGACCAGGGCGGCGGCGGCCATGCCGGAGGCGGAGCCCACCTCCGCCTGACAGCCGCCCTCGGCCCCGGAGATGGAGGCCCGGGTGGCGATGACCTGGCCGAATCCGGCGGAGACATACAGGCACTCCACCATCTGCCCGTCGGTGAGCCGGTCCTTGCGCTGGAGAGGGATGAGCACCGCGGGCAGCACGCCGCAGGCCCCGGCGGTGGGGGCGGCCACAATGCGGCCCATACAGGCGTTGTGCTCCCCCAGCTTCAGGGCGGTGGAGATGACCTCCTGGAGAAAGGGTCCGCAGATGGAGTGGTCCATGGCGGCCATGACGGCCCCCTGCCCCCCGGACAGGCCGCAGGGGGACCGGCGGGTGGGGTCGTAGTCCAGCACGGACTGCTTCATGGTCTGCCAGAGGGAGGCCATTTTTGCCATGCTGTCCTCCCGGGAGGCGTCCCGGTCCTGACAGTCGTCGTCCAGCACGGCCTGCCACAGGGGCTTGTCCTGGCCGGCGGCCAGCAGCGTTTTCACAGAGCCAAACATGGTCAGCCCTCCTCCAAATTCAGATAGATGCAGCGCACCACGCCGCCCAGCAGGTCGATATCCTCCAGGATCTCCTCGCTCACCGGCTGGTCGCACTCAATGACCGTGACGGACAGGCCGCCCCGGCGGTCCCGGTAGAGCTGCATGGTGGCGATGTTGGCGCCGTTGCGGGCCAGGCAGGTGCTCACCTCGGACACCACGCCCGGCTCGTCCCTGCCCCGGATGACCAGGGTGGGCAGGTCGCCGGAGAAAGCGGCCTCCAGGCCGTCGATGGAGTTGACCCGGATGCGCCCGCCCCCCAGGGAGGAGGCGGACACCGTCACCGTGCGCCCCCGGGAGCCGGTGAGGGTCATCAGGGCGGTATTGGGGTGGGCGTCCCGCAGGGTGACGGGGTGGACGGATACCTCCAGTCCGGCCTCCTTGGCCAGCTGGAGGCTGAAGGGGATGCGGGGGTCGTCGGGGGCCATGCCCAGCAGGCCGGCCACAATGGCCCGGTCGGTGCCGTGGCCGGCGCCGGTGGCGGCGAAGGAGCCGTGGAGGCCGATGTCGGCCTTGGCGGGCTGGAAGCCCAGCAGCTTCCGGCCGATGTAACCGATGCGGGCGGCCCCGGCGGTGTGGGACGAGGACGGCCCCACCATGACGGGGCCCATGATGTCGAAGATGTTCAAGAGAGCACCACCTTTCTAATACTGCGGACGGTTTTGGGCCGTCCTCAAGCGCGGAGCGCCGCCGCGTGAGCGGCGTTCAAGCCTTTTGCGGCGCAAGAGGCTTGCCGCAGGGCGGATTCACTCCGCCCGAGGATGTAAAATCAGGAGGGGCCCCCGGCGGCATGGCCGCTGGGGAGCGGTCCCACCATCACGGGACCCATGATGTCGAAAATATTCAAGGAAAGCGTACCTCCTTTGTGCGCGGACGGGATAGGGATAGTTTAACACATAATTCCACCTGCCGCAAGGGAAAAAGCGGCGGCCCAGGGGTATCCCCTGAACCGCCGCGTTCTTTTATTTCACGACCTGGGCCTTGATGAGGTTGGTGGTGCCGCTGCTGCTCAGAGGCACGCCGGCGGTGATGACCACCGTGTCTCCGGCCTGGACCAGCCCCTCCTTTTTGGCGGTGTCCACGCACAGGGAGAACAGACGGTCGGTGGAGTCCACGTTGCCGGACAGGAAGGGGACCACACCCCAGGAGATGTTCAGCTGGCGGCGCACCCGCTCCTCGGTGGTGAGGGCGGCCACGGCGCACCCCGGGCGGAACCGGGAGATCATCCGGGCGGTGTAGCCCGACTGGGTGGCGGTCAGAATGGCGGTGGCGCCCAGATCCATGGCGGTGAGGCAGCTGGTGTGGCTGATGGCGTCGGAGATGCTGCTGGTATGGTCGAACACCGTGTTGCGGAACCGCTTCCAGTAGTCGGTGCCTCCCTCGGCGGCCTCCACGATGCTCACCATGGTCTGGAGAGCCTCCACCGGATGCTTGCCGGAGGCGGTTTCGCCGGACAGCATGACGCAGCTGGTGCCGTCAAACACGGCGTTGGCCACGTCGGACACCTCGGCCCGGGTGGGGCGGGGATTGCGGATCATGGAGTCCAGCATCTGGGTGGCGGTGATGACCACCTTGCCCTTGTGGATGGCGGACTTGATCATCTTCTTCTGAAGGACGGGCACCTCGTAGGCGGGGATTTCCACCCCCAGGTCGCCCCGGGCCACCATGACGCCGTCGGAGGCGGCGGCAATGGCCTCCAGGTTTTCCACACCCTCCCGGTTCTCAATTTTGGAGATGATGCCCACGTCCTGGCCGCCAAAGCCGTCCAGGACGGCGCGGATCTCCTCCACATCGGAGGCCCGGCGGACAAACGAGGCGGCCACAAAGTCAAAGTCGTTTTCCACGGCGAAGCGCAGGTCGTCCTTGTCCTTGCCGGTGAGGGCGGGCAGGGCGATGGACACGCCGGGGATGTTGATGCTCTTATGGTTGGACAGAGGGCCGCCGGTGACCACCGTGCACAGGATGTCCTGCCCGTTGATCTGGCTGACCTCCAGGTCCACCAGCCCGTCGTCGATGAGCACGTGGCAGCCGGGCTGAAGCTCCTGGTGGAGGTTGGCGTAGGTGACGGACACCTGGCGGGCGTCTCCCTCCATCTCCCGGGTGGTGAGGGTGAACGGGTCGCCGTCGCGGAGCTCGATGCGGTCGCAGCCAAAGGTGCGGATGCGGATCTCCGGGCCCTTGGTGTCCAGAATGGTGGCCACAGGGCGGCCCAGGTTGTCCCTCACCCGCTTGAAGCGGGTGAGCAGGGCGCCGTGCGTCTCATGGGTGCCGTGAGAGAAGTTGAAGCGGGCGGCGTCCATGCCGGACAGGATAAGCTGCTCGATGACCTCTTCGCTGTCGGAAGCGGGGCCAAGGGTGCAGACGATTTTTGTTTTTCTCATGCTGTATTCCTCCAGTCTTGAGGAAGCGCTGATTCAATGCGGCCGCGGCGCTTCGCAGATCTTTTACACCAGAATTTTGTTGCAATTTCTTGAAATAAACACAATTATTCCCGCGAAATTGCGCCGCATTCTGGCGCAAAATCTCTCGCGAATCGCTCTTGCCGATTGAATCAGCCCTTCCTTGAAAGCACGATTGTATCCTCTTCTGATTCCACCCACATCATACACAAAAGAGGGGAAATGTCAAGACGGGAAGAAAAAACTTTCACGATCTGACGATTTTTCGCCCCATGGAGCGGAAAAGTTTGGGCAAAAAAAGACGGAGCGGGAACGCTCCGTCTGAATCTCAGTCATTGGGTTCGGGGACCGGGACGGGCTCCAGCCGGGATACCAGCGCCCACTCCACCCGCCGGTCGGTGAAGTCAAGAACCCGGATGTGCAGCCCGCAGGCGTCCACCTCCAGCCGGGCGCCGTCCTCGGGGATGACGGACAGCTGGGCAAACACCAGCCCGCCCAGGGTGTCGGACTCCTCCTCTTCGGGGAGCTCCACCCCCACGGCCTCGGCCAGGCGCTCCAGGTCGCAGGAGCCGGACGCCTTCCACAGCCCGGGTTCCACTTCCTCCACGTCCTTTTCCTCCACAGGGTCGAATTCGTCGTAGATGCTGCCCACGATTTCCTCCAGCAGATCCTCCATGGTCACCAGGCCCGAGGTGCCGCCGTACTCGTCCACCACGATGGCCATATGTACCTTTTTGCTCTGCATATCCCGGAAGAGCACGTCGGTGCGGACGGATTCCGGCACAAAATAGGCGGGGCGCAGCAGCTCGGACAGAGGCTTCGGAGCCTCCTCCTGCGTGTTGAGCAGGAAGTCCCGGGTGTTGAGCACCCCCACAATGTGGTCCGCGTCCTCCGCGCAGACGGGGAAGCGGGACCGGCCGGACTCCAGGATGGTGTGGAGCACGTCGTCGGGGCCGTCCTCCGCCCACACCATCACCATGTCGGTGCGGTGGACCATCACGTCCTCGGCGGTGGTGTTGTTGAACTCGAAAATGTTTTCGATGAGCTCCTTTTCGGAGGCCTCAATGGCGCCGCGCTCCTCGCCAAGGTCCACCATCATGCGGATTTCATCCTCGCTGACGTCCTCCTCGTCGGCTTTGGGGTCGATGCCGAACAGCCGCAGAACGCCGTTGGTGGAGATGGACAGCAGCCAGACGGCGGGCCGGAACACCGCCGCCACGGCGGACACCGGGCCCAGGGTGAACCGGGCCACCGCGTCCGTTTTCTTCATAGCGATGCGCTTGGGCACCAGCTCGCCCAGCACCAGGCTGAAGTAGGACAGCACCAGGGTGATGAGCACCACCATCAGGTTGTTGAGGGCGGCGGGGTCCAGGGCGGTGACGCCCCGTTTCTCCACCAGCCATTTTACCAGCGGGTCGGAGAAGCTGTCCGCGGCAAAGGCGGAGGACAGAAATCCGGCCAGGGTGATGGCGATCTGGATGGCGGACAGGAAATGGTCGGGGGTCTGGGTGAGCTTGAGCAGTGATTCCGCTTTTTTGTCGCCCTCCTCCGCCTGCTTGCGCAGCTTGGTCTCCGACAGGGAGAGGACGGCGATCTCGGCCGCGGCGAAAAAGGCGTTGACCAGGACCAGGATCACCAGCAAAATCAGCTTCGGTAAGAACGGGTCTTCGGACAAGATGGATGACCTCCTATAATGCTGACACAGCGGTCTGTTGGATTTGCCGTTCCATTCTATGCGGCGCAGACCTTCCGGCAACACCGATCCGGGGCAGACATGCTTCTGCCCTGGGGAGCGGAGCCGCCATTACAGTACAGTATAGCAGACTTTTGAAAAAAATCAATCGGATTGGAGAAAAAGGCCGCCTGGTGTGTTTCGTCAGCCCATGTCAGGAGGGATACCGGAGGTAATAGCGGTCGCAGCCCTCCATGGCGCCGGTTTTACGGAAGCCGTGCCGCAGCCAGAAGCGCTCCCCGCCGGTGTTGTCCCGGTGGCACCCCAGGGCGATGGGCCGTACGCCGTATTCCTGGTAGACGCGGCGGACCGCCTCCTCCAGCACGCGGCCGCCGATGCCCCGGCCCCGGTAATCCCGGTCCAGCACAAAGCCCATCAGCCGGTAAAAGGGCTGGAGCCGCATTTCCTCCGGATCGGTCTCCCAGGGGATGGCCTCGCCCAGGAGGATGACGCCGATGACCTCCCCCTCGTATCGGACCGCGTAGGTGCGCCCGAGGCAGTGGTGCTCCAGGCCGTACCGGGTCAGCCCCATCAGCTCGTCCACCGTGTCCACGAAGTCCTCCGGCACGTCGGATCGGTCAATCCGCCGGGCCTCGGCAAGATTGTCCTCTGTCAGCGGTTCCAGCGTGATCTGCCCCTGTCTCATGGCGGCCCCTCCTTATGAAAAGGCCGCCGGCAGATGCCGGCGGCTCTTTTTTATGTTAAGATTACGCGAACTTGCCGGTGTTCAGCTTCACGCCGGGGCCCATGGTGGACGCGGCGACGCAGCTCTTCACATACTGGCCCTTGGCCGCGGCGGGCTTGGCCTTGACGATGGCGTTCATCAGGGCGTTCAGGTTGTCGCCCAGCTTCTCGGGGCCGAAGGACACCTTGCCGATGGGGCAGTGGATGATGTTGGTCTTGTCCAGGCGGTACTCCACCTTACCGGCTTTGATCTCGTTGACAGCCTGGGTCACGTTGGGGGTGACGGTGCCGGCCTTGGGGGAGGGCATCAGGCCCTTGGGGCCCAGCACCTTACCCAG
>ERZ808051.1841-NODE-1841-length-12440-cov-7.876810_pt1 | contig 12440 bp, 10 predicted proteins | sample MGYA00380199_ERZ808051 | MGnify/ENA primary metagenome ERZ808051 (study PRJEB31490, sample SAMN06133391) | mouse gut metagenome | isolation source: J11 | host: mice | place: China: Chengdu | collected 2015-05 ...
TGGGGAATAGATTGTATCGATACGTTATTCTTCTATTTTCTTTGGCTGTGTGACTGTTTTTAAGGGCTATGACTATAGGTCAAGCGTCTAAAGCCGGTGTTTCAGCTGAAGAGCAAAACAAACGCCGCGGCTGGATTGAGTCTGCTATCAACGATTTAAAATCGATGACCGGTGAGCTTGAGAATGCGGCTAAATCAATCGGTATTGATAACTTAGATGCTGATACTGGCTCGCAGTTTTAATTCGCATATCAAGTTTGATAACCGAGCTTAATAACTAAGCGCAAGTAAGTCGATATGGTCTTAAGCAATATTTATCCTACAAAAATTATGCATCTCAAGATGTAAAATAGACACGCTATCAGTGTAAGACTGGTAGCGTGTTTTTGTTTTGTGAGAGGTTTGTTTTTCATATCTACGTTAAATGAGTATTGATATAACCACTGTACTTAATACGCTCATAATTTCTATATAACGCCAAGCGCTACATACAAAGGCCGAACCATGTTCCATTATAAATCTTCCCAAAAACACGCTGTTATCTCACATTCACACGCAGTAGATTCTTTGCATCGAAACAAACGCATATGGTCTGCGCTTGCGATAGGCTTGGGCGTATTAACGATGACAGGTTGTCAGCCGAAACAAGACAATCAAATAGCTGCTGAAGAAAAAGACAGCGACAAGCAGCAAATTATAGAGTCGTTAGCGGGCGTGCCTTACGAGCAGCTTATTGAGTTTGATCCACAAGAGATTAAGCAGGGCGGCGATACAGGGATAACCATTACCTCAGCAGAGAGCTACTCAAAGCCATCTTCAAATATTACACCGTCACGCAAAGGTGACTTTTTTATCGGGAATGCCTTTTTTAAGCAGCCTTGGGTTGTTGCACCGGCCAGCACAGACAGCCGTGATGGGCTAGGCGCCTTATTTAATGTCGCTGCTTGTCAGTCTTGTCATATCAAAGATGGCCGCGGGCATGCACCGCTAAATTCAGAAGATGATGCTGACAGTCTGCTTATTCGACTGGCGATGCCAGCAAGTACGGCTGAGCAACAGCAAGCATTAGCAAAATCTGAAGCTGAAAAAGTACCGCATCCTGTTTATGGCGATCAATTGCAAGATCGTGGTATTCAAGGTGTGCCTGCCGAAGCACGTATTTCTGTAAGCTGGAAGGATGAGCCAGTGACATTTGCTGATGGTCACGTTGTCACGTTACGCCGACCAGATTTTCAATTAAAGAACCCTGGCTATGGCGCTTTTGATGATACGCTTATGGTGTCGCCAAGAGTTGCTTTGCCTATGATTGGCTTGGGATTGCTTGAATATATTCCAGATGAGGCCGTCAAGCGTCAAGCCGATGTAAATGATGATGACAAAGACGGTATTAGTGGCAAATATAACTGGGTAATTGATCCCGAAACAGGCAAAAAAGCTTTGGGTCGATTTGGCTGGAAAGCTGGTCAAACGCGTCTGCTGACTCAGAATATGAGCGCTTTTAATGAGGATATGGGGCTAACTTCACGTATTCGCCCGATTGAATCTTGTACCAAAAATCAGCCTGAATGCTTAGCTGCGCCTACCGGTGCAGATGATCAAGGTGATGGTAAGCCGCCGGTTGAAGTCAGTGATGAGGTTGCAAAATTTGTTGAGTTTTATACCAAAAACTTAGCCGTACCAAATCGACGCAATGCAGATAACAAAACAGTTTTAGCGGGCAAAAAACGCTTTTATGACATGGGATGCCAAGATTGTCACACACCGAGATATCAATTACCCAAAGGTAACGATGATAACCTAGAGCAGCACGGTCAGGTGATTTATCCTTATACTGATTTATTGCTGCATGATATGGGTGAAGATTTAGCAGACCGTACCATTGCTGGCAAAATTGCGCCAAAGGATAAACAAGTAGAGTTTTTAGCGACATCTCATGAGTGGCGCACGCCGGCACTATGGGGTATCGGGCTTGCTAAAACGGTTGATTCGCAAGCGACATTTTTGCACGATGGCCGTGCGCGCACGCTTATGGAAGCAGTCCTGTGGCATGGCGGCGAAGCTGAGCCTCACAAACAGCAAGTATTAAAACTAGATGAAAAAGGCCGCAGTGAATTAGAGGCGTTCCTACAGTCACTGTAGTTTTTTAAATCTATATAAATGAAGAGTAATAAGCGATGCTAATAATATTATTCGCTAAACAAAATATGAGCTGACCTAAATATTAACCTAATTATCAAACAAGTTATTCAGCTTAACGACAAAACATTACCGATAACATTGGAATTATTATGAAAAAACATCAACTGGCTGCCATGATCCTGTCTGCTCTAAGTGCAGGCGTTCTAATCAGCTGCAGCAAACCAAACGATGACATACAAAACACAGTAGCTGACTCTGAGTCTAAAGCCAAACCTGCATCAGATGCATCAAACACTAAGACAACTCAAGTGCAGGCGATTGATATTGCACCAGATACTGCTGCGCAATACGCCAAGCACGTTACAGATACTCAGATATTAACCTCTTATCAAGATGTGGTTGCACAAAGTCAAAAGCTCAATGAGTTAGCGACCAAGCAGTGTGCGCTTAACACTACGATAGAAGCTGCGGAGCTGCAGCAGTTACAAGAGCAGTGGCTAAATCTTGCTAAAGCATGGGCACGCGCTGAAATTATTAATTTTGGCCCTGCAATGGACAGTATGAGTAATCTATATATTAATTACTATCCTGATGAGCGTGGACTGGTGCATCAAGGTGTGATTGATTTGATTGAAGCCAATCCAAGTCTAACAGCCGAGCAGCTTGCATCTGAAAGCGCTATTGTGCAAGGCATTCCAGGTTTAGAAGAAGTACTGTTTAGTAATAAGACGCTAACCGATCAGCAGTGTCAGTATGTTCAAAGTGCCAGCGAAGCATTGACTGAGCGACTAGAGAATGTACTAGAGGCTTGGAAAGAAAACCCAGAGTCGCTTATGGGCATGGAAGAGGGCAGTCGCAAGACGGGTATGAACTATTGGATAAACTCTATCTTGTCACTGGTCGAGACCACTAAGAGCAGCTCATTAGACCAGCCACTGGGTATTACTGGTAATAAAAAAGGACATCTGCCTGCCCAAGCAGCAGGTCAAAGTCGAGAGATTATTACAGCTAAAGTAGCGTCTTTAAACAAAGCACTGACTGACGTGCAACTGGTCACTATTTTGAATGAAGGCGGGCAAGACAGTATCGCTAATGAGTTATCTACCGTACTGTCAGAAACGTCCTCTTTATTGGCTGAAATGCCAGAGGATATCGCGACTGACACCCCAGAAAACCAAAAAGCACTGTATGACAAGCTAACCGAATTAACACAGCTGATTAAGCATCAGTTGATGCCTGCGCTTGGCGTGCAAGTGGGCTTTAACAGTACGGATGGCGACTAATGTCGAATGTCGATAGCGATATCATTAAAATAGGTATTAAAACCCTAGCTCTAACTGGCCTAGGCACAGCAGCTTTAGTCGGTGCGCATCATTTAGGTCGAAAGCAATATGACTCTAACGCCAGTCTGCTAGATTATGTAGAGGGTGTAAAACGTAAACTGGGTTTAAATAACGAGGTGAAACCTCAAGAAGCTCAGAAGTCTAAAAGGGGTGCTCAATCTGTTGCAAGCCCATTGAGTCAACAGACGGTCAGTAATCCTGACAACTTAAGTGCACCGTATTGGATAAGTGGTGTCGCCGATGTAGAGACCAATGAGTTTGCTGTGGTGGCTATAGATGATGCACGTCAAATTATTTGGCAAACTACGATGCCTGAGCGCGTGCATGACATATTGATTCAGCCAAAACCTAAAACACACATGGCTGAGGTATCATCTAGCCAATCACCTCGCCATGTGGCAGTGATGGGGCGTCGTCCTAGCGAGCACTTTTGGATATTAGATGTCCAAACGGGTGAGGTTATTTATAGTATATCAGCTCAAAAGGACAGACACTTTTACGGACATGCCTGCTATAGCGTAGCAGGCGATTTGCTGTATGTGACTGAGAATAACACCACTGATTTTAGCGGTGTTATCGGCGTCTATGACGTGCAAAGTGGTTATCAAAAGATTGATGAGTTTAAAACACAGGGAATTGGTCCCCACGAGCTTTTAATGCATACTGATGGCGAAACATTGGTCATTGCAAACGGCGGTATCAAAACAGAACGCGCGTCTCGTGAAGAGCTAAACCTAGACAGTATGCAGCCTTCTTTGGTTTATCTAAAACGCCATAATGGTGAGTTACTAGAGCAAGTTTATCCTGAGCATAATCAGATGAGTGTGCGCCATTTAGCGATGCATGATGATGGCACGGTGATTGTCGCCATACAGTTTCAAGGTGAGCGTCATCTAAGCGTGCCGATGGTATTAACACATCGGCGTGGTGAGGCTGAGCTAACATCACTTCAGATACCTACTACTGACAATAAAGGCTGGTATCGTTTCCATCACTATATTGCCAGTGTCGCTGTAGACTCAGACGCTAATCTTATTTGCGTAACCAGTCCCATAGGTGGCTGTGCGGCTATATTCGATTTAAATACTCGACAGTTGGTTGATGCAACGGATTTGCCAGATTGTGCTGGCGTTGCTGGTTATGATATGAATACAGATGAAACGGCTGATAAAAACACACCTCGTTTTTTAGTAACTAACGGGCAAGGGTATTTGACACAGTTGGCGATAGGAGAGGAAGACAGCTCCCGTATCATAGTGGATAAAATTCATCAGCCTTACGCTTTTGATAATCATCTCAATACCGTAGTAAGCTAGGCCATTATCAGCCGATAAAAAACGGAAAGTCATGATATTTAATCAAAAGTCGAAGCAAACGAGTCCTCATTCAAGTCATGAAGAGGCTGTATACAACTCTTTGCTCGAGCTGTTCGCCGAAGCAGGTATTGAGCTGACTGTTACTAGAAAGCGAGTTAAAAATATTAACTTTAGACTAAAGCCGCATCAACTCTCGGTATCTGCACCACACTATGTAAAAAATGCTGACATTATTCACTCATTAGCGCAGCGTGTGGATTGGGCAATTAATCAGCATGCCAAGCTACTCAAACGTCAGAAAATGAAGCAGGAAAAAGGATTAGCGCCAGCAAACAATGATGTGAATCCAATAATGCCAGTGACACTGTGGGGTGAATCGCAAGCTCTGATTATGGGTGAGGAGGAGCGGCTGCGCTGGTATCGATATGAGCTTGATAATGTCATGACGTCGCTGTTTAAAAAATGGCAACCTATCGTCGGCGCTTATGCGAATGAGATGCGCATTAAGAAGATGAAAACACGCTGGGGGAGCTGTAATACTCGTGCAAAGCGAGTTTGGCTGTCTGTCTATCTGCCTGCTTATCCGATTGAGTGTACAGAGTATGTGATTGTGCATGAGCTTTGCCATCTGCATCAAGCCAATCACAGCCCTGCTTTTTGGGCAGAAGTGAAGCGGTCTATGCCAGATTATAAACGTTGGCATGATATGCTGGCAGGTAAGTCAGGTGAAGTTGATTAAGCGTTATTGTAATAAAAAACTTTGGTTACTAAAAAGGCCCCTTTAACCGTATTAGAGGGGCTCTTTTATTGTCTAGCAAATAATAATTAGTTTGATTTATTATTTTTCTTATCTGCCTCAAAGGCGGCTTTAAAAATATTACCCAGTAAATTGACATCATCAACACGGGCATAATTTAGACGGGTAACAAAGGCAATACGACGGTGCGGTCCTTGTTCCGTTAGAGGGATGGTGGCCACCTCATTGTTTTGACGGTGTACTTGATTCAAGGCCATTTCTGGAATTAACGTTATTCCCATACCCGCCAGTGCCATTTGGATTAAAGTATTCAAGCTGGCATCTGAGAAGTTGGACTTAAACTCATCACGGTCAAAAGAACAAACTGTTAGCGCCTGATCGGTTAAACAATGGCCTTCACCAAGTAGCATAAGATTGGCCTTACCCAATTGATCAGATGAGATGGTTTTTAAATTTGCCAGTGGATTATCATTAGGGAAAATGGCGAAGAAATCTTCTTGCCAAAACTCAAAAGTATGTAGCCCCTCTACAGCATAAGGCAGAGCAATAATTGCTGTGTCGATATGGCCGTAGCGCACTTGCTCTAGCAGTCGCTCAGTTTGCTGCTCAACCACGGTCATACGAAAGTTTGGGTATTGAGCTTTTAATTCTGGTAGTACTTTAGGGAGTAAATAAGGCGCAATGGTTGGGATCATCCCCACAGTCATAGGGTAAGCTAGCGGTGTCTGATGACTTTGAGCCCGAGTGGTTAAGTCATTTATTTCAGAGAAAACGCGTTGGGCACGAATTAAGATCTCCTCCCCGATAGGGGTGATTAATACTTGTTTGTTATTTCGCTCAAAAATCTGGGTATCCAGTTGTTTTTCAAGCTCTGCAACCCCTAGGCTCAAAGCAGATTGTGAAATATTACACTCTTCTGCCGCTCTTTTAAAATGGCGGTGCTTGGCTACAGCCAATGCAAATTCTAATTGTCTTAAAGTAATCATGGGAAGTCTCTTTTATTTAAGTCGGCGGCTTACTGCTAGTAACTGTCATTAAAATTATCTGTTTGATTTGAAAGTGGGTTTTTTATCTTGATTTTTATTCGATCTGGCACTATTTATAATAATAACAGGTCGTAAAGAGCTTGGTCTATGTTTTATTAAACAAAACATCAAGTTATAATCTTTAAATTAGATTAATTGTAGGTGTTTGCTATAATAGCACTTGTAGTTAGCAAGGAGCGAAGCCAAGAGTGTTATAGATAGGGGTGTTACCAGAATATGAATATGGTTCTTTAGTGGAATAATTCAACTACTGGCTACATAAAATTACTACTAAACACCAGAATTACCAACGTCATAGAAATGCAACAGTGCTATGATAGGTTAGGCTTCGTAGAGAGCTAAAGTTTATACAGATTTTAAGAATAATTTATTCAATAATAACCGTTTTATTAAACCCACCAAAAAAGGAGCCGAAACATGGCGTCAATTATTAATCAAGAAATCCCTGAGTTTTCAGCTGAAGCGTTCGTTAACGGTGAATTCAAAACCATCACTTCAGACGACGTAAAAGGCAAATGGGCTATCTTCATGTTCTACCCAGCAGACTTCACTTTCGTTTGCCCAACTGAACTAGAAGATATGGCAGCACAGTACGAAGAGCTTAAAGGCCTAGGCGTAGAAGTATACTCAGTATCAACTGACACTCACTTCACTCACAAAGCATGGCACGATTCTTCAGAAGCTATTGGTAAAGTAACTTTCCCAATGATCGGTGACCCAACTGGTCGCATCACTCGTGGCTTCAACGTAATGATCGAAGAAGCAGGTCTTGCAGAGCGTGGTACGTTCGTAGTAGATCCAGACGGCAAAATCCAAGTTGCTGAAATCCATGCTGGCGGTATCGGCCGTAGCGCGAAAGATCTAGTTCGTAAAGTAAAAGCAGCTCAGTACGTTCGTGAAAACGACGGCGAAGTATGTCCAGCTGCTTGGGAACAAGGTCAAGAAACTCTTAAGCCAAGCCTAGACCTAGTAGGTAAAATCTAATTAACAGCTAACTATTTTTATAATAGCCAGTTAATTTAGAGCTACAATAAAAAACCCCGCTATTAAGTTAGCGGGGTTTTTTTATGGTTTGAGTTTTTAAGCTCTTTACCAGGTCTTAGTCTTACAGCAGCTATTAGATATCAATATCTACTGTGTTAGAGCTATTGGCCTGATTGGTGATTTTTTTGGTATCAAGCTCTTTAGTTACCTCAAGCACTGTGGTCTGGTTGGCTTTATCCAAGTATTTTTGAGCTTTATCTACTTCGTGGGTTAGTGAGTCAACCGTGGTTTTCATGTTATCTAGCGCTTTCACTTTATAGTCGCTAATCATATCCATGGTTTCGTAGATATTATTAAACGCACTTTGTAGCTTATCAAGCTCAATGGTGCTGTTACTGGCCTGCTCATGAATTTCAGTGGATTGGCGCTTCATCATCGCTGAAGTTGATTCAATTAAGCTGCTCGTTGTTTTGTTCAGAGCACTGATTTGATCCAGTACTAATTTTTGGTTGGTCATCGCTTGTGCCACAACAACCGCTGTACGTAAAGCAGAAACTGTAGTGGTAGTCGCACGGTCAACCCCTTTAATCAGTTCAAGGTTGTTTTTGCGAATGGTATCTAGCGCCAAATAACCCTGTACGTTTACCGCCAATTGAGTCAAGAAGTCAGTGTTTTTTTGACGCACATAAAACAGCATCTCTTCTTTAATAATACGAGCTTTTTCAGGATCTGTTGCTTCAATCTCGTAGACTTTCTTCTCTAACTCTTCATCAATTTTTTTGCCCACATAAATGTACTGGCGAATGGACTGCATTAAGTTCCACATATTGACTTTTTCTTGCTCAATCATGGCGTTGTCTTTTAGCAGTTCGTCTTTACCGTTATACAGACTGGTTACTACCGCATTAATATGCGATTGAGCAGACTCATACTGACGGAAATAATCCTGAACTTTATTGCCCATCGGAATCAGGCCAAAAAGTTTGCGTGAGCTGGTCAGCTGTTTTTTACTAGGATCTAAATCTTCAACAATGCCGCGCAACTCAGTCAGTGATTTGGCAATAGGGGAGTTGTCGAACAAGCCTTTGTCTAAACTTTTGGCCGGTAAATCCAGCATACGGTTAGATACTTGTGCGGATTCACGGATTTCTTGGTTACCCAAATTATGGATAGACTGTACGTTTTGCTTAAACTCGCTGCTTTGTACCGGATTATTAAGCACATGACTGACGAAAGCATCAACTTTGGCATCTAACTCAGGAACTTGGTTGGGATCAAGCTTTACAATTTGATCTGCTTCACTGGTCGGTACTTCTTTGACCGGCTCAGGTGGGGTTAAGCTAATTGAAGGGGTGCTTGTATTTTCTGGTGGTGTCAGTTCTTGCATAGAAATATCCTTATTGAGTATTGATGTTTTTAATTAAAATTTAGATGAGTATTTATAGTCGTTGTTTAAAACTAGAGTATTAAGTCATTCAGGCGTATTAGTCTATTCTCTAAATGTTACAAGAAATAGTAGGACGTTGGTATTGATTATAAGTAAATAATTTTAAGTGTTAAGTGAACTTAGCGTAAGAGTGGATAAAAGAGGCTAAGCAATGGGATTATAAAGAGAGCTATAAAAAGAAATAGGCATAAAAAAAACACCAATCTGCTATTGCAAATTGGTGGTATCGTTTATAACTGTAATATTAATCTTGGGTTAGGAGCGATAAGCCGATGGGGCTTATCCAAACTGCCTCCTAAACAGATTATTTTTTACGTGTTGGGCCAAGTAGCATACCCATCTGACGGCCTTCCATTTTAGGATGTTGCTCGACATTTGAGATCTCAGCGGTATCTTGGATGATACGCTCAAGTTGTTGACGGCCAAGCTCTTGGTGAGCCATTTCACGACCGCGGAAACGGATGGTTACTTTAACCTTATCCTGATCTTCTAGGAAGCTGATAATTTTACGCAGTTTCACCTGGTAATCCGCTTCGTCAGTACTTGGGCGAAGTTTCATCTCTTTAAGCTGAGTTTGCTTTTGGTTTTTCTTAGCTTCTTTCGCCTTTTGTTTTTGGTCATACAAGTAACGCTTGTAGTCCATAATTTTACAAACAGGCGGTTTAGCATCCGGTACCAATTCAACCAAATCTAGATTGTCATCACGAGCCGCTTTACGGGCAGTTTCAATATCGACAACGCCCATCTGTTCGCCGTCTTCTTTAACTAAGCGAACTTCTTTTTGCTGGATCTCTTCGTTGATGTTCAAACGGTTTGACTGTTTAATAGGTATTACTCCTCATCAGTTTTTGTTGTTAGTCGACCCTTTTGGGCGACAGCTTTCTGTACTAATTCAATAAAGTCGGCCAGAGACATTACGCCAAGGTTCTCGCCTTCACGAGTACGCACGTTAACTTGTCCTGATTCAACTTCTTTATCCCCTAATACTAGCATATAGGGGATACGTTCTAATGTTCTTTCTCGTATCTTAAATCCAATTTTTTCATTACGCAAGTCACTAATAACACGCAGGCCCGCATTTTGTAGCTCAGAAACTACATTTTGACAAGCTTCGGCTTGTTTGTCAGTGATGTTCATTACCACAACTTGTTGCGGAGCAAGCCATACAGGCATCCAACCGGCATAGTGCTCAATCAGCATGCCTAAGAAGCGCTCGAACGAACCTAAGATCGCGCGGTGTAGCATGATAGGCGTTTCGCGGTCATTATTTTCGTTAACGAACTCAGCTTCTAGACGCTCTGGCATATTCGGGTCCACCTGAATGGTACCGCACTGCCAGACACGGCCTAGGCTGTCTCTTAGACTAAATTCAATTTTTGGACCATAGAAAGCACCTTCACCCGGTAGGTATTCCCACTCAAGGCCTGAGCTATCTAGTGCATCAGCTAATGCTTTTTCGGCGATATCCCAAGATTCATCGGTACCCACACGCTTTTCAGGACGGGTAGATAGTTTCATCTCGATTTGATCAAAGCCGAAGTCTTTGTAAACATCAAGCGTTAGCTTAATGAAGTTGGCTACTTCTTCTTGAATTTGAGCTTGGGTACAGAAGATATGCGCATCATCTTGAGTAAAGCCGCGCACACGCATCAAGCCATGTAGTGAACCCGATGGCTCATTACGGTGACAAGAACCAAATTCTGCCAAGCGAATAGGGAGTTCACGGTAAGACTTTAGGCCGTGGTTAAATACTTGCACGTGGCAAGGGCAGTTCATTGGTTTTACGGCGTAATCACGGCTTTCACTAGAAGTAGTGAACATGTTGGTAGCATAGTTGCCCCAGTGCCCTGATTTTTCCCACAAGCTGCGATCCACGATTTGAGGTGTTTTAATCTCTTGGTAACCATTGTCTTTTTGTACTTTGCGCATGTACTGCTCAAGCACTTGATAGATGGTCCAACCGTTTGGATGCCAGAACACCATACCTGGAGACTGCTCTTGCATATGGAATAGGTTTAATTGACGACCAATTTTACGGTGGTCACGTTTTTCAGCTTCTTCAATACGCTGGATATAAGCTTTAAGATCTTTTTTGTCTGCCCAAGCCGTACCATAAATACGTTGAAGCTGTTCATTCTTAGCATCGCCACGCCAATAAGCACCGCTCATTTTCATAAGCTTAAATACTTTTAAGAAGCGAGTGTTTGGCACGTGTGGACCACGGCACATATCGACATATTCTTGATGATGATACAGACCCAGCTCTTTTTCTTCTGGCATATCTGCAATCAGTTTTAGCTTATAGTCTTCACCGCGCTCTTCGAAGATTTTTATGGCTTCGTCACGTGGCGTCATTTTTTTGATAACGTCATAGTTTTGCTTAATCAGCTCAGCCATGCGTTTTTCAATTGCTGTCATGTCTTCTGGCGTAAAAGGTTTTTCACTAAAGATGTCATAATAAAAGCCATCTTCAATAACCGGACCGATAACCATTTTTACGTTAGGGTACAGTTGTTTAACCGCATGACCCAATAAATGCGCTGTAGAGTGGCGAATGATGTCCACGCCGTCTTTGTCTTTTGCGGTCACAATTTCAACACTTGCGTCATGGGTGATCGGGTCGCTTGCATCCACAAGCTTACCATCTACACGTCCAGCAATCGTTGCTTTAGCAAGGCCTGGGCCAATACTCTCAGCCACTTGCATCACTGTTGTCGCACCGTCGAACTCTTTTACACTGCCATCAGGTAAAGTAATTGCAACCATAATATTAAATCCAATAATCTATAACGCGGATAAGAAGAACACCATCACTATAATTGTGATGATTATAATAAACACAACCATTAAAACAGAAAAACTGACCGCAAAGCCAGTTAATAATTAGTCATTCATTCTATTATAAAGGATTTTAGCGAGGTTTTTGTAGCTAATCCTTTAAGGTTTTAAATATAGTCCCAAGCCGATAATAAGAAGTAGAGTATTTACAGAGTAAAAATTCAATCATAAGTAGCTATATATAGCTAATTCTACAATAAAGGAATAGCCAGGCTTCTTTAATAGATGTCTTCAACACAATGTGTTTGTCACTTTGTACTTGACCCAAACTAGAAAGGGTATATACTACACATCTTGTTAAGAGCAAAGACAAGTTAGAAAAAAGCTGATTAGAAATAACTAGTTGGCAACTAACTACATTAATTTGATTTTAAGTATTTAGCATTAAGCTGAGTAAGAAAATCAAAAATAATTCAAAAACCTCTTGACTAGATAATTAAAGCGCCTATAATATGCACCTTATCGGGACAACGGAAGCGCTAGCCAATTGGTTAGGTTTTGAAGTCTGATGAAACGAATTAAAATAAAGCCTTGACAGAAATCAAATTAATGATATACTGGATGGCTCGCT
>ERZ808051.1842-NODE-1842-length-12431-cov-8.203902_pt1 | contig 12431 bp, 6 predicted proteins | sample MGYA00380199_ERZ808051 | MGnify/ENA primary metagenome ERZ808051 (study PRJEB31490, sample SAMN06133391) | mouse gut metagenome | isolation source: J11 | host: mice | place: China: Chengdu | collected 2015-05 ...
CTAAGAACATCCTTGCGGTCGGGCTTGACCGTCTAGATGTAGGAATCCCCTCGGTTTAGCGAGGGGAGGAAGTCAAACTATAAGCTCTTATATTGTTAAGCATTAAGACTTAGCATCTGCTTCGGCTTGTTTGCGTTCTTGCTCTTCTCGGCGAGCTATTTTACGGGCTTCTTTAATGGCTTCTTGTTCTTCATCCCAAGCGCCGTAAGCTTCAACGATTTTTTGGACCAGCTGATGACGTACTACGTCTTTAGATTCAAATTTAGTGACATGAATCTCATCAATTTTACCTAAGATTTGAATGGCTTGAGCCAGACCGGATTTATGGCCACGTGGTAAGTCGACCTGAGTTACGTCACCCGTAATGACCGCACGTGAGCCAAAGCCCAAACGCGTTAAGAACATTTTCATCTGTTCAGGCGTGGTGTTCTGTGCCTCATCGAGAATAACAAATGAATTGTTTAGCGTACGTCCACGCATATAGGCCAGTGGGGCAATCTCAATGATTTGCTTCTCAATTAACTTACCCACTTTTTCAAAGCCAAGCATTTCATATAAAGCGTCATATAAAGGGCGTAGATAAGGGTCAATCTTCTGAGTTAAGTCGCCTGGTAAAAAGCCTAGTTTTTCACCGGCTTCTACCGCAGGACGTACCAGTAAGATACGCTCAATCTCATTACGCTCTAACATATCGACTGCACAAGCTACTGCCAAATAAGTCTTACCAGTACCGGCAGGACCCACACCAAATGACACATCAGAGGTCAAAATGCGCTTCACATAACGCTGCTGATTGCCGCCGCGAGGAATGATTTTCCCTTTACGGGTTTTTAGAGCAATCGAGTCGTAGTTGGCTTCAGCATCGTAGGCATATTCTTCTGAGTCTGGCTCATCTTCGACTTTTTCAGGACTAGCAAAGGTATCAAAATCACGAGACATACTGGCTTGAATGATAAGATGCAGCTCGTGCGGAGTAATGTCTTTTTCAGACTGAGATTCATCAGCCAATTTGTTTAAAATAAAGTCGCCACGCTCTACCGCTGTCAGGTCACCGGCTAAGATGAACTTATGCTGACGCTGATTGATATGAATGCCAAGGCGCTCTTCAATGTATTTAAGATTGTTATTGTATTCACCAACTAAGATTTTTAGCTGAGAGGAGGTTAAAAAATCCAAGTTGATTTTTCGTGTGACGGTATCAGTCAAGTGAGGATCCTTTTTTTATGTAGGTTTTAAAACTATGTATTTATTATGGCCGTTAAATAATGAAATTCAAGCGATAGCAGCCAAGCAATGAGTCGATTTTTGTAATTTGATGATGTAGAGATAGTTGTTAGGGGGCGATTAAATAATATTAGAGTTTAACTTACCGTGCGTAATTCCCCACCCATAATCTTTGATTTAGGTGGAGATGTCAGCACGGCCGACCTAGTCAGGACGTTTTTTTTCGATATATTGTCTAATGGTAGCAATCGTAGTACAGCCAGTAGTCAGTAAACAATATGCTCTAGTCCATAGTACAGGTTTTCAGCAAACCTCTGCCAAATGTTTTGCAAATGCCTTTCTCATCAGTCGGCTAGTTACTGTTTTTAGATTATTGATAAACTTACTTGGCATGATATTGGGGTGCAACTCAATTAGTAAATACACATGGTCAGACTCTCCATTGAACTCTAACAGCTCAACCACCCATTTTTAACAAAGGTCAGTTATGAATTCTTCTAGCCTATCAAGCATAGAGCCAGTAAAGCATTTTCTATCTTTTTTCATCACTAACACCAAATAAGTCATTAACACCAAATGATAAATTAGTTTATAAACACTGTTTGCATGGGATTTTAATTACTTACTCATAATTGATATCAAATAGAAGTAATGTTAGGTTATATCTCTATTAAAGACGACTTCCAAACCATGCTCAAAGCCTATTGGGAGTAGGTCAAAAAACCAGATTTACTCCTCTGCTACTTTTAGTTTGATAGGATTGTTCAGCTAAGCAGGACTAAGTGAAAAAATGCCTGTATAATCTGTGAATTTATGTGAGAGATAATAATGCAATCGACATTGCCGTCATTATTTATTGTGGGCCCTATGGGAGCGGGGAAGACCACGATTGGAAAGTTGTTAGCAAAGCACTTAGGTCGCAATTTTATAGACAGTGATCACTATATTTGTGAACAAACTGGCGCGGATATTCCTTGGATTTTTGAAAAGGAAGGTGAAGCAGGTTTTAGAGAGCGTGAGGCAAGAGTCATTGCTGAGCTGACTGAGTTGCCAAATGTCGTATTGGCGACGGGTGGTGGCGTAGTTACTCAATTACAAAACCGTGAAAATTTAAAGAAGCAAGGAATCACTATTTATCTAAGAGCCAATGTCGATGTGCAATTAAAAAGAACTTCCAAAGATAAGTCGCGCCCCTTATTAAATCATCCGAATCCACGATCAGTATTACAATCCTTATTTGAAGTGCGTGACCCTCTATATCTTGAGGTTGCGGATATTGTGGTGGAAACAGGGGAGGGCTATCCCAGGTATATGCTAAAGAAAATCATGGAAGCTTTAAAACAAAAGTATCCTGAGCACTTTGCGTAAGGATAAAAGGCCATTGCCGCAAATGAAAAGCCCTCTTTGAGCTTTATAACAGCCAAAAGTCGCTTGTCGCAGTCAAAAGTAGATAGGGAAGAGAGATGAAAGCCAATTTAACCGTACATACCCAAAGTCACGACTATCCGATCATTATCACCAGTCAGTGTGATATGGCCAAGGAGATAGCTCCTTATATTAAAGGCAAGCAGGTGATGGTGGTGACCAATACCACGGTAGAAAAGCTATATCTTCAAGATTTAGTGAATGGGCTTGAAGCCGACTTTGAAGTGTTAAGTGTGGTGTTACCCGATGGCGAGCAGTACAAGACTCAGCAATATATCGATCAGATTTATGATGCTTTAATGAACAACCATTGTAGCCGTGATGTGACTTTGATTGCTCTTGGCGGCGGGGTTATCGGGGACATGACCGGCTTTGCGGCTGCCTCCTTTATGCGGGGTGTGAATTTCATTCAAATCCCGACCACCTTATTGTCACAAGTAGATTCTAGTGTTGGCGGTAAGACCGGCATTAACCACCCCAAGGGTAAGAATATGATTGGGGCATTTTGGCAGCCACAAATGGTCTTGGCTGATATGCACACCTTAACTACTCTGCCGCAGCGTGAACTGTCAGCAGGTATGGCGGAAGTGATCAAGTATGCCTTGATTATGGATGCAGACTTCTTAACTTGGTTAGAAGATAATATGTCAGCGCTGATGTCTTTGGATAAAGTTGCCTTGGCTGAAGCGGTCGCAAGATGCTGTCAATATAAAGCGGATATTGTGGCTCAAGATGAGCGTGAGTCAGGCAAAAGAGCCTTGTTAAACTTCGGTCATACCTTTGGTCATGTAATTGAAACTCATGAAGGTTATGGCAAGTGGCTGCATGGTGAAGCTGTGGCAGCTGGCATGGTACAAGCCGCTCAATTGTCGCAGCAAATGGGCTGGATTAGTGAGCAAGACGTGCAGCGTATTAGTGAGGTTCTACAAGCAGCACATTTGTCTATTAAGCCACCAGCCATTGATACCCAAACTGCCTTGGGCTTAATGCAACACGATAAAAAAGTTAAGTCAGGACAAGTTCGATTGATTTTGTTAAAATCAATGGGTGAAGCCGTGGTTACAGCTGACTTTGATCAGACACTGCTTGAGGCAGTCCTTACTGACACAGTATAATAGGCTCGTGTACTACCATTTAATTAATTATTTTTAATAACCCATAGTGACTATTTAATCCCTATGGGCTGTGATGACCCTCTTTTTTAATAACTTTCTATTTACTGGATTTGCTCTATGGCAATCACTCAAGGCTCTTCTACTAATAGTCCTGATAAGTCGCAAAAGAACAAAAGACGCTTTGTGGCAAGCGCCTGGCTTATTATGGCTTTATTAACAGGGGCAGCAGCTCTGGCTTTGTGGATGTTCAGTTCAGCCCCTGTATTTGAAGAAGAGAAAGAAACTGAAAAAGAGGCCCCTGCCGAAGTGTTAGCCTCCAATATTGAGCAGGTAAAGCATATTGATCAGCTCAACGAGCTAAGCGAAGACGTTAAACCCATCTCATTTGATGCCTTGGTTCGAGATTTACGTGACTATCCTGCTGAATTCAAAGATGCTAAGTATCTAAAGAAAAACAAGGGTAAATGGACCGTTCAGGTGATGGATGTGTCTGAGCACGAGATTATTACAGATTATCTAGGCTCACGTGATGACAGACATAAATTCGCCTATTTCCGTTATCGTGACTCTAATAATCAGCCTCGTTACTTGTTGACCTATGATGTTATGGGTAATAAACAGCAAGCCAATAATGCGGCTGACAGCGTTGATTTTGGGTTACCAGCCAACGTAAAAGTGATTCCTGAAGAGATTTCAGACTATTTAGACGTTATTGAAAACTATGAGTTAACGGGGCCTGTAAAAGACTTATCGAGAAATAGAACGCGACAAGTAAAATTACAGCCTACTAAGAGAGAGCTGGCTCCTCGTCGCAGTGCTAGCCAATCACAGTCTACTCAGACCAGTGATAATAACAATGAGCGTCCTGCTAGCCAGAGTAACAATAGCTCGTCTCAGTCGAGCCAGCCACAAGCTGCTAATACTCCGATTAGAGACTCAAGCGATACGAGTGATACGTTATCGGTTCAAGAAGAGCGTAAGGTAGTTGCGCCAAGCTCAAATGATGAAAATGCGGCGCCCGCTCAGCCTAAAGAGCCAACCAAGCCAAAAGCGGAACCGACTAAGCCCAAAGCGGAACCTAGTAAGCCAGCGACTGAGCCAACCAAGCCAAAAGCTGAGCCAACTAAGCCGCAAGAAAAGCAAGAGAAAAAACCAGCAGAAGGGAATAAAAACAACCAAAAACCTGCTAATAGTGGCGAAGGCGATAGCATTAAACAGCTTATTGAACAAAAATCTGAATAATTAATTTACGACTAATCTGCGAGATTTAAAAAAAGGCACTCTAAATGGAGTGCCTTTTTTTATGACTTTTTTTTGGATCAAATTAGCCATAACTTTAGAAGCGCTTTATTAATTTCTTATCTTTTCTTGCCCTTTAATAGTAAGGCATGAAAACATTTCTTACTCATGCTAAGACCATTAAAATTACACAATCTAATTCAGCAAAATAGTTTTTCTAAACACTGTAAATTCAAAAAACCATTAGTTGATAAGGGTTTGTGCAAATATAAAATGTCACGAAAAAAACCAAAGCAGTCATTAAATTTCACTGGATTTTATAACTATGTTTCTCTAATATGGTTTATATGACGTTTAGCAATGCTATCGCAGAAGTGCTGATTATGGATAGTTGATACGAATATTTTTGGCTATTTTATGGCGTTGCTCTACTCATTATTCCGTCATTATTTACGACGCTTTATTAGATGATGAATAGTTACCTTGTACGGCCGATTAAAGTGTTAAATATTATCCCAGCTTTGTCTGCACTATTAGGTAGGGTATTGATGTTTAAACGATATATTGTTGTTAAGCATTGAACTCACAAAGCGTCATAGTCATTAATATGTAAAGTGAGATGTCTATTCGAACTCTCTATTTTTTGGCTCACTTCCTACCACAGCTGTTATACCTATCCCTATAGCTGTGCCTATCTCGAACGCTCATAGGTGATGAGAATATTTCATCACATGATTAAAGGACATGCCATGACACAGAATTTTATAGCCCATTCTGCCGCCCAAAATTACCCCGATAGCCAACCTCCTCAATCTCCTACCAAATCCTCCCCTCAAGATCTCCCCACATATTTAGCCTCTCCTGAAGACTTCAAAGACAACTGCGGCTTTGGCCTAGTAGCTCATATTGAAGGCAAACCTAGCCATCATTTAGTAAAAACAGCTATCCACAGCTTAAGCTGTATGACTCACCGCGGTGGCGTTGCTGCTGATGGTAAAACTGGAGATGGCTGTGGTTTATTATTGGCCAAGCCAGTTGATTTCTTCCACACTGTGGCTTCAGAGATTGGACTTGAGCTTGATGAAAACTTTGCCGTGGGTATGGTGTTTTTAAACCTAGATGAAAGCTTAGCAGCCCATAGCCAACAAGTATTGGATAAAGAAGTTGAGGCGCAAGGCCTAACCGTTGCTGGCTGGCGTGATGTGCCGGTAGATTTATCCATTGTTGGTGAGATTGGTCTTGAGACTCTACCGCAGTTTAAACAGATTTTCGTTAATGCGCCAAGTGACTTAAGCAGTGAGGATTTCAACCGCAAACTGTATGTAGCGCGCAAAAAAGCAGAGCTGGCGTTGACTGACGATGATCTGTTTTATGTGACTTCATTAAACTGTCAGACGGTGATTTATAAAGGTTTAGTTATGCCTTCTGACTTGCCGGCTTTTTATAGTGATCTGCAAGACACTCGCCTGCATTCTCATATTGTGGTATTCCATCAGCGCTTTTCAACCAACACGTTACCCCGCTGGCCATTGGCTCAGCCATTCCGTTACTTAGCACACAATGGGGAATTAAACACCATTACGGCTAACCGTAACTGGTCTGTGGCCCGTACCCCAAAACTTGAAACCCCTAAATTACCTGAGATTACTCAGCTACATCCCTTGGTAAATCGTACGGGTTCTGACTCTTCGAGCTTAGACAATATGCTTGAGGTGCTTATTTCAGGCGGTATGACTTTATTCCACGCCATGTCAATTCTAGTGCCACCCGCTTGGCAAAACGTAGACAGCATGGATATGGACTTGCGTGCCTTCTATGAGTTCTACTCACAGCACATGGAGCCTTGGGATGGTCCAGCCGGTCTGGTTATCCAAGATGGCCGTTATGCCGTGTGTATGCTAGATCGCAATGGTCTACGTCCTTCACGCTGGGTGACCACAAAAAATGGTTATATCACCGTCGCTTCAGAAGTGGGCGTATGGGATTATGATCCTAATGATGTGATTGCCAAAGGCCGAGTGGGACCAGGTCAAATGCTGGTTATCGATACCTTAAATGGGGAAGTGCTAGACGATCAGGTAATCAGTAATCGTTTGAAAAAGGCAAATCCTTATCGCAAATGGCTACGTGAAGAAGCCACTCGCATTCGTGAAAATGAGCAAATAGAAGAAAAACTGCTTGAGCAAGGGGTACGTGGTGAGCCGCTTAAAGCGCTACAAAAGATGTTTAACATCACCAATGAAGAGCGCACTGAAATCATTCGTCCCAATGCCGAAAATGGCCAAGAGCCGGTAGGTTCAATGGGGGACGATACCCCTATGGCTGTGCTGTCTAAGCAGGTCCGTAACGTAGCTGACTTCTTCCGTCAGCAGTTCGCTCAAGTGACCAATCCACCGATTGACCCATTACGTGAGTCTATCGTGATGTCGCTGCAAACCTGCTTAGGGGCAGAGACCAACATCTTTAATCCAACCCCTCGTGATGCCCACCGTATTATCCTGTCATCACCTGTGTTGTCACCTAGCAAAATGCAGCAGATTGAAGCTTTAGATGATCCTGCTTTTATCAGTCAGCGTATCGATATCAACTACGATGAGTCGTTAAGCTTAGAGGTAGCGATTAAGCAGATTTGTGAGCAAGTAGAGCAGGCTATTTTAGATAACAAAACCCTTATTATCTTGTCCGATAAAGGCATTGGAAAAGGTAAACTGCCAGCCAATGCTATTTTAGTGACAGGGGCGGTGCATCATTATCTGATTGAAAAAGGGCTGCGTACCGATGCCAACTTAATCATTGAAACAGGTATTGCTCGTGACTCACATCAAGTAGCGGTACTGATTGGCTTTGGGGCAACCTGTGTTTATCCGTATTTGGCTTATGATGTTATCTCAGACTTAGTGTCTTCAGGGGAGTTGTTAGGCGATCCTCTGCAAGCCCGAGCTAATTTCCGTAAAGGCTTAGATAAAGGTCTGCTAAAAATCTTATCCAAAATGGGCATTTCAACGATTGTCTCTTATCGTGGTGCTCAACTGTTTGAAGCTGTCGGTTTATCTGATGAAATTGTGGAGCTATGCTTTAAAGGGGTGCAAAGCCGAATTAAGGGAGCGACCTTTGAGGACTTAGCTTTAGACCAAGCCTTACTGGCCAAGAACGCTTTTAGTCGTCGCACGCCACTGGATCAAGGCGGTATGCTGAAGTTTGTTTTCAATAAAGAATACCATGCGTTTAACCCTGACGTGATTAACACCTTACATAAAGCAGTGCGTACTGGAAATTATGAGAACTATCGTGAGTATGCCAACCTAGTTAATATGCGTCCTGTGGCGACGTTACGTGACTTATTACAGTTGAAGTCAGGCAACAGCATCTCAGTAGATGAAGTAGAAGATATTGAGCATATTCTACCTAGATTTGACTCTGCAGGTATGTCGCTAGGGGCTTTGTCACCTGAAGCGCATGAGGCCATTGCGATGGCGATGAACACTATTGGTGGCCGCTCAAACTCAGGTGAGGGCGGTGAAGACCCAGTACGTTATGGCACCATGCGTAACTCAAAAATCAAACAGATTGCGTCTGGTCGATTTGGGGTAACACCAGCTTACTTACGTTCTGCCCAAGTGTTACAGATTAAAGTAGCACAGGGGGCAAAACCAGGTGAAGGCGGTCAGTTGCCTGGGGGTAAAGTTAACTCCCTGATTGCACGTCTGCGCTACTCAGTACCTGGGGTGACCTTGATTTCACCGCCACCGCATCATGATATTTATTCTATTGAAGATTTAGCGCAGCTTATCTTCGATTTAAAACAAGTGAATCCAGATGCGCTAGTTTCAGTGAAATTGGTATCACGCCCTGGTGTGGGTACCATTGCTACTGGGGTTGCCAAAGCTTATGCCGACTTAATTACTATTTCTGGCTATGATGGCGGTACAGCAGCCTCTCCACTGTCCTCTATTCACCATGCCGGCTCACCTTGGGAATTAGGTTTGGCGGAAGCGCATCAGTCGTTACGAGTAAATGGTCTACGTGACAAAGTGCGTATGCAAACCGATGGGGGCCTAAAAACAGGTCTGGATGTGGTAAAAGCAGCTATCTTAGGTGCAGAAAGCTTCGGCTTTGGCACCACGCCTATGATTGCTGTTGGTTGTAAATACTTACGTATTTGTCACTTAAATAACTGCCCAACGGGTGTGGCTACGCAGCAAGCGCGTCTGCGTGATGAGCACTTTATCGGTGAGGCGGAAATGTTGATCAACTTCTTTAAGTTTATCGCAACCGAAACTCGTGAATGGCTGGCCTTCTTAGGGGTTCGCTCGATGGAAGAGTTGGTGGGCCGTACGGATTTATTGGAAGTACTTGAAGGCACCACTCAAAAGCAGCGTAACCTAGATTTATCTCCTTTATTAAATAGCCATCCGGCTGCAGAAGGTAAGCCGCAAACTTGCCAAGTAGAGCGTAATCAGCCCTTTGATAAAGGACTGTTGGCTGAAAAAATGATTGATGACATGATTGTCCCGATTCGCCAAGGTCAAGGCGGTACTTTCAGCTATCAAGTGGGTAACTGTGACCGCTCAATCGGCGCACGTATCTCAGGTGAGATCGCTCAGGTTTGGGGCAACTTAGGGATGTCAGACAGTCCGATTAAGCTGCATTTGGCAGGAACAGCCGGTCAAAGCTTGGGTGTATGGAATGCTGGTGGCTTAAACATCGAGCTTGAAGGTGATGCCAACGACTATGTCGGTAAAGGTATGGCGGGCGGTGAGATTGTGATTTATCCGCCAAGAGGTTCAACTTTTGCGTCACAAGAAACAGCCATTATCGGCAACACCTGTTTGTACGGGGCAACGGGCGGTAAGCTGTATGCTTCAGGCACGGCAGGCGAGCGTTTTGCCGTTCGTAACTCAGGTGCCCATGCGGTAGTAGAAGGGGTGGGTGACCACTGCTGTGAATACATGACCGGTGGTGTGGTGACGGTACTGGGTAAAACTGGGCTAAACTTTGGCGCGGGTATGACCGGTGGTTTTGCTTTCGTTCTAGACTTGGATAACACCTTCTTTGATCGTTGTAACCACGAGCTTATCGACCTGCATCGCATCTCAAGCGAGCAGACCGAAGAGCATCGAATTTACTTAAAACAAATCATTGAAACCCATGTCGAAAAAACGGGCAGTGCTTGGGGTCGTCAAATATTAGCCGACTTTGAACACTATGTACGTAAGGTCTTTTTGGTGAAACCCAAAGCTGCAAATATGGCGTCCTTACTCCATAGCACCACGGCCGATCCACAATAAGTTTAAAGCCAAGCCCTAAGCTGTGGTCTTGACAATTTGAGACCATAGCCACTTAACCGGTAATTGCTTGACTTTTACCCAGTATATTTTGTCCAAATGAAGGTAACCAGTCCTTCGTTCGGCAGGTTTTACGAGCAGTAGATGATTTAGAGCAGCCTTATATTTTGGCCCTGATTGTCCTGACCGTGATACCAACTTAAGGAGACAAAACCCTAATGAAGCGTATCAATAATAACTTTCAGTTTTTAGACGTACCTCGTCGTGAGCCTGAGAAAAAAGACATCGTTACTCGCTCAACTGAATTTGTAGAGATTTATACCCCTTTTGATTCTCAAGAAGCAGCACAGCAAGCCCATCGCTGCTTAGAGTGTGGTAACCCTTATTGTGAATGGAAATGCCCAGTTCACAACTACATTCCAAACTGGCTGAAAATGGCCACTGAAGGTCAAATCTTCCAAGCAGCCGAGCTTTGTCACCGCACCAATACCTTGCCTGAAGTGTGTGGCCGTGTGTGTCCGCAAGACAGATTGTGTGAAGGTGCGTGTACTTTAAATGATGGCTTTGGGGCTGTGACCATTGGTAATGTAGAAAAGTACATTAACGACACCGCTTTTGCTTTAGGCTGGCGCCCAGACATGAGCGATGTGGAGTGGACGGATAAAAAGGTAGCCATTATTGGTGCCGGTCCTGCTGGTCTAGGCTGTGCTGATATCTTGGTTCGTGCTGGCGTGAAGCCGGTGGTATTTGATAAACGTCCAGAGATTGGCGGCCTATTAACCTTTGGCATTCCTGAATTTAAAATGGAAAAACAAGTGATGCGTAATCGCCGCACTGTGTTTGAAGGTATGGGCATTGAGTTTCGTTTAAACACTGAAATTGGCGCCGATGTGACCATTGATGAGCTGCTAGAAGAGTATGATGCGGTGTTTATGGGCATGGGTACCTATACTTATATGCGTGGCGGCTACCCTGGTGAAGAGCTTCATGGTGTCCACGATGCCTTAGATTACTTAATTGCTAATGTTAATCGCTGCAATGAGTGGGAACAAGACCCTGAAGAGTACATCAATCTAAAGGACAAAAAGGTAGTGGTACTTGGTGGAGGCGATACTGCCATGGACTGTAACCGTACTGCGATTCGTCAAGGCGCAGAGCGAGTGGTGTGTGCTTACCGCCGTGATGAAGCCAATATGCCAGGCTCGCTACGTGAAGTAAAAAATGCCAAAGAAGAGGGCGTTGAGTTCTTATTCAATCGTCAGCCAACTCAAATTGTGGGTCTAAATGGTCAAGTTACTGGGGTAAAGGTAGTAACCACCCAACTTGGTAAACCTGATAACCGTGGTCGTCAGCGTCCTGAGCCCATTCCAAACTCAGAAGAGATTATTGAGTGCGATGTGGTGATTATGGCTTTTGGTTTCCGCCCAAGCCCAGCAGATTGGTTCAAGGCCAGTGATGTGGCGACGGATGAATCAGGTCGTGTGCTAGCCGCTGAAGAGCAAACCTTTAAGTTCCAAACCAGCAACCCAAAAATCTTTGCTGGAGGGGATATGGTCCGTGGTTCTGACTTGGTGGTGACAGCCATTTGGGAAGGCCGTGAAGCTGCCAAAGGTATTTTGGATTATTTGGAAGTTTAAAATCAGTTTGGTCGTCAATTAGACAAGCTATTAAATTTAATAACTTCGTTGATATAAAGCCCTCTAGATGAGGGCTTTATCACCGGTCACCGTAAAACCACCCACTTCAGTGTGTAGATATAAGGCGACAGGTATTGTCGTGAGCATACTTAAAAGGTTGTAAGTTAAAACTAACCTCGCCATACTGAATATATGAAAACCCTCAAACTACGCATTAAAGACAAGCACATAAAAGAGCTGAATCAGCTAAGCGGTTCAGTAAACTTCGTGTGGAACTATGTTAATGCGCTGTGCTTTGAGCATTTAAACCGTACTGGTAAGTTTTTTAGTGCTTATGATTTAAGTGAGTATACTAAAGGTAGCGGTGAGTATTTAGGATTACACAGTCAAACACTGCAAACTATCAATGAGACTCACGCCAAGGCCCGAAAACAATTTAAAAAAGCCAAACTTAGCTGGCGCAGCAACCGTCCTGATGCCAAACGTAAATCACTGGGCTGGATACC
>ERZ808051.1843-NODE-1843-length-12429-cov-4.510363_pt1 | contig 12429 bp, 10 predicted proteins | sample MGYA00380199_ERZ808051 | MGnify/ENA primary metagenome ERZ808051 (study PRJEB31490, sample SAMN06133391) | mouse gut metagenome | isolation source: J11 | host: mice | place: China: Chengdu | collected 2015-05 ...
GAATGTTCTATGATTTTATTGAGGAGGAGGGAGTGGAGCTGATAGGCTGCGAGGCGGCGGGAAAGGGAGTGGATACGGCGTTTACGGCGGCAACCATCGCCACCGGAAGCATAGGTATCTTTCACGGTATGAAGTCCTATTTCTGTCAGGACGAGTACGGCCAGATCGCGCCGGTGTATTCTATTTCCGCGGGGCTGGATTATCCCGGCATCGGCCCGGAGCATGCCTATCTGCACGATACCGGCAGGGCCCGGTATGTGCCCGTCACTGACGACGAGGCGGTGGATGCCTTTGAATACCTTGCCAGGACAGAAGGCATCATCTGTGCAGTGGAAAGCGCCCACGCGGTGGCGCATGTGAGAAAGACCGCGGGGAATTACCGCCCGAACCAGAGCATTATCATATGTCTCTCCGGACGGGGTGATAAGGATGTGGCGGCAATCGCCAGATACAGGGGGGTGGATATTCATGAATAATCCAATGAAAGAAAGACTTTCCTTTGAAAAGGTGTTTGACGCACCGGACAAAAAAGCGTTTATTGCGTTTCTGACGGCGGGAGATCCCGGGCCGGACAGTACCGTAAGCTTTATTTTGGAGATGGAGAGGGCAGGCGCGGATATGATCGAGATCGGTATTCCGTTCTCCGATCCTACGGCGGAGGGAGCCGTGGTGCAGGAGGCAAACGTTCGCGCCCTCAAGGGCGGAATGACCACGGACGGAGTATTTGAGATTGTGCGCAGAGTACGTGAGAGCTCCCGTATTCCCCTTGTATTTGTGACCTATGCAAATCCGGTCTTTCACTATGGCTATGAAAGGTTTTTTACAAGATGTGAGGAATTGGATGTGTCCGGGGTCGTCATACCCGATATGCCCTTTGAGGAAAAGCGGGAGCTGGAGGAGCCGGCAAAGAGGCACAGGGTGGCAGTGATCTCCGTGATCTCTCCTGCATCAGGGAGCAGGATCAGGATGATTTCCGGCGAAGCCGGAGGCTTTATCTATGTGGCGCCTTTTTCGGACCCCGCAGAAGTCCGCGGCAGCAGTGATAATGAAGAAAAGCATTTTATGGAATTGGAGACCGTGGTGCGGAGCATCAGGGAGTCCACAGACGTGCCCTGTGCCATCGATTTTGGCATGGGCGCGCCCGGGCAGGCGGAGAAAATGGCGGCAATATCCGACGGAGCCATTGCGGGGAGCGCCGTCGTGAAGATTATTGCAGAGCATGGAACGGAATCGGCGCCGGAGCTGTACAGATATGTGAGGAAAATGAAGAATGCAATAGCCGGGCGGTAATGTTGGGTTTTTATGGGATGTCCGGGCAAAAGACAACGTCCAGGCAAAAAATAAAAAATTTGTTGACAAATCATGGCACTATATGTATAATGAATCAGTGTGTAAAAAATAAAACATGCTAGTGTGCCAATACATTAGTATTGTGCATGGGAGCCGCTATGTTAGTGAATTTATCTGATGTGTTGACATCCGAAGGCAGACAGGAGAGAAAAGAGATTCCTCTGGAGATGACATGCTTCAAGAGCAGTCAGGGGAGCTTTGAAATTACGGAAAAAGAGCCTGTAAGCCTTTTGTTTACCAATATCGAGGCGGGAAAGGCCAGAATAGAGGGAAGCGTGAGCCTGACATTTCAGGTGAGCTGCGACAGGTGTCTGACAGAGATGCCCATGACTATGACCATCGATTTCGAGCATTATGTGGTATCGCCCGAGACTGAGTCCGGGGCGGAGGATGCTGATGAAAACGGTTTCATGGATGGTTATCAGATGGATGTAGAGGCTTTAGTGTACGGAGAAATTCTGGTAAACTGGCCGTCAAAGATTTTGTGCAGGCAGGACTGCAGGGGAATCTGTCTTAAGTGCGGGCAGAATCTGAATCTGGCAGACTGCGGCTGCGATACTTTTGTACCTGACCCGCGTATGGCAGCGATACAGGATATTTTTAACGCAAGTAAGGAGGTGTAACAATGTCTATTTGCCCTAAGAATAAATCTTCCAAAAGCAGGAGAGATAAGAGGAGAGCTAACTGGAAAATGAATGCTCCCACACTGGTAAAGTGCAGCAAGTGCGGTGCGCTTATGGCGCCTCACAGAGTCTGCAAGGCTTGCGGTTCTTATAATAAGAAGCAGGTCGTAAGCGTTGACTAAAAGAAAGCACAGCTTTATTCCGGCGGATAAGGAGCCAGGCGCCGTGCATGCACGGGTATAAGGCCAACAAAGTTGGCTTGGCGGATGCCGCGGGAGAATTTGATTTGGAAGAACGAATTCAAGGAAAAACTACTGGAATGCAAAAAGCCGGTAGTTTTTTTGTTTGTAAATTTCCGGGAATTTTCTATTGAATAAAAAGTCCTTGATTTTTACAAGTCTATCTATTATAGTAAAATAAGGTATGCGGGCGGCAGCGAAGCCCTGCAGGAAATGAATCACGGAAGGACAAATCAATGGCTGAAATGGTAAAGGTAGCTGTAGACGCTATGGGCGGGGACAATGCCCCGGGCGAGACCGTCAAGGGCGCGGTGGAGGCCATCAACTCTGACAGGCGTGTAAAGGTATTTCTGGTGGGCAGGGAGCCGGTCATCAAAGAGGAATTAAAGAAGTATGATTATGATGAAGCACAGCTGGAAATCGTACATGCGGAGGAGGTCATTGAGACAGCGGAGCCGCCTGTGATGGCGATACGCAAAAAAAAGAATTCCTCCATTGTAAAATGTATGAATATGGTAAAGGACGGATCGTGCGATGCCATGGTTTCCGCAGGAAGCACCGGCGCGGTGCTTGTAGGCGGACAGGTCATTGTGGGACGCATAAGGGGCGTGGAGAGACCGCCGCTTGCGCCGTTGATACCCAACGCGAAAGGCGTCAGCCTCCTGCTCGACTGCGGCGCCAATGTGGACGCCAGAGCTTCCCAGCTGCTTCAGTTTGCCAAGATGGGCAGCATATATATGGAGAGAGTTATCGGAGTAAAGAATCCCCGGGTGGGGCTGGTCAATATCGGTGTGGAGGAGGAGAAGGGAAACGCTCTCACCAAGGAGACCTATCCGCTGCTTCAAAATTGCCCGGAGATTCATTTTATCGGCAATGTTGAGGCCAGAGACATTCCCGAGGGCGTGGCGGATGTGCTTGTGTGTGAAGCCTTTGCGGGAAACATCGTTCTGAAAATGCTTGAGGGCGTCAGCAGCGTGCTTGTGGGGAAGATCAAGGAGGGCATGATGGGTTCCCTTAAAAGCAAGATCGGTGCCATGCTTGTGAAGCCGGCGCTGAAAAAAACCTTAAAGGGTTTCAGCACCGAGGAATATGGAGGCGCGCCGCTGCTTGGCTTAAACGGCCTGGTGGTAAAAACCCACGGAAGCAGCAAGGCAATTGAGATCCGGCATTCCGTGCTCCAGTGTATTGCGTTTAAGGAGCAGAATATAAATGAGATAATAAAAGAACAGATCATTCTGGAAGATTAGTGGTAAGCAATTAAAAATAAAATAAACAGTAACATAATGAAAAGAGGGAAAACTTATGGAATTTGAAAAGCTGAAAAAAGTGATTGCGGAAGTACTGAATGTTGATCCTGATGAGATTACCATGGACACTACCTTTCTGGATGACCTGGGCGCTGACTCTCTGGATGTATTCCAGATTATTATGGGTATCGAGGAAGAATTTGACATAGAGATTCCTGCGGACAAGGCAGAAAAGATTACCACTGTGGAAGAAGCGGTGGAGCTGATTAAGGGCGCATTAAACTGAGGATGTATTTTATATTAATTGCTTAAGACGTGCTAAAGGGCAGAGGTATAGCTTCATTTAGAGCAGTACGCATACCGTACTGCTCCTTTGCGTTAAAGCTGAAAACAGGGCGTCGGAGAGCAGAGACGGAACTTTAAAACAGTCTCGAAACGAAGACGCCCCTGGAAGGAATTTACAGATGTGGGAAACACAGATGGAAATTACTTCCCCCCGATGGGGGCGTCGGAGAGCAGAGACGGAACTTTAATTGGGAGGATAAAATGGAGGAAGGTTATACTCTGACGGAGCTGGAGGAGCGGATAGGCTACCATTTTAAAGATATCGCGCTCTTGAAACAGGCGCTGACACACAGCTCCTTTACCAATGAACAGAAGATCAACAAGCTGAAAAACTATGAGCGTCTGGAGTTTTTGGGAGACGCGGTGCTGGAGCTGGTGTCCAGCGAATTCTTATTCCGGCAGCATCCCGGGCTGCCGGAGGGGGAGCTGACAAAGCAGCGCGCGTCCATGGTTTGTGAGCCGTCTCTGGCTTTCTGCGCCAAGGACCTGGAGTTGGGACGCTTTATGCTTCTGGGGAAGGGTGAGGAGACAACGGGAGGACGGCACCGGGACAGCATTACCTCCGACGCCATGGAGGCGGTAATAGGCGCAATTTACCTTGATGGAGGAATGACGCCTGCCAGGGAGTTTATCAACCGGTTTGTCTTGTCCGACCTGGAGGATAAGAAGCTTTTTTATGACAGCAAGAGCAACCTTCAGGAGCTGGTTCAGGGAAGGCTTAAGAAGAATGTTACCTATGAGCTTTTGGAGGAAAGCGGACCGGAGCACGATAAGACCTTCCGTGTTTCGGTGTGCATGGATGACAGGTGCCTTGGGACAGGCGCAGGAAGGACAAAAAAAGCGGCGGAACAGCAGGCGGCATATAAGGCGCTTTTGTTTTTGAGGGATACACAATGTATTTAAAAAATATTGAGGTACAGGGCTTTAAGTCCTTTGCAAACAAGATAAATTTCCAGTTTCACAATGGCATCACGGGAATTGTGGGACCTAACGGCAGCGGCAAGAGCAACGTAGCGGACGCGGTGCGCTGGGTTCTGGGAGAGCAGCGGGTCAAGCAGCTACGGGGAGCCAGCATGCAGGATGTCATTTTTTCGGGAACAGAAAACAGGAAGCCCTTAAGCTATGCCTATGTGGCAATTACCCTGGACAACGCGGACCATCAGCTTTCCATAGATTTTGACGAGGTGACGGTGGCAAGGCGTATTTACCGTTCCGGAGAAAGTGAATATCTGATCAACGGCAGCCCGTGCCGTTTAAAGGACGTGAACGAGCTGTTTTACGACACCGGTATCGGCAAGGAGGGGTACTCCATTATCGGTCAGGGGCAGATCGACAAAATTTTGAGCGGTAAGCCCGAGGAGCGCAGGGAGCTTTTTGACGAGGCGGCGGGAATCGTAAAATTCAAGCGACGCAAGGCGGCGGCGCAGGTGAAGCTGGAAAACGAAAAGCAGAATCTGGTACGCGTCAAGGATATTTTATCGGAGCTGGAAAAGCAGACCGGGCCGCTGGAGCGTCAGTCCGAGGTGGCAAAGGTCTACCTGCGCAAAAAGGAGGAACTAAAGACTCTGGACGTGAACGTGTTCCTTATGGAAAACGTCAGGCTGAGAGAGCAGCTGTCCGCGGTGGAGGAAAAGTATATCCTTGCCGGAAACGAGCTTGCCGGTACCGTGGAAAAATATGAGGGTATCAAGACGGAGTATGAGCGCATTCAGGGCGAAATAGAGGAACTGGAGGCGGCAATCGAACAGGCAAGAAGCACGGTGACGGATGCGGGGCTTATGCGCGGCAGGCTTGAGGGCGAGCTGAACGTCCTGAAGGAGCAGATCAACTCGGCAAACGGCAGCGAGGCACATTTGAACAGCCGCCGCAGCGTTCTGCAGGAGGAGATTGCAGCCAGAGAAAAGGATAAGGCAGCCATTCTGAATGAAAAGAGCGCTACTGACAGCGAGGTGCGGGAGATCACTGCTACCGCCGGAGAGATGCGGGCAAGGCTGGATGAAATCCAGCAAAAAATCGCGGAATTGAACAGCAATATTGAAGCGGGAAAAAACACCATCATAGGCGAGCTCAACCAGAGGGCAACCATCAAATCCAGGATGGGCCGCTTTGACACCATGATGGAGCAGGAAAATATCCGCAGGGCAGAGCTTAATTCAAGGCTGCTGCGCGCAAAATCGGACGAGGCGGCAAGAGAGGAAACCATAAAGAAGCTGGAGGATGAATTTGCGGCGGTGACGGAAGAAATCCGCCTGATGAACGAGAGACAGGCGGCAATGGACCAGGAGCTGGGGGATATCAGGGAGACTCTGACAAAAAAGGATGCCGGGCTCAGGGAGACCCAGAGCGCCTATCATATGGAGAACTCAAAGCTGGAAGCGCTGTCTAACCTGACGGAGCGCTATGAGGGCTACGGCGGCAGCGTCAAGAGAGTGATGGAGCAGAAGGACAAGGAAAAAGGCATAATCGGCGTGGTTGCGGATATTATCAAAGTAGAGAAAAAGTACGAGACCGCAATCGAGACTGCGCTGGGCGGCAATATTCAGAATATTGTTACCGACGATGAGGAAACCGCAAAGCGCATGATCCGCTTCCTGAAAACCAACAGGCTGGGACGCGCAACCTTCCTGCCGCTGACCAGCATTACCAATCCCCAGGAATTCAAAAATCCCGATGCTCTGAAGGAAAAGGGCGTTTTGGGAATGGCGGATACGCTTGTGCAGATCGAGGACAAATACCGCAACGTGGCGCGTGCCATGCTGGGGCGCATCGTGGTAGTCGACAATGTGGACAATGCGGTAAAAATAGCGAAGAAATTTGACTATGGCATCCGGATGGTGACGTTGGAGGGAGAGCTTCTTGTCCCCGGCGGCGCTATCAGCGGAGGCGCTTTTAAAAACAGCAGCAATCTCCTGGGCAGACGCCGGGAGCTGGACGAGCTGGAAAAGAATGTCAAGAAGCTGCGTGCGGCAATCGATTCCGTCAACAGGGAGATCGATGAGACAAAGGCAAAGAGGAACAGGCTGCGCATGGATGCGGAGGCGCTCAGAGCGGACATTCAGCGTAAGTCTATCGAGCAGAATACCGCACGCCTGAATATCAGCCAGACGCGCCAGCGCATGGAGGAGGAGGTAGAGGGCGTCGCTTCCCTGAAGCTGGAAGAAAAAGAAATCGAAAACAGGATTTATGAAATTAAAAACGACAAGGAAGCCGTTCAGCGGGAGCTTATGGACAGCGAATCCCTGGAAAAGAGTACCCAGGAGCAGATCCTCCTGTTTCAGAAGGAGCTTGAGGGCAGGCGCACAGAGGAGACGGAGATGTCGGCGCAGGTTTCCGAGTGGGAGTTAAGGGCTGAGAAAATGCGCCAGACCCTGGACTTTAAGCAGGCAAACATAGACCGTATCGACGGTGAAATCCAGCGTTCAAACAAGGAGCTTGCGGAGATTCTGGAGGCGCTGGAGGAAAACAGGAGAGAAATCCAACGCAAGAAACAGAATATTGCGGAGATTGAAAAGACAATCGAGGCTTCCTATGACACACAGAATGAGTCGGAGCTGAAGCTGAAGGAGACGGCGGCGCGCCGGGAGGAGCTGACCGCCAGGCAGAAAAGCTTTTTCCAGAGGCGTGAGGAGCTGTCGGAGCAAAGATCTGCTCTGGACAAGGAAGTGTACAGGCTGAACGCCCAGAAGGAGAAGCTGGAGGAATCCCTGGAATCGCAGATCAACTACATGTGGGACGAGTACGAGATCACATTGAGCGACGCGGCATCCATCCGGGACGAGAGCATGACGGATCTTCCCGCCATGAAAAAAGAGATATCCGCCCTGAAGGAGCAGATCAAAAAGCTGGGCGATGTCAATGTGAATGCCATTGAGGATTATAAGAACCTCATGGAGCGCTTTACATTTATGAAAAACCAGCATGACGACCTGGTGGCGGCGCAGGAAACGCTGGAGGGTATCATCGAGGAGCTTGACACCGCCATGAGAAAGCAGTTTACGGAGAAGTTTGCGGATATTAACCGTGAATTTGACAAGGTCTTTAAGGAGCTGTTCGGCGGCGGCAAGGGCACGCTTGAGCTGATGGAGGATGAGGATATTCTGGAGGCGGGCATCCGCATTATCGCTCAGCCCCCCGGAAAGAAGCTGCAGAACATGATGCAGCTGTCCGGCGGAGAGAAGGCGCTGACGGCAATTTCCCTGCTTTTTGCCATCCAGAACCTGAAGCCGTCCCCGTTCTGCCTTCTGGACGAGATCGAGGCGGCGCTGGACGACTCCAATGTGGGGCGCTTTGCCAAGTATTTACATAAGCTCACAAAAAATACACAGTTTATTGTGATTACACACAGGAGAGGCACAATGGAGCAGGTGGACCGTCTGTACGGCATAACGATGCAGGAGAAGGGCGTGTCCACGCTGGTGAGCGTGAACCTGATCGACAAGGATCTGACGGATTAGGGACCTGAACGGGAAGGACTGAACATATTTCATTTTTAAAGGAAGGTAATGCATCTATGAGTAATGAAGAAAAGCGTTTTATGGAGGAAGAACATTCTACGGAGGAGAAATATTCCAAAGATGCTTCGCAGCAGGAGGAAAAGAAGGGCCTGTTTGCCAGACTAAAGCGAGGGCTGACGAAGACAAGGGAGAGCATCGTCAGAGGGATAGACTCTGTATTCGGCGGCTTTTCGGCTATTACGGATGATTTTTATGAGGAGCTGGAAGAAATCCTGATTATGGGAGATATCGGCATTAATGCCACCACCGGGATTCTGGAGCGCCTTAAAGCCAAGGTGAAGGAGCAGCATATCAAGGCTCCGCAGGAGTGTAAGCGGCTTCTGATCGAAGGCATCAGGGAGCAGATGCATGTGGACGAAGCCGCCTATGACTTTGAGAAAAAACAGTCCATCGTTATGGTGATCGGCGTCAACGGCGTGGGAAAGACCACCTCTGTGGGCAAGCTTGCCGGTAAGCTCAAAGGCCAGGGAAGAAAGGTGCTGATCGCGGCGGCGGATACCTTCCGGGCAGCGGCGGGAGACCAGCTTGCGGAATGGGCAAGGCGCGCGGACGTCCCCATGATAGGGGGAACCGAGGGGGCGGACCCCGCCAGCGTAGTGTATGACGCAGTCAATGCCGCAAAGGCGAGGGGGGTGGACGTATTGCTGATCGATACGGCAGGGCGCCTGCACAACAAAAAAAATCTCATGGAAGAACTGCGGAAGATGAACCGTATTATTGATAAGGAGTTTCCGGACGCACACAGAGAAAATCTGATCGTGCTGGACGGCACCACGGGACAGAACGCGCTGGTCCAGGCAAGGGAATTCGGAGGAGTCGCCCGGCTGACAGGCATTATTCTCACCAAGCTGGACGGAACCGCAAAGGGCGGCATAGCCGTGGCGATACAGTCCGAGCTGCATGTGCCGGTAAAATATATTGGTGTCGGCGAGAGCATCGACGATCTGCAGAAGTTTGATTCCGACGCGTTTGTAAACGCCCTCTTTGACGTTAAGCCCGATGAAGCGGAGATGGGCGGCGGACAGGACGAGGAAACGGAGGAACGGTAAGGAGACAAGACCCGCCGTCACAGGAAACGGAGTACGGCAATTGTGATAATACCTGGGCTGAAGACGGAGCCGGGAAGTAAATAAAGCTGATAAAGGGTATGCATATGGCAGCGGGAATGGAATCGGGAATGGTATCGGAAAAAGAAGCAAAAAACCCAGGCGGAAAAAGAAGTTAAAGAAGACGTGAATAATGAAATTAAGAAAGAAATTAAGATAAGAAGTAATTCAAGAAAGAAAGTAAGATAAGAAAGAATTCAACAAAGAATTCAAAATAGAAATGAAGAAAGAGGCAAAAGCGGAAACGGAAATGGAAGCAAAAACAGACATAGAAGCAAAAACAGACATGGAAGCAAAAACAGAAATGGAAGCAAAAACGGAAATAGGAACAAAAACAGAAATGGAAGCGAAAACAGGCATGCAAAAGCAGGCGGAGCTTAAAACAGAAAAAACCGGCGAGGGGAAAGAGATGCTGACGCTGGATAAATTTGAGGAGGCGTCCGAGATAGTAAAAAGGGTGACGCTGGAGACAAAGCTGATATTCAGCGATTTTCTGAGCAGCCAGACGGGGAACAGGGTGTATTTGAAGCCTGAAAATATGCAGTTTACCGGGGCATATAAGCTGCGAGGGGCATATTACAAGATGAGCACCCTGACGGAGGCTGACCGGGCCAAGGGGCTGATAACCGCATCGGCAGGCAATCATGCCCAGGGCGTCGCCTATGCAGCCAGGTGCTACGGCGCCAAGGCTACGATTGTTATGCCTACGACCACGCCCCTGATCAAGGTAAACCGCACCAAGGGCTATGGCGCTGAGGTAGTGCTGTACGGAGATGTCTATGACGAGGCATGCGAGAAGGCATATGAGCTTGCCAGGGAGCATGGCTATACCTTTATCCATCCCTTTGACGATCTGGCGGTGGCGACCGGGCAGGGTACGATAGCGATGGAGATATTCAAGGAGCTGCCCCTGGTGGACTATATTCTGGTGCCCATCGGCGGAGGCGGGCTTGCCACGGGAGTTTCCACGCTGGCAAAGCTTTTGAATCCCAAGATAAAGGTTATCGGCGTGGAACCCGCCGGGGCAAGCTGCATGCAGGCATCCCTGGCGGAGGGCAGGGTGGTTACGCTGCCTAAGGTGAACACGATTGCGGACGGCACGGCAGTGAAGACGCCGGGCGAAAAGCTTTTTCCCTATCTGCAGCAAAACCTGGACGGTATCATTACCGTGGAGGACGAGGAGCTGGTTGTGGCTTTCCTGGATATGGTTGAAAACCACAAAATGGTTGTGGAAAATTCCGGGCTGCTTGCGGCTGCGGCTTTAAAGCATCTGGATGTAAAGGACAAGAAAATCGTAGCTATTTTAAGCGGCGGAAATATGGATGTGATCACCATGTCATCCGTGGTGCAGCAGGGGCTGATTATACGGGACAGGATTTTTACCGTTTCGGTGCTTCTGCCGGATAAGCCGGGTGAGCTTTGCCGCGTAGCGGGCATTATTGCCAATGTCAGCGGCAATGTAATTAAACTGGAGCACAATCAGTTTGTGTCCATCAACAGGAATGCGGCGGTAGAGCTTCAGATTACTCTGGAGGCATTTGGCACGGAGCACAAGGAACAGATTATGTCCGCACTGGAAAAGGAAGGCTATAAGCCCAAGCTGGTGCGCGCAAATATTTAGGGTAAAAGCCCATGCTGCGGGTTTATGTCCTAAAGCTGCTTCCGATGCTAAAGTGCGCAAAATCAGGGTATAATACACTCAAGAATCCAGCCGCTGCGCGTCTGTCGCGCTGTGCGCTTAAAATCTGCTTTGCAGATTTGATTCTTTTGTTACCATATCAGGTGAAATCAAATGCTCACTTTGTTAGCGCTTGATTTCCCAAAATCCAAAAAATGTAAAGGCAGGGTCCGGATGGAGAAGAGAATGGATCATAGGGTGATCAACAGGGATCAGGAGAGGGAAATTCAATATGAGGAGAAAAAAGGCATTAAGCGCAGACTGCTGGACTATGTTGTCATTACAGCGGCGGCATTTATCTATTCTGTGGCAATCAGCCTGTTTCTGGCGCCCAATTCTCTGGCGCCCGGAGGCGTCTCCGGTGTTGCCATTATATTGAACAGGGTGCTGAAGGTGCCTACGGGAACATGGATTTTTATAATCAATATTCCTATTTTGACTCTCGGAACATGGAAGTTTGGGTGGCGATTTATCCTGTCAACCATGTATTGTACCCTTTTGACCTCTCTCTTTACCAATGTTTTGTCTCCTGTGGGGGCAGTTACGGCGGACCCTTTTCTGGCGGCTATTGCAGGCGGCGCCCTGATGGCGGTATCGCTGGGACTGATTATGAGGTCCGGAGCCACATCCGGGGGTACGGATATTATTGTCAAGCTGCTCAGAATAAAGTTTCCGCACCTGAAGACAGGGTTTCTTTTTCTGGTTTTGGATACGGCAATTGTGACGGCATCCGCCTTTGTGTTTCAAAATATTGATGCGGCCCTGTATGCGGGTGTGGTGGTTATCATCAATTCCACTTTGCTGGATGTGGTGCTGTACGGGCGTGACAGTGCAAAGATGATGTTTATCATCAGTGACAATTACCGGAGCATTGCAGCGCGGATGCTGGAGGAGATGGATATCGGGGTGACCTACATTTCGGGAAGCGGCGCTTACAGCGGCAGGGATAAGGAGGTTATCATGTGCGTGATGAAAAAGCAGCGCTCGCACATGGCGGAGGAGATCATTCGTGAAGAAGACCCGGACGCTTTTATGATTGTAACCAGCGCAACGGAGATTTACGGCGAGGGCTACAAAAATATTTTCAGCCCCAAATTGTAGCTTAAAGGGGTCTTGCGCCAGCGTTTGCCAGCATTTATGTCAAGGCGCAAGAAAATATGTATAATAAAAACGGTCTTGTTTAAAACGAAATTATGTGTATAATAAAAAGGGATGTAATACAGCATAAATATGCGTTGCAAAGGCGGTTTATTTATGTAATGCTTAAAAATGGGACAGTCTGGTCGGGGACGGACTGATACAAAGTGTCGGGGGAGTGGCTGCAAAT
>ERZ808051.1844-NODE-1844-length-12428-cov-5.011497_pt1 | contig 12428 bp, 8 predicted proteins | sample MGYA00380199_ERZ808051 | MGnify/ENA primary metagenome ERZ808051 (study PRJEB31490, sample SAMN06133391) | mouse gut metagenome | isolation source: J11 | host: mice | place: China: Chengdu | collected 2015-05 ...
GTCCGCAGAGGCATTTATGTCCAGGAACACCAGCTCGTCAGCTCCCTCTCTGTCATAAGCCGCCGCCGTTTCGGCCGGATCTCCGGCATCTCTTGGATTTAAAAAATTTACACACTTGACAACCCTTCCGTCCTTCACATCCAGACAGGGAATAATTCTCTTTGTATGCATTCTATTCCTCCCTGCCGCTTCCTGCAGCGCAGCCCTCTTTTGTCACCCCGATAAAATTGCGAAGTATCTGCATTCCCACACCGGAGCTTTTTTCCGGATGAAACTGACAGGCAAAGACATTCCCCTTCTCCACGGAAGCATGTATCCGCACGCCGTATTCCGTGACGGCCGTCACCTGCCTTTCATCCGCTGCCTGCAGATAATAGGAATGTACAAAATAGACATACGGATTTTCCGGCAGCCCCTTAAACAGACGTCCCTCGTTTGGAAAGCTTAAATTATTCCAGCCTATATGGGGCACCTTCAAGCCCCCGTCAGAATCCGACGGAATCCTTACGATTTTTCCGTCCAGGATGTGCAGCCCCTCCACGCCGGGGCTCTCCTCGCTGCTCTCAAACAAAAGCTGCAGCCCAAGACAGATACCCAAAAAGGGAATATTTCCGTCCACGCACCTGTGTATCACATCCACCAGACCGTAGGAGCAGAGCTTTTCCATGGCATCCCCAAAGGCTCCAACCCCCGGAAGAATCACGCCGTCCGCGGAAAGGATGGTTTCTGCGTCCCGTGTAACCGCCGTCTCCTCCCCCAGATACTGCAGCGCCTTTTCCACACTCTTTATATTTCCTGCATCATAATCTATTACCGCAATCATTCTCTCTGCATTCTGCCTTTCCGTTTCCTGAGAAGCAGTCCATAAATGTGCCTCCCCGAAAGCCATCTGCCGTTTCTTCAATCATTTATCTGTTATCCACGAAATTGCCTCCGCCAAGGTCGGATTCCTCCGGAAGCTCGTCACGCAGGGAATCGTCTTCAGGCGTCTCTGTATTGTTCCAGGAGCCATACGGCTCGCCCCCTGCCAATGCCACCACCATTCTGGTGTACTCCCTGTCGTCTCTCACCTTGGCAATTTCCTTTGCCTGAAGCTCCGTAATGCCGTATTTATTCAACAGAATATTCAATATTTCGGCATAGACTGCATAGACGTCCCCTTCCGCATTCCACTTTGAGGCATATGCATACAGCATGGGATAATCCTTAACCGTCTGTATCAGGCTGTCCAGCGCCTCCACCTCAGACCCTTCCTCCGCAAACATTTCGTACTCCCTGTACCATAGCCTTATGTAAAGGATGCTCTCGGACTTACCATACATCATGCTCTCCGTCTCATTCAGCTCCTTGCCCACCAGATTCTCATAGCAGGCAGCATAATCACCGTTGTAAAATGCCGTCTTTGCCGCACGCTTATCTACGTAGTCGGTGGAGACATTTACAAATATGAGAAGCGAAGCGGCAACCGTAATTCCAAGCAGAACTACCGGAAGCACCTTCTTGGGTGTCAGTCTCTTTTTGGGAGGAACATAGGGCTCCGGCTCTCTGGGAGGCTTCTCCGCCTTGGGCTTTGGCGCTTTTTTGGGTTTTGGTTCTTTCTTGGGCTTCTCTTTCTTATCCTCTTTCTTTTTATCCTTTTTGCCGCCTTTTCCGCCTTTACCGCCCTTTATGTTCTTTTTTTCTTTGTCAAGGTCATTAAGAATTCCCTGGTTTTCTTCAGAAAGCTGCAGATTTTCATTATCCTCATCCTCATCGTCCTCCTCCATCAAGAAGGACAAGATCTTGGTAAGAAAACCTGTCTTTTCTCCACTTCCCTTTTTCTCCTTTTTCTTTCCCTCCGCCGCATCCACAGCGTCCGAACCGGACCGTTCACCCGGGTCCGCCGCTGCCAGCGCCGCTAAGCCGCCGTCTCCGTTATCCTCGATACCGGCAAACAGATTATTTAAATCCAGACCGAAATCATCTTCCCCTGCATTGCCCGCTTCTTCGTTGACAGTTTCTGCCTCAGCCTCCTCATCGCCGACCTGCCCTGCCTTAGAGAGCAGCTTATCCAGTTCTTCCCTGTCCACAAGCAGTTCTTCACCCTTTTCATTCTCAACGGGAATGTCCTGGACATTTTTATTTTTACGCTGTTTTTGGGCTTTTTTCTCCCTTTTTTTTGCTTCCTTTTCCGCCTTCGCCGCTTCTCGTGCTTCCTGCTTTGCCGCTGCCTTTTCCTCTTTACGGCGCTTTTTTTCCAGCGCTTTTTTCTTTTTCGGATCTCCGATCAGTGCATCCAGCTCCTCTGATTCGTTCTCAACCGAATCTTCGTCTTGCGAAAGAATCTTTTGTTCCAGATCTTCCCCATCCTCCGGAATTCCCTGCAGCAACTCCACGATCTCGTCATCCACTGCCTCATTGTTATCCGATTTCTGAAGCATATCCTGAATGTCCTGCAAATCGTCATCTGAGGAACCCTCCAGCATATCCAGCACATCCTCGTCAGAGAAATCGGCATCGGAAGACTCGGCTTCTTCCTCAGACAGCCCTTCCGACAGCAGCTTTGCTATTTCATCCTCCGACATTCCCATAACGGCATCCAAATCGGGCACCTGATCCAAATTCAGGGAATCCTCTTCCGATTTTTCCTTCCCTGCTCCTGCGGCACCCCCCTTGCCCGAAATACCGTCCTGATTATTTTGGGGTTTATTGTCCTGTGGCACAGACTGCACTTCCATATCTGAAATATCCTCGCCTAAGCTTGCAAGCAATTCCTCTATATTCGGGATTTCTTCATCTGTACCAGAAAAATTATTTTCATCCATACTCGGAGCTTCTTTTCCTTTCATATCCTGAATTTCTGCTTCTTCTATATCCGGAATCGCCAATTCCTCTATTTCCGGAATTTCAAATTCCTCCATGTCCGGGATTTCCGGTTCTTCTATTCCCGGAATCTCGGATTCGTTCATCTCCGGAATTTCTAATTCCTCAATTGCCGGAATTTCCAGGTCTTCCATTGCCGGAATCTCGGATTCGTTTATCTCCGGAATTTCAAATTCTTCCATGCCTGAGATTTCCTGCTCTCCCATACTTGGAATCTCCGGTTCTTCTATTCCCGGAATACCGAATTCGTTCATCTCCGGGATTTCAAATTCCTCCAAGTCTGGGATTTCTTGCTCTCCCATACTTGGGATTTCCGTTTCTGCCATTCCCTCAATCACGGATTCTTCCATCTCTGGGATTTCAAATTCCTCCATGCCTGGAATTTCCGGTTCTTCCATCTCCAGAATATCGGATTCTCCCATCTCCAAGGCTTCAGCTTCCTGAAGCCCGGAGGCTTCTTCTAATATTTTTTCAAGTTCGGGCTCAAGCTCATACGCCGATTCAGACGTCTCAGGTTCCGCCTCCGGCTCTAGATTTGATATTTCATTTCCTGTTGTGCCAGAGACTTCCTTTTCTTCCATTCCAAAGACCAAGTCTTCTCCTACATCAGAAATTGTGCCCTCCTCCCCGACATATGTCCCCATATCTTCAAAGTCGGGAATCTCATCCTGCAATTCAGGTTCCGAAGTAAATACCTCCGAGTCCAAGTCGGAAATAAATGCCTCCAAATCCTGCTCAGGTAGTTCAGGCTCAGACATAAATGCCTCCAAGTCCTGCTCAGATATCTCAGGCTCAGACATAAACGCCTCCAAGTCCTGCTCAGGTAATTCAGGCTCAGACATAAATGCTTCCAGTTCCTGCTCAGATATCTCAGCCCCCGGCATTGGGACTTCCTGTTCGTCCGGCATTACCGGTTCAGAAGAATTCTCAGATACCTCAGACTCCGGTTCTGCCCCCTCCCCGGACAGAACTGCTGCTTCCTCAGCCTTTTCATCCTCAGTCTTTTCTTCCTCGGAAAGACTTTCTTTCATGGAAAGATTTTCTTCCACGGAAAGACCTTCTTCCATGGAAAGATTTTCTTCCATGGAAAGACTTTCTTCCATATTATGTATCATATTTTTTAATAAATTGTCCAGATAATCTTCCTGTGAAGACATATCGTTTCCTCAGCTTTCTTGCTCTTTCGCATAAATATGTATATAACTTACGCATACAGAAATGCCCCTTTGGTCATTCCATGCTCCACAATAAGCCTGTCGTACAACGTCACCGCGCGCATCGGCACAGACGGAACCAGGAGTTGGCACAGCGGACTTCTGTGTCAACATTGTATCATAACCCGCACAACCAATCAATTGCATTCTGCGAGATTCCGCTACCTTTTCCTGATAATTCTTCCGTAAGCTGATATATTTTTTTATTCACGCGGTAAAAAAATGCTTTATTGTTAAAATATGCCGCTTTTTCAAAAGGCCACCGAATCACTGTGGGGAATCGCATTCCCACCCCAAGCTCCAATATCAGAAGCTTTTTGTTTACGGTTCCCTGCAGCCATTTCTTATAGAGCTGCCATTGCTCCAGGTATCCGTTCTCATTGTAGCCTTCCGCATAAATATTGTTTAAGACCATATCGCTTCCGCACACCGGACATTTCCCCAGCAGGCAGGGTATTTTATCCGCCGGCTGCCCCGCATACAGATTTTCAAAATATGCCCTCAGTCCTGAGTCTTCCTCCCGGGTTATCTCCTCCAGCACCTCCGCACAGCCCTTGACACACTGTTTTTTCACCGCCGCTCCGCAGGGCATTACCAGCCGTCCGGTTCTCCATGCCGTTTGGTAGATCTCATTGCTTGTGGATGTGGATACCACAAAATAATTCTTGGACTCCAAAAGCACCCTTAACCTTTCCAGCGCCTTGCCTGCGGTGCCTTTGCCCTGCTTTTCCGTACATTTTCCGCTGCAAAACCCGTTCCATGCGGGTATGAGCATGCCCAGCCCCATTGCGTTAAGGCTTTCCAGCCCCGCCCCATATTGAGGGCATTTCTGAAGTCCGTTGCAGTCAAATTCTTCCCCAAGCCCCACAAGAACCATCTCCGCCTCGGAAATTTTATCCCTGCACAGCTGCGCTTCCGCAGGGGTAAATGCCTCATTACGGCACAGGGCTTCGTCATGCTGTAATTTTATATCCTCAAGGTGCTGCCGTTGATCTGTCTCTGTTTTTGCCATCATCGCTCCTATTAATCCGCCTTATCGGACATTCCGTACAAAATTCGGGTCCGCCACCTAAAAAAAGAGCCGGGATAATATCCTGGCTCTTAATCGGTACTATTTAATTCTCCAGATTATTCTCCATGACAAGCCGGTCTACTATTCTTACCAAATTTCCTATCTCAGGCTTTGAAAGCTGTGCATCAGCGCCAAGGGCAGCTCCCTTCCTCTTCATCTCATCATTAACCAGGGATGAGAAAATGATAACCGGGATATGTGCGGTAGCCTCGTCGGATTTTACCAGCTTAGTAAGCCTGTGCCCATCCATTTCCGGCATCTCAATATCCGTAACGATAATACCCACATGCTCCTTCAGAGTGCCGTCATCCTTACACTGGCAGATAATGTCATAAGCCTTCTGTCCGTTTTCGGTATGGATCAGGTTTGTGTATCCTGCCTTTTTCAGAGATTCAACAATCAGCTTATTCAACAGAGGTGAATCCTCGGCAATCAGAATCGGCACATTGACTCTGTGTCTCTCACCCAGCTCGTTGATTTCGGAAACCTTAAGACCCGTTTCAGGATTGATATCCGTAACGATCTTCTCAAAATCAAGAATAATGATCAGCTTTCCGTCCTGTTTGATAATGCCGGTGGAAATGCTCTCCTCTGTCGTTGAAAGCGTTACATCCGGTTTAATGATGTCCCTCCAGGATACTCTGTGAATACCCAGTACATTTTCTACATGAAACGCTATGTCCAGCTTGTTAAAATTCGTTATGATAAACAAGCCCTTGGGCTCTGACTCACCGCGCCCGAGACAATTCTTCAGATCGATCGCCGTAATCATCGTATCACGGGGCATAAAAATCCCTTCGATACTGGGATGGGAATTCGGAACAGGCGTAACAGGCATGTATGTGATGATCTCCTTGATCTTTGCTACATTAATGCCATACGAGTTATTGCCTAATGTAAATTCCAAAACTTCCAGTTCATTTGTTCCATTTTCCAGTAATATTTTTGTATCCATCTTTCCACCTCGTTGCTTTTCTCAGGTAAGCTTTTTCCCTTTAAGGACAGTTTATCACACTTTCACAGAAAATGAAACTATAATATGATTATTTTGTTAAATATTTTTTGCCAACCCCGGCGCTTCTCTTATATATTTTCGTTTTGAATGGTATCTATAATATTCCTTTTATTTATCTTGGCCATTGAAAAGCGCATGATAAAATACAACAGGACCGCTACTGCCGCCGAAGCGATGGCGATTCCCTGCCAGGGCATCACAAACACCGTGACAATTCCCTCTCCCAGAGCCCTGTGGAAGCCCATCGACAGTAAAATTCCCAGAGGAATGCCCAGTATCAGCGCCTTTCCGCCATAGAAAAAGCCTTCCAGCCAGATCATCCGCCTGAACTCTCTCCTCGTCATGCCCACGGAGCGCAGCATGGCAAACTCAGGAGCGCGCAGCTCCATGTTGGTGGTGATGGTATTAAAAATATTTGTTATTCCAATCAGCGCCACAACCGTTATAAAGCCATACAGAAAAATGGCAACGATCAGGCGTATCGCCCTGTCGGATTTATACGCGGCTTCATAGTTGCCCAACGTATAGTGATAACCTCCCATCTGCAGTTCATTGCGTATTGCCTCCTCCATGGCTCCCGCATCCGCACACTTAATTGCCATCATCACATAGCGGTCATTAGCGTCCTTGGCAAATCCATACTGCTCCATCCATTGGTCGCTGACAATCAGCGTGATATAGTCCCTGCCGCTTCTTTTTGACAAAGCCATGGGCATTTTGTCTGTCTGGGTCAGAACCTCCAGCCGGATAAGCTCCCCGTCCTTCCGGGTTTCCCCGCCGTCCTGCGTATCCGTCTTCCCGGGAAAGACCTCAATAATGTCGCCCTGTTTATATTTTGCTATATCGCCCTCCCGGGTTACAAGCTTGCCCTGGGCATCGTCAAAATATTTCTTCCTAAAGCTTGCCACAACAATCGCCTTGTCCCGCGCCTGTTCCACCGATACGCCTATCTCCCTGCAAAACGCCGCATACCCGCTTTCCCCCAGGGAAAGCACCTGCATGAGATCTTCCTCCGGAATGACGGAATTTTTCTTATATTCCTCCGTATAGGGTATCTTCCCGCTGTCAATAAAAACCTCTCCGGCACGTAAGATATCCACAGCCTCAATACCCTCTATTGACGCAACGCGAAGCGCCCCCTGGTAAGCGCCCTCCCTGCTTAAGTATACCTCGATCTGGTACTGCATCTCCTCATAATAGACACCCATCGCAACACCCATAAGCTGCATAAAGGAGGTCAGCCCGATAAAAACCGCAACGCTTACCACAATAGATATTACGGTAGTGCGGTACTTCACCTTTGCACGCTTTAAATTTTTATGGGCAATCCTGCCGCCTATGCCGAAAATCTTCCCTATAAAACCGGGGCATGTCAGCCCGCCTCTGCCAATCTTAACCATATCGTTTCCGCGTATGGCGCTGATAGGGGAAAGCTTTGCCGCCAGGCGCGCCGACTTTGACGCCGACAGTAAGATCGTCACTGCGGACAAAATCGTCGCCACTATCACTGCTAAGCCGGAAACTCCAAATACCAGCGGTATATCGATGGCATCCTCCATAAGTCCGCTCGTAACCCTGACTAAAATATAGGTGGCAAGAATACCGCTCAAAACCCCTAAGGGAATTCCCACGCCTCCCAGAAATCCCGCCTCGTAATAAATGATCTTCCGCTGCTGCTTTGATGTGGTCCCCACAGAGGCAAGCCTGCCGTAAAGCTTCATTTTTTCCGTCAGCGAAATCATAAAGCTGTTCCTGATGCAGAAAACGCTGGTCACAATGATCACCGCGAGCGCTATGGCGGACATGAAATACATCATGTTCAAGGTCCCATCCGAAAAGCTGAAATTTATCCACTTTAGCAGCCAGCCGTTCTCCTTCACTTCTCTGGCGATTGTCTGAATCTGACGCAGCTCCTCCTCCGTGAGGAGGGGCGAATACTCGAGATACCGACTGCAAACCTGCTCCGATACTCCCAAAATGCCCCCTATGACCTTTTCCGGATGCTTTAATCCCCAGTCTGTTAAGCTTACATACAGCTCCACCGTCCCTGCGGACCCGGAGCCGTCTGACACATCCGGATTCAGATAAGTAAAGACGGAATATCCAGGCGCCATTCTGTCTTCTACATTATAATTAGGACGCTCCACAATTCCTACAATCGTAAATGTCTTCTTGTACAGCGGCACAAGGCTTTCATCCGTATAAGTATAAGGATTTGTCTGGTTAAGCTCAAAACCGCCGGACATGCGGCTGCATATCTCCAGGGGCAGCACATCCCCAACCTTCAGATCCACCATACCGTTGTACCTGATATGCCTTCCGATAATTATCTCCGAATCGTTTTCCGGCATTCTCCCCTCAACCAACTGCAGTGAGACCGCGTCCATCATCACTTCATCCATTGCACGCAGGAACAAATATGGTTTGTCAGGATTTATACTTCCCTGCAGCACGGCATAGCCTATCTCTCTGGCAATTCCCAGCCGCTCTATGTTGGGATTATTGGTAAAATACTTGAGGTTTTCAGTCTTCACACCGGAAAAACAATAATGGTAATCGCCGTTTTGCTGCTTTTCATACTCGATCAGGCTGGTGCGAAAGCTGACGGCAAGACATGCCACTCCCGTAATCAGCGCCGTGGCAAGAATAACTCCCATAATCGTGACAATTGTTCGTTTTCTGTTCTCCTTCATGGAGCGGAAGCAGCATCTTTTTAATACGTTCATCACGCTTCCTCCCCTCTCCCCGTGCTCCAGGGCTCCGATTTAACAGACACACAGCCGTCCTCAATGCTCATCACCCTGTCCGCCTGCTTCGCCAGCTCAAGATTATGGGTGATCATAATAATCGTCTGCTTGTATCTGCGGTTTGCTTCCTTTAAGAGCTCCATAATCTCACCGCTGGCGCGGCTGTCCAGATTTCCCGTGGGTTCGTCCGCCAGAAGGATCGCCGGCCTGGTAATCAATGCCCTCGCTATCGCCACCCTCTGCTGCTGTCCCCCCGAAAGCTCGTTGGGCAGATGCTTCATACGCTTTTGCAGCCCAAGGTGCTCCGCCAGCTCCAGAAGAATTTCCCTGTCTGCTTTCCGCCCGTCCAGCTCGCAGGGAAGCAGAATATTTTCCTCCACGTTCAGCACCGGTATCAGGTTGTAAAACTGATAGATCAACCCCACCTGCCTCCTGCGGAAAATCGCCAGCTTGTCGTCATCCATTTTATATATGTCATTGCCTTCGATATACACCTGACCGGAGGTAGGTCTGTCAACACCGCCCAGCATATGCATCAGCGAGGATTTTCCGCTTCCGGAGCTTCCCACAATCGCCACAAACTCTCCCTGTTCAACAGACAGATTGGCGTCGTTCACAGCCACCACCTCATTATTTCCCCTCCCGTACCTTTTGTACAAATGTTCCGTTCTCAAAATCTCCATTGCCACTATGTCCCTTCCTTTACTGTAAAAATTACAAACCCATCCCGTTTTTTTGCCGGAACCGTGTTTTTTATGCTTTCAGTATAATTACCGAAAATGACATTTCCGTGACATTTACAGATTTTTTTATTTTGGGGTAAAGAAAAGATTATTATAAACCGTGCCTGTGAATATGGCTGCTTGTTACATATTACAGTTTCAAAAGCTTTATGGAAAATATTGTACCCTTCTTTTCCTCCGAATCCACGGAAATTCGCCCGTTCTGCTTTTCTACGATCTCCTTTGCCAGTGACAGCCCTATCCCCACACTGTCCTCCTTTGCCGTATATCCCCTGTAAAATCTGTGAAACAGCTTCTCCCTTTCCTCTTTTGTTATGCCTGTACCGTGATCCGTGATCCGCAGCTCCGAATACACGTCATTGTCCGCGCCGCGTATTTCGATAGTCCCTCCTGTCAGGCTGTGCTCTATGGCATTTTTTAATATGTTGACAAGAGCCTCCACCGTCCAGTTCATATCTATCAAAAGATAAACGTTCTCCGGCAGCTCTGTTGTGATGGCAACCCCTGCCAGCTCCGACATGGTTTCAAGCCTTTGAACCGCGTTTTCCACCAAAGCCTTCATAAGGCATGGTCTGCGCTCCAGCGCCACCACTCCCGCTTCCAGCCTGGACAGCTTCAGCATAGTCGCCACCAGCCATGACATATCCGAGAGCTGGCGGGAAATCTCCCCTGTGAACCTGCGCCTTGTGCCCTCGTCCATTTGGGTATTTTCGGCAAGATTATCCACAAGGACCGTAATGGAGGTCAGGGGCGTTTTTAACTGATGGGAAATATTTGCCACAGAGTCTGCCAGGGCCTTTTTCTGACCCAATGCCCGGGCTGCCTGCTCCTTCATAAAGACAGTGAGCTTATAAACTTCGTTTCGCAGGGAACTAAGCTCGTCATCCGTGTTGTCCTCAATCTCCAGGCTATAGCTGTCACGATTTAGCGCTTCCATATATGCGGCTATTTTTTCAATTTTTTCCTGGCGGATACAGAAATAAACAAATAAGAGCAGACCCAGGCAGACAAATAAGAATACGGCAAAAAAATTGGTACTCATCCGGGTCAGCTTATACTGTCTCTCCAGACCCGCAAATCCGCCTGCCCCGGAGCCGCTCATAAAAATACCGTACTTCTCCAGCAGCTTTTCTCCCGTGCCCAGGTTGGCGGTATCATTTAGAGCCTGCACCACCTGCGATTCGTCCACTTCCGGATAAAGAGCTGCCACATTTCCCAATACCGTGGCAAGAAATATTTGATTTTCTCCGCGCAGTGCACTTATACGCAAGGCCATCCATATGTTTTGGAGCAGCAGCCCCACAATGGCTACAAGCACAAACGCAAACGCCAGCTTTTTCATTTCCCGATTCCATATGATACGAGGTCTTAATTTCATCCGCACAATCAAACCCATGCCCTTCCCCGGAGACCGCTGCACAATAAGCGCCTCCCGCAATATACCGCAGCGCCTTTCAAATCCTTTTCATGAAACATATATTTAAGTAATTCCCGCAAATTTTATTATCCCTGTTATGTCCCGCAGCCCAGACCCGCAAAACGAGGACTCCCGCATGGATTTTATCTTTCAACGCGATACCCCATGCCCCGAACTGTTTTGATAAACTGCCCGTCCACGTCACCAAGCTTCTCCCGAATGCGCTTCATGGTCACGGAAAGCGTGTTGTCGTTTACAAAATTGCCGGATACGTCCCATATTTCCGCCAATATTTCTTCCCGGCTGAAAAGCTTTCCCGGACGTGACATAAGGCTGTACAATATCTTGTATTCCAGCTTTGTCAATACCGCTTCACAGCCGTTTACCGTAACCCTTCCCGTCTCCGTATCCAGCGAAACGTTGCGGCACTGAAGCACGGTATTTCCCTTGCCGTTTCTGCAGAGCACCCTCTTAATTCTTGAAATAAGCTCCCTGTTGCGAAAAGGCTTTATCACATAGTCGTCCGCCCCCATGTCCAGCCCCCTGACAACATCGTTTTCCTCCTCCCGCGCAGTCAAAAAGATAATGGGAGTCTGGCTGTTCTTCCTTATTTTTTTACAGAGCGCAAAACCGTCGCCGTCCGGAAGGCAGATATCCAGTAAAATTAAGTCGCAGCCCTCTGCGGATAAAATTTTTTCCGCTTCGGAAGCCCGCCTTGCAGTCAAAATATCATATCCCTCCTGAACAAGAAGGTACTCTAAGCCCATAATAATTGCTTCATTGTCCTCTACCAGCATGATCTTCATTATAATATCTCCCGAAACCGCCTTCCATCCTGGCTTTTTATTAACACAGCTATTTATAAATGCAGATTATAATTCTATTACAGAATACAAAAAAGAGAGCAGAAATCTACTCTCCTAAACCTTCGTTCTCATTATCCAAAGGGACACACCCTCAAAACCGAACACTGAATCTTTGATCTCTCACATTCCATCCTTCGCTTTTCCCTCTTTCCTCTGGTTAAGCTCTCGTCCTATTAGTAGGTGTCAGCTGAACACATTGCTGTGCTTACACCTCACCCCTATCTACCTCGTACTCTACAAGGGGACTCTCCCTCTCTTTCAAAAGGGCGGATATCTCATCTTAGGGGGGGCTTCACGCTTAGATGCCTTCAGCGTTTATCCCCGCCGGGCTTGGCTACCCTGCCATGGGGTTGATCCCCAGCAGGTACACCAGCGGCCCGTCCACCCCGGTCCTCTCGTACTAAGGGCAGCTCCCCTCAAATATCCTTCGCCTGCGCCGGATAGGGACCGAACTGTCTCACGACGTTCTGAACCCAGCTCGCGTACCGCTTT
>ERZ808051.1845-NODE-1845-length-12425-cov-5.120181_pt1 | contig 12425 bp, 11 predicted proteins | sample MGYA00380199_ERZ808051 | MGnify/ENA primary metagenome ERZ808051 (study PRJEB31490, sample SAMN06133391) | mouse gut metagenome | isolation source: J11 | host: mice | place: China: Chengdu | collected 2015-05 ...
TTTGTTTTATGTTGTTTCTTAAACATCGCAGCAAATTTCCCGCAAAGCTTTCTGTGTCGTTCGCGCCCCATCCCGCTATGACTGCCCGGAAGCCTCTCGTTTCGGAATCGTCTTTACGCCAAGCATAAAATAAAAGACATGGAACACCCACACGCAGGCAAGGACAATCCTCCCCACGGGAACCTGATCCATCATGATAAATCCCACTGACATCAAAAGCGTAACCGTCACCATAATCTTAACTTTCGTTTTCCGCGTCATGCCCCTGCCTTTCACGTAGCTTTCCAGATTGTTTTTATACAGCTTTGTCCCGGTAAACCAGCGGTTCAGCCTTTCCGAACTCCTGGCAAAACAAAACGCTGCAAGCAGGAGGAACGGGAAAGCAGGCAGGAGCGGAAGGACTGCCCCCAATGCCCCCAATGCAACGCCGATACAGCCTAAAACCACATACAGTATTTTTTTAAGTTTCATCACACATCTCCAATCGCTTTTTCTTTTTGGAAGTTTACTTCCAAATTTTCACTTCCAATCGTTTTTCCTGCCATGCTGTCTCCTGCAGTAAAGTGCAATCATCTCCGACACCACAGCCTTTTCCCGTTCCCTCTTTGTATTGATACCCTTATGCATCAGCTTACCCTTCCTCCTGTCCGTGAAAGATCTTCTACCGAATATACGGCGTCAGCAACCCGCATTGTAGACTGCCTGTGGGACACCAGCAGCACCGTTTTCCCATCCCGCCCTTCCCGCAGGGATTTCAGTATGACCGCCTCATTTAAGCTGTCCAGGTTGCTGGTCGGCTCATCAAGGAGCAGGAAGGGCGCATCATGCAGGAATGCCCTTGCCAGCCCCAGCCGCTGCCTCTCGCCGCCGGAGAGCGTATCCCCAAGCTCCCCCACAGGCGTATCATACCCCTGTGGCAGCCCCATGATAAAATCATGGATGGAGGCTTTCCGGCAGGCAGCTTCTATTTCAGCATCCGTTGCATCCAGCTTCGCAATACGCAGGTTGCTCCTTATGCTGTCATGAAACAGATGGGTTTCCTGTGTCATGAAACTTTCCATATTCCTTAAATCCGCCGTGTTGATTCTGGAAATATCCCTGCCTGAAATCTCCACGCTGCCGTTCCCCGCATCCCAGAACCGCATAAACAGCTTCAACAGCGTGGATTTCCCGCTTCCGCTTTTTCCGACAATCCCGATGACCTGCCCCTTGGGGATTTCCAAAGACACACCCTCAAGGATGCTTTCAGCCCCATAGGAAAAGCTGACATTTTTTGCGGCGGCACCCTCAAAAGCTGTTTTTTCCCGGCCTGCCACCTCCAGCACGGCGGGAATTTCGTCTAATATGTCCAGCACACGGTTACCCGCCGCGAAAGTGTTCTGCAGCGTACTTCCCAGATTTGCAAGCGCCACAGCAGGGCCAAAAGAGGAAAACAGGGCAATGACCGGAACGAGTACCCCGGCAAAATCCACTTTTCCGCTTTGATACAGCATTGCAGATACAAGCAGCATACATAAATCAAATAGAAGGATTGCTGTATTCGTGACCGCCATATTCCTCCCTGCGGTACGCTTCATCCGTTTCTCAGTTTCCGAAAGGGCGTCTGTCCTGTCATTCATCTGTATCAGGCGCTCCCTGCCCCGGCTGTACTGTATTGTTTCGGAAAGCCCCCGCAGGCTGTCAAGCACGAACCCGCTTAAATCCCCGGAACCGGTACGGAACTCCGCAGCGGCATCTGCCGCTGTCCGTCCGCTGCCGCTCAATCTTGATGCAATGAGGGGTATGATAATCCCCACTGCCAGATATGCCAGAAGCGCCAGGCTTCCCATCGCAGGGTGGAAGGAACCGATAAACAGGCACATAACGGCAGTATAGAAAAATGCGATTGCCGCAGGGGAAATGGTGTGCGCATAGAAAACCTCCAGCAGCTCGATATCCGAGGTAATGACCGAGATCAGGTCCCCTTTGTCCCTGCCCTCCAGCTTTGCCGGGCAGAGTTTCCGCAGTGCGAGGAACACCTGAGCCCGGATCAGCGCCAGCAGCTTAAACGCAATAAAATGGTTGCAGGACTGCTCCGCATAGCGCAGGACTGCCCTGAGTACCGCAAACAGGACTACAGTGGCAAACATGGCTTTCAGCCCCAGAGGCGTATCAAAGCCGAGCAGACCAAGCACGGCGTAACTGCCAAAGATCGTGATGAACGATGCGCACAAATGGCCTGCCAGCCCCATGACCACCGCCAAAACCATAAATCCCACAAGGGGCTTCACAAGGCCGATCAGCCTTGCCATAACCGAAAATCCACTTCTTCTTTTCATCCGGCCGCACCATCCTTTCTTCTGTCCCGGCCTTCTACACCAGCAGAATGGCCATCCAGGTATGCCCTTGGGGAATTCCCGTAATTTTCAAGGCTCTGCTGTGTATCCCACAGCTTTGCATAAACGCCGCCTCCTGCCAGCAGTTCTTCATGGCTGCCGCTTTCCGCCACATTCCCTTTGTCCATCACATAGATGTTGTCTGAAACCGTCACACTGGCAAGACGGTGGGAAATGAGGATCACCGTTTTCTGCCCGGCCAGTGCATGGATTTCCCGCAAAATGTCATTCTCGCTCTCCACATCAATATTGGAGGTGGCTTCGTCAAAAATATACACCGGGCTGTCATGTAAGAGCGCCCTTGCCAGCGCAAGCCTCTGGCGCTGCCCGCCTGACAGGTTCGAGGCTTTTTCCGTAAGGAGCGTCCCAAGCCCGCCCCCGGATTTCAGAAATCCCGCCAGGTTCACCCGATTAAGGATCTCCCAAAGCTCCCGGTCAGAGGCATCCGGTTTTCCCATCAGAAGGTTCTCCTTCACGGTGCCCTTGAACAGATAGCTTTGGTGGCTGACATAGGTGATGTTTTTCATAAGCTCCGTTTCCCTTATATCTGAAAGTTCTTTGTCTCCGATTTTCACCGAGCCGCCATAGCCGCGGCCCCTCCCCATAAGGACTGCTGCCATGGTGGATTTTCCACAGCCGCTCTCCCCGACAATGGAAACAAATCCCCCTTTCGGGAACTGCATGGAGATCCCATGCAGGATTTCCCTTCCTCCGCAGGAGGAATTATCTTCATTAAAGGAATTCCCTCCATCGGTGGAATTTTCACCATAGGAAAAGCGCAGCCCGGTACAGACAATTTTACAGTCCTGCGGAAAGCTCCCTGTTTTCTCTTCTGCTTCGGGAAGATCCAGCAGACGGAAGATCTTATCGCTTGCCGCCATGCCGTTCATCGCAACATGAAAGAAGCTGCCAAGCTGCCGCATAGGGATGAAGAAATCCGCCGAGAGCAGGATAACCAAAAGACACCCTGAAAGGGTCACATTCCCTGCACGGAACTGCGTTGCCGCCATAATCACCCCTAATGCCGCACCCCCATAGGCAATCAGGTCCATGACCGTGATCGAATTAAGCTGCATTGTCAGGACTTTCATGGTTATTCTACGGAACTTTTCCGCCTCGCGGTTCATCTCCTCATTCTTAAAACTGTCAGACTGGTAAATTTTCAGTGTCGTAAGCCCCTGCAGGTTTTCCAGGAAGGTATCTCCCAAAGCCGTGTACTGCCCCCAATATTTTGACAGCAGCTTTTTTGCCCATGTCTGCACCGCCGCAATCGATACAGGTATCAGAGGCACACATACAAACAGTACAACAGCGGACGGCACATTGACAAAGCACAAATAGGAAAACAATGTAAGCGGGGCAAGCATTGCATAAAAAAACTGCGGGAGATATGCCCCGAAATAGGTTTCGAGCTGCTCCACGCCCTCCACCGCTACCTGCACCACTTCCGATGTTTTCACCTGCTCATTGTAAGAAGCGCCCAGCCGCAGAAGTTTTTCGTATATTTTTTCACGCAGTGTTTTTTTAACCGTTTTGGATGAGAGATATCCCATACGGATTGAAAGAAGTGTGCAGTTATAACGGACCATAACTGCCGCCGCTGCTATAGCCGCCGTAAGGAACCCGTTGTTTTTATCTGCCGTTTTATGGAAAAGAGAAGCAAGCAGGCCTGTCACTGCCGTCATCATGACAATATTCGCCGCAAGGGAACACCACTGTGCCGCCACATTCCCTGCTATGTACTTTTTGCTTTCGCTGACTGTCCCGATCAGCCTTTTATTGATCATCATAAATTTACCTCCGCAATCGTCATTTTATAGGCAGCGCTTTCTCCATTCCAGCCGTCTGTGCCTTTTTCCTTATGTCCTCCGATTTATCCCATTTCAAGGGGGGGCCGCTTTCCGGATGCAGATCCCTTTTCCAGGTTAAGGCATTCTGTGTTTCTGTTTACAGGCGCATCTGCGTACATTGACTTTTCAACAACGCTTCTGAAAGGAGGCCGGACATCTGATGAATTACATCCGTCACAAATCTGAAGAATCCATTGAGGATTATCTCGAAACAATCCTCATCCTAAACAGGCGTCTTCCCGCCGTCCGTTCCATTGACGTGGCAAATGAGCTGAATTTCTCAAAACCCAGCGTAAGCGTTGCCATGAAAAACCTGAAAGCACACAGGTACATCACCGTGTCAGAGGAAAGGTATATTCTCCTGACAAACGAGGGACGGGAACTGGCTGAGAATATCTATGAACGCCATACCCTGCTAACGGACTGGCTGGTCCATCTGGGGGTCGATCCACAAATTGCCGCCAGCGATGCCTGCAAAATGGAACATGATATTACACCGGAAAGCTACGAAGCCATGAAAAAATGTATCCTGTCCCTCTTGAAAACCGACAAGCCCGGAGCAAATAATCACATGCCGCACTGAAAACCGCCATCACTGCCGGAACAGCCCGAACAGCCCATTCTTCTCATAAGGCTCACTGATTACAAAAACAACACTGTATCCTGCTCTTGCAACCATATTTTTCAGTTCCTGCTCCGGGATCTCTTTTTCCGCAATTATGACAGTCTGCTTCTTTGCATGTGAACTTGTCACTTTCTTTACCTGAAAGGCATTCCTTACAGCCTCATTGATATGCACCTCGCACATACCGCAGGCCATCCCTTCTATGCCTACTGTTATCTTCACCATAAAACGCCCTCCTTTTCTTTCCTAACTATAGTTAGCAAAAACTAACCTATATCTCTAAAAAATGCGGCTGTTCTGTGTTAGTAGCCGCTAACTCAATTTTAAGTATACCTCTTACTCCTTGCTTTTGTCAATAGGATGGAAAACCGGCTCCGTGAAGCCAAGACTTGCGGTCAGGCTGCCCTGTGCATCCGCATCAATGGCCAGGACTTTCTTTCCCTGTTTTGCCAGCCCGATTCCTAAATTGCTCGTTGTGGTGGTCTTTCCCACTCCGCCTTTCTGGTTTGCGATTGCTATAACTTTACACATGGTTTTATTCCTCCGTATTAGTCAGATTTTTCTTTGATGTTGGCTTTCTGCACTTCCACATAAGCCCGGTAATACCTGTTTGTACCTTTGTTCCGGTACAGTTCCGAAACTTCCGTCACAGCCACTTTGGGCTGCCTTTTCAGAATTTTCTCGAACCACTTAATATCATTCTTTGTTCCCATCAGTCGAATTTTCAGCACGTTTCTTCTCCATTTCTGCAAGGATTTCCTCAACAGACCGCTGTTTCTGGCAGTATTCCGGGTAACGGAGCTTGATGCCCTGCCAGAAGTACATTGCATAGCCGCAGCAGAAAATATCGCTTACGGAATATCCCCTGCACTCGCCTATCTGCTCGTCCTTGCGCTTATAATCATCAATGCTTGGCGTTCCGTCCGTGTAAAGGTTAAAGGCAAGCCTTACCACCCGGACACTGCCGCTTGTCTGCCAGCCCTGATGCAGACACTCTGTTTTGATGTACCCGGACTTGATATCGTAAATCTGGCTGAAATGATTCCTTGTGTCCTCAGATATGCCGAGAATGTAAATCAACGCCTTGTGGTAGCAGTCCTGATACCTCGCCTGTTCCAGTTTCTCAAAATAAAACTTCTCATGTTCCTCGTTTGCAAAAACCATGTGTGTGTTGTTGGCGCTCTGCGCCCCTGCTCTTAACGCTGTGTTGTTCATGTGTGAACCTCCTTTGATTATTTTGTTTGTGTATATAAAAAGGACTCTATCCTTTGTTTGGGATAGAATCCTTTGAAAAAACCACGAAAAAAGGGGAAAACTCTCAAATGAATTTTCCCCTAATCGTTAAAGATAGATTTTACAAACGAAATCCTCAAAGCGGTTCGCCTTTGTGTACTCCGGACGATGTGCCATAAAATCATTCACATCGGCTCTGGTTATCAGATATTCCGTAAAGTACATATATTTGTGTCGTAGGGCACGGAAATTTTTTCTATAAAGGGCATAAAAAGGCAATTTGTTTTATCCTCGCAGGCTAAAGCCAACGCTGCCCCTACTCCATGGTGATCCTGTGCAGAACGTTCCTACAAATCCAGTGTTTATGCAAGGGTAAGGATAGTCGTTAGACAAAAATAAGACCCCGCATCCTTCGATGCAAGGTCTTATTTTTCTATGTCGTAGCCAAATATATTTGCCTCTTTTTAGAATAAATTTACGCGCCCTACGACATAGTATCCTTGACCTTGCACTTCTATTATAACCGACAACCACCAATACTGCAAGGGTAGTTATTATAATTTCGGCTTTTATGTTATCATCAAATGGCACAATGAGCAAAAGAGGATAGGCCACTCGCCTTAATGGGCAGGGCCTTTCTTACGATAGCGAGTTGAATGACTTTTTAATTTATCTGGATCAATCCTTAGTTTCCGCTCCTTTGTTTTAGGAACCTCATGAGGTGAGCATTCAACGTGAGTTTCAGCATCCATTTCTTCGTTACTCGCCTTTATGGTCTGCTCATGCTTTGGTTCCATATCATTCTGCATACTGGATTGTTCTAAGCACTTGACCCAATCTTCTTTATTTGTATCCTCTACATAACCATGATTTTCCAAGAATTCCTCTATCTTATTTTGATCAACAGTCCTTGGTAACTTAGTTCCTTTTTTCTGCTTGGATATAATTCCAGCATCTTCCAGACGAGCAAGGAATCGATTTGCCCTTTCATAGCCCATTTCAAAATTATTCTTTAACTGATTATTTGAAATGTTTTCTTTACCCTGCATCCACATAACCATTTCAAATAGTAATTCCTCATCTCCATTTTCGGTAGAAAAAGGATTTTGAGTAGTCTCTAATTTGTCTGGTTCCTGTGAGGAATTAATTTGAAATTCCATTTCATCATACCACTTTTCACTGTAGCTGTCTGCTGGATATAGCTCATCCAATATATCAGCAATTTCCTCCACAGGCATATATGCCCCCTGTATTCTCATAAGCCCCTCATGCTGATCGCTCTTGAAATACATAACTCCCTTACCTGATAAATCAACAGCATCCGACGACTCAATTATGGCTTGAGACTCATAACGGTTGTTACACTTAAATGCAATTCTTCCTCCTAAGTTTGTGGTTCTAATTTCGATATTATCTTTTGTGGAACCCTGAGCAGCTAGCACTAAATGAATCTTGACCTTTCTTGCCCTCTCCAACAAATCTTCAATTATAGTATACGCCTTTTTGTTATGTTTTTCCGCTGTTAACGCTCTAATAAATGCCGGAAATTCATCTATAACACAAACAATTGATTGCCATTTCCCCATTTCCACAGTAAACTTTCTCACTTCAAGTGAATCCTTCATTATTAATCGTTTCTCCATTTCCGCTTGTAACCAACGCAAACTATCACGACCTTTTTCAATCTCATTTGATCTGATTGTAGGTCGTAACATATGTGGAACTTTATCAAAAACTTTTATGTCCGAAGCTCCAAAATCAAATAGCAGTAGTTTTACTTTGTTTGCAGACTGTTTATAAATAATACTCATTAGCAAACTATGTATCGCACTGGATTTTCCTGATTTCGTTCCACCTCCGATCAGCAAATGTGGGAACTCCGTTACATCAGCAATGACCATCTTCCCCATCACATCATACCCTACCGCATATGGAATCTCCATTTCACTTTCCTTAAATTGCGTGCTTTCTAATATTTTAATTAAGCTATTCTCATGCAAAGGATTTTCTGACATCACCAATTTTATTTCACCAGGCGTTATGTCCAGTGCAAAAAATTCCACCTCTATGAAGCGTCTAACCTCATCAGCATATCTGTTGAGCAATTTTATGTCTGTTCCCGGAAGAGGCTTTATATAAAAAATATATCTTTCATCCTTATATTTTACATTGGAAATCCTTATTGAAACTTTGTAACTTTGATAATATTTGACAATATCCTTGGCATAACCAGCACCTTTTTTCTCAATTTCCTTTGCTCTTTTTTCATCAGATGCATCTATGTCAATATTCAAAGTCTCTGGCAATGCTGGTGAGCAGACACCATGAAGCCGGAACAAAGAATCTGTTGCCTGCTCCACGATCTGATATATCAATTTTTCTGGACTATGTTTATCCTTTATCCCCCTGTATTCAAAAGCCTCTCCCTCATATATCCGTAAAGATCTCCTAAATACTTTCATATAATATGAAAGGAAGTACGAAAGGTATCCTATATTATTTATATCCTTTGATGTTAGCTTTGTCTCACGATTATGTTCACTCCGCAATCGGTTTATATATTCAGTAAGATCATGAAACAATGGCGTTTGCTTTTCAGGATCGCGTGACTCTCTTATTTTGGCCTCGTCTTTCTGTTGGGAATACGCAGTTGAGTTCCATTTATCAAAGTACTCCTTTGCTTTATCCACAAGTTCTAACGCCCATGAACCTAAGCATTGTTTGTTTTCGAGAATAAGATCCAGATATTCATCTGCAATATCCATCTCCGTAAGGTCAATACTGAAAACATTCCGAAATCGTGATTGAATCGCTGGGGAAATAAACACTGGCAATATATTAAACCTTGCCTTAATGTCAAGCCTTTTAATCTTCCTCGGAATATTAGCAACTTCCCTGATCAGCACTTCATACAGCTTTTCATTTTCATATCCATCCACAATAATCGGAATATCCCTGTAATAAAGTAATGTCTCTAAAAGACTATCGCCAGTTCCTGATGGATATAATGTCAAATGATCATGATCACATTCTCCATATTCGTATTTCTTACAAGCATCAAACAGCCCTGTATTTATATCACATATGCGGACTATTTCATGTACCAGCCTATATACATTTGAATTTCGCTTACAGGCAATTTGCAAAAAATATGGAATAGCACAACGCTTTTCCTTCAATTTGCTACTAAACAGAGATGCAATACAGTATGCAAAAAGATAAGTGGTTATGGCTCCATACTCCTTATGTAAAAAGATTTCATCCATGCTCCAAAATACTTGCTCTGTCATTTCCGGTGTATTATCTATACGATGATTTTTCCTGCATCCCCAACTACATCTGCTATAGAACTTATATTCATCGCCCTGCCAACCATAACCTGAATGATCAAAGTACGATATAATTTCCTGTATTTCGCTTGGATTCTTTGACTGGATAACCTTAAAAATTACTTGTATTTTCTCTATACTCCAATTACCTTTCTTTTCTTTGGTCTCATCAATACATTCTTTTAACCCATATAAGAATTTTTCTTCCTTTTGGTTTTTGAGATATTTCAAAATACTTTCTATGCTGCTTTTACAATTCTCTTCTAAAATATAAAACTCTTTTTCATCCATTATGTATTCCTCCAATCTTACTTATCTTCTTCTCTTATTCTAATTATATTCTTATACTAATTATATCATATATTTTTATAGATTTATATATTTAAATCGAGATAAGACAATAAGATAATCATATTGTACTAAAAGAGATTGTTACAAAATAATCAGCTACTCAAAAATATACAGCTATCCCAAATACAAGTCTTTGTAAAATCATATTTCAATTAAACCCTCATAAATATTTTTCAACCACTTAACATCTTGCCGCTTACTTATAGTAACAGGAGATAAGTTAATCTTAGCAAACGCTTCCACCACTTTTTCCATATTCCTACACTCCATTGCCTTTTGCGCTAAATACAATGATTTCTTTTCCGGTATCAACTCCACCAACCGCAACATCCTTCTCCTTAATCTGGTATCTTTAATCTCACTCCGAATAATCTCTTCTGCTTTACCTTTTTTATAAATATTTCCAAAAGGTATTATCCTTGCAAATATCTCTAAAAATATATCCTGACGCTTTTCACAAAGATTTATTATCTGCCTGAATATATCTTCTCCTTTTGCATATACTCTCACTGCTTTTGTTTTTGCCAACCATATCTCTGTGCGAAGAATCCCTTCCGATTCCTTAATCAATTCCTTAAACCTCTTTCGTCCTATATCACCTTCATTGAACTGTTTCCTATATAATCCTTCCAGATCATATATCATAAATTCAATGCCATTGCTGTTCCCATCCAAACAAAAACTGTCAACATCCTCAAAGCACTCATAACTGACTGGTGAAAATCCTTTGACTCTGTTAATTCTCCGAAGAACCTTTAAATATGCCATCACCGCATCATGAGTACCTACATTTATATCCATTACAAGTCTCATTCCTGATAAAATGAAATCACCTAATTTGTACTTAAAACCAAAATACTCCCCAATACGTTTATTTAGTTTCCGGGTAACCTTATCAGGATCAGACTCACATCCATTCAGCAACTGTCCAGTATTAACAATCAATTTGATTTTCTTCTTATATGAAGTATCACGGTATATAACTGTAATCCCCTTTTCTTCTAAGGACTGGTCTATATATTCATCTTCCTTCTTCTCCATATAACCATTCTTATTGTGAATATGTTTGAACACTTGATGGAATCTTTCATGATCCAGTACCATAGACAACTCAAAAATCTGATTTATATACATATGCTTTTCCTCCAATATACAAATATTTTTTACAAAATAGTTACTGCACTTTTACTTTCTATAGCGGACTTTTTAATCTATAGGTACATCTTATTACTCCCGCTGTTTTTACAATGGTACTTTTTTTCTATCACTACAAATCTCACATAAAATAGAAGCCACCTTAAAATCAATATTGTTTCAAAATTACAGTTATATATTTTTATAAGACAAAAAAGTTTGACGCAGAGGTTAAAACCCCTGCGCCACTACTATCTCTATCAATCCTATTTTACATAATATATATTAATTATATATATAACTTTATTACATATAAATATATTTGAAATATTATATTACCCCTATTTTATACATACTATAGATTAAATATTTATATTATTTCATTTATACATAAACTGCGTATTAAGATTACTAATAATATTAAATATAATATACAATTTAATATCTATATATGAAGAATAATAAACAAATGATCTTATATGATCACAATAGTATTTATATGATAGCAATGTAAGTTACAATAAATCAATTTGAATATATTAATACCAAAATATATTTTATTGTATTAATCAGCATAATGCAGTACCTATTTCAACTTATTATTTACATCAGAGAGCCACCTTCTGATATACTTGCATTGAAATAACAAACCTCCTACATTAGCTCTTACATATGAACAATACAATACTTTTTATGATTATTTATTCTCCAATATATAGATCAAAAACTATTACAAGGAGTGAACGACAAATGTTACGATCTTCGTTAGGTTTTCACACAATGACTTTATGTATATCTTTACTATACAGTGAAGTTGATAAATTACTTATAGATTTTGATACATATAGGGCAAATACAGGGCTTATCGAACTATATAGAAAGAACGAAAAAAACGAAGTAATAAAATATTACTATAAAGAGTATCTTATACCATTGGAAACTAATATCAAGTTTAAAGGCAAGGATAGGGGGATTAGATGGTGTATACGAGTTTCCAAAAAGCCCTCAAATTATTCAGAAGTTATTGTTGAAGCAACGATAAATCCAAAAATTCTTGCTGGTATAACTGATCCCCTATCAGCAGCTACTTATGGTGATATGAACATTGCCATAGCTAATTTCAATGATGAGTCAAAAAAAATCTCGTCTCTGTTAGGAACATTTAACGATTATGAAATTAAGCGGGTAGACTATTGCATCAATATCTGTTTGAGTGATTTTATTCCTGAATATGATCCCGAACAGATAATGAATCTTATCAAGAGAAGTGATATACCACCTTATTACAAAGAATGGATGGAGTATGACAAAACTTCACACAGGATGAAGAGCAGACCCGAAAGTTTTTACCTGTGTAGCAATTCTGTTAATATAAATTGTTACAGTAAATATCTGCAATTACTAAATCGCTCACAAGAAAATGTTGAAAATGGATTTGACCCAATTCCCCAGGAAATCATTAATGCCTCACGAAGCATCATCCGTTTTGAAGTACAATGCAAATACCATAAAACATACTCCCTCAATA
>ERZ808051.1846-NODE-1846-length-12424-cov-24.982101_pt1 | contig 12424 bp, 8 predicted proteins | sample MGYA00380199_ERZ808051 | MGnify/ENA primary metagenome ERZ808051 (study PRJEB31490, sample SAMN06133391) | mouse gut metagenome | isolation source: J11 | host: mice | place: China: Chengdu | collected 2015-05 ...
GCAGACTGCGTAGCGAAACTGGAGTCGCTGAAAGAGTCCGTGGCTCCCGCAACTGCTGTCAAGATCAGAGCGGATATACCTTTCGGTGAGTGGATGACATTCTGGTATGAGACCTACTGTAAACCCGCCGTCCGGCCAAACACGCGGACTGGCTATCAAAATAATATCCGCCTGTACATCCGTCCAAGGCTCGGCGGCATTCCGCTCAACAAGCTGACCACAAACGACCTTCAACAGTTCATAAACTGGATGAGGCAGGATGGCCGGAGCGAATACCGAGAGTCTCGAGGCGATGGACTCTCCGCCAATACGATACGGCACTGCTGTGGTCTGTGCCGCAGGGCTCTGGAGAAAGCCGTTACCGAAAAATTGATCGTGCGAAACCCAGCGGAAGAATGTAAACTCCCACCGGCCAGACGAATGGAGATGCGGCTGCTCAGCCGGGAGGAACTGCAGAAGCTGCTGATCCAGGCCCAGGCCGAGGGATACTATGAGGTATTCCTGCTGGAACTGACCACTGGACTCCGAGTAGGAGAACTGATGGCCCTCCAGTGGGATGACCTGAACCTCAACACCGGCGAGCTGAGGATTGAGCGGCAGGTCTATCAAATTAAAGGCGAGCTGCTGATACAGCCGCCAAAGAATAAAGCGTCCATCCGGACAGTGATCCTGCCGCCCGCAGTGGTCACTGAACTGAAAAAATATAAGCAGACGGTTTTCTCCCGGTGGATGTTCCCCTCCCCGAAGAAAGAAGACGCTCCGATAGCCCCCTCAGTCGTCAGCCACCGGCTGGCCAAAATCCTGAAGCACGCTGGATGTAAAAAGGTACGCTTTCACGACCTGCGGCACGTTTTCGCTACCAATGCTCTGGAACATGGGATGGATGTGAAGACCCTGTCCACCGTCATCGGCCACGTCTCTAGTGCCACCACACTGAATGTCTACGCCCACGTCACCGATGATATGCAGAGGCAAGCCGCCGTCAGGATCGACCGGGGCATCGGCAAGGCGAAAACAGCGGAATCCACACCACCGGCAGAACCCTCAACTGCGATGACCAATTTTCGGCCTACCAGGGAACGAAAGCGCCGGTGGGGAACCGGGTCTCTCAGTAGAAATCAAAACGGTCAATGGGTTGGACGCTATAAAATAACATGGCCAGATGGAAGATTGGAAACACGAAGGGTTCATGCCGATACTGAGGAGGAATGCGAAAGGCTGCTGGCAATCATGATTGCCGAGATGCGAGCGGAGGTAGCCGCTGAAAAGGAGCGGCTGAGGGCAGAGAGCAAGGCTGGTTGACGGACCCGCCCCACCGGGGATGACCCGGTAGGGCGGTTTTCTCTGTCTGTGGGCAAACATGTGGTCAGAGGGTAACCATCCATGATGGACAGGTGAAAAGAATTGCAAAAATAACGGGTTCCGGAGAGTTATCGGAGGCTTTCACAGGTATAAATCTGCTCATTTTTATGGAGTACTATTTGCGCTGATACCTGCAAAGATAAACTCTGTCTCTATACTGTTAAAAGCAGAAAGGCCGTAGTTAAATATATTATTATAATAAAAGACAGCCAGCTTGAATCACTTCTTAGGATGGTGTATAATGGTAACAACTTTATTCCTGCGTTAATAAACCACAAAGGAGACTACAAATGGCGGATTTTCTGGCCCATTTCAGAAAAGATCTATCCGGGCAGCCCATTGCGATTCAAACCGTTAGCCAGCACTCCCATAGCACTGCGAAGTATGCCGCACAGGCCCTAAAACCAGTGCATCTCTCCGCCAGCGGATATCTTGCAGGGTTAGTTCATGACGCCGGAAAGTGCACTGCCAGTTTCCAAAATTACCTGATTAACCAGATTGGCCAAAAGGGCAGTGTAAATCACACCTTTGCCGGTGTGCGCCTTCTGTTGGAACGCTATTTCAGCACAGATGCCGGGGATTTTTCCAGTGTAGCCGCTGAGCTTCTGGCCTTGGCGTCCGGCGAACACCACGGGCTCTTCGACTGTGTGGATGAGCGACAGAAAAACGGATTCCAATACCGGCTGACCAAAGCGGATATCGGCTATGACGAAGCGGCAGATACTTTTTTCCGTGTCTGTGCCAGCCCGGAAGAGCTGGATCATTGGTTTCACACCGCATTGGAAGAGCTGACTCCTGTTCTAGAGCATATCTGCTCCATGACCGGCAATGAGGCCAGCGATGAACGTTATGAGCAGGAGACAGCCTTTTATTCCGGCCTGCTCTCCCGGCTGCTGCTCTCCGCGGTTATTGAGGGGGACCGGCGGGACACAGCGGAATTTATGAACGGCACACAGTTCCCCGCGCCCCCCAGCGATGAGATCCTGGACCAGCTGTGGAGCGCGCACTTAAGGCAGATGGAAGATCATCTGGACCAGCTGCCCCAGGATTCTCCCATCGACCGGGCAAGACGGGCGATTTCCGACCAGTGCAGGCGGGCTGCGGAACAGCCCGGCGGCGTGCTCCGTCTCAATGTGCCAACCGGCGGCGGCAAGACTCTGTCCAGCCTGAGGTTCGCTCTGGCTCACGCCCGCCGGAATCGGAAGCAGCGCATCATCTTCACATCTCCTCTGCTCAGCATTCTGGAACAAAACGCAGCGGTGATCCGGGACTATATTCAAGACGACAGCCTCATCCTGGAACACCATTCCAACCTGGTGAAAACAGAAGAAAACAGCCAGCAACTGGATAAACAGGAGCTCCTGGCCGAAACCTGGGAATCTCCTATTATCATCACCACCCTGGTCCAGCTGCTGAATACCCTGTTCTCCGGCAAAACCACGGCCATCCGGCGGTTTCACGCCCTGTGCGGCAGTGTCATCGTCATCGATGAGGTCCAGACTGTTGCCAGCAAAATGCTGTCTCTGTTTTCTTTGGCGGTTAATTTTTTGTCGGAGATCTGCGGAGCCACGATCGTCCTCTGTTCTGCCACCCAGCCCTGTACAGAACAGATTGAACACCCCATACATAGCCCAATCCCTGAAATTGTTCCCTATGATCCCGCCATCTGGGAAGTCTTTCGACGGACGGATATCCAAAGTATTGAAACCATGTCGCTGGAACAGGTTTCTGAATTTGCCCTGAAAACGTTAGATTCTGCGGACAGCCTGCTGATCGTCTGCAATAAGAAGAGTCAGGCGGAACATCTCTACAGCCTCCTGAAAGGAGGAGACTTTGCGCTCTTTTCCCTCTCTGCCGCCATGTGCGTGGCCCATCGCAGGGATAGACTGGACAAGCTGCGAAACGTGCTGGAACAAAACGGCCAAAAAACGGTCTGCGTCTCTACCCAGGTCATAGAAGCCGGGGTGGATATTTCCTTTGCCTGTGTGATCCGCCTCTCCGCCGGGATGGACAGCGTAATTCAGGCGGCGGGACGATGTAACCGCAGCGGCGAAGCCGGCCCGGGTGTCTTGGCCCCGGTTTATCTGGTACAGTGTCAAAACGAATCCCTCGCCAAGCTGCCGGACATTCAGAGGGGGCAGTGGGCAACCCAGGAACTGATCACAGAATTTTCGGCACATCCGGAGCGGTATCACAACACCTTGGACTCTGACGAGGCGGTCGGGTACTATTACCGTGCCCTGTACCGCAGGGAACCGAGGGGACATCATGACTATTCCCCGAAAGACCGCCCGTCGCTGTTTTCACTCCTGTCGCTAAATGGCTATTGCACCCAGGATCAGCCCTATTTTTTCCGCCAGGCGTTTCGGCTGGCTGGATCGCTGTTTCAGGTCTTTGAGGAGAACACCACGGATGTAGTCGTTCCATACGGCCAGGGTGAGCAGCTGATACAAGAGTTGTGCGGCGAACAGGCGGGACGGGACCCAGGCTATCTGCGCTCCCTTCTGGAGGCGGCAAAGCCCTATACCGTCTCGTTGTACCAATATCAAATCGACCGCCTGAACGAGGAGCACGGCCTGATCCCCCTCCAGGGCGGAGCGCTGGGGCTCAGTGGACATTATCACGCGGAGACCGGCTTTTCTATTGACGAACCCGATCTTGAATTTTTGTGGAGGTGATATGATGCAGCACCCAAACATTGTAGAGTTTCAGGTCACAGGGGAGTATGCCCTCTTCTCCGACCCGATCATGCGTGTGGGCGGGGAAAAGTGCAGCTATCAGGTGCCTACCTATGAGGCGTTAAAAGGCATCCTGTCCTCTGTGTACTGGAAGCCCACTTTGATCTGGTATATTGATGCGGTCCGGGTCATGAACCAGATCCAGACCGAGGTGAAGGGCATTCGCCCCATCCACTACCAGGACGGCAAAAACGAACTGTCTTACTACACCTATCTGAAGAACTGCCGCTATCAGGTACGGGCTCACTTTGAGTGGAACGAAAACCGCCCGGAGTTAGCCCAGGACCGCAATGAGTATAAGCACCATAATATTGCAAAACGGATGATTGAAAAGGGGGGCCGCCGGGACATTTTCCTGGGCGCCAGGGAGTGTCAGGGCTATGTGGAGCCCTGTGTGTTCGGAGAGGGGCCAGGCGCCTATGACGCGCTGCCGGAGCTGAGCTTTGGGCTGATGCTTCATGGCATCACCTATGCCGATGAGGCCTATTCCCCTGAAACGCGGGGGAAGATGACCGCCCGGTTCTGGTATCCGGTGATGAAGCGGGGAATCATCACCTTCCCCCGCCCGGAGGACTGCACACTCACCAAGCCCCTGCGTGAGATGGAGATGAAACCCTTTGGAGAACATCTGGAGAACTTTTCCGGCCTGCGGGAATTGGGGGAGGTGGAGTGATGGGGCTTTTGCAAAAAGCCGTAGAAACCTATGATGCAATGGCTCACCGTGCCGGGCAAGTATTTGAGGGGGAAAAGGAACCACTGGCTCCCGTCTCCCACATCATGGTGCGGCCGCAAATCATAATCACCTTAGATCGAAATGGAAGCTTTGTTACTGCTCAAGTATTAGACAAGAACACCCCTAAAATTATCATACCCGCAACGGAGGAATCCGCAGGGCGTACCGTCAAGGCTGCCGAGCTTCCCCACCCCTTATGCGACTATCTGCGGTATCTGCTGCCCCAAAATCAGGTGGAATATCAGCACTATATATCCCAGCTGTCCGCCTGGGCAAACTCATCCTATACCCATCCCAAATTGCACGCTATTCTGAATTATGTGCAAGGCGGAACCATTTTGGAGAATCTGCGTCAGGCTGGTATTGATGCCGAGGAGAAAGCGATGATCTGCTGGGTGGTCAACGGCTTAGGTGAAGCGCTCAACGGCCCCTGCTGGACAGATCAGGCGCTGATGAACGCGTTTATTGATTACTATCGCGAAAAACGGACAGACACGTCCCCTGCTCTGTGTATGATTTCCGGCGAACTGGAAATACCCGCCGGACAGCATCCCAAGGGAATTGTCCCCAGCAGCGGAAATGCCAAGCTGATTTCCGCCAACGACTCCAGTGGCTTCACCTACCGGGGCCGGTTTGACGACGCGGCGCAGGCCGCGACGGTAGGCTATGCCGCCTCTCAAAAGGCGCACAGTGCCCTGCGGTGGCTGATAGCCAACCAAAACGCCTTCTTTGGCGGGCGGACTTTTCTGTGCTGGAATCCCCAGGGCATCCAGGTCCCCAGGGTGACGGGCCCCATGGGCCGCAGAAGCGGAACCGCCCAGCGGGCAGCCAATCCCAGCCAATATCAAAAACAACTGCGTGAGGCCCTCTCCGGCTGGAAAGAGGACCTGCCCCAGTCAGCAGGCGTGGTCATCACCGCCTTCGACGCGGCCACCACAGGCCGGCTGGCAGTCACCTACTACAACGAGCTGCTGGCCTCTGACTTTCTGGACCGCCTTCACGACTGGGAGGCCACCTGCTGCTGGGAGAACGATCACTATGGGATTCAGTCGCCCTCCCTGTTCCAAATCGTCAACTGGGCCTTTGGAACACCCCGAAATGGCAAAGCGGAGATGGACGACCGCATCCTGAGTCAGCAGATGCAGCGCCTTGTGGCCTGCCGGGTGGACAAAGCACTGTTCCCTCTGGACATCAAACGGGCGTTAGTAGAAAAAGCTTCCCGCCTTCTGCTCTATGAGGGAGAAAACCGGAAAAAGCTGTTGTTCACAGCCTGTTCGGCAATCCGGAAATATCACTGTGATCATTTAAAGGAGGAGTGGGATATGGCTTTAGACAAAAACTGTTCCGACCGGAGCTACCTGTTTGGCCGCCTGCTGGCCATTGCGGACGCAATCGAAAACAGCACCTATACAGATGAGGACCGGCGGGAAACCAACGCCGTACGGATGCAGAAAGCCTTTACACTGCGCCCAATGACAACATGGTCAGCCCTATGGGATAAGCTAAGGCCCTATAACAAGCGTCTGGCACAGTCCAAGCCGGGGCTTTACAGATATTACCACGGCATGGTTGACGATATTCTAAACCGGTTTTCCCCCTTCGACACTACACTAAACCAAAAGCTGGATGATGTATACTTATTGGGCTATTCCCATCAGCGGGCCTACCGCGCCGAAAAATCAGATAACCAAGACACAAAGGAATAAGGAGGAGCATAAAAATGGGCATCTTGCAGAACAAAATCGACTTTGTGGCTTTTGCCGCCGTCGCTATGGCAAACCCCAACGGCGATCCCCTCAACGGCAACAGCCCCCGCACCGACTATGCCGGTCTGGGGGAAATGAGCGACGTGTGCATCAAGCGCAAGCTGCGCAACCGGATGCAGGACCTGGGGCAGGCTGTGTTTGTCCAGTCCTCCGATCGGTGTGATGACGGGTGTGGCAGCCTCAGTGAACGGGCCGCTGCTGTTCTTGGAAAAGCAAAGGAGTTCAAGGATTCTGACGCCTATGCGCAAAAGGCTTGTGAAACCTGGCTGGATGTGCGCTCCTTCGGTCAGGTATTTGCATTTAAAGACACAAAGGGTATGTCTATCGGTGTGCGGGGCCCGGTCTCTATCCATCAGGGAGTCAGCCTCTCTCCGGTGCAAGTGGAGGATATGCAGATTACCAAGAGCGTAAACGGAGAAAACAGTGACAAGGGCCGTTCCTCCGATACCATGGGTATGAAGCACTTTGTCCGTTTCGGCCTCTATAAGATCAAGGGTTCCATCAATGTCCAGCTGGCGGAAAAAACCGGCTTTACAATAGAGGATGCCGACGTGCTGAAGGAGTGTCTGCGCACCCTCTTTGTCAACGATGCTTCCTCCGCCCGGCCGGAGGGCTCCATGGAAGTGATCAAGCTCTATTGGTTCCACCACAACTGCAAGGATGGGCAGTACTCCTCTGCCAAAGTTCACCGCTCGGTCCGGGCCGAACTGATCGACTCTGACACCCTTCCTTCCTGTGCGGAGGATTACCGGATTACGCTGGAGCCTCTGGAGGGGCTGGAACCGGAGATTCTGAATGGCATATAAAGAGGAAGACTGGCTCCAGCTGTCGGGCCTGCAGCACTTTGCCTTCTGCCGCCGCCAGTGGGCGCTGATCCACATTGAAAATCAGTGGGCGGAAAACTATCGTACCGTGGATGGCCAGCTCATGCACGAGCACGTCCACGACCAGGAGCTCCGGGAGAGCCGTGGCAGCCGGCTGATTGTCAGAGGGCTGGCGATTCGTTCGGCACAGCTGGGGGTCTCCGGTCAGTGTGACGCGGTGGAGTTCCGCCGGGAGCCCGGCGGCATCCCTCTCCAGGGCCGCGAAGGACAGTGGCTGCCCTATCCCGTGGAGTACAAGCGCGGCAGACCCAAGGAGCACAATGCGGACGAACTCCAGCTCTGCGCGCAGGCCATGTGCCTGGAAGAAATGCTCTGCTGTGCCGTTCCGGAGGGGGCTCTCTACTACGGGGAGCCCCGCCGCCGGACTGTGGTCCTATTTACATCCGAGCTGCGCGGGCAGGTCCGGGACAGCCTGGCGGAGATGCATCAGCTGTACCAGAGGCATCATACTCCTAAAGTCAGGCCGTCCAAGTCCTGCAACGCCTGTTCTTTGAAAGAGCAGTGTCTTCCGAAACTAATGGGCCGCAAAAAAGTCTCGGACTATTTGGCCGCCGCCATGGAGGAGTTGAAATGAGACGTCTGCTCAATACCCTCTACATTTTATCAGAGGACATCTATCTGTCTCTGGACGGGGAAAACGTGGTGGCCAACCGTGACCGGCAGATTGCCGCCCGCTATCCTCTTCATACCCTGCAAAATATCATCACGTTTTCTTACGCTGGGGCCTCGCCTGCTCTGATGGGTGCCTGCGCGGAGCGTCAGATCGGGTTGGTCTTCTGCACCCCCAGAGGAAGATATCTGGCAAGGGTGTGCGGAGAAATCAACGGAAATGTGCTGCTCCGGCGGACCCAATACCGTGCTGCAGATGATCCTGTCCAGTGCTGCCAGATCAGCCGCACCATGATCTTCGGCAAACTGTTCAACGCCCGCTGGAGCGTGGAACGCACCCGGCGGGACCATGGTCTGCGGGTGGACAGCGAAAAACTGGCCTCCGCCTCCAAGCAGATTTATGGACTGCTGTCTCAGGTCAAAGAGGCGACTTCACCGGAGGAGCTGCGGGGCCTGGAGGGGGTGGGCGCTTCCGCCTATTTCGGCGTGTTCGATGAAATGATCTTAGGGGATAAAGAGGCGTTCTTTTTCCGTGGCCGCAGCCGACGCCCACCGCTGGATGCTGTTAACGCCATGCTCTCCTTTTCCTACAGTCTCTTGTCCCGCGACTGCGCCTCCGCGCTGGAGAGTGTGGGGCTGGATTCCTATGTGGGATTCCTGCACCGGGATCGCCCGGGCCGGACCTCTTTGGCCCTGGACCTGATGGAGGAGCTGCGCCCCTGCATGGCGGACCGCTTTGTGTTGACGCTCATCAACAACCGACAGATTAAGGCGGCGGACTTTCTGTATATGGAGAGCGGGGCGGTGCTGCTGACAGACGACGGCCGGAAAACTTTTTTGAAAAAATGGCAGGAAAAGAAGAAGGAGATTCTGACCCATCCCTATCTGGGAGAAAAACTCCCCTGGGGAATGATCCCCTATATCCAGGCACTTCTGCTGGCGCGGTATCTCCGGGGCGATCTGGACACATATCCCCCCTTCTTATGGAAGTGATGTTATGTTGGTTTTGATTACCTACGATGTGAGCACAGAGGACGCCGCTGGCCGCAAACGTCTGCGGCAAATTGCGAAGCAGTGTGTCAACTATGGCCAGCGCGTGCAGAACTCCGTCTTTGAATGTCTGCTGAATGAGGCCCAATGCCGGATGCTGCAGGCAAAGCTATGTAAGATCATGGATTCGGAGAAAGACAGTCTGCGGTTTTATTACTTGGGAAACCGCTACAAGAACAAAATCGAACACTTTGGTGTGAAGGCATCCTATCATCCGGAAGATGTGCTGATGCTTTAGGTGCGAAGCTCAACTACACAGAAAATATCAGTATCTTCGCACCTCATTTTTTCAAATTTGCAGGGGCAAATTGCTGTGCGTTTGCTGATATAAGAAAATTCTGGATAATATTTATGATAAGTGTTTGATTTTTCGCAAAAACAGCCGCTTTTTTGGTTGTTTTTGCTGTCGCTCCCCTCGCGGGGAGCGTGGATTGAAATTACTTCTTAATCTGGCTGAAAACGGTTCGAAACAGTCGCTCCCCTCGCGGGGAGCGTGGATTGAAATAAATATTCAAGCTCAAATAGATTATTTTAGCTCTGTCGCTCCCCTCGCGGGGAGCGTGGATTGAAATCGCTCAGGTAAAGGCTTCCGCCCACCGTCAGGCCGTCGCTCCCCTCGCGGGGAGCGTGGATTGAAATACCAGCTCAATCACTCCGCCGCCGACCATGGACAGTCGCTCCCCTCGCGGGGAGCGTGGATTGAAATCCCCTCTTCCTGGGCATCGCCCTTCTGCTGATCGTCGCTCCCCTCGCGGGGAGCGTGGATTGAAATGTTCCGAGGCGGCATCGCTTCAGGCTCAGGTGGGTCGCTCCCCTCGCGGGGAGCGTGGATTGAAATCGTGTGGTCAAGCGCTGCTTTACCCCCTCCCAGGGTCGCTCCCCTCGCGGGGAGCGTGGATTGAAATTGCCTGGCTAGGCCTATCCGCCGGTCCATCACCGTCGCTCCCCTCGCGGGGAGCGTGGATTGAAATGTCTATCATTCGTTGTATATAGTCCATAGCTGTCGTCGCTCCCCTCGCGGGGAGCGTGGATTGAAATCTATCTTAGGCATGCTCACCGTATGGGGTCCCCTGTCGCTCCCCTCGCGGGGAGCGTGGATTGAAATGGTACAGAAGCTATGTCCGGTATGCTAGCCATTGTCGCTCCCCTCGCGGGGAGCGTGGATTGAAATACGGCGGCCCCTGCGGTCTCCGGGGCATCCAGGGTCGCTCCCCTCGCGGGGAGCGTGGATTGAAATGCCAGCTCGAACACGCTCATAGACTCACCCCCTGGTCGCTCCCCTCGCGGGGAGCGTGGATTGAAATAGCCCTCCTTTTCGTTTTCTTTTGCGAGGATTTCGTCGCTCCCCTCGCGGGGAGCGTGGATTGAAATCGGAGGGGCCGCCCAATTAGGGCGGTCTTTCTGGTCGCTCCCCTCGCGGGGAGCGTGGATTGAAATTTGCTGGAAAGTCACGCCGTTGGAAAGGACGTAGTCGCTCCCCTCGCGGGGAGCGTGGATTGAAATATGAAGCACCGCCCGCCGCCCCAGGTCCGGGACGTCGCTCCCCTCGCGGGGAGCGTGGATTGAAATGTCAAACTGCTGGGTCTGGGAAAACTCCTCCGGCGGTCGCTCCCCTCGCGGGGAGCGTGGATTGAAATTTCCGCCGCTTCTCCGTGATGTCGAACATGGCGCGTCGCTCCCCTCGCGGGGAGCGTGGATTGAAATAGACCGTTTTGACGGCGGGAGGGCGCGTCCCAGTGTCGCTCCCCTCGCGGGGAGCGTGGATTGAAATGGTCCGGACTGGAAATAGTCCGGTCGAAAACCTCGTCGCTCCCCTCGCGGGGAGCGTGGATTGAAATAATGGCGAGAAGATGAAGATTGACCGGAGGGCGGAGGTCGCTCCCCTCGCGGGGAGCGTGGATTGAAATTCCGGGGCTGCCGGAGTACGCTGGTTCAGGCGGGTCGCTCCCCTCGCGGGGAGCGTGGATTGAAATGCCCTGGGTGGTGTAGTTGAGACCCAGCCGGGCAGTCGCTCCCCTCGCGGGGAGCGTGGATTGAAATGCCGCGTCCAGTTCCTTTTGCACGCCGGGAAGGGTCGCTCCCCTCGCGGGGAGCGTGGATTGAAATACTGAAAGGAAGTGCTGTATGGGAAGATTTACGAGTCGCTCCCCTCGCGGGGAGCGTGGATTGAAATCAGGTTGCACGGTAAAACAAATGTTTTTTCTGAGTCGCTCCCCTCGCGGGGAGCGTGGATTGAAATGTTACTCCGGGGCAGATATTGCGCCCACCGTGGGTCGCTCCCCTCGCGGGGAGCGTGGATTGAAATCCCATGATGTTCGGCGGCGGTATGTGGGGCGGCGGCGTCGCTCCCCTCGCGGGGAGCGTGGATTGAAATCACGCCTGCCATGCACAGCCATGCCCAGCCACAGTCGCTCCCCTCGCGGGGAGCGTGGATTGAAATATGCCGTGGTCCTCCCTTTTGGTTTTGGGTTTGTGTCGCTCCCCTCGCGGGGAGCGTGGATTGAAATGGCGGCGTCAGCTCCACGGTAGGCCGGGCCTGGGTCGCTCCCCTCGCGGGGAGCGTGGATTGAAATGAAGCAGCTGCAAACGCAGGAATCGGAGTCGGAGGTCGCTCCCCTCGCGGGGAGCGTGGATTGAAATGGTACGCACTACTTTAATTGCATCTAAAAGAGTGTCGCTCCCCTCGCGGGGAGCGTGGATTGAAATATCATAATTTGCACCAGTATACAGGGAGTCGATAGTCGCTCCCCTCGCGGGGAGCGTGGATTGAAATTGCTGGCGGGGCAAGTGGTATGAGGTCCACGACGGTCGCTCCCCTCGCGGGGAGCGTGGATTGAAATGTCGTAATCGTCACGGAGTTTCTGGAGCAATTCGTCGCTCCCCTCGCGGGGAGCGTGGATTGAAATCGAACTCCGGCGGATACTGGCCCCCCTCCAGCATGTCGCTCCCCTCGCGGGGAGCGTGGATTGAAATACCTTCAAAATCAACATCAGGGAACGCAGAAACGGTCGCTCCCCTCGCGGGGAGCGTGGATTGAAATACCGAATTTGTCGGAGGCGTGCAGGCTCTCAACGTCGCTCCCCTCGCGGGGAGCGTGGATTGAAATTCCGCCGTGACCTGGCTAACATCTGCACTCAGAGTCGCTCCCCTCGCGGGGAGCGTGGATTGAAATGCAATGAATGTTCCGTCCAGGTCATAGGCGCTCGTCGCTCCCCTCGCGGGGAGCGTGGATTGAAATGCAATGAATGTTCCGTCCAGGTCATAGGCGCTCGTCGCTCCCCT
>ERZ808051.1847-NODE-1847-length-12419-cov-3.555664_pt1 | contig 12419 bp, 12 predicted proteins | sample MGYA00380199_ERZ808051 | MGnify/ENA primary metagenome ERZ808051 (study PRJEB31490, sample SAMN06133391) | mouse gut metagenome | isolation source: J11 | host: mice | place: China: Chengdu | collected 2015-05 ...
CGACCGGACAGGTGGCTCAAAACCACCCGGATTATTCATTAATATGAAGAGATACATATGGTAAACTATCTGACATTCAACATGATTCCGAAAAGATGGTCTGTCGTCATAGTCAATCAGATAGTGGATTCATGTAATAGAGAACTCCCTGAGAATTCATTTATTAATCTAAACAGAGATGGATGAGAAGATGGTGTGAATAAATATAATTGATGTATCTCTGTTTTAATACATTTATATGAGATGAATAATCTTAAAGTGAATATATAATTAAGATATGATTCTTAAATGGAGATGATCGCAAATTTGGTTAATATCATTATAGTTTAGAACACGTATCCATCACGGGAGATAAACATATTTATCTTATTATAATTTTAAATTATTAATACAATATGAGTCTACTATATTTAGTAATGTCAGATAAAAATGAGGTGAAGTAAATGAAAAATACATCCATGGGATATCATACATTTTCTTTTTTCCAACGGATAAAAGAGGACGAGTATCAGGAGCTTAGTTGTGACTTTCAGAGATATGCAAACGGCAATAATAATTTAAAGGGCTTCCCGATTGAGGGTAAAGAACACAAAAGAATAGGCTGGGAATATAGCTATAAAAGGAATAAAGGAATACGGTGGCAGTTATTATCTGCCAGAGGAAAAGATGATTTTGTGATACGGGGGGTCAGGGTAATAATCAATCCTAAAGCGCTCATTGAGAGCAACTATATTACTGCGGCACAAGAGAATGATTTAGAGATGGTCGAAAAGATATATAATAATGAGGCAGCAAAAATTTCTCCTATATTATTGGCGTTTGGCTCATGTTCCATAAATCGAGCCGACTATTGTTTGAATATTGATTTGAAAGAATTGGGAATACCATGCACCCCTGAGCAGATGATATATCTCATAAAACAGGGGAACGTTCCTAAAAGTTGCATAGAGCGGAAAGCAAAAAGCAGGAAGCAGCATAGAAGTATACCTGATCCATATAGCTTCTATTTGGAGAGCGAATCGTATGTTATAAATTTTTACTGGAAATATGCACAGCAGAAAGAAAAACATCCCAATTTTGCATTTCGGGATTTGTCACGTAATGTAATCAGATTTGAAGTGCAGAGCAGGTATCCGAGATTGTATTCCTATTCTAAAGGCATTAAGTATGAATCAAAGTATTATACAGCAACAGATGAGATTTCAATGAATGAGCTATATGAAAGAATAATCAATGACATCAAAAATCCTTCCATACCAATAGACGTGATGCTGACGGGTAAGGTTTCTGATAAAGTTGTCAGAAAAGAACTTTTCAGGGTAATAGGAAAGGGAGATTATTTTACATTGGATGATGCACGAAGCATTGTAGAAACATACAACTTTAGAAGAGATAAGGAAGAAAGGCTAATTTATGCGTTAGAAATGGTTAATGAAAGCAGAGGGATTGAGAAAGCGAAAACAAAGATGTATGGTCCGGATTTGGATGACTTTAAGAGGTCGTTAAAGGATCTGGATAATATGTTGATTAATCCTGTCACTATTCCACGCAGATGGAACATAAGATATATACCCAATCCTCTACGCAGTTATTATGATGCTCTTTATGAGGAAGAATTGGTGCCTGTTTCAGAATACCAGGCCAGAAAACGTATAGACGAATTTTTGTTGGAGAGAATTTGATGATTTTTGACTTGTGTAAATTTATATTTATTGCATCGTAATTTATATAGTACGGCGAAAAAATAGTGAAAACTAATATGCTTTATATTATTGCTAATATAAACGATAAAAAACCAATATTCTAAAAAACCATTGTAAAAAATATTTGCATATTGGAGGAAAAGCATATGTACATAAACCAGATATTTGAGCTTTCTATGGTACTGGATAATGAAAGATTCCATAAAGTTTTCAAACACGTTTACAATAAGGCACACTATATAGAGACGGAAGAAGAATATGTAGACCAGTCCTTGGAAGAAAAGGGGATAACGGTCATATACCGTGATAGCCAGTATAGGAAGAAAATAAAAATACTTGTTAATTCGGGAGCATCCTCAAAATGGAGTATCGCTGATCCGGAGAAGTTCATCCGTAAACTGGATAAGCGTATCAGAGAATACTTTGGGTTTAAATATAAGCTGAATGATTTCCATTTATCAGGTATGACGGTAGTTGCGGATATCAACGTTGGGAACAGTAAAATGGTCACAGAATATTTGAAAGTGCTAAAACGTATCGGAAGGGTCAAAGGGTTTTCAACAGTAAGTTATGAGTGCTTTGATAACAATTTGAGCTTTTGCATGGAAGGAAACAGCAACGGCATTGACTTCCTGCTTTACGATTTGAAAAGTACGCTTGTGAATCAGTTGAGGCAGACCGGCATCAAACGAAAAGAATTGAAATTAGTTGTTGAGGGATCGGAAGGAATGCTTCGGTCAGAAGTAAGGCTGACAAAGCCAAAAGCGATACGGGTTTATGCTAAAGCGTATGATATAGCCGGGCAGATAGCGGAACTGTTAGAGAAGAATAAGGATGTATTTTTCGAGACGGTCACAAGAATAATACCTTTTGGAGATTTTTATAAAAAAGGTAATGCAGAAGAAATCATACAGCGTGAGATTAAAGATGTCAGATTAAGGAGACGGATGTTGCGGCTAGTGGAGCTGATACCAGAAAAGAAATCATTGTATCTGGCACAGAAAGCAATGGAATGTAGGAATATTGAAAAAGTGGTGGAGACCTTTGCTAAGATTAATTTATCGCCAGTGACAATCAGTAAGCGGCATGATATAAACTATTTGGATTGTCTATACAAATATATGGTTGAAAAAAAATAATTTTATTATCTATCAAAAAGTCATGCCAATGTGTAATTGCCAGGCTTAATTATCCCTTCAGGCATCAAACTTACTTTTGAAGTAGATTTATGCTTTAACTGACATGGTATAGTGTGGGATGGTGGTATTCTACCACTATCCCATACAGATTTATTCCTGCGAGCAACGAGAAAAGCGGGCATGCTTGCAGGAATATTTGGCGACTGTCGCAAGGGTCAATACCAACATATCTTCGATATGTTGTGCTCTGCTGCGTTGCAAGTTTGATGCTTTGTCAGCTTGCTGCGGGGCTGTTGACTATATTTAGAACAGTGGGCCGACAGAAAAGAACATATGATCACAAAGTTCCTGATATATGGTTATAAGTTCTTTATGGGATTTTTCCATTTGCATCAAATTATATTTAATAGAATTTTCCTGCTTTTCGAACGAAAAAACATTAAAAATATCACCTCGGGGAGTAATGCATTCTAACGAGTAGGACATTGATAAATCTGAAGCATATCTTACTAAAGCTTCTGTGAATTGATGAATCTTCGTATATGTTATACCAGGCTTCGGATCAGGGCCAAAAGGTATAATGATATTAGCATTAATGAATTCGCAGAAATTGCGGCATTGTGTCATCAGTTCACGATTATGCGTTCTTGTCCATAGTAGATCTGCGCTGATTAATGGAGTGAACTCGGTTATGAAGTATTTAATTGAGTAATCCCGCAAAGCTATGCTGAAAATATTGAACATTTCCACAAAGGATAATGTAAGTGTTTGTGTGCTTTGATTCCACTGATATTCATAATTATATAGGTGGATTATATCACTTATATAATTTTTATTAATTAATTTAACGTACTCTTTACCTATTCTATTATCTATCTTTCCGCAGATAGTATAAAGCAATATTCTGCTTAGGAAATCAGAGAATATAAACTTACTTTGATGAAGTAGTTGTTGCTTATCGAAACCGAAATATTTTTTAAAGGTCTCCCTTTTTTCGAGATCAATGGAATCATCGTTCTGGATAATACTGAGCAGTGAAATGATAATCCCAGCGTTTTTATCCTCATCAATGTAAGGAACTATATTCGCCTGAAAATTCTTAATTATGGTATCCTGGCATGGTATCTTGGTATCTTTTCCGCCTGAAAGGACAAAATTTATTTCACAGGATAAAAGCTTTTTAATAGAAGGACCATCTCCTGACAAACTATGATCATACCCGCGATAACGGCTTTTGCTATCAACAATGCCTACTAGTTTAGAAATAAAAGAGGCTTGTGTGATGATATTCTCCTGACGGCAACAATTTAATATGGATGCGAATGTTCCAAAGCATAATCTCATAGTTTTTATCTCCTGCTGTATTGAAAAGCAACTGGAAAACAATTTAAAAATTTAAAAATTCAGGATAAAATATATTTTGCAAAGAGGGGGCATCTCTTTTTAGTAAGAAAGGTGGTGAAATCTAAATGAAATCGACCATTGATCCTGATACCATTAATATTCTGGGGAGTGATAGACAATCCAATCCAGATTCTGATGAAATTCCCTTTTCAGAGCATAAAAAATCCAAATGGGAAAAATTTAAATCTAAGGTTTCCGAGATTTGCGAAATTCTTAGACCTATCGTTGAAATTATTGTACCACTTATCAGAGCAGTGTCAACATTGATTAGTGCGGTTGCCAGTTGCCGGAATTATAGAAGGAGGAACACCGCATGGGCTACGTGATAAAGAACAACAGAGGCGAAACACTTTGCAATTTTGTTCCGCAAATTATATCCTTGGATGAAATCCATATCGAAAATTGCAAGACGGTAATAAGCATCCAGATGCAGTTGATTTTTAATGATCAAACAAATAGTGATACATTTACGATTGAGTTCACTGAACTGAGCTGTGTTCAGTGGCGAAATTTAGATCCCCGGTGTTGGTTTAATCCCAATGTGTCCAATGCTGTAATACAGCGTTATTTGGAGAGCGCTGTACGTTCAGGGATGGATAGCGCTCCCCAAAGGGAGGTTTTTCAGTTAAATAATACCGGGGTATCTGTAATTGATGGGAAGGCTGTTTTTTGCATTGGGGGGAAGGTTGTTCAACCTCCCTCCGATATAATGTCTAGAAAAATAATTACTCGACAGGACATAGGTAAAAATTTAGATATTGATATAAACCTTTCAGAAGGAAAAGCTGTATCTGGGATATTTGACCTCGTTAGCTTAAGTCCTGATCCGGGGAGAATTATACTTACGTACAAAATTCTTTACCTAATGCGCCAGGCGTATATAGATGCAGGTGCAAAACCGAATTTCTGCATTTATTTATATGGAAAAACAGGTACGAAAAAAACAACTTTTTCTAGCTTTCTTACTCAGATGTATAACCGCAGAAAAGGAATCGAAAGCCCTCCAAGGCTAAATGCGAGCATTTCAGCGGCTGTAAAGATTTTGACAGAGATTTCTGATGATACCATTGTTCTGGACGATTTATGCCCTGCAGAATCGAATCAGATACGTAGGCAGCAGGAAGAAACGCTTATTGAAATAACGAGATTTATTGGTGATGGAACTGTACCTGCACGGGTACGGGGGAAAGAACTGTTAAGCGATTCGCCCAAATGTGGAGTCATCTTTACCGGCGAATATATTATTGGAAAAGGGTCAGACGCAGCACGGATTTTACCCGTTGAAATGATGGTGCCAGACGGTGAAAGACTTAAGTTTTTTCAAGATCATCCTCTTATAGTTTCGACATTTTATTATTTTTTCATAAAATGGTTTATTGAAAACTATAAGAATATTGTTATGCTGCTGAAAGAGTGGCTGATTAATTATCGAAAGGTTAGCCTTGGGGTTCATGACAGACTACAGGAGATGCACTTTTTCCTGAATACTGCGTTTGCAATGCTAATGCAATATGGTGATGATAAAAATTTTTTATCACATACCGATGCGATTCGGCTTCATAGTTCTTTTCGCAATTTACTTACACGTTTAGTAATGCAACAAGACAGACGGGTGCAGAAGAAACAAACTGAAGCTTCGAAGGTTCAAAACTATTTGGGGCATATACGAGAATTATACACAAGCGGTCAATTGACTATCGCAAGTGATACAAAGCAATTTGACGAGAGGCAGCATGATGGTCTATTGCACAGAAACAGGCTTTATTTAAGAGGAAATAGGCTTTTGGCGTATTTTCCGGGTTTAACTATAGAGGATATTGCAGATGCTTTGGATGATCAGGGAGCGTTAGAAACAGGTACGAAAGCTCGCACAAAACAAATCAGTAGCTTAAATGGCATGCGATTTTATGTTATTCCGATCAGCCGGTTAAACTAGATAGACTTTTTAGGTTACCGTAATGTGCGGTCTGCATATTCCTTTAGAATAGTTATATATTATATCCGAAAGATATGAAATATCGAAAGCAAATCATTGGGCTTAATGATATTGCCATGATGAGCACGGATAATTTTCGTAAGTAATAATGCACATATGAAAGGAGTAATATCAATGACAGCAAATGAAAAAAGAAATACTGTGTTTGAGGATAACACAGAAACAGGAAGAATCCCAATTTACCAGAAGATGGCCCTTACAATCCGTGAGGCTGCAGAATACAGCAATATCGGCATCAACAAGATTGATTCAATGCTCAAACAGCCCGGGTGTCCTTTTGTGCTCTACATTGGAACACGAAAATTGGTTAAACGGAAAGAATTTGAGCGGTACATCAGTCAAAAAGCTGTGATATAGCCCTTGGCTGTTAATTGCCTCAAAATATTATTGATGAAAGGGAGCCTGGCATGATATAATACTTAATTGTGTTGGGCTCTTTTTCTTTATCAAAGGAGAATCACAAAAGGTGATTGCCGCTGTTTGATGAAAGGAGTTCATATATGGGAAAAAATCTTAAAGGCAGAGAATGCGGAAAGGGAATCTGCCAGAGGAAAGACGGGAAATATTCGGCACGTTATAGTGCCAAAGATGGCAGCCGTCGTGAAAAACATTTTGATACGCTGCCGGAAGCGAGGAACTGGCTTGCTGATGCACAGTACGAAGATAAGCATAACATGGTAACTGTGGCCGCTGATGTCACGGTAAATGGATGGTATGATTACTGGATGGAAAACCTGATTTGTGGCCTTGCACCTAATACCAGACGTAATTACAGGGAGCGGTATATCCAAAATATTCAGCCTGTTATCGGAACAATGCCGCTATCAGATGTAAAGCCAATGCACTGCAAGGTGATCTTGAATCGTATGGAAGCGGAATATGCCGGGTCTACGATCAGACAGACTTACATTACCATGGGAACCATGTTCCGGGCTGCTGTAAATAATGACATCATTCCAAAGCATCCTATGGACGGTGTGAGATATACAAAGCCCGTCCGGGCTGCGAATGACATCCATTTCCTTACGGTGGAGGAACAGAATAAGTTTCTTGAAGCTGCCAGACGTTCACACAATTACCGTCAATATGCGCTGCTGTTGGAAACAGGCCTTAGGACGTCAGAAATGATCGGATTGACATGGGATTCTATTAATTGGAAGAAACATACTCTGACTGTCAACAAAACCTTGGAATACAGGCACCAGACACACATATGGAGGGCGGGGCCTCCCAAAACGGCTCACAGTTACCGCACAATTCCATTGACGGATAAAGCATATCAGATATTGAAGGATTGCTATGCCGAACGCAGTTCCAGGAAGGAAGCGGAAATGTTATCAGATGTTCTGGAATATGTGGATCGGCGCACTGGCGAGACCAGGAGCCTTGTCATGAGGGATTTGGTTTTCATAAATTATCGTACAGGAGAGCCGGCAAAAAACAGTTCCTATGACACGCATCTGTACAAGCTGTGTGATGAAGCCGAAATCGAAAGGTTTTGCATGCATGCCCTTCGGCATACGTATGCCACCCGGGCGATAGAGGCCGGAATGCAGCCTAAAGTGCTTCAGAAGCTGTTGGGGCATGCAAGCATTAAAACCACCATGGATCGTTATGTGCATGTCACTGATGATTCGCTGACGCAGGCTGTCCGCCAGTTTGAACTATCCCGTGCGATATGAAACACCACGTAAAATTACATATTTCCATACCAAATTGGTGCGGAATTGGTGCGGTAAAAAGACAAAACTTTTCAGAAAACGCATAAAATCAAGGTTTTTAAGGAGGATATATAGAGAAATGAAACTAGGAATCGTAGGACTGCCCAACGTAGGCAAAAGTACATTATTTAATTCCCTCACAAAGGCAGGGGCGGAATCCGCCAATTATCCCTTTTGCACCATTGACCCGAATGTAGGAATCGCCGTGGTGCCGGATGAGCGGTTAAAGCTCCTTGGGGATATGTATCATTCCAAAAAGGTGACTCCTGCGGTGATTGAATTTGTGGATATTGCAGGGCTGGTCAAGGGAGCTTCCAAGGGAGAAGGTCTTGGAAACCAGTTTTTAAGCCACATCCGGGAGGTAGATGCGGTGGTGCATGTTGTGCGCTGCTTTGAAGACTCCAATGTGGTACATGTGGACGGGAGCATTGATCCTTTAAGGGATATTGAAACCATTGATCTGGAATTGATCTTTTCGGACCTGGAGGTGTTAGAGCGCAGGATTGCCAAGACAGGAAAGGCGGCCCGGATGGACAAGACCCTTGCCGGGGAGGCGGCTCTTCTGGACGCGCTGAAGGCGCATTTGGAAGCAGGAAAGCCAGCCAGAAGCTTTGAGCCGGAGGATGATGACCAGGCGGCTCTTCTGGCTTCCTACAATCTGTTGACCGGTAAGCCGGTGATCTTTGCAACAAATGTGGGAGAGGATGATCTGGCAGACGACGGGGCAGCAAACCAGGGCGTAAAGGCAGTACGGGAATTTGCCGCCGGAAATGGCAGCGAGGTTTTTGTCATCTGTGCCCAGATCGAACAGGAAATTGCAGAGCTGGACGAGGAAGAGAGAGCCATGTTCTTAGAGGATTTAGGGCTTTCCCAGTCCGGCCTTGAAAAGCTGATTAGGGCCAGCTATCATCTTTTGGGACTCCACAGCTTTCTGACGGCAGGGGAGGATGAGACCAGGGCATGGACGATTAAGCTGGGAACCAAAGCGCCCCAGGCCGCAGGGAAGATACATACCGACTTCGAGAGAGGATTTATCAAGGCGGAGGTGGTCAATTACCAGGATCTGCTCAGAGAAGGTTCTCTTGCAGCCGCCAGAGAAAAGGGGCTGGTAGGTATGGAAGGAAAGGATTATTTGGTAAAGGATGGAGATGTAATCCTCTTTCGGTTTAATGTGTAGAAAAGCGGCGCCAGGCCGATGGGAAACAGGCCCATACGGCTGGAAACAGTTGCTTATGGAAGGAACATGGTTATAATTTATGGAAATAATGGATATTGCGTTCCCCAATCTGGGGATCTATCTGAGGAATGTACCTAAAGGCTTTACTGTTTTTGGCTTTGAAATCGCCCTCTATGGCGTCATCATCGGGATTGGCGTGATCGCCGGGATACTGATGGCGGCCAGAGAGGCGAAGGTTACGGGGCAGGATCCGGATCTGTACTGGGATTTTTCCCTCTATGCGGTGATTCTTTCCGTGATTGGCGCAAGGATTTATTATGTGATATTTGAGTGGGATATGTACAAGGATAACCTTCTGAAAATTTTCAACATCAGGGAGGGCGGTCTGGCCATTTACGGGGGCGTGATTGCAGGGTTTGGAACGCTGTTTGTATATGCGGCGCTGAAAAAGCAAAAAGCCTTTCGGATGGCAGATACGGCGGTGACGGGCCTGATTTTGGGACAGGCCATCGGAAGATGGGGCAATTTTACCAACCGCGAGGTGTTCGGAGAATACACCGATAATCTTTTGGCTATGCGGCTTCCTGTGGCGGCGGTAAGGGAGAGGGATATTTCTGAATCAATCCTGGCCCATATGGGAGAGGGAATCAACTATATTCAGGTGCATCCTACCTTCTTATATGAAAGCATGTGGAATTTAGGCGTTCTTATTTTAATGCTGATCTACTGGAAGCACAAAAAATTCGACGGAGAAATTGCGCTGCTTTACCTGGGAGGCTATGGACTGGGACGGGCCTGGATTGAGGGAATCCGGACAGACCAGCTTTTTATTCCCGGCACCTCATACCCGGTATCCCAGGTGCTTGCCGTTCTCCTTTTTGCAGGCGCTGTCGTCTGTGATCTGATTGTGAGATGGCTGCATAAAAAATCTGCGGCATAAAAGAATTTAATTGCTTTCAAACAACAAAATGTAGTGTCTGGAATATCGAATTAAGCAATATATTGTATGAATAGATTTTAATTTGTCTGTTTAAAGCCTTACAGGTAAAACTGTGAGGCTTTTTTTTGCTTGCGCTGGGGGGCGATATGGGTTAAAATTGTATCTAAAGTGGTGGAAAGTGGTGGATGATGATATTAAAGTGGGAGAAAGTGGAACACTTATGCCGGACTTTCCGTGGCAGACCGCTTTGAAACGAAAGGCAGAATAAGCCATCCGGTTTTGGGAAGATGGATTGGCAGCATGGCAGGTGAGAGCATATGTTTATGGGAGAATACAACCATACAATAGATGCTAAGGGCAGGCTCATCATTCCCTCTAAATTCCGCGAGGCGTTGGGAGACGAATTCGTGGTGACAAAGGGGATGGACGGTTGCCTGTTTGTGTTCGACAATCCTGAATGGCAGGTTTTTGCAGAAAAATTACGGGGATTACCCATGATTGATAAAGAGGCAAGGCAATTTACCCGTTTCTTCCTGGCCGGCGCTGCCGGTGTGGAGGTGGACAAGCAGGGAAGAATCCTGATTCCGGCAGTCCTTCGGGAATTTGCGGACATTACCAAAGATGTAGTGCTTGTGGGAGTGGGAAGCAGAGTGGAAATCTGGAGTAAGGACAGATGGGAAGGTACGGTTACCTATCAGGATATGGAGGAGATTTCCAGGCATATGGTCAATCTGGGAATCGGTTTTTAGAGACAAGTATGTATGGGTATAAGATTGAAAGCTGAAATTTCCGGTCCGGGTATTTGGTCCTGCTCTTACAGAAAATGGCTCATGTGGGAAAGGCGTAGGGATAAAAATGGCGTTTGAACACACATCTGTGTTGCTTAAGGAGACAATTGAAGGACTTGAGATTAAACCAGAAGGCATTTATGTAGACGGCACTTTAGGAGGAGGAGGGCATTCAAGTAAGATCGCAGAGCGTTTAGGCGACGGGGGCAGGCTTATCGGCATTGACCAAGACGAAGCGGCCCTTCAGGCGGCGGGAGAAAGGCTGGCCGGCTTTGGAGATAAGGTTACAATGATCAGAAGTAACTACCGGGATACCAAAGAAGTACTGTCCTTTCTGGGAATCAGAGAGATTGACGGGATGCTGCTGGATTTGGGGGTATCCTCCTATCAGCTTGATACCCGGGAAAGAGGATTTTCTTACCGGTTTGATACGCCTCTCGACATGCGGATGGACCAGCGGCAGCGTCTTTCGGCCAGAGAGATTATAAATACCTATGAAGAGCGTGAGCTGTTCCGGGTCATAAAGGATTACGGAGAAGAGAAGTTTGCAAAGAATATTGCAAAGCATATCGTACAGGCAAGACAAAAAAAGGATATAGAAACAACAGGAGAGTTAAATGAAATTATCAGGGCGGCAATTCCCGCCAAAATGAGAGCGGATGGAGGACATCCCTCCAAACGGACCTTTCAGGCAATTCGGATTGAGTGTAATCATGAGCTGGAGGTGCTTAAGGAATCCTTAGAAGAGCTGATAGGCCTTTTGGCTCCCGGGGGAAGGCTGTGTATTATTACCTTCCATTCCCTGGAGGATCGGATTGTCAAAACGGCTTTCAGGCAGGCGGCAAATCCCTGTATCTGCCCGCCCCAGTTTCCGGCATGTGTATGCGGGAAGGTGAGTATGGGAAGGGTGGTTACCACAAAGCCGATTTTACCAAAAGAGGAGGAGCTTGCAAATAATCCCCGGGCCAAAAGTGCGAAGCTGAGGATTTTCCAAAAAGGGGACAAACCTTTAACGGAAACAGTGCCTTAGAAGGGACAGGAATAAAGATAGGAGAATGAATGGATGGCAGTAAACAGAAATGACAGAAGAAGAACTGCATATAGGGAAAGCGTTTATGTGCAGGGAAGTACTGCCAGAAAGCTGCAGGCTCTTCCGGCTTATGAGCAGAAGCAGCCTCAAAGAAAGATAAGCAACAGAACGCGCAGGAACAGAGAGCGTGCCCTGCATATGAATATCGGAACTGTTCTTTCCATGGCGGTGGCTATGGTGGCGGCAGGACTGATCCTTACTGTGTATTTAACGCTCCAGTCAGATATTACCAACAGTATTAAGCACATTGCGTCCCTGGAAAGCACACTGAATGATCTCAAAATGGAAAACGACGAGAACTATAACCGGATCACAAGCAGTGTGGATTTGGAGGAGGTAAAAAGAATCGCCATACAGGAGCTTGGAATGCGTTATGCAGAGGAGGGACAGATCATCCGCTTTAACGGTGAAGGCAGCGACTATATCAGACAGGTCAGCGAAATACCGGATTAAAAAGGAAA
>ERZ808051.1848-NODE-1848-length-12416-cov-3.959316_pt1 | contig 12416 bp, 9 predicted proteins | sample MGYA00380199_ERZ808051 | MGnify/ENA primary metagenome ERZ808051 (study PRJEB31490, sample SAMN06133391) | mouse gut metagenome | isolation source: J11 | host: mice | place: China: Chengdu | collected 2015-05 ...
AAGATGCCATGTGCCAGAACGCTTTACAGCTAACCCAACACTTTTTTATATTAAAATGCCAGATAACAGTTTAAAGCCAACTCCCATGTACCGCCATTACAACCCTTATACCGCCCATATCTCTGAAAGCTTCGATAAATTAAGTGATGCTTTTTTTGAAACAGGCGCAGCAAAAAGAGTAGTATTTGGTTCTGCCCCCAGTATCCTTTGCGATGCTTCTAAACTTTTTTCTGTTACCTCACAAATCCTTTCCTATGAACCTAACTGTTGTATAGATCGTGGCAGCATACCGAAAGAATGGTGGCAATCACTGGTTCCCTAATATCAATAATAACATACTAAAATAAAACATGTCCGATTTATTCAATTACTTCAAAGATAAATCCATTGACTTTCACAAGTTAAAGCATTATACTATGAATGTATTATAAGACAAACAGGAGGAAAAAGAAATGTCATATGTTGATGAGGTACTGGATTTAGTTGTGGCTAAAAATCCAGCTCAGCCAGAATTCCATCAGGCAGCGAAAGAGGTATTAGAATCTCTTCGTGTAGTAATTGAAGCAAATGAAGATGAATACAAAAAAGATGCTCTTTTAGAGAGGTTAGTAACTCCTGAAAGAGTCATTATGTTCCGTGTGCCATGGGTTGATGATAAGGGACAAGTCCAAGTAAACAATGGATTCCGTGTACAGTTTAACAGTGCAATCGGCCCCTACAAAGGAGGGCTCCGTTTCCATCCTTCCGTAAACCTTGGTATTATTAAATTCCTTGGATTTGAACAGATCTTTAAAAATTCTTTGACTGGCCTTCCTATTGGCGGCGGCAAAGGTGGTTCTGATTTTGATCCAAAGGGTAAATCTGACCGTGAAGTAATGGCGTTCTGCCAGAGTTTTATGACAGAACTTTGTAAACATATAGGGGCAGATACAGACGTACCTGCTGGGGACATTGGCGTAGGTGGCAGAGAAATTGGCTATATGTATGGCCAATATAAGAGAATCCGCAATTTATATGAAGGCGTACTTACTGGAAAAGGATTAACTTATGGCGGTTCTTTAGCTAGGACAGAAGCTACTGGCTATGGCTTGTTATACTTAACAGCAGAAATGCTAAAATGTAATGGCAAAGATATTGCAGGTAAAACAGTTGCTATATCTGGCGCTGGCAATGTTGCTATTTATGCTATCCAAAAAGCACAACAATTAGGTGCAAAACCTGTTACCTGTTCTGATTCTACAGGCTGGATTTATGATCCAGAAGGCATTGATGTAGCTTTACTAAAAGAAGTAAAAGAAGTAAAGCGTGCAAGGCTTACTGAATACGCAGCTAACAGGCCAAGCGCTGTATACCATGAAGGCAAGGGCGTATGGACTGTTGCATGTGATATTGCCCTTCCTTGCGCAACCCAAAATGAATTAAACTTAGATGATGCAAAAACATTAGTAGCAAATGGCTGCTTTGCTGTAGCAGAAGGTGCTAATATGCCAACTACATTAGAAGCAACCGAATACTTCCAGAAAAACGGCATATTGTTCTGCCCTGGAAAAGCCTCTAACGCAGGCGGTGTAGCTACTTCCGCTTTAGAAATGAGCCAGAACAGCGAACGTTTAAGCTGGACTTTTGAAGAAGTTGACAGCAAATTACAAAATATTATGGTTAATATCTTCCATAACTTAGATGATGCTGCTAAACGCTATGGCAAAGAAGGCGACTATGTAGCAGGCGCAAATATTGCAGGTTTTGAAAAAGTTGCAACTGCTATGAAAGCACAAGGAATTGTATAATTAATAAAAATTTTTTACAAGATAGGCCACTTGCTTTTTTATTGCAAGTGGCTTAAATTAATTTAACGGCAATATGCTTATTTACAAACCAGCACACTATTCCCGTAAACAACCCTGTTATTATCCCACTTATTATAAGATAAGGAAGATATGCAAATATCCCTGTTAGCTTCAGTATATAAAATGCCGCTAATATTTGCCCAACATTATGGAAAACTCCTCCCATAATACTAGTGAAATAAATATATTGTTTACCAACTATTTTATGTACCACTACCATACCGCACCATGCCAATACCCCGCCGCAAAGGCTATACAAAAAAGATACTATTTGCCCTATAAATATAGAAGCTAAAAAAATCCTTATTAATAGCACAAGCAATGCTTCCTTAGCAGAATAATGGCTAAGCACAAACAATGTAATAATATTCGCCAGCCCTAGTTTAATCCCTGGGATAGGCACTAATTCCGGCAATGCTGCTTCTATTGTAAATATAACAAGGGCAATTGCCGTATATAGGCTTAAAATTACCATTCTTTTTATTTCCATTTTTTCTTCCTTAACCTTAACCAAAATATCTATTACATAATTATTAATATACCACCCCATCTATTTTTTCTGTACTGCCTTGTTCTACAACACATATCATTAGATGATTTGGCAAACATGTAATTGGCATAAGCGAATTAGAAATAAAGCCCATTTTTTGGCATACCTTGTCTGGGCAGCTTGCTTCTACTATCCCAACTGCCCCATCCCTTATTTCCAAAATATTATACCCTCCACCTTCCCATTCAATAGTTATAGTATATGGCTCTTCTATATTAGATATCTCTATTTCCTTCCACAACTTACCATCTTGGTAAATACAAATATATGGATTGACAGGTATCTCCCTATTCCTATCAAGTATTGTAATAATAGAACTTATGAATAATACCCCTATTATAACAATAATAACATATACTTTTTTATTTTTTCTTTGTTTCATTTTTGCGGCTCTTTCTCTATATTACTCTTATGCCCTTATCACTTAAAAATAAAGGTTTTTTATTGATTAAATCTCGTACAGTATATCACCAATTTCTGTTATAGACAATTATCTTTGTGCAATTTATACAATTTTTACACCCAATTATTGGTTATCCTTTTTTATCTCTTCTTTATTGACTAGCCTACAAACAGCGTGCTATAATATTTTTGTAAAATTTTAGCAATAATCACCCTTTATTACTTAATAGTTTACATTACCAAACAGATAACAATAGAAGGAATCAAAGAAAAGGAGGAAAAATGTATATGAAAGATTGCTTCTTAAAACGTACAAAAGCAATACGTTATTTAGCAATTTTCCTGGTAATGGCATTGTGTATTATGTCTTGTATCCATGTAGGTGGTACAGCAACTGCCAACCAGAAAGCTAAAGCGCAAGACAACCAAATTCGGGTTAGGGACTATGAAAATGATTCTCTAACGCTTATGTTAATTACTGACGAACCAATTTCAGACTCAGAAGATGGTATCCAAGTAGAATTTGCCCTTAAAATTGAATCTGTAAAAAAAGATCCTTTGCCATCCCAAAGTTCGGCAGTAGCCCCTACTACCCCAAAGGCCCCTTCTATTATTGATAGTACTACTATAGGGGAGTCTATTCCTATGCCAGAGAAAAATACTGACATTCTTCAGGAATCTATTACAACCACATTAGAAACAGAAGAAAGTATTGCAGAAACTACTATAACAGAAACTGATGTAATAGAGCTAGAAACAAGCTCAGAGGAAAAAGAGTTAGAAACTAATACAGAGGAACCTACAGAAGCTGTAACAGAAGAAGAAACAGAAGAAGAAACAGAAGAACAAGAAGAAACAGATGCCCATGAAGAACCTTCCGAGAATTTAGATGAAGAAGAGATTACAGAAGCAGAAGAAACAGAAGATTCTTTTGAGGAAGATAACGAAGAACCTTCTGAAGAAGATAATGAAGAACCTCTTGAAAAAGATAACGAGGAACCTGAGGCTGATGAAGAAGACGCTGGCAAATCTTCTAATGAAGAACTTGTTATGTCTGGTATTACAGAATTAGCTGGTGCTTTTTATGATAATGAATTTATTCCAGAAGATCAAATTATAGATACATATGATTTAGCACCATATTGTGAATATATTGAAAAATACGATTATTATAGGACACGTTATACTATAGACGGATTAAAAGACACTACCTTTACTCTTAGCCTTACTAACCTTGTTGGGCAGTATTCTTATACTATTGAACCAGATGCCCAAAATATAGAAAAAGGAATTGCTACTTTTACTCTTCGGACAGATAAACCACATACATTAAATGAAACAGAAGTAATGAGTTTTGATCCAATTGATATAAAAGATATGCTGGGTGATAAAGCTTACCCTTATGGTATTATTGCAGATCGTGTCAATGTATATGTAGATGTAGAGTCCAATATAGCAACAAATCTTTTAGAGCCAAATAACCAAACAATTGGAACCTCCGCCCAAAAATACACTAATGTAGCTGGAACCATGTATATTAAAGAATTAGCTGGTTCTGCTGGCGCCCTCCAACTCCATGATGTCAGTGTATTATATACAGGAGAAAAATTTATACCAGATCCTTCTAATTCAAGAAATTATACTTCTGTTGACGAACAGAAGCAAATTAGAAATGTGGGTTCCAACACAGTTATTATGCAAAGTGGCAATTATGTAAATGTAAACAATTTATTGGAGGATATTGGAAATACGTTCCAAAGTTATTATCAAAGTGAAACCAGTGACAATGTAGATACTTCTACAGTTGGGAAAGATATGAACAACAGTGTAATTGATACCAGCAAATCTACAGATAACCCTGCTATTGTCAATCTTGATATATCTGACTTAAATTATATACAACCTGGCGGCCTGAAAATAAATACTGCTGAAAACCAGACTGTTATCCTTAATGTAAAAGGTTCTGGCGATTTCTATATCAACCGTTATCATATTAATGGTATTTCCAGTGCAACCAGTGATAATGAAGAGCTTGCCAAAACAGTTATATGGAACTTCTCCAAGAATTACTCTGGGGATATATCTTTAGAAGGCGGTGTTACTGGGATTTTTGTAGCGCCAAATGCAACTGTATACAATAGTAGCGCCACTGGCAGTGGACGTATCTATGCTAAATCTGTATCCATTATTGGCGGAGAATGGCACTTTGTATGTTCAGACTTAGATGAACCAGAAATACCAGAAGAAACCGAACCAGAAACAACAACAGAAGAAACCTCTTCCATAGAAGAGACAACTTCTATTGAGGAAACATCTTCTATCGAAGAAACTTCCTCCATGGAAGAAACAACTTCTATTGAAGAAACTTCCTCTACCGAAGAGACTTCTTCCACTGAAGAAACAACTTCTATTGAAGAAACTTCCTCTACCGAAGAGACTTCTTCCACTGAAGAAACAACTTCTATTGAGGAAACAACCTCTACCGAAGAGACTTCTTCTACTGAAGAAACAACTTCTATTGAGGAAACATCTTCTATCGAAGAAACAACTTCTATTGAGGAAACAACTTCTATCGAAGAAACAACCTCTATCGAAGAAACAACTTCTACTGAAGAGACTTCCTCCATGGAGGAGACAACTTCTACTGAAGAGACTTCTTCTACGGAAGAAACAACTTCCACTGAAGAAACCTCCTCCATGGAAGAGACAACTTCTACTGAAGAGACTTCTTCCACTGAGGAAACAACTTCTACCGAAGAAACCTCTCCTATGGAAGAAACATCATCAACTGAAGAAACTACCTCTATAGAAGAAACTACTATACCAGAAGAACCTTCTACTGAGGAGACCTTACCAGAAGAAACCACTCCAGAGGAAACTTTACCAGAAGAGCCAACAACAGAAAAACCAACACAACCAAGCTATTATCCTGATGATTCAGATGATCCAGATGAACCTGACGATCCTATAGCGCCTAATATACCATCTCAACGGACACCAACAAATGTTATTAGAAATAATACCCCTGATAATCCAGTGGATACTACTATGTTAATTTCCGTTGATGATGACCTTATAGCATTAAATGCTGCACCAGATCCATTGTTAATTTCTTTAGATGATGATATTCCTCTTGGTGCACCAAAAACAGGTGATGAAAGCAACCCTATCTTATCACTTATTACCTTGCTTTCTTCCTCCTGTATATTAGTACTTCTTCTTTTTAAAAAGAAAACCTCTACCCTAGAGGACGAGAAATAACAAAATAGCCTTCTGTTAGCATCTTATAACAGAAGGCTATTCTTATCCTTTTACAAATCTGCCTTCATATTTACCACCTTTTTCTTAAGTTCTATTCTTCTCTTTTCCACATAATAATGATATAATAGCAATATAATTGCCATATGGCATATAGAAAGGAGCTAATATGAAAATACGCAATCATTCTATTTCAAGGCTTTTACTTGTTATTTTATTTGTAGTCAGTATTCTTCCTGGATGCAGCCAAAAACAAAATAAAGATACAAGTGAAAAGTTTGATGAATATACTAACCAACTTTTTGTAGACGAAATTACATCAAATACAATTAACCTTCATTATACCCTAGCTTATCCCGAAAACTATGGAATTGATAATTATACTCCAACTTTAGGAGATTTTTCTATAGATGAATTAGATCAATATACAGATAATTTACTTTCTATGAAAGAAGAGTTATCTAAATTCCCATATAATGAACTTACAAAGGATCAACAGCTTACTTATGATATTATAGCAGATTATTTAGATACGGAACTCTCTGCCTCTGATCTATATTTATATGACGAGATTTTAAGCCCAACCGTTGGCTACCAGGCACAGCTTCCTATTTTACTTGCAGAATATACTTTTCGGACAGAAAAAGATATTGAAGATTATTTAGCCCTTTCTGCACAAATTAATTCTATTTTTTCTACCTTAATAGAATATGAACAAGCAAAATCTGCCGCTGGGCTTTTTATGGCTGATTTTGCAGTAGACGATGTAATATCCCAGATGGAAGATTTTATCGCTTCCCCTACAGAAAATTATATGATAGATGTTTTTAATGATAAAATAGATAATTTTTCAGGGCTTAGCAGTGAAAAGAAGCAACAATATAAAGATAAAAATTATGAGATTGTCACCACTTCAATTGTGCCTGCTTACAAAAAATTAATTGATGGGTTATCTTCCTTAAAAGGTACAGGGCGCAATCCAGGCGGCTTATGTTATTTCCCACAAGGAGATATTTATTATAAATACCTTGTTAAAACCAAAACAGGTTCCTCTAAGACTGTTAAGCAATTAAAGCAAAAAACAGAGAATTTTATCTTAGATGCGCTTACAGAAATGTCTGAATTATATATAGAATATCCAAATATTATAGATCAATTTGATACTTATACCTTTGACCTAACCGATCCAAATGAAATTTTACAAGACCTAATTAAAAAAATTGAGGCTGACTTCCCTAAAGTCCCTGATGTTAATTATACTATTAAATATGTGCATAAATCTATGGAAGAGGATTCTAGCCCTGCTTTTTTCCTTACTCCGCCAATCGATGATATGAAAAATAATATTATTTATATTAATAATAAGTATCTTGATGACGAAATTTATCCTACTCTCGCACATGAAGGTTATCCAGGGCACCTTTACCAGAATGTTTATACCAATTCCAAAAACCTCCCACTGGTACGTAATTTATTTGGTTCCTCTGGTTATAGTGAGGGCTGGGCAACCTATGTAGAGCATTATTCTTACAGTATTTCTGGCTTAGATACTAATTTAGCAAAATTGCTTTCCCTTAATGCTGCCGCCTCCCTTGGATTATATGCTTATGTTGATTTAAGCGTAAATTATGATGGTTGGGATCAAGATGAAGTTGCTTCTTACCTTTCTATGTTTGGGTTTGATGATGAAGAAATTGCAAATGAGATCTTTAAAAGCATGGTAGAAGAACCCGCAAATTACTTAAGCTATTTTATAGGCTATATGGAATTTTTAGAATTAAAGGAAGAGGCAGAAAAACTAGCTGGCAACAATTTCTCCCTAAAAGAATTCCATGATATTATATTAACCCTTGGGCCTGCGCCATTCGATATATTGTCAAAGCATATGGAAGATAAATTAAAAAATAAATAACCGTTCATTAACATAATTGCAAATATAAATATTGAAAAGGGGCTGCTGTAGATTAATAAATTTCTACAATATAGGCAAGCCCCTTTACTCAACTATTTTTCTCTGCCATATCATGGAAGAATTGGCTTAAATTCGACAATGCCTTTACCAAAACCCTTGTTTCTTCTTCTGACAAGCCATCAATCGTTGCAAGGACCATCTGTTTATGGAATTCCTTATGGTGTTTATATGCTTTTTCTCCCTTTGGGGTTAAAGAAATATAGACTACCCGCCTATCTTCTTCGCTTCGCTTCCGATCCACATACCCTTTTTTTACCAGACTATTAATAGCTATTGTTAGGGTTCCTATTGTAACTGATAATTCCTTTGCTATTGTAGACATATTCTTTTTTTCATAAATACCAATTGCTTCTATTACGTGCATGTCATTATTGGTAATATCCCGAAATTCCTCTGTAATAATTGCTTTTCCTTCTATATCCATAATATCCCGGAATAATTTTACCAGAATCCTATTAAACATATCAAACGTCTGATTCAATTTATTTTCCTCCGCCTATCTGCACAAAAACCGGATTTAGAGCTTATGCTCTAAATCCGGGATTTTGTTCGTATGTCTCATTTAAACTATTTTTTCCATATGTAAGGCCTGCATATACTTGCCCATTATTCCCTGCAATGGCAGTACTTTTATCCTGTTTTGCCACTTCTGCAAAAGCATCCCGAAGATCAATAAAAATTGGCTCCAACCCTTCTAAACTATCTGGGTTCTTCTGGAAAGCTGCTTTTAAAAACATTTTTTGTACAAACTCATAAATATTTAGTAGGTTTCTTGCTACTGGATATTGAAGGTCTAACGCCCCCATTAGCTCTGCCAAAAACTCATTTGCCTTCTTTATTTGGGATACAAATTGCTCTATATTTCCTGCCAAATAACTACTCTTGGCATCTTCTAAGTATTTTAATATAATATCGTATGTGACTACTACTAGGTTTGACTTATTCCCCTGCGTAATACGAAGGCTATAAGCCTGAATTTCGTCCCTTGTCATACAACCTCACTCCTAGCTTAGAAGCTGCAATACTGTTTGTGGACGTTCATTTGCTTGTGCAACCATTGCTGTAGAAGCCTGGGACAGTACTTGCAACCTAGTAAACTCTGTCATTTCTTTTGCCATATCCGTATCTTCTATACGGGAAATAGCTGATGTCATATTTTCCTCTGTTGAACTTAAGTTATTAATTGTAGATTCTAAACGGTTTTGATAAGCACCTAAATTTGCCCTTATACTAGAGATCTTATCAATTGCGCCATCTAATTGTGTTAAAGCCTTTCCACAACCTTGTTCTGTACTAGTGTTTAACAATTCAATCCCTAAAGACCTCAGGCTTACCTTTGGTATATTAACATCAATAATCTGCCCTTCGTTAGCCCCAACATGCAGAGTCATCATGCCTAAATCTTTCACTTCTGTTGTAATATCCAAACCTGCCCCGCCTGGCACTAACTTATCTAAATCTTCCTGCCTCATCTCGTCTTCATAAAGTGTAAATTCCATTTCAAACCCACCATTATCCCGGATAAGGGCTTTATTCCCATCACAAGTTATAATTGCTGTATTGCTAAACTCGCTTATTGCTGTCCCACCTGCTGGCACTATAGTGGCTTTCATATCTTCCCCACGGAAACTTTGTTCTCTATTTGCCCAATTAAGCCCTAAAGCAGTATTTAATTTATCTGTACTTACCTTACAACTAATCTCTGCTGATCTTCCATACTCTTCAGAAGTTAATTTTAACCCATCTGGTAATTCTGTTACAGTTAAGTTTAACATATCGGCCGCTTTTACTATTTTGCTCTTTACATCTGCCAATGTATCCGATGCTGCAATTACTACATCATACCCATTAATCTCAATAACTCCCTTTGAGCCAACTACTGTAGAATCTGTTACGCCTGTAAAATGAAGCTCATTTTCTGCTGCCCCAGCTAATTCTGTCACATTAATAGTGTAAAACCCAGCTTCTACCGGATCAGACAGCTCACTGACTTCCACTCCTGTTACATCTGGATAACGCCTTCTTTCCTGTGTGCCATCCAAAAGCGGCTGCTTATTAAACTCTGTTGTCTTTGCAATACGTTCAATTTCTGCTTTTAAAGCATCAATTTCTTCTGTAATCGCTTTTCTTTCACCATCGCTATTTGTACCATTTGCGCCCTGGACTGAAAGCTGCCTCATTCTTTGCAGCATAGCTTCTACTTCATTTAATGCCCCTTCTGCCGTTTGCACAAGCGATACACCATCAGACGCATTGCGGTTTGCCTGGTCAAGCCCTTTAATCTGGGTACGCATTTTAGAAGCAATTGCCATCCCTGCAGAATCATCTGCTGACCGGTTTATTTTATAACCAGAAGAAAGGCGCTCCAATGTCTTGCCTAACATGGTATCATTCGTCTGCAAATGGCTGTTCGCAACAAGGGCTGTAATATTTGTATTAATTCTCATATATAATTCCTTTCTGCCTATTTCTTTGCGACATATGCAATTCCATTTGCACCTTTGGCATCCATACCTACCGCCGCACTATGGCTTTCTTTTTATTTTCTTTTTCCTTTTTGGAAAATATCCCCTATTATAAAATCTTTATTTTTCTAAAGGAACCTCAGTTACTTCAACTGTGACATAATTAAAGAAGGATTTAATTTCATCTGCAGAGCCACAAGTAAATTTGTCATACATTATAAAAGTACCACTTGCAGAAACTGCATGGCCTTCGCCAACAGTAAAAGTTACAGCTACTGGAAAAGCATTATCATATGTATATAGATAAATTACATTTTCATCCACATCCTCATTTACAAAAGTCTTCCCAATAGTACATACACTAGCAGTCGCTAAATTTTCAACTCCACTCATACTATTTATCTGTACCATCAAAGAAGAAAAAATCCTTTGTGTAAGGAAAGATTTTAATCCTTCAGAAACACCACCTAGATTACTAAGTTCTGCTATTTTAGCAAGATTTTCATCGGTAATGGAAACCGCATACACAGCCTTTGGAGTTGTATAATCACCTGACCTTATATTTTGGACAATTCCCTTAATTCCATCGTTTTCCGTATAAAGGTTTATATATTCTTCTGATTGTGTCATTTCAGACATCAGTTGAATTACTTCTAAGCCTTGTGTATACAAGGACTTTGCTTCTGCATTGTTTTTATTATTCCCACAGGCAAATAAGCTACCCCCTAATACTAAAACCGCTACCAGTATCCAAACAATCTTAATTGATTTTTTCACAATAGCTTTCCTCCACTATATCAATCTGTATATCCGATTATAGAATTATTCTATATTCTTATCGGCATTTCCCTGCCTTGACTTAACAACTGCTGTAATAAATTCCTTGGTAATCTGGTATAATTTTGCTGTATCTGCTGTATTTGCTGTATTTGCTTCCTTCGTATCTGACACAGGGGGGATTTCTTTACTGCCTGCATATGAAATTTCTGTTTTTTGGATGCCTATCCCTGACATTGCTTTTGAAAATTCAATGCCTGCCCCTTTTAATTCTTCTAGTAATGCCCTAGAATCTGATACAATAAAAACACTTAAATTCTTCTCGCCCAGACGGAAATCTGCCCTTACAGAACCTTCACCTGGGAACTCCATTGACACTTCTGCCTTTCCTGCTTCTCCTTCTTTATGCACCAACCGGACATGGACAGCACAGGTTTCCCCATTAATATCCACTGGCATATGATAATCTTCAAAAGATGCAAGCTTACCTGTTAAAGTTACCGTATGGCAAAGCATCCGCATTTCCTCTATAACTGCCCTGCCATTTTCTGTATTCTGCATAGCCTCAGACAATAAAGTTTGTGATTCTTTTTCAAGCTCCTTATATCCCTCTGCCATTGCTTCTTTACTCTCAAAACGGTCTATCCAGCCCTTCTCCTGCTTTTTTCCCATTGTCTGTACTTTTTGTAGGAAAGAAAGTTCTTCATAAGCAAGCTGGTGTGCCGCCTCCATATTGTCAAGGCTTACTACTTCTTCTGACTGTGCAAGTACCCGGAGCGTATTATCTTCCTTAGCGAATTCTGCTATCCTCTTTTTCTGTTCTTCCTCATAGGCTCCATTATTTTCTCCCATTGTATCCATAAAGCCTTTTAATTGATCCGAAATAGATACTCCTTTTGGTATAAGCTCTGTTAAAAAGCCAAACTCATCATTAATAGCAACATCCATGCCTTTCGCTTTTCTTGTACGTACTGCCCCTAAAAGGTTTTCTAATGTCACTTCCCTTTCTTGGTTTACTAATGCCCCAATCGCTGCTTCTCCAGCCCTATCTACTTGGTTTAACAGGCGGTATAAACCAATATAAGCATCCCTTTCTTCTTTAGGCAGCTCGGTTTTCTTTTCTAATTTCCATAAAAATTCACTAT
>ERZ808051.1849-NODE-1849-length-12410-cov-3.701614_pt1 | contig 12410 bp, 13 predicted proteins | sample MGYA00380199_ERZ808051 | MGnify/ENA primary metagenome ERZ808051 (study PRJEB31490, sample SAMN06133391) | mouse gut metagenome | isolation source: J11 | host: mice | place: China: Chengdu | collected 2015-05 ...
GGAATACTGCCGTGGGGGGCAGCTCTCCCAGCTCCTGTTTTCCCACGGAGGACCGGCTGGCCTGTCCCAGACGGTACAGGGATGTGACGTCATCGAAAAGCTTTTCCATATAGGCGCCGTCCACTTCTTCCTTCCGTCGGATGGACTTAGTTACGTTTTCGATCAGCTGTCCGGCGGCATCTCTCAGGGAAGCCGAACCGTTGAAAACGGGGGTGACAAAGGTGTTTTCCACATTGTCCAGAAGGAGTCGGGAGGCTTTGATCTTGACCTCATAGTAAGTGCTGTTATCCTCCCCGCCGCGGGACAGGTAATCTTGATATTCCGGTGCGTTCTGTGCCATGGAGGTGACGGGCACATACCCTTCCGTCTCCGCGTAGGCGATCTGTACCTCGTTGGTCAGCAGATACTGGGCGAACAGCCAGGATGCCAGAACCTCCTGAGAATCCGGCTTGTTAAAAATGCACACGGAAGGCCCTTGGGAGATCATTTGGGGATGCTCCGGGTCGAACTGGGGGAGCAGCATAACCTCAGTCTCAAACTCCACCAAAGCCTCCTCGCTGATATCCGAGAGAGGGGCATCCGTACCCATCCAGGTGGCCCCGGCGGTGGAATCAATGGCAAAGATACACTGCCCTGCATTCAGGAAATTGGCCGGGTAGCTGGAAATCTTAAAGGTAGAGAATGCTCCGGTCTCCGCATGGGCCGCAATTGTCTCCAGCAGTTCTTTCGTGGCATCGGAAAAAAGCAGAATCTCTCCCTCCGGGGTGGAATAGCCGATCCCTTTTTGCCGAAGCTGCTGTATCATCATATTGTCGGTGGACTTATAGATAAAGGGAATCAGCACTTTCTGACCGTTCACCAGATAGTTCCCCTCTTCGTCCGCGGCCAGGGCTGCCTCCGACACCTCCCAGACGAAATCCCAAGTCAGAGTATCCGGCAGCTTGTACCCAAGCTTCTCCACATAGGTCTTGTTGATATAGCAGCTTTCCGTGGAACGCATGTAGGGAATGGCATAATAATGGCCGCCGAACGCGCACTCCTCCAGGTATTGGGGAATGATTTCTTCTCTCCCGGGGGAATCATACTTGATTTCGCTGCCGCCCAGGCCGTACTTTTCGCTGTCAAACAGCTCCTCCAGCGGAACCACCTGATTTGCGCCTGTCAGGTAGGTGGCGATGTGGTCCGGATAGGTGATGCATACATTGGGCGTGGTGTTGGTGGCAATATTTGTTATCACGTCGTTATATATTTTCCCGTAGTCCGTATACAGCCGCAGATTCACGGTAATGTTGGGATACAGCTCCTCAAAATCCGCGATGGCCTGCTCGTAGATAGCGGTCTGAGCCTTGTTGGTGTCGTTCTTTGCCCAGAATGTAATCTCGTATTGCGCCGTCGTGTCGAAAGTCTCCGGCATCACAAAAGCCTCCAGGCCCCTGGAACCGTGGCAGCCTGTGAGCAGAAAGATACATATTGCCGCGGCCGCAAGGACACGCCGTCTTATTCCGCGCTGTCCGGCCTGCATGGAATGTCTCCGCTTCGTGGAATATCCTGAATCCGTCACCCCTTGATCCCTCCTCTCGATACGCCTGCCATGATCTTTTTGTGAAATATCAGAAACAACAGGATCAGCGGAAGTGAAATCACCACCACTGCGGCCATCATGGCAGGGATATTCTCCCGGCCGAAGCCGTTTTCCCGGATTTCCTGAATGCCGTTGGACACCAGGTAATAGGCCTCGTCGTCCGTGATCAGCCTGGGCCACACATAGGAATTCCAGCACTCTATCACTTTCAGGATCGTCACCGTGATCAGCGTAGGCTTTGAGATGGGCACCAGCACCTTAAGCAGATACTTCATATCCGAAGTGCCGTCCACCTTGGCCGCTCTGTACAGGCTGTCCGGCACCTGCTCGAAGTTCTCTTTCAGTAGATAAATATAGAAGACAGAGGTGATGGAAGGCAGGATAAGGCCCTGGAACGTATTGCGCATTCCCAGATTGGTGATGGTGACGAAATTGGTGATGATCACCAGCTCGTTGGGTATCATCATCAGGGACAGAAACAGGAGGAAAGCCGCGTTTCTTCCCTTAAAATCCAGCCTGGCAAAGGCAAAGGCCGCCAAAGTGATCACCACCATCATGGCGGCGGTGGTCAGCACAGTGAATAGAATCGTATTGACAAAATAGCGTCCAAGCGGCACCGCCGTAAAGGCATCGATGTAGTTTTGCAGTGTGGGGGACAGGGTAAAAAATTTCGGAATGTATTCCGAGTTGTATGCGCCGTAGCTTTTTACGGATGTCAGTATCATCCAGTAAAAGGGAAACAGCACGATAAGGGCCCACAGGGCCAGGAAGAAATAGGTGACTGCGCCGGCTGCGGTCCGGCGGGTCCGGACACTGCGTTCCGCTTTGGAGTAATCAGCTTCCGTGGAACGGGCTGTATGGTGTTTCTTGGTTTCTGTCCGGTTCATTTTCATACCCCCTTGCGCGCTTTGCTCTAATAATGTACGTTCTTTTTACTGATCAGCAGATTGATACATGTAATCGTGAGAACAATTGCAAACAGGATAATGGCTGCCGCCGAAGCATAGGAGGGGTAGCCGCCGCTGTCTCCGTACAGCATATCGTAGACATAACCTACGATGGTATTCATCCCTGCCGCATTCAGATCCGTGCCGAACAGGGCCACAGCGTCGCTGTAAGCCTTGAAAGCTCCGATGAAGCCCGTGATCACCAGGTAGAAGATCATCGGCGAGATCATCGGCAATGTAATGCGCATAAATGTGCGGAATTTCGAGGTGCCGTCCACTCTGGCTGCCTTGTAATAATCCGGATTGACAGAAGCCAGGGCGCCGGTAAGTATCAGGATTTTGAAAGGCATGACCACCCATATGGTATAAAAACACAGCACGAACAGCTTTGCCCAATAGGGGCCGTCGATAAAGTCCACAGAGTCGCCGCCGAACCACTGAATGAGCAGATTCACCAGCCCGTCGGAGTAGGCGGTTTTCTTGAACAGAATCATGAACACCAGCCCCACCGCCAGGGTGTTGGTCACATAGGGCAGAAAGTAAACGGTCTGCAGGAGATTTTTCAGAGGCTTTATGGAATTCAGGCCCACGGAGATCAGCAGGGCGATGCCTGTGGACAGAGGCACCGTGATAATCACCAGCAGGAACGTGTTCTTCAGAGCCTGCAGGAAATACGGGTCATGGAGAACATAGGAATAATTGTAGGTACCGGTGCCGAAGTATGTCTGGGACGCGGAATTGTAGCCCTCCTCAAAGGAATAGACGAATACGTCTATCAGCGGATATACCATAAAAAACCCAAGAAAAAGGATTGCCGGCAGGAGGTAGAGCCAGCCTTTTAGGCGGTTGAAGCGAGTCATGTCTTTACTCCTATCTGTTTTTATCAACTGGGGCATCAAAGTCCGGAACGGGCAGAAACGTCAAATGCGATACGCTCTTCTGTCTCCCTGTCAAAAAGAAACACCTTATCGGGCTTTAGGGCAAATCTGACCTGGCCGGCATCCGCGGGAATCTTCGCCAGATTTTCCGATCCTATGATGGCGCGGATTGCGGGTGACAGGGAAGCCTTGCTGGAGGCCACCACGCTGATATCGCGCCCCATGACTTCCACGCCGCTTAGCGCACAGCAAAACGCGCCGTCTCTGCGAAGCAAAAAGCCCTCGGGCCTGACACCTGCATAGACAGGGCCGTCCGCCGGGCCCTTTACCTCCAGGACGGTCTCCTCCCCAAGGATAAGCTGTCCCTGTTCCACTCTGGCCTCAAAGACATTGACAGGCGGTGTCCCCAGGAATTTCGCCACGAACAGATTCGCCGGATTGTCATAGACCTCCTGGGGCCTGCCGATCTGCTGTACCATGCCCTCTCTCATGACTACGATCATGTCAGAGATACTCATGGCTTCCTCCTGGTCGTGGGTCACGAAGATAGTGGTGATTCCGGTCTCTTTCTGAATCCGCTTGATCTCCTCCCTGGTCTGGAGGCGAAGCCTTGCGTCCAAATTGGAGAGAGGCTCGTCCAGAAGCAGTACCCTGGGGCGCTTCACCAGGGCCCTTGCGATTGCCACGCGCTGCTGCTGGCCGCCGGAAAGCTCCCTGGGCTTTCGCTCCATCAGCTCGTGGATCTGCACCAGCTTCGCCGCTTCCATTGCTTTCTCCAGCATCTCTTCTCTGGACAGCTTGTCTTTCCCCTTTAAGTTCTCCAGGGGAAAGAGGATGTTCTGCCTTACGGTGAGATGGGGGTACAGGGCATAGTTCTGGAACACCAGGCCGATGCCTCTGTGCTCCGGCGGCAGATTGGTCACGTCGTCCTCCCCGAAGAAGACCCGGCCCTCTGTAGGCTTTTCCAGACCGCTGATCAGGTTCAGCGTGGTGCTCTTGCCGCATCCGGAGGGGCCCAGCAGACCGATCAGCTTGCCGTCCGGGATTTCAAAGTCGAAATTGTCGACGGCGACCACGTCCGCTTTGTTCTTTTTGTCGCGGCTGGGGAATTTTTTCGTCAGATTCCGCAATACTACTTTCATGGGGTATCTCCTTGTCTCTATGAAGCTTATATGTTTACAACCATAATTCTAACCGATTTCCTCTCTCTTCGTCTACTCTGCCAAATCCTTTACGACTTCTCCTGCGATAATCAGCCCTGCCACGGAGGGAACGAAAGCTACGCTCCCGGGGATGCTCTTTCGCACTGCGTCCCTGTTTGAGCTGTCTTCTTCCGGTGTAGAGCCTGTCAGTTCATCCTCTGTCCCTGCTGCATTGGAGCGAATGGGGATTTCTTCCGAATATACCACTTTCAACCTCTCCACGCCCCGTTTCTTCAGCTCCCTCCGCATGACCTTGGCCAAAGGGCAGACCTTTGTCTCATAGATGTCCGCCACGCGGAACGCAGTGGCATCCAGTTTGTTCCCGGCTCCCATGCTGCTGATGACAGGGATATTTTTCTCCTGTGCCCGCATGACCAGCGCGATCTTGGCCGTCACAGTGTCCACCGCGTCTACTACATAGTCGCAATCTTCAAAAGGAAACGCATCAGCATTTTCCGGCAGAAAGAAACAATCGTGCATCCTGACATCCGCCTCCGGATTGATTTCCAGGATACGCTCCCGCATCACTTCCACTTTGCTGCGGCCAATGGTCTTTGTGGTTGCTATGAGCTGCCTGTTTAGGTTCGTCAGGCTTACTTTGTCATTGTCCACCAGATCAAAAGCCCCGATGCCGCTGCGGACAAGGGCTTCGCATACATGTCCGCCCACGCCGCCGATTCCGAACACGGCCACTCTGGATTCCCGCAGCCTCTCCATGGCCGCTTCTCCCAGCAGCAGCCGGGTCCTTGTAAACTGTCCTGTCATCTTCTTCCTGCCCCTGATTTCTCCGGATCAACTCTATTCTGCATCTTTTTTGTCCAAAACGCAATGCCCTATATAATAAAATCCGTGACATTCGTCCAAAGATACCGGAACGATCTTCCCGATCAAAGAAGCGTCCCCGGGCACATGGACAATGGTATTGTTGGAAAGTCTGCCGGTGACGAGAGAGGCATCGCTCTCATTGATTTCCTCGATCAGCGCCTCCATGACCTGCCCTTGGTATTTCGCCACCTGCTCTCTGGCCGTATCCTGCACCAGCTTTAAGAGCCTGTCAAAGCCCCGCTTCACCTGCTCTTCCGGCACCTGGTCAGCCATGGCCGCCGCAGGGGTGCCCGTGCGCTTGGAATAAATGAAAGTAAAGGCATTGTCATACTTCACCTTTCGCACCACGTCAAGGGTCTCCTCCAGATCCTCCTCGGTCTCCCCCGGAAAGCCTACGATGATGTCCGTGGTGATGGCCATATCCGGTATCTCCCTGCGGATGCGCTCCGCAAGCTCTATGTACTGCTCCTTGGTATAGCGTCTGTTCATCCGCTCCAGGATCCTAGTGGAGCCGGACTGGAGAGGGAGATGCAAGTGGCGGCAGATTTTTTTTGACTGCTTTATAACCTCTATCAGCTCCTCCGACAAGTCCTTGGGATGGGAAGTCATGAAACGAATGCGCTTCAGGCCCTCGATCTTCTCCACCTCCCGCAGCAGCTCTGCAAAGGTAATGGGCTTGTCCAGATTCTTCCCATAGGAATTCACGTTCTGCCCCAGCAGCATCACTTCCACCACGCCCTCCGCCACCAGGCGCTCTATCTCCCGTATGATTTCCCCGGGTTCCCTGCTGCGCTCCCGCCCTCTCACATAGGGCACGATGCAGTAGCTGCAGAAATTGTTGCAGCCGAACATGATATTGATGCCGGACTTGTACGGGTATTTTCGTTCTACCGGCAGATCTTCTACGATTTTATCCGTATCCTTCCAGATGTCGATCAGCATCCTTTCCGTCTCGAAAGAGGTGCAGAGGAGCTCCGCGAATTTATATATATTGTGGGTGCCGAAAATCAGGTCGATAAAAGAGTAGCTTTTCTTCAGTTTTTCGATCACCGTGGTTTCCTGCATCATACAGCCGCAGAGGGCTACTTTCATCCGGGGATTGGCCTTTTTATACCGTTTCAGCACGCCCAGCCTGCCGTAGACCCGCTGGTTGGCATTGTCACGGACGGTGCAGGTATTGTAGATGACGAAGTCCGCCTGCTCGCTGTCGGTGGGGGAAAAGCCGATTGCTTCCAGGATGCCCAGGAGCTTTTCGGAGTCCCGGGCGTTCATCTGGCAGCCGAATGTGGTGACGCAGGCGGTGGGGGTGCGGCCGTTTTTTTCCTCAAAGTCCTTCACCCACCCCCGGCACTTTGCCATAAAGTAGTATTGCCTGGACGGTTCTTCTGTGGGCGGGTTTGAATTTATATTTATTTTATGTAGATCAATTTTATTGGAAATGCTTTCTTCCATAGACATTTTCTCTTGACTTTCTTCCCTTTCTAATAAACATGTATTCCGTTTCCAGAATGTCTTGTCACTCAAATTCCTTCACTAATTCATAGGAATAATGGTAGATGCTTGCAAATAGTTCCTCATCGTAAGCGTCTTCTTCCCAGCGGCTTTCTTCCTCTTCCTCGCTCATATCCTCCGGCCAGAGATATTCCTCCCGAAGCATATCCGAAAACAGCGGCAGGAATCCCTCATCCTCCGTCTCCTCCATCATATCATGAAAACATTGTACAATCAGGTGAAATAAGTCCTCCAGTTCCTCCGCAAGCCAATCGGCATTGCCGCTTTCGTCCCGCTTCGCTGCTGCCCGATAGATGCGCACGAGGAAAATCAGCGCAAAGGGCGTGGAATGCCATAATGTCCCCTGGTGCTCAATACAGTTTCCAATCTCATCGAACGCATGTTCCATCTTTTCACGGTCTGCCATCTCGCCAAGTATAGCGAGATATTCCGGAAAATCCGCCGCTCGACCGTATGCGGTGGTCAATTTGCCCCACGGCACATCCTCAATCTTGATACTGTCGATGAACTTTTTATTTGAATCCGGCACTGTTTTTCCCATCTTTCCCTGTTCCTCCAAACTTTCAAAACCAACCCTTTCCTGCCTTCCGCGGGATGCTCGTTTCTTTTTATGTTCATGAGGTCATTAAACATGAATCTAATTCTTTCAGCTTTTCCAATCCCTCATGAATCCAATCCGCATACCCATTCGGCACCCCGACATACAATACTTTGGGAATTGGGCAAGATAACTTATTCTCCAAAAACCGCAATATCTCAATTTCCTTTTTTATATTGAGGCCAGCCCGTTCATGTTTCGGAAATTTGAATATGATATTGTCGTTGATTTCATATGCATCGCAGTCATTCCCGCTGCCTATCAACTGGACGCTGTCAACTTTTATGTCCTTAAAACTGCTTTCTATCAGGAAGCGGACTGCCTGAATATTCATCCTCAAAAAAATCTTCCTGTATCAGTTCCGGCGTATATCTCTTGTCTCTCCCCTCATAGAACTCCAATACGCGCATGTCCGTCATCCATTTGAGCAGCACTGCAGCATCATCGGGAACCATGAGTCTTATCCTTATCTTGTCCTGACTGATATTCAACATTTGTCCGCTGGCAGACGTCTGTCCGCTTTTTCACTTCCTTTCCGCTGCATTCCGGAAGCCCCGAAATGCTTTATATTGGCTGGTTTTCCGCAATTCACAGATCTTGATGATCCGGATCTTCGTCCATATGCGGTCCGTCGTACAGACAAGATTTTTCAGCCCTCACCCTTGTCCGGTCTGTCTCCTAGTATAACGGATAATTTAAGCTATGACAATGATAATCTTCCGGCCAGAATATATTTTCAAAATCATTTTCAAAATCAAAAGGATTCCACACAAACAATAGCATCCCTGCTTCGGGAGTGTTCGGTTGTTGAGAAAAAGCCGCCCCGCGGATTTCCGCGGAAGCGGCCTCGTTCCTTGAGACATCCGTTATTTCTGATTTCTTCTTCCGTGCTTGATGATCCACTCCTGGGCCATGCTCCGCCCTGTTTCCCTCCATTGTGAAATAAGGAAATCCGCTTTTTCCGGGGCATCCTTATATAAGTCGTTCAGGTTGTTACCAACGCTTTTCTGGACGAATCTCTCCGGATCATCCTTTAAATTCGTAAGAATAATGGCATACCTTTCAAACTCATCCAGCGCAACCAATAGCTTCTGCGACCAGGGAAGCCGTGTTCTGACGCCTTCGCTTGCAAGCCGTCTCACATGGACATTACCGTCTCCGGTCCATTTTATCAGCTCATCCATCACCTCTTTCGGATGTCTTTGCAGCAAAGGACGGATCGCATATTCTCCGGTAAACCGCTTTGTCAGTTCCTTTAAAAAAGAGAGTGATAAAGCCCAATCTTCATTTCCATACCGTTCAACGTATCTGCCAACAGGCCACAGCCACCATCCAAATTGAAACATTCCCTCGGACCGTTCCAGTTCCGGCCCCAACAGATTGAAAAAGGCCCGGATGTTTTTCCGGTAATCGCCGGGCATGCATGACTGCATGGCATCCACAATGCAGTCAAGTCTTGCAAACAGTTCTTTGTCGTCCAATCTGCCAAGCAGGGCACAGCAAAAGGTGTTCTCATCGAAGTCCGGCATTACGGAAAAAATTTTTTTGGAAAGAATGACGATATAGTCGTCATTGTAATGATCTTTGTGTTTCATGTTTCTGCCTTTCTTTTTTGTCTGTTTCATACACACCTCCCGGCCAGGCAGATGGGAAACAGACAATATCGATTCTTTCCGCGTCTGCCTGCTTGTTCAATTATGAATGGGTTACTTCAGGCAAAACGCCCTGATCCATGGCTTCCGCAGGAAGCCGGATAGTACATGGCAAAAAGCTGTAACTGACAGCTTATGCCGTTATGAAAAATAGATTTTTTGAAGTAATTTCATCATATCATATGAAAATCGGAATTGCAACTGCTACTTTTCACAGGCAGTTCCGCGAGGCGTTTTCCTGCGCATTTTGCACGAACAATCTCAGGCAATTGCTTCGATTTCTTTGACTTCAGGTGCTATACAACTGGTATGTGTGCATCCTGCTGCTGTGTGCGGCGAAGCCATGAACGCTAACCGGCGCTATGGGAAACCGCCAGGTCAGGGGCAATGCAATATTGAAAGCCAATTAAGTCGCAGAGAAGATTCAGCCTTTCCGATGTGAAAGAGACCGGCTGTCGGAGCACGAAAATGTGCAGAGGTCACTTGGGAGGCGGCAGACGACCTGTTCCGGAGAGCGGCTTGCACCGGCCCCGGGAAGCGGTTGTCCGTCGCCTCCAATTTAAGGGGAGGATTCAGGCTCCGCTCCGGGGACGAAAGTTTCCGCAGGGCGGAGCCTAAGTATTACCTTATCTTTGGTATGATCAAAGGAGGGGGTTCCTTGACATTCAATAGTGTAACCCGGAATCCGGTGTTTATACATTACAAGGAAAATTTTTGAAAATATTTTTATTGTCTAAAAGGATAATCTGTTATATACTGATACATGTGGCGTACCTTTGGGGACGCCCGGTAAAAATACAGCCGGCCATTACCGGCGGGATTGAAAAAGGTGGTAGATATGGCATTATTGGAAAAATGGAGAGAAGAGGCATATAACGAGTCGATGGGACAGGACAAGCTCCAGAAGCTTTGGGCCGCATATTTTCAGGAGGAAAAGGAAATCTATGCCCAGCTTTTGAAGAACCCGGATGAAGTGGTACAGGGTACGGTGCGGGAGCTGGCGGAAAAATATCAGGTGTCCGTAAAGACCATGACGGGCTTTCTGGACGGTATCAACGACAGCTTGAAAGAGCCCAACCCCATTGAGGAGATGGAAGAGGACACAGTCGTGAACTTAGGGTTCGACAAGACGCTGCTGTACAAGAATATGGTGGCTGCGGAGGCCGAATGGCTTTACAACCTGGAGGAGTGGAACGATATTTTTGACCAGGAGACCAGAAAGAACCTCTACAAGGAGCAGAAATCCTCCACGACCATCGTAAAGGACGCAAAGGTCTATCCCAATGATCCCTGCCCCTGCGGAAGCGGGAAGAAGTACAAAAAGTGCTGCGGCAGAAAATAAAGGCCGCAAAGGAACGGATGCACGCAAAAGCGGGCAAGGAGTATGAATATGAAAAAACTCTTGAATCAGATAAAGTGGCAGACGCTTCTGTCTTCGACCCTGTACATTGTGCTGGGCATTGTGGCGCTGGTGATTCCGGGCACTATGGTGAAGACCATGGGGTATATGATCGGCATTCTGCTGATCGTTGGAGGCGCAGTTTCCATGATCTGTTATCTGCTGCGGGAGGCAAGCCAGAATTATGACAGAAATGACTTTGGATACGGCCTGGTGAGCATAGCAGTGGGCATCCTCTTTCTCTATAAGGTAGAGTGGATCATTTCGCTGGTGCCGCTGATTCTGGGTATTCTGGTGGTGGCCAGCGGCTGCAGAAAGCTTCAGAACGTCATCGATATGAAGCGGATGGGCTATGGAAACTGGGTGTATATGCTGATCCTGGCGGCAGTGAATGTGGTGCTGGGGGCGGCCCTGATCGCCAATTCCCTGGACGCGGCTCTGTTCTTCCTGCAGTTGGTGGGCGCGGGGCTGATATTCAGCGGTGTGACGGACTGTATCGCCTGTTTTTATCTGGCAAAAAAGGCAAAGGGTTATTTTGACGATCTGAATGCCGTTGACAGTACCTTTGCGGAGGTGGTGGACACCAGTGAGGACAGGAGACGGGGCTGAAGTGTCTGATAGGAGGGAAACTGCAGACAATGCAGATCCCACTGTGTGGAACGGACAGTGAAGGAGCAGGACAATGAATATAGCATCATTTCTATTGCCCAAGGCAGAGGTGGCCTATCTGCGGGACGATATGACGCTTCGGCAGGGCCTGGAGAAGCTGCGTAGGAGCGGCTTCTCCGCCATACCGGTCATTGATATGGAAGACAGATATGTAGGCGTTGTGGGAGTGGCGGATTTTCTATGGAATATACTGGCGTACCACCAGAGCCTGGAAAATATCACGCTGAAGAATCTGGAGCAGACATGCGTGCGGGACTTTCTCCAGAGCGGCAAGGTGAAGCCGGCCTGTATCGATACGGCCATGGAGAATCTGCTGGAGCGGGCAAAGAATCAGAATTTTGTGCCGGTGATTGACGACAGAAATGTATTTATCGGAATTGTCACGCGCAGCGATATCATCAAGTACTTTGTGGATAAAACATCAGGAAACGCGGAAAGGAATAATCCGGCCGAGTCCGGGACAATGGCATGAGCGTCTGACTGGGGATATACAAAACGATACATAGAAGAGAGGTAGACGAGAATGAAGAAATTGGAGGAATATGTAGTAAGCATACCGGATTTCCCGGAGGAGGGAATTATTTTCCGCGACGTGACCAGCGTCCTGCAGGATGCGGAGGGGCTGCAGCTGGCAGTGAATACCATGCAGGAATTGGTAAAGGACCTGGAGTACGACGTGGTGGCGGGACCTGAGTCCAGAGGATTTATATTTGGAACTCCGATTGCCTATAATAATAAAAAACCTTTTGTGCTGATCCGCAAGGCGGGGAAGCTGCCCAGGGAGACGGTCTCAATTTCTTACGATCTGGAATACGGGCAGGCTACCATTGAGATGCACAAAGACAGCATTAAGCCGGGACAGAAAGTCCTGATCGTGGACGATCTGATCGCTACAGGCGGCACCACGGAGGCCATGATCAAGCTGGTGGAGAGCCTGGGCGGCCAGGTGGTGGGCGTGGTGGTCCTGATGGAGCTGGCAGGGCTGAAAGGGCGGGAAAAGATCGCCGGATATCGCCTGGATTCTGCCATCTGCTATCCCGGCAAATAGTGTATGAAGAGGCGGCGTGGGGAGGGAAAGGTCGTTGCAGGCTGACTGTATGGGTATTTGGGGGGAGCAGAGGCCGAACGGAATGGGGCGAGGACATG
>ERZ808051.1850-NODE-1850-length-12407-cov-4.149797_pt1 | contig 12407 bp, 10 predicted proteins | sample MGYA00380199_ERZ808051 | MGnify/ENA primary metagenome ERZ808051 (study PRJEB31490, sample SAMN06133391) | mouse gut metagenome | isolation source: J11 | host: mice | place: China: Chengdu | collected 2015-05 ...
GGGCAATCCAGTTTAAGACCGGCTGCAAATCCGAATACGTGGTAATTGACATAACCGGGAAATAAAACAGCAAAAACGCTCAAAGGAGCCTTAAAGGGAATTATTGGGAGTAGAGCGGACAAGAATTGCTTTCCGTAAAGAGGGCTCGTTTGGACTTTATTGCGGAACTTAAAAAACAGCAAAAAAGCTTAAAAGAGCCTTAATGGGAATTATTGGGAGCAGAGCGGACAAGAATTGCCTTCCGTGAAGAGGGCTCATTTGAGCTTTATTGCGGAACTTAAAATAGGAGGAAAGCAGATGGGAACTGAACAGGGGGCGAACGGGGAAAAGGTATATTTGTTTGAGCAGATGCCGATACCGAAAGCCGTGTGCAAACTCGCCATACCAACCATACTAAGCTCGCTCGTTATGGTGTTATATAACCTTGCGGACACATATTTTGTAGGTCTGTTAAACGAGTCGGCGGAAACAGCCGCAGTAACACTGGCAGCCCCGTTGCTGCTCGCATTCAACGCGGTCAACAATCTATTTGGCGTGGGCTCGTCCAGCATGATGAGCCGTGCGCTCGGAAAAAAGGATATAGAAACTGTAAAGAAAAGTTCTGCCGCCGGGTTTTATTATGCCCTGTTAAGCGGCTTGATTTTCTCGGCGGTCTACACGCTGCTAAAGAATCCGTTCCTCAACCTGTTGGGCGCAGATGCGGGAACCGCCGCCGTAACAGGGCAATACTTAAAATGGACTGTCAGCTTCGGCGCTGCCCCAGCCATCCTCAATGTGGTTCTTGCCTACCTCGTGCGCGCGGAAGGGGCATCGCTTCATGCGAGCCTTGGAACTATGAGCGGCTGTCTGCTCAATATAATACTCGACCCTATTTTTATCCTGCCGTGGGGATTTCATATGGGAGCAGCGGGTGCGGGGCTGGCAACCTTTATATCCAACTGTGTAGCGTGCATATACTTTTTTATACTTTTATATGCAAAACGCAGGACAACCTATGTGTGTGTGAAACCGGGGATGGCAAAACCGGAAAAGCGCATATTATCCGGAATCTGTGCGGTCGGGATACCGGCTTCCATCCAGAATCTGCTTAACGTGACGGGGATGACGATCCTGAATAATATGACCGCCTCTTTCGGCGCGGACGCAGTGGCAGCGATGGGGATATCCCACAAGATCAGTATGGTGCCAATGCAGGTGGCATTCGGTCTTTCACAGGGGATTATGCCGCTTGTCAGCTACAATTATGCAAGCGGGAATTATGCGCGGATGAAAAAAAGCTTCTGGTATACGGCAAGAATCTCGCTGACCTTTATGGCGGTGGTCACCGCTCTGCTCTGTTTTTGCTCCGGCAGTGTGGTGGAACTTTTTATGAAGGATGGGGCGGTGATTGGTTACGGCACACAGTTCTTGCGCGGGTTTGCGCTGGGGATGCCGTTTTTGTGCATGGACTTTTTGGCAGTGGGTGTATTCCAGGCATGTGGTATGGGGATGAAATCATTTATTTTTGCCATACTCCGCAAGATCGTGCTGGAAATCCCGGCACTTTATCTGCTTAACGCGCTCGTTCCACTTTACGGCATTGCATATGCGCAGTGTGTGGCGGAGATGGTATTATCAGCGGTAGCAGTCTTTGTTCTGGTAAGATTTTTCAGGGGAACAAAGAAAGACCAACGATAGAGATGTGCAAAATTCATTGATTTAACCTGTCAAAGAAGTCCTCCGCTTCTAAGCCGTAAAGGTGAAAGTGGTAGGGGAAGGGGGGAATTTATGATAGTTATTGGATAATAGATTTAATATTGTTTACAGCAAATTAATTGTGAGGAAAGTAATGATGAAAAAAGAATTTGTAATATTTGTGCTGTTATTATCCTTTATATTTTTACAAAATTGTACCGGAAAAGCAAGTAAAGAGATGGAGAATTCGGAAAGTGTGCAGATATTACAAAAAATAGGGACTGAAACGGGAAGTGTGGCACAACAGCAAGTCCTTTCTGCACAGCAGGTCTTTTCAGACGTTGTCACAGAGGAATTTCCGGAAGAGTTTGTTGTGGTATCCGGCACATTGATTCGTTATCAGGGTTCAGAAAAGGAAGTTGTGGTGCCAGAAGGTATTCTGACAATTGGAGAAAATGCATTTGCAAATAATAAAGAGATCACATATATCCAGTTGCCAGCAGGATTAAAAGTAATCCGGAAATCTGCTTTTTTTGATTGCAGCAATCTGAAAGAGGTTATTGTTCCAGATACATTGGAAATAATTGGGGATTGTGCCTTTGAACGGTGTGATAGTTTGGAAGATATCGATTTGCATCTGGTGAAAGTAGTGCGGTGGGCTGCGTTTAGTCGGTGTAAAAATTTGAGAACAGTTGACTTAACATCCGTCGAGGAACTTGGGGAGGAGGCATTCTGGGCAGCGGGAATACAGGAAATAACAGGTCTGGAAAAGATTAAAAGTATTGGAGACAGGGTATTAGAGAACACTCCGGTGTTTGAAAAATATCTGACGGATGGTGCAGGACTTTTTGTCCAGGGTGTCCTTTTGATTTCCGGGCAACATGCAAAGGGGACTGTAGAGATACCGGAGGGGATAAAATTCATTCTGGATCAGGCGTTTGTAAGGAATGGGAAGATTACCAGTGTAACATTTCCGGATAGTGTATTACAAATTGGGAATGGGGCTTTTGAGAGCTGTGGCAGTCTGGAAAGGATTTTTATGTCGGATTCTGTAGTATGGCTTGGAGAGGGAGCTTTTAATGGCTGTTCCAGATTGCGCCAGGTTCGTTTGTCACAGTGTCTTGAAAACATGTCGATGAGGTGTTTCAGCGGATGTTGTAATCTGGAGGATATTACAGTACCGCAAGGATGTACGCTGGGGGATGGTGTTTTCTATTATTATGGTACGGGGCATAAAAAGCTGACATTTCCGCCGGATGCCAAGAATGTAGGCAATTTATTTGAGCATATCGATGATGAGAATTTTGACATGGGCGGATATTGCTTTTATACAACGGATTTATCCGAATCATGTTCCCTAGTGCGGATAGCAAAAGGGAATGGATGGAAGTTGGAGGCTCTTCGCCTGGAAGCGACAGAATTGATTTTGCATATTGGGGAGGAATATGTACTGCGCTTTAACAGCGGTGCACAAGCGAATTGGGCTGTCAGTGATTCTAAGGTGCTTGGAATTGGGGCGGGCGAACACTTTTCAGACCTGATTCTGACAGCGCAGAAAGAGGGGGTGGCTGTGGTGACAGCAACGATTTATGGGGAAACATATAGCTGTACGGTAACGGTTGTGGGGAAAGAGAATGATTAATGCGCTTCATCCGGTACGAAATTTTGCATATGGCTTAAACCAGTAATTGAAAGGAAAGTAGAAAATGGAACTTGAAATTATTCCAAAAAAGAATGTGGAAGTGACTTTTGATCCTAAGGCGATCTGTGTCAAGCATATTGCGTATTATCCGAGCGATGATGGGGAGTATGAGGAAGAAGAAATTACAGAATCATTAATATCAAAGATACTTGAGGAAATTCCGGAAGGAATAGAAATCAATTTGTCTTTAATTCCCTATGGTGAGGATGACAACTTGGAAGTACTTTGCGATCGTGAGTGGCTGGCACTCGCATATAGTTCGGACAATGATTGTTATTACTCTTACAATGCCCAGTTTGCCGGAACAGAGGAATGGTCACCTCTTGAAAGTGGCGGTCAATCGCCGGTTGAAAAGTATCTGGCTATAATGGATATTGAAGAGGGGGTTAAGGCGGTTGAATACTTTATCCGCACAGGTAAACTCTATCCGGGAATTGACTGGGCGCACCAGCTTGATTAATACATAAATACAGAGCCGTTATTCCGTTTTTAACAGGCGGGATAACGGCTCTGTATTTGTAAGTGATATCCCCTCTGTTAAAAAAGCCATGCACAAGATGCAAAAACAGAAGGCTGAGAAACCAGAAACCAGGTTTGTGTTAAAGTTTCTTTAAATAATTTCCGTCGATATTGAGTATTTTATTGTAGATGATAAATGCATTTGGGTCAATTTTCTGCACCGTGCGGCGCACCAGATTGATCTCGTATTTTGAAATCGCCGTAACTAAAATATTGGTTTCTTCGTGCGTGTAAGCGCCGTCGCCCTTCCATTCCGTCACGCCGCGGTAGATTTCCTTCATAATCGCCTCGGCAACACCTGACTTTTTGGTGAAAATTGTCACCTGAATCATAATATTCTGCGAGTGCGCGCGATCCACCGCAAAGGAGGAAAGAGCCGCGTAGATAATACAGTAAATGGCGGTCTGTAAGTCGAACATCAGCGCGCAGACCAGATAGATTGTGCCGTTGATAATGATATTGACCTTGCCCACGCTGAAATTGCGGTAGCGCTTGCTGAAATAGATGCCGAGGATATCGGTGCCGCCCCCGGAGCCCCCGGCATACAGGCAAAGTCCCACGCCCACACCGTACATCAGGCCGCCAATCACACAGGAGGTCAGGGGCTCCTCCACAATCAGCGGGTTCGGGATCGGGATGACGGTTACAATAAAGGTGGTCAGCGCCACGGACATTGCAGTTTTCAAAAAGAAAAGGTGGCTGACCCCTTTGTAGGCAAGCAAAAATAATGGTATATTGAGCAGAAAATATATGATACCCGAGATATCAATATTTGGCGCATTGATTATTTGCAGCCGGTCAACCAGAATAGTACGGATCAACTGTGAGATACCGAGTGCGCCGCCGTTATAAAGCTTTAGCGGCGTTAGAAAAAGATTGATGGCAGCGGAGAATAAAATCGTGCCTGCGGCGACCAGCAAAAAGCGCCATAATTCGTTGGTGGAGAGTTTGTTTTTCATGGAATGTGATGCCTTTCTGACTAAATTTTCTTAAAACTTCCTCTGGGGAAGGGAAACAGATTCATTGTAAGATAGTTTTTTGGAAAATACAAGAGGAAAATCAAAAATCGCGTGAAAATCCCGCGGGGAGGGAAAAATTGCGGCTCTCGCTGTAGAAAGAGGGGAGATCCTGGGGGAACTTAGGATTTTATGAGGTGGGAAAGAGAGAGGTACCAATAAGATATAATAGGAAAATACATGCAGAAATGTTTGACGTTGATAAGCAAATATGCTATGATTAGGGAAAGATATGAACCTGTGGAAAAACCACGGAAAGGAGAGGGGATATGGGAATTACAGGAATCGGAAATTATTATTCGATGGGAGCGTTTGTGTATAATACGGGCAGCAGGATGGCGCAGGCGGGAAATACCGGGACTTTAGAGAGAATGGATGGAACAGGGAATGTATTGGCGGCGGACAGGGCATCTTCCGGAACCGAGGGCGCGGGTATTGGCAGATCCGCGGAAAATAGAGCCCCGGCTAATACGGCGGATAGCTCGCCAGCAGTTATTCTTGATATAACAGGGATGCCGCTTGCACAGGGCAGTACTCCAAAGGAAGGGATTTATGGCAAACCAGTCCCGGCAGAAGATGCCCTGAATCCGGATGCGAATAAGAAGGCAGGGCGCAAGTCATCGCCGGAAGAATGCCAGACCTGTAAGGAGCGCAAATATCAGGATGGGTCGGATGAAAATGTTTCATTTAAATCGGCGGCGCATATTTCCCCGGAGGCAGCGGGCGCAGCAGTGCGCGCACACGAGGGCGAACATGTTTCAAACGCTTATAAGGAGGCGGAGGAAAAGGGCGGCGAGGTAGTCAATGCTTCCGTTACAATCCACACGGCGATCTGCCCGGAGTGCGGGCGGACTTACGTATCGGGCGGTACAACAAACACGACCATACGTTTTTCGAATGAGAAGGAAAATAATCCTTATGAGAAGGCAAAAAAAGCGCAGGAAGCCATAGAACTGCGCGGTAAAAATATTGATTATGCAGCTTAAAAAGACCGCGGGGATGGGAACGGGTTATATTTGAATAATCTTCTTTGTTGGAAAATATTGGAAGTTAAATTCTGGTAGTAATTTGGCGGAGGGATGATAGAATGGAAAAATATGCAGTAATCACCGGTGCCAGTTCCGGGATTGGGGCGGAATTTGCCAGGCGGCTTGCGGCGAGAGGATATGCCCTTGTGCTGGTGGCAAGGCGAAAGGAGCGCTTGGAAGAGCTTTACAGACGACTTGGGAAAAAGACGCGGTGTGAGATCTGTGTGGCAGATCTTACACAGAGGGCGGAATGTGAGAAATTGTGTGAGTGGCTTCGCGACAAGGATGTTGAGGTATTTATCAACAACGCCGGTTTCGGTGATTGCGGGAAATTTGTAAAAACAGACCTTGACAAAGACCTTGATATGATACGGTTGAATGTTGCGGCGCTGCATCTTCTGACTAAGCGCATGATAAGGCGTTTTGAGGAGCGGGGCAGCGGGTATTTGCTCAATGTGGCTTCCGCTGCCGGGCTGCTCCCGGCGGGGCCGTATATGGCGACATACTACGCGACAAAAGCTTATGTTACAAGCCTGACGCGCGCGGTGGCTCAGGAATTGAAGGAGGCTGGCAGCCGGGTATACATCGGATGTCTTTGCCCGGGACCGGTGGATACCGAGTTCAATACAGTGGCAAACGTGGAATTTGCGTTGAAGGGAATCCGCCCGGGCTTCTGTGCGGGCTATGCACTTGATATGATGTTCCAGAAGAGAAAGACGGTGATTGTACCGACGCTCCTGATGAAATTTGCCGCGGTGGGGGCGCGCTTTTTGCCTGTGAAGGCAGCGGTTGCGGCAGCGGGAATACAGCAGAAGCGAAAGGTTATGTAGAGGGGGAGAGCCTAAAGCTCCCCCCTCTTTTTTGAGCATATGATTTCCCGCTACCTGTCATTTTGCTTAGGCAAATCAAAACATACAAAGGTCTTCTTACCAATTTTAAGCACTGTTTCCATAGTGGTCAGCGGGGTGTCAAGCTGGTTGACCCGTTCCCCGTTTATCGAAACCCCGCCCTGTTTTACGAGCCTGCGGAATTCGCTTCCGGAAGAGATAAAACCGCCCGAAGTCAGGTGCGGGATAAGGTCAAGCAGGGTTGTTTCCTCGCCCGTGCCGGTTACATGTGGCATATCCTTTGGCAATTCTCCTGCGGTAAAAACAGAAAGGAAGTAGTCTTTTGCTTTTGCAGCTTCCGCTTCGCCGTGGTAGAGTGCGGTGATATGTTCCGCCAGCAAAAGTTTTATCTGGCGCGGATTTTCCCCGGCGGAGAGCCTTTCTGACAATTGTGCGATTTCATCCGGGTGCAGGTCGGTTACAAGGTTAAAGTAGCGCAAAATCAAGTTGTCAGGTACTTCCATTGCTTTTTTAAACATGATTTCCGGCGCTTCATCGACACCAATATAGTTCCCGAGGCTCTTGCTCATTTTTTCCACGCCGTCAAGACCCTCCAAAAGCGGCATAAAGATTGCAATTTGCGATTCCTGCCCCACGGATTTTTGCAGGGTGCGCCCCATCAGGATATTGAAGGTCTGGTCGGTTCCCCCAAGTTCTATATCCGCGTTGATCTGCACGGAATCGTATGCCTGCATCAGCGGGTAGAAAAATTCATGCAGACCAATTGGTTCATTATTGCGGTAGCGCTTTGAGAAATCTTCCCGCTCCAAAAGCCTTGCTACAGTGGTGCTTGCCGCCAGGCGGATAACCGCTTCAAAATCAAGTTTTGCCAGCCACTCGCTGTTGAAAAGAACCTGTGTTTTTTCGCGGTCAAGCACTTTAAAAATCTGTTCCATATAGGTTGCTGCATTTTCACGGACCTGTTCCTCGGTAAGCTGTTTCCTGGTTTTTGACCGTCCGGTCGGGTCACCGATTTTTCCGGTAAAATCCCCGATAATAATAACAGCGCGGTGGCCGAATTGCTGCATCTGGCGCACTTTCCTTAGTACAACCGTATGCCCCAGGTGGATATCCGGGGCGCTCGGGTCAAGCCCGAGTTTGATGGTAAGAGGTTTTTTAGCAGTTAATGAGCGGCGCAATTTGGCAGCAAGCTCATCTTCCTGTATAATTTCCAAAGCCCCTTTTTTAATAATTTTAAGTTGTTCCCTGACAAGCGCTTCCGTATTGTCGGCTGTGGTATTGCAGTTGACTGTCTGTTCCATTTGAATTCCTCACATTCTGCCGCTTTGGGCGGCGGTTATATTTTGTAGTTGGTTTGCTTTTTCGCGGACTTGGAAACACTGTATTAATTTTCCCGGTAGTTGGGCAAACCAATATAATTTCATAAATAAAGCCCTAAAGTTGTAGTAAGCGGGAACTAACTGCGTTTAGGAGGTGGCGGAGGTCTTGTAAAAGTTCTTGATAGTCTGCCTTACTTGCCTATATTCGAGTAAACTCGATATAGGCAAATGCGGCATGCCATCTTGCAAACCCCCCCGGGCTCATATTACAATGCCTGCACAAAGAAAAACGTTTATGGTTGCAGTTGTTTTTTCGGGCATAAAAAAAGCCCCCTGCAAAATGCAGAGGGCGAAAATATCGCGTTACCACCTCAGTTTATCGTCTGCTCGCGCAGCCGACCTCTTTAAGTACGCAGAAAATCAGTGAAATGCGGGACCAAGCAGGACTGATCTCTGGTGATACTCTAGCGCTGTAACGGGCGCGGGAACCGTCGCAGCCTACTTGCAGATAAAATCCCGTTCGGTGCGAAGCTCAAAGATGTATTCGGAATCTTCGTCTTTGCGCCTCTCATCAACCGGCAGCTTTCTGTAAAGCATCATGATTCTTACTATTTCTTCTCATAGCAATGTTTATGAAATTATGTTGGAGATAAGTATAACGCGGTTCGGATCGGTTGTCAAGGGGGGAAGATAATCTGGAAGATAAATCTCTATTGTGGATTAATTTACCCGTTTATCTGTGGCTCCACTTCCCAAACAGCGATTTTTTATAATGTAAAAGCTCCTCTTTCGCCTCCTTGCTGTTCGTGGCTTTCTTTAAAAAGCCCACCGCCTTGTTGATATCCTCCTCAACGCCCAGCCCCCTGCCATAGAGATACCCGAGCATATAGAGTGTATCGCTATCCGGCGGGTTTACTTTTTCTAGAAGTTCCCTTGCCTTCCCATAATCTTTTGCTGTGCCAAGCCCTGCAAAATAACATTTGCCAAGTAAATAAAAACTGCTGGTGCTGCCGTTTTCTAAAGCGTAGGAGAGAAGTTTAAACGCCCTGTCATAATCCTGTGGAACACCTTTGCCATAAAAGCACAGCCTCCCCAGATAGGCATAAGCGCGCATTGTGCCAAAAGGGAGATCTTTTTCAAAGCACTGCGCGGCGTAAGTGGTATCCTCCGCTACAATTTTTCCTTCATAATAATACCATCCCACATCAGTCCATGCCCCAGGGTGCCCGCCCTCCGCAGCCAGTTTATACCAGTGCAGTGCATCCGATTTAAGCCCTAGTTTAACAAGGTCATCCGCGTAAATAGCCTGATGGAGCGGATGGCCATACTCCGCACCAAACCGCCATAAATCAAGCGCTTTCTGTGGCTGCGGCGCAATAATATCCTCGTCCCCCTGCGTGTAATAGCGTTCCAGGTTGCCCGCTGAAAGAGACATACCGCCCCGGAAGGCTTTCCAAAACAAATCTTCGCATTTGGAAATATTTTCCTTTAAATAGGCCTTATAAGCAGCCGCGTTTGGGAAGGAATTTTTATCCCGCTTCTGGATCTCAATAAAATCCCACCAGAAATAGGAGTTGGCAACAACGTACTGGCAGAATGCATCCCCGGAATTGGCGAGTTCTTGCGCTTCATCAAAAGCTTCCTGCAAACTCGAAAACGGCATTTTTTTCTCCAGTTCCGGCGTAAGTTCCCCGCATCGCATAGCTACCAGCACACCTATCGCGCTGCCCTGTTCCACTGACTTTCGCAGATACTTTGTGGCAAGGGCATCGTCCTCCGGGAAACCGTGTCCAATCCAGACATACTGACGGCCACAGTAGCATCTGGCAAGCACGCAGGAGGCATCGCCATCCCCCGCATCGGAAGCCTGCTTCAACAGGGCAAGAGCCTCCTTTCCCCTGCCGGTACGCTCATTATAATAAATGTCTTTAAGTGCCTGTTTAACCTCATTGCTTAATGTTTTCCCCATGATTATAATTCCTTTCTAAAATGTCGCCTACCGCATATTCCAATATGCATCCTGCATAACCTTGTTTGAGGCACGCATTGCTTCCTTATGTTGGAACTCCCGCTCATATATTTCGCGTTCCGATTCGTCTTTTGACAGAAAATCCAGATAATCACTGTTTATTCCGCGGAATGCACTTGGCACCCGGAAGGAAAGGCAGTCCGCGGCAGCCTGCAATTCCTTTGGCTTGCGGAAGGTGGTGATTGCCGCATTAAAGCGGTTATCCACCAGCACAAGCTGCAATGTGCGGTTTGTTTTTATGCCGGTCTGCGTGTGGTGCTGACTTATTTTGTCCACCGTAAAAATGGCGCGGATACGGTCAATGCGGCTGGCTGCATCGCCGAGTACCCATTCCGACCCGATGCAGAGTGTATCATACCACTCCCCATTTTCCTTTAAATCATTGTCCACCATAGCAAATAATTCTTCAACCGGCGGTGCTTCCTCCGGGTGGGGAAGCTGGTTGCGGATGGATTTTGCAAGGCTGCTTTTTGCAGGAAAAAATGTGTCCCTAAGCGAAACAAAGCCCTCGTAAATCCCGGCGATACCCATCAGGAGGGAGCCGCCGCCCGCAATTATTAAAGTTATGTAATCCATCATTTCCCAGTCATTCTTTGGCTGCCTGATCTCGTAAAAGAAAAGTGCTCCAAGAGCCACACTGAAAAATAAAAGTAATAGAGCGATCAGAAATTCCGGAAGGCGCTTTCTTGTTCGTGAAAGACAATATCCTTCAGCAACACCATGCGGATTATTTTTTTTCTGAATTCCCATAATAATCAGTACTATAGGAAGCGCAAAGAGCCGCAGGGCGACAAATAGAAGAATATAAACAACAACATTCCATGGCCAGCGTAAAAAATGCGGGCTTTTTTTCTTTTCTTGTTCCAAAATACACCCCTTTCTGCGCTGCTGTAGCATATAAGCGACCTTGTGGCAAGCAGCGCGCATGCACAAATCGCTGTATCTTTCATGTCAGAGCAGTTTACTGCGTTGACACAGGTTGAAAATTTAGGATTTCCGACTGCGATCATAATCCCATCCTAATTACTGCAAATCGGTTAGGCTCAAGATTGAAGATTAAAAATTTCAATCTCAAGTTTGTGTCTGCGCCACATCCATAAACTTGACATGCATAAAAAGCTGTTAAAACCCAGCCTTTTCCAGAAGGTATTTTATCATAGATTTATAAGGGCGGCAATGGTTTTGTATGGGATTTTGCGCTGTGATATGAGCTGGAAATATCAGAAGCAGGCTTCCCTGTTATAATCACTTCTGCGCGGCATATTTCTCCCATAGTTCAGAAAGAGGGTAGCTCTGATTTTCCATCCCCGTCATATCAACGCCAGCGTAAATAAAGCCCGACCACTGCTTTGCCTTATCAGTAAAACCACTTCGTTCCAGGTTCTTGAAATTGTGATAAAAATTGTAATCTTCATATGAAATCTCATACATATCAGTAAGAGCACGCTCCGCAGAAAACTTTGAGATAAAATTGTGGCATTTTACACCTTTATCCCCGCGGCAAAACCCAAGAACAAAAAGATTTCCTTCGCTGTTATGTTCAATAAAATTTGGCTCCGTGTTATTATCGTCCTCAAAAAACATATTTATCCTTGAAAAATCTGAAGTGTCATATATGGAGATTGCGTGGTTGTACGAAAATTTATGACGTTCTATATTATAGAAGTATGCTCCATCAATGGAAAATGTATAACCATCATCCTGGCTGCCTCCCACATTGGAGAAATGTACTTTATGTTTCAAACTCAATGTTTCAAGCGAATAGACTACAAAATAATCATCTGTGGATTTCACAAGCAGAGTACTGCCATCCGGGGAAAAGATCGGGTGATACGCATAGCGGATATCCTTAAACTTGGCGAGCTCCGCACCGTTCGCATCGTACACATAGACCGTTCCGCCGGTACATCCAACGGAATATTTACCATTTGTGATATAACTCCAGAATTTGCGCATGTTTAGTTCCTTTCTAATTGGTGGTTTTATAAGGTCTGTCAAATAAGATTTTCGTTACTAGGGCAGTTTTTACTATAGTTTGTATCTTATGTGGGTTATGGGATTATCATAGCATAAGATAGGTGTAAGGGAAATGATTTTTTTCTGGGTTTGGGAGGGAATAGCGGGAATTTGGATTTTTCCTGTATAGTTTTATGGATGATTGAAATTGATAGACAAATATATGATGCTGAAAGAATAATTAAAAAATTTTGATAATGTTGCAAATACAGTCAACTTTCTGCCGTTCGCTCACTGGTTGATTCACATAAATATC
>ERZ808051.1851-NODE-1851-length-12401-cov-4.672184_pt1 | contig 12401 bp, 9 predicted proteins | sample MGYA00380199_ERZ808051 | MGnify/ENA primary metagenome ERZ808051 (study PRJEB31490, sample SAMN06133391) | mouse gut metagenome | isolation source: J11 | host: mice | place: China: Chengdu | collected 2015-05 ...
GGACGATATCCTTCCCGTGACGGACAATTATGTATATTACATGCAGCAGATTAACGAACAGCACGGAGAGGCGGGCTGGTCCATGGCGGCAAAGCCCGGGACGCCTGTCGGGAAAAAGGCGGCGGAGGACGGTGCGTTTCTCTCAAGGGCGGAAAACAGGTATCGTTTCACCGCCTTCTACATGCCGGAGGAGTGTCTGGGAGAGCTGCCCGGACTGAGGAACCAGGAGCTTTTTGCGGATATGCGGACCGTTTCCCTTAAAAGGGAGAAGCGCGGGGGCGTGCAGGTTTTTTCGGCCTTGGACGACGGTTCCACCCTGCAGTCGGTTACAAATTATGCAGAGATGCATACTTATATGGACGACCTGCGGCTGAAGGCGGTTGAAACCGCCCTGGGCTATTCCAATATGCTGATGGATATGAATATGCTCCTCTGGCCGGAGTCCTCAGACGATCGGTGGGAGGTTCTGGGCGATAATATTTCCAGGAACCTGTATACCTATTGGAATGCATATGACTATTTTGACGCAACAACACTGTCGGAAAGCGATGCCAGGCTGCGGAAATTTATGAGTCTGGATTTTGTGCATGAGCGGAAGGAAGATACGATTACAATCCGGATCTCAGGCGTCTCGGGGGAGACCTTTTTTATCCTGAGGACTCATGGGGAGGAGATAGCGGACGCCCAGGGAGCAGTCTTCAAAAGGATGGAGAAGGACGCGTACCTGATCTGTGCCCAGGAGCCGGAGGTGACGCTGTATATGAAGCGGGGTAATGAGCTATGAAGGTATGTATTGTGGCGGAGGGCTGCTATCCTTATGTGGTAGGCGGCGTATCCAGCTGGATCAACAGCATGATCCGCACCTTTTCCAATCTGGAATTTGTTGTGCTGGCAATTATTTCGGACAGATCCCAGAGCGGAAAGTTCGTGTATGAGCTTCCTGAGAATGTGACGGAGGTGCATGAGGTATATCTGCAGGATTTTGACTGGCAGCATACGAAAAAAAGAGGCAGGCGCACCCGGCTGACTAAATTGCAGTATCGTGCGCTGCAGAGCCTGGTGCTGAACAGCCGCATAGACTGGGACACTCTGTTTGAGCTGTTTCATCAGGAGGATTTTTCCATCGATGATTTTATCATGGGCGCGGACTTTCTGAATGCGGCGACGGAATGTTATAAGCAGCAGTATTCCCAGATCGTTTTTTCGGATTTTCTCTGGACGCTGCGCTCCATGTACCTGCCTCTGTGCTTTGTGCTTAAAATGGATGTGCCCAGGGCCGATGTATACCACTGCGTTGCCACGGGCTACGCGGGGGTGCTGGGCAGTATGGCGAAGCACTTTTTCGGCAGCAGCCTTGTGATATCGGAGCATGGAATCTATACCCGCGAGCGGGAGGAGGAATTGATCAAGGCAGACTGGGTGGCGGGCATATATAAGAATATCTGGATTGATCAGTTCAAGAAGATGTCCAGGCTGGGATATGAGAGGGCGGACATAGTTACATGCCTTTATTCCCATGCAAGGGAGCTGCAGATTGAGCTGGGCTGCCCTGAGGACAAGATAGAGATTACGCCCAACGGCGTGAATACGGGGCGTTTTGCGGATTTGCCGGGAAAGACGGGGGAGGATGCGGAAACGGTCAATATTGGAGCGGTCCTGCGGGTTTCTCCCATCAAGGATGTAAAGACCATGATACAGGCGTTTTCCTTTGCGAAGAAGAAGGTGCCCAACCTGAAGCTTTGGATCATGGGACCCTGCGACGAGGATAAGGAATATGCCAGGGAGTGCTTTGATATGGTGGAGACGCTTGGGCTGGAGGATGTGGTCTTTACGGGCAGGATCGATGTGCGCGAGTACCTTGGAAAAATGGATTTTACCATATTGACCAGCATCAGCGAGGGGCAGCCTCTTACCATTCTGGAGGGCTTTGCAGCGAAAAAGCCGGCCATTGCCACGGACGTGGGAAACTGCAAGGAGCTGATCTACGGAGGGAAAAACGACCACTTCGGAGGAGCCGGAATTGTCACCCATATCATGAATCTTGAGGAGATCGCAGGCGCCATGGTGGAGCTTGGTACCAATGAGCAGCTTCGGCTCAAAATGGGGGAAAACGGTTACAATAGGGTGATGGCGCTTTATACCATTGAGGAAATGCAGCGCAAATACCAGGAGATATATCAGGATTTTGCCGAATGGAAGGGGCTGGAATGGCGCGAGGAGCCCTTCGGCATAGAGCGGCTTAAAGGAAACGTAAAGACGGGAAAATAAGCAGGAGGGGGCTGTTATGGCTGGAATCGGTGTCAAACTTAATAAAATATACGGTAAAAATACCGTTTTCTCCAGTCTGGTGGGCTTTGGATACAGCGCGGTGATCTCGGTGATGCCCATGTTCATTGTCATTATAACGCTGATGCTGATGCAGAAGCTGCTTGGCTTCGACAAGGTGGGGTATGCTTCGAGAGAGCTGTTTTCCTGTACCATCCTGTATATCTGCATGTTTTCCCTTTTGGCGGAAGCGCCCTTTAACGCGGTGCTGTCAAGATATATGTCGGATGCGATCTATCAGGAGAAATACGGGGATATTATGTCCTGCTATTATGTGGGGCTGTTCGGAAATATTGTGCTGGGCTGCCTGATGGGGATTCCCTTCTGCATCCATGAGCATCTGGTGGGCAGGGTGGAGCTTACCTTTGTATTCGGGACCTTTGTGGGCTTTATCGCCATGATCCTGGTGTTTTACACCATGCTGTACCTGTCTATCTGTAAGGATTATAAAAAGATTTCGCTTTTTTTCACCGTCGGCATGGCAGTCGCCTTCTTAGTGGCGTACCTGTTGATCAACGTTTTTCATAAGACGGTGGTTTACTCCATGCTTGCCGCTCTGGATGTGGGCTTCCTGGTGATTGCCTGTCTCCAGATGGCGGTGGTGCGCTCTTATTTCAGGGAGAACAGCGGAAATTATGGGGAGGTTCTGCTTTATTTTAAGAGATACTGGCAGCTTGTGCTGATCAATACTCTTTACACGCTGGGACTGTATATTCACAACTTTGTCTTTTGGACTACCGATTACAGAATGACGGTTGCTGACAGCTTTGTGTGTATGCAGCCCTACGATATGGCCACCTGCATTGCCATGTTTACAAATATCTCGTCCACGGCAATCATTACCTCGCGGATGGAGATGCACTTTCACGAAAGGTACAAGGCATATTCCGAGGCGGTTATCGGAGGCCGGAGGATGGATATCGACAACGCCAGGACAAGAATGTTCAGCCAGATGTCCCAGGAGCTGATGAACCTGGTGCGTATACAGTTTATCATATCGGTCATTGTCTTTCTGCTCTGCAGCATTTTCCTGCCGCAGCTTGGCTTTGGCGGAATGGTCATGCGAATTTATCCCTGTCTTGCCGCCGGGTATTTCATTTTGTTTATCGTGTATGCGACGATCCTGTTCATGTATTATTTTAACGATCTTCAGGGGGCGTTGTACACCACGGCGACTTTTACGTCGGTCATCCTTCTTGGGAGCATTGTCGCCACAGGTCTGCCCCAGATATGGTTTGGCATAGGCGTCGCTGCCGGCGCGCTGGCAGGCTGGTGCGTGGCGTATTTCCGGCTGCGGTGGATAGAGAAAAACCTGGATGTCCATGTGTTCTGCGAGGGAAGCATTTTGAAAAGGGGGAAGGGCAAAAAGCCTTCCTACTGCGTGTTTAACCGATACACCGGGGCAGGAATGGAGCAGGATCAATGATTATAAGGGAAGGAAATTGCGGAGGCGGAACCGGAATCAAACAGCCTCGAAGCGGAGGCGCAGAGGCGGAACCGGGATAGGAGGAAGACATGACATCAGGGCAAATATTTTGTGTTTTTATGATAGGGACCGGCGCGGTCCTGCTTGCAACGGTTCTTCTGTCTCTGGCAAAGAGAAGGATGACAGAGCCGTTCTGCCTTGCCTGGGGGCTTTTTGCCCTGCTTTTGCTGCTTGCAGGCTGTCTGCTGCATCCCACGGAGCTGGACAGATATATCAGCGCCACGGGAATGCTGCTGATCCTTTTCCTGACATACAGCGTCCTTGTGAGCGCCTATGCGCTGAGCAGGGCGTTGTCCGTGCTTATCAGGAAAAACAGGGAGCTTGCCGTTCAGGTGTCCATCCTGAACGCGGAAACCGAGAGGATGGCGCGGGAGCTGTATGAACTGGCCCGGAAGGCGGGGGATGCCGGGATTAAGGCGGCTGAAACAGGGGCAGGCGAGACAAGGGCAGATGAGACATGAAAAAGAAAATACTGTTTGTGATTAACACCATGGGCCAGGGCGGCGCGGAGACGGCGCTTTTGGAGCTTTTGCGCAGGCTTGATCCTGAAAAATATGATATATCCCTGCTGGTGCTTCTCGGCCAGGGCGAGCTGATCGACAGGCTGCCTCCCTGGGTCAGGCTTTTGAATAAGCATTATGATAAAACCTCCGTGCTGACGGCGGAGGGAAGAAAGCGCCTCAGAAGGCATATGCTGAAGATACTGTTTGGCAGGGGGGCGCTTTTCAGGGCGTTTCCCTATCTGCTATGGCAGCTTGTGCAAATGCTGAGGAAAGGGAGGGTGCTTGCGGATAAGCTTCTTTGGAGGGCGGCTGCCATGGGCGCGCCTGTCATAAGGGAGCATTTTGATCTTGCCGTGGCATATCTGGAGGGCGGCTCCGCATATTATGTGGCAGATTACGTGGACGCGGATGTAAAGGCGGGCTTTATCCATATCGATTATGTGTGCGCAGGCTATACCAGAAGCCTGGACAGGGACTGTTATACAGGATTTCAAAGGGTTTTCTGTGTTTCCGACGAGGTGCGTGGGGTTTTTCAGTCCGTTTATCCCGAGGTGGCGTGCGAGGTATTTCACAATCTGATTTCCCGGGATAAAATCCGTGCGCTTGCCGGGGAACCGGGGGGCTTCCGGGACGGCTTTCAGGGCGTCAGGATATTGACGGTGGGGCGGCTGAACGCCCAGAAGGCGTTAGAGGTATCCATAGGCGCAATGAGGCTTCTCAAGGAGGAGAAGGTCCGGGCCAGGTGGTATGTGCTGGGAGAGGGAGACGAGAGGGGGCATTTGGAGGCGTACATCCGGGAACAGGGGCTTGAGGAGGATTTTCTTCTGCCCGGCACCGTGTCCAATCCCTATCCTTATTTTGCGCAGGCGGATCTTTATGTACATGCCACCCGTTATGAGGGCAAAAGCATTGCCATACAGGAGGCCCAGACCCTTGGCTGCGCCATTCTGGTCTCGGACTGCAGCGGCAACAGGGAGCAGGTAGAGGACGGGGTGGACGGGCTGCTGTGTCAATTTACGGAGACGGCGGTCAAGGAGGGAATACTGAGACTGCTGCGGGACGAGGAGCTGCGGACACGGCTGAAGGAAGGGGCGCTCCATAAGAGGCTTGAAGATGAGGCGGAAATGAAAGCCGAGATAGATAAGCTGCTGTCGCTTATGGCTGTCAGTCATTGATTTGGGGTGGAGAGATGTCGAGAGAAAAAGAGTTGTTGATCGTTATTCCGGCTTATAATGAGGAGAAGAATATTGGGCGTTTGCTGGAGCAGCTTACCAGGCCGGAGATTTTTTCGCTGGCGGATGTGCTTGTTGTGGATGACGCCTCCACGGACGCCACAAAAGATATTGTGAAAAAATATGGTCTGGCGGTGGTGAGCCATGTGTATAACTTAGGCTACGGCAGCGGGCTGCAGTCGGGCTACAAATATGCGGTACGAAATGGCTATAAGTATGTAATTCAGATGGACGCGGACGGGCAGCATGACGCCTGTAATGTGCCTGTGCTGTACAAGGCGCTTACAACCGGGGGGGGCGATGAGGGCAATAAACCGGACATCGTCATAGGCTCCCGTTTTATGGAGGGAAGCTCACCCTATAAGGTCTCCGCGGTGAAAAGGTTTGCCATCGGGCTGTTCAAATGGATGATCCGTGTGGGAACCGGAAAGAGGTACACCGACCCTACCTCCGGCTTACAGGGGCTGAGCAGGAGGGCGGTGAAGTATTACGCTCACTATGGGAACTTTGACGACAGATATCCCGATGCCAACATGATTATGCAGATGACTCTGCTGGGATTCCGGCTGCAGGAGGTTCCGGCGGTCATGCACTACCGGACGGTGGGGGTCAGCATGCATTCCGGGCTGAAGCCCATAGTCTATATGTTCAGGATGTTTTTCTCTATTCTGGCCATTCTCATCAGAGTCAGGATACTGAAAACGGACGTGGAACGAAAGGGCTGAGAGGGCTGTTATGAGACCGGAAAGGCGGGGTTAAAATGCTGTTTCAAAAAAGAGGCTGCTTTCGCTTTCAACAGGCGTCGCTGGCGGAAACCAGGGAGAAAATAAAGAATCCCGGAAGGGGCTTTTATGAGATACACACGTTTGTCTTAGGGCAGGAATGGGATCTGGATAATTTAAGGTGGTGCATTAAGGACAGGCATTCGCTGGCGCTGGTAATGCTGGACATACGGGCGGCAAGGGACAGGGAATTGACGGCAGAGGAGCTTTCGGGCATAGCTGCCGTGCTGGGCGCCTTCGGCAGCCTGGGCACGGATGTCCTGCTGCGTGTGGTGTATGACAGGGAGGGCAGGGGAATGCAGAATGAGCCTGCCCTGCTGTCCAGGGTCCGGGGGCATATGAGACAGCTTGCCCCGGTTATACAGGCGCACAGGGGGCATATTCTGCTGCTTCAGGGTCTGCTTGTGGGAAGCTGGGGGGAGATGCACACCTCCAAATTTCTGTCGCCCGCATCCGTAAGGCAGCTGGCGGAGGTCTGGCTGGAGGAGACGGACCTGTGCATTGCAGTCCGCACGCCGGCCTTTCACCGCATATTGAGCGGATACGGGGGGCAGGGGCGGCTGGCGCTGTACAATGACGGGCTGTTTGGCTCGGAGACCGACCTGGGTACCTACGAGGACAGGGAAAAGGACCTGAAATACCTGGAGGAGAGCTGCAGGCACAGCTTAAACGGAGGGGAAGCGGTGCTGGGAGCCGGGGATTCCGGCGCCTCCTTCCTCAGGGCTGAGGAGATCGTGGAAAGGATGAAAAGGCTGCATATTGCCTATTTGAACGATGCCCATGACAGGAGAATGCTGGATTATTTTCGGACGCTGACCTATAAAAAGGAGATGCTTTATGACTATATAGAGGAGCATATGGGCTATCGATTTGTGGTCAGGCGGGTGTGGGCGAAAAGCCCGGGGGCGGACGGAAAGACCGCCCGGCTGGAAATACATGTGGAAAATACAGGGTTTGGCACCCTTTGCCAGGAGGCGGAGGTCTTTTTGATTCTGGAGGGGCAGGACGGGCAGCGGCGTGAGCTGCCCCTGCATGCAGACCCGCGCCGCTGGGAACCGGGGACAACGGCTGTTATTTCTGCGGATACAGCCGGTCCAGCCACTGCCACAGTTTATTTGTCGGTTCGCCGAAGGGCGGACGGAGGAGTTGTTCGATTCGCGAATCAAGGTCAAAGGGAAGGTGCGGTAATTCTGGGTACTCTGAGCTCTCAGTATTCTCCGCCACAGTAAAGGAGCCAAGCTGATAACCGGTAGCGGTCAGGGGAGTGTCTATGGCCAGCTGCAGCTGGCTGTCCGTGTCGTTGTCCCAGAGCTGGAAGCTTGCCGTGTAGGAGCCGGAGGGAAGCTTTGACAGCGGCAGCCGAAGCTGCAGGGAAAAGCCCTCCGTCCCGCTGCCCGTCCGGGACAGCTCCGTGATGTTTTCCTCAAAGGGATATATATAATAGGAATTATCTGCGGTATGGTGAAGGATCAGCCGTCCCTCCTTGCTTCCGTAGAGGGGGGCGAAGCCTGTGTTGCGCATATTGACCCGGAAGGTCATGGAATCGTCCTCCACATGGTATGCCATGTCTGCGGAGCCGATCAAAAGCCTGTAGCCCAGATGCCTTTTGATATAGGTATAGCCGTCCATGCCGTCATAGACGGAGCCGTCGCTTATAACGGTCCGGGCCCATTTCTCAAAGACTTTTCTGTCGTAATCCTCGTTGAAATAAGTGATATGCATTTGCCGCAGGGTGGGCAGGGCATTCTCAAAGTCATTGACGGCGTTGTCTATGATCACCTCTCCGCCGTTGGGGACATAGCTGCAGAGCCGGTTTTGGAAGGCAAGCTCCTCCTCGCGGTTCCAGAGGGAGAAATCCCCTGACTGCGCGCGGCTTTTGGTGCCGTAGGTGCCGTAATCCCCCTCGTTGCCCATGATACCGTCGTTGTACAGACCAAGCCTGCCTGCATAAGGATGGGCGGCCAGGGAATCGGCGCCGAAATCGGCAAGACCCGTGATCGCCCGCCACTGCGCCGGCATACGGACGGAGAGAAAGGTACGGCCGTCCGTTGCGGAGGACAGGGCTTGGGCAAGCAATTTATAATAGTCGTTATTTAAAAATTTAGAGCCGTTCATCTCCCCCCAGTTTCCGAGGAAAAGTCCCTGCATAATAAAGATCTGGTCACGGTTATCCCGAAGAATCGGCTCCAGCTGCCTGATGTGGCTGAGGATAATATCCAGGCTTTCCGGCTCCGTCTCCAGGTTTTTGCCGTCCCAGTCGTAGAGGAAGCGGACCAGAAGGCGTTTGCCCGTAACGGAGCGCAGGGCGTCGAACAGACCGGAGATGTTTTCCAGGCCCTTTTGGGAGATCTCTCCGGTATTGTAATTGCGCAGGTTGATCTGTATCATGGCGAGGGTGTTGGAGCGGTCGTTTTTGAATTTGTCCGCCACAAGAGTATGGTAGTTTACATCCTGGTCCGTAATGGCAAAGCCGTAGATCAGATAGGTTCCCCTGTCGGGGTTTTGCAGGGGCGCGGCGCTTTCGACAAAGCTGTCCGCAGATACGGAGACGTCCCAATGCCTGCTGCTGCGGTAGCTTGCTTCCATGACCCTGCGCAGATAGTCCACGCACAGTATAACGCCTGCCGCCAGCACAAAACAGACTGCAAGAAAGAAGCATATTCTGATGAATACAAGAATTCTGTATATGATTTTCTTATTGAAGCTCATTCTATTCTCCCGCTAATGGATTACCAGGTTAAAAAGACGTTGAGGATTCTGATGAATACGGTAGCAAATCAGGTCCTCGTCCTCAAAAAAAACTTCCGTTTCGTAGGTGTAAAGCCCGGCAAAAGCCTGGCACCAGAGGTAGACCCGCGATTCCAGAATGACGCGGTTTTCCAAATGTGTGTAAATCGGCCATACCTGGGAGGTATGATACAGCTCGGCAGCGCTCTCGGCGGAAATCTCCAGGCTGTTTATGTCCGGGCACTGGCTTACATAGGAGCTGTAAAGCGCCGGATATATCTGCCCCGCAAGCCAGGCGGGTCCGCGGAAAAAGTGGCTTTGAGCGTATTGCAGGGGTCTTTTTTCCGCAAAGACAAAAATATATTCCGTGGGAATATAGAATTCCTCGTCATATTTTACATGGTTCATAAGCTCAAAAAGGTCGGTGTGGCGGCCGAACTGAATGACCTGGTACAGCTCGTCGGTTGGCGAGACGATGGTAAAGGTATTCTTGGGGTATGTTTCAATAATCTGCTCCACAAGATTTACGGCGCTGTTGTAGCGGGTCAGCTCAAAATATAAATAGCCGTGATAATAACCGGCATTTATTACCAAAAAGCATGTGGCAGCAAGAGAGCATCCGCACACGGCATGCACTGTCCCCGCGGCAAAATAGGAAGCCAGAAAGGAAAACACAAAATCCAGGGGCATCACTGCCACTGCCAGCAGCAGAAGATGAATGGTGGAACAGAGCCTTGAACCGGCAACCAGCTCCGGCAGCCCGATCAACGGGGCGGCATACAGGAACAGGAACATATAGGATGCGAGCAGTATGGGCGCATGACCGTCCAGGCTGTGGGCATCGAGCTCAAAGTCCGGCACCTGCTTTTTCACAATGGCGGTAACGCTTTTATAGCCCGCCAGTATAACGGCGGATAATATCGTCAGAAGCACGTACACTTTTCCCTGCCTGGGATATAAGGTATAGTAACCATTGGATAAAACGCCTCTGGTCAATTTAGTGCCGATCAGTCTCAGTGTGCGGACGGCTTTAGCCATAAGGGGTTCTTTGGGGGCGGCGTTTTCCGCCTCCTGTTCATCCTGGGGATTTGAGACGCCGCCGTCCGCGGATGAGCCTGCTCCGGCGGAGCCTGCCGCGCCGGCATCCGGCGCCGGAGTTTCCTCCGGAGCCGTATTTGTGTTATTCTGTCCCCGGCCTTCCTTTGTGTCGGTGCCGTTTATTACGTTCAGCGCCCAGCCTATGGAGCCCTGAAAGGGGATTCCCGAGGCGAGCGCGCCTGCCATGGGAACGGCGGAGACGGCAATACCCAAAAATGCCGCCGTCACCAGAGGCAGAAAGTGGGTTTTCCGGAAGGTCCTGCGCAGGGAAAAGGCAAGAAAGCACACGCACAGGAAAAACGCCATAATCGTAGTATAAAAATGAATGGAGAAGGAGGCGGAGATCGCCAGCCCAAAAACCAGCAGATTTTCGTCCCAGACGCCGCGCATGGTCCCTGTGCCCCGTTTTGGGTGAAAGCTGCTCCTTAAATAGCGCACAAAAAAGGCGGCGCACAAAAACTGGGTAAACAGCCCGAATTCCTGGGGGAGGGTCCACTGCAGGCGGGACATGCTGAACACGGCATCGATACAGTCCAGACGCAGTATCAGGAAAAGGGCCATGGCAATCAAAATACTGCCCCTCCACCGGAAGACCTCCTTGAGCATGCAGTAGGCGGAGAGCAGGTACACGATTATGTGGGGGCCCGCCAGAAAAAGGTTGCAGCTGTATATTTTGATGCCGAATAAGGTATGCATCACGTAGATAAAGCAGTGCATTGCCTCAGGATAGACGCCGCTGGAAAAGATCTTTCCAAGCGTCAGATTATAGATCCATGAATGATGGACATACATATCGCCAAAGCCATAGGAATGATCCTGAAAAGCCCCCCATGAAAAATAGAGCATTCCATAAATGACCAAAATAAATAACAATAGATATTCTATCGGGTGAGGCGATATTCTCCGCCAAATTTTCCGGAAAAAACGGGCACAGCAGGCCCTGACGCCGCATCCCTTGCGCAGGAGGAACAGCTTTACCCCGTACTCTTTGTTTAACAGCCTTTTCAGGGTTACAATGTAATTTTTGTCCAAGGGAAGGAAGCGCAGCAGGCAAAACAGAAAGACGCCGTAAAAAAACAGCCATACGGTCCATTTGTTTAAAATATGGAACAGACCCAGAAACAATACCACAGTGTTTATCAGTACTATGGAGCAGGTGGGACAGAAGCAGATCTGGAATGTCAGGGATTTCCCCCGCAGCAGCCTGCGGAAGACCACAAGGGGCCATATGAACATCAGAAAAATATAGGCGGACAGCACCTTTCCGTATTCAAAAAACCAATACATATTTTCCATCCTTACCCCCATGATTCCGCTTCGCGGAATTTTATAATTCCAAAGCCAACAAGTTGGCTTATCCCTCTTGCAGTCAATGGTTGATTGTACCTTTAAGTATAACAAATGAAATTAAAAAGCACAAGCTTTATCGCGGCGGCTTTTTATAGCTTAAACCCTGTGTTTTTTTATATTCGCAATTGCTTTTCCGGGACGCATACCGTATAATGAATTACAATAACTGTTAAATATTAACAAAGAGGAGGAACGCCAATGAATTATGAAAAACCTCAGGTCCTGGAGACGGGAATGTCGGAGGGCATTTATACCGCATCCGGCGCCTGCGACTGCTTTTACATCGAGATAATATCGGAAAATCCCACCGCCGCCTTCGGCGGGTACTGGCTGGAATTCAATATTCACCGCAACGCGGGACATACGCATGTTGTGGACGAGGATTGGGCGAACATGTACGCGCAGCTTGTGTTTAATAACGACTTGTCCGGGCTTACGGTTCGCGGAGGAGCTGTCAACGTTTCGGGAAACGTTATCACCATCGAGCTTGCTTCCATAGTGCCGGCAGACGCGGGAGACTACTCTATCCACGGCATCCAGATCGTGGGAGAGGGCAGCGCAAATCTCGAATGCATATCGATTGAAGCAAAACATCATTGACAAAAGCGCCCAAGGTGTAAAGCCGATCACAGGATTCTGGCTTTACACCTTTTTAATGCACAGCCCCGTGCAGCGGAAACATGCCGCTGTGCGGCGCACGGGGCGCGCGACGAGCAGGGGAAGGTGGAGCTTCCCTGCTCGATTGCACACGAGTGAAAAAACGTCAAAGAGGAGCCGGCAGGCTTGACGGCATAAAGGCTTAATGATATAGTTTTATTGTGTAGTAATCTGTACGGAAGGTATTTGAAAGGCAGACGGAAATGGCGGAGAAAAAGGCCGGGAGGGCTATAGAAAAAAT
>ERZ808051.1852-NODE-1852-length-12396-cov-5.179073_pt1 | contig 12396 bp, 13 predicted proteins | sample MGYA00380199_ERZ808051 | MGnify/ENA primary metagenome ERZ808051 (study PRJEB31490, sample SAMN06133391) | mouse gut metagenome | isolation source: J11 | host: mice | place: China: Chengdu | collected 2015-05 ...
CCAGATAGCTCAGTTGGTAGAGCAGAGGACTGAAAATCCTCGTGTCACTGGTTCGATTCCGGTTCTGGGCATTTTTTGGTGGATAAAAAGCATGAGAGGGCATAATTTCAGCCTTTTGATGCTATTTTTTTGTAAAAATATATGCTATAATAGATAAAATGCATGTATGAATAATCATTCATCCAGGGAGAAAGACTTATGGAAGAGAAGCAGACTGGGGAAACGACGGAAACGCAAAAGAGTACGGAGGCAAAAGAACATAAGCCAAAGAAAAAGTATATTCTTACCATATTTCTCCTGTTATTTGCGGCGACAGTGGCTGCAACGGCATATCTTTATTACAGAGGAATAGCTTATTATCGGACTCATTTTTTTCCGAATACGACAATCAACGGAATAGACTGCAGCGATAGGGAGATAGGACCTATTATAGATGCTCTGGAGAGCCGCATTGACAGCTACGGATTGGAAGTGGTGGGCCGGGATTACAGGACAGGGGAATCCGATGCGGTACTGGGCAATATTGTACCGGAGGATATCCAGCTGCAGTATGTGGGTATCAGGGAAGCCGTGGAGGCTTTGCTCCGGCAGCAGAATGAGCTTTTTTGGATAGAGGCACATCTGGACAGGAAATATGATTACACTTTGGACCAGGAGACCACTTTCGACGAGGAACTGCTGGGCAGTGCGGTAAAATCATGGAATGCCTGCAAGCGAAAGAATATGCAGATGCCGGAGGATGCCTATATCAGCGAATATTCCGAGAAGCTGGGCGGCTATGAAATCATACCGGAGACAAAGGGAACCGAGCTGGACGTGGAGAAAGCCATTTCTCTGATTGCGGAGGCAGTCCGGGGACAGGAAAGCTCTGTTGACCTGGAGAAATCGGACTGCTATGGGGACGCCGCCGTCAAGAGTGACGACAAGCAGATGAACCGTATCGTGGACAATGCCAACAAATGGCTCGGAACGAAAATCGTCTATGATTGGAACGGGACGGAAGTGGTGCTGGACAACGAGACTCTGAAAGACTGGGTTTCCATCGGAGGCGGAAAGGCGGTTCTGGACGAGGAGGCCGTAAGGACTTTCGTAAGCGAACAGGCCGCAGCCTATGACACCTACGGCAGGAGAAAGAATTTCATGACGACAGGGGGATACGAAATATCCCTGCCCGGCAGGAACTACGGATGGAAGACGGACGTGGAGAGCGAGACGGAGGAACTGGTGGCGCTGATATACCAGGGAAGCAGTATCGAAAAGGAACCCGTATACAGCATCAGCGCCGGACAGAAAGGCAGCAATGATATCGGGAACTCCTATGTGGAGGCGGATATGAACAGCCAGCATCTCTACCTCTATCAGGACGGGAACCTTGTGCTGGAGACGGACTTTGTATCCGGGACAATGGTTTCCTCCTGGGACTGCGTGACACCGGAGGGCGTATTCGGCCTGCTGTACAAGACCACGGACGCGGTGCTCAGAGGCGAGACCTATACTACACCTGTGAAGTACTGGATGCCTTTCTACGGAAATTACGGCATGCACGACGCCAACTGGAGAGGCGCTTTCGGAGGCGATATTTTTATCACCAACGGGTCCCACGGATGCATCAATCTTCCGCCCAGTATGGCAGCGCAGATTTACCAGTATGTGTCAAAGGGATTTCCGGTGGTATGCTATTATTCACAGGGCATTCCCTACATAGGACCGCCGGCAGAACCGGAGCCGGAGAACCCCGAAAATCCGGAGAATCCGGATAGCCAGGTAAACCAGGAAGCGGTTCCCACAGAATAATATGAGAAGTGAAAGGGCTATGAAGAAAAGAATTTTAACAACACGTACTGAGAGACAGGCCAGAAAGTGGCAGAGAAAACTGGAGCGTTTCCGCTGGGAGGAGCGGCAGATCAGGGAAATGGCTCCGGATATTCTGGGATCACATAATTTCAAACGGATGAAAGAGTACATTCAGCACGGAGACGTGACCGTGAATGCGCATGTGCTGCGGGTGGCCAGGTGCAGTATTGCGCTCAGCGAGTATCTGCATATCTCCTGCAGCAAAAGGGAGTTGATCAGAGGGGCGCTGCTCCACGACTATTTCCTCTATGACTGGCATGTTCCGGACGCGGAAAATCCGCACAGACTGCACGGCTTTTATCATCCTGGTCTGGCGCTGCGGAATGCGGCAAAGGAGTACCCTCTGACCGTCCGGGAACAAAATATCATAAAGCGGCATATGTGGCCGCTGACCATGGTGCCGCCGGGATGCAGAGAGGCATGGATTGTCACGGCAGCGGACAAGTGGTGCTCCCTGCTGGAGACATTGTACATCTATAGGGGGCATGGGGCGGTACCTGCCAAATGGAGGAGCGGCTGAGCGAAGTGGAGCATTTGTTTGATAAGCTGTCAAGATATGCGGAGAGCGGCTGTTATCCCTATCATATGCCGGGGCATAAGCGCCGGGGGTTCGGAATGCTTCCCGAAGAACTGTATAAACTAGACATTACGGAAATAGACGGATTTGACAATCTGCACAGGCCCCGGGAGATCCTGGGACGCCTCCAGCGCCAGGCCGCTCAGCTTTACGGGGCGGAGGAAAGCTTCTATCTGGTGAACGGCAGCACATGCGGGATATTGAGCGCAGTGAGCAGCGCCCTGCCCGTGGGAGGGCATATCCTGATGGCCCGCAACTGCCACAAATCCGCATACCATGCAGTCTATCTGCGGAGACTGTCCGTGACCTATCTCTATCCGCCTTATCTGGAGGAATTTGACATCTGCGACGCCGTAGAGCCGCGGCAGGTAAGGGAGGCGCTGGACAGAGAGCCGGATATCAGGGCTGTGCTGATCGTATCTCCCACCTATGAGGGGAGGATATCGGATGTCCGGGCCATAGCGGATATCGTCCATGAAAGGGGGATTCCCCTGATCGTAGACGAGGCTCACGGCGCGCATCTGGGGCTGTGCCGGGCATTTGCGGAGAACAGCTGCCGGCTGGGAGCCGACCTGGTGATTCACAGCGTGCATAAGACGCTCCCGGCTCCGACGCAGACGGCACTGCTGCATGTAAACGGGACTTTGGTCGACAGAGAGCTGGTCAGGCGCTTCCTGCGAATCTATCAGTCCAGCAGCCCGTCCTATCTCCTGATGGCAGGCATTGACAATGCGATACAGTACATCGGGGCCCAGGCGCAGGAGCTATTCGTACGTTTTCGGGAGAGGTATGATACCATGCTGGGTCGATTGACCGCGTGCAGGCATCTGAAATTCCTGAGGGATGTGCGGGAGAGGCAGGATCCGGGGAAGCTTCTCATCTCCGTAAAGGGGACGGGGATTACGGGGAAGCAGCTGTATGACATGCTGCTGGACGAATACCGTCTGCAGACGGAAATGGCGTCTGTAAGCTTTGTATTGGCAATGTTCACGGTTAATGACGGAGAGGAAGCCTATGCGCGAATGACGGAGGCGCTGCTTGCCATAGACGGCCGGCTGGGAGAGCGGGCCTGGAGCTGGGAGAGCGGAGACAGGACAGATAGGCTGCCCTGCGTCGAAGCCGGCGAAAGGAATGACGCCGCCGCACTCACAAAGGCATGGGACATGGAAACGGAATGGGTGGAACTTTCGGCGTGCATTGGCAGATATGCGGGGGAATTCATCAATCTGTATCCGCCCGGTGTACCTTTGCTGGTCCCCGGGGAGAGGCTGACGGAAGGACTATACCAAAGGATCCGGGATGCGATAGAGCAGGGCCTTGAGGTGCAGGGGATACGGGTGCAGGGGGAAAGAGAGGATTCTCAGGGAAAATTTTTGATCCCGGCCATAAGAGAATCGTCTGCCATTTAGATAGAAACGGAAAACCGATATCATAAAAGAAAGCAGAGGTTATGAATATGAGAAGAACAAAGATTATCTGTACCATCGGGCCGGCCTGTGAAAGTGTGGAGCGGCTGCGGGAACTGATGCTGGCAGGGATGAACGTAGCCAGGTTTAACTTTTCCCACGGCACACATGAGGAGCAGCGGGAGAAGTTTAAGAGAGTGGTGCAGGCCAGAGAGGAGCTGGGGCTTCCGGTGGCCACCATGCTGGATACGAAAGGGCCGGAGATTCGCCTGCGTGACTTTGAGGGAGGGAGAGCCGAACTGGTGAGCGGGCAGCAGTTTGTGCTGACCACGGAGGAAATTCTAGGCACCGCCCAGCGTGCGGCGATTTCTTACAAAAATCTGAAAAACGATATTCAAAAGGGAACCACCATTCTGATCGACGACGGCCTTATCGAAATGACGGTGGAGGAGATACGGGGGGAGGAGATTGTCTGCCGGGTGCTGAACGGCGGCTTTGTCTCCAACCACAAGGGCGTGAATGTGCCGGGTGCGGTGCTGTCCATGCCCTATATCAGCGATGTGGACAGAGCGGACATCCTGTTCGGCATTGAGATGGGGTATGATATTCTGGCGGCATCCTTTGTAAGATGCAGGGAAGACATCCTTGAAGTCAGAAAGATTTTGGATGAGCATGGCTGCAACATGAAAATCATAGCCAAAATTGAGAATATGCAGGGCATTCAGAATCTGGAGGAGATTCTGAGCGCGTCTGACGGCATCATGGTGGCAAGGGGAGATATGGGGGTGGAAATTCCTTTCGAGGAGGTGCCCATTCTCCAGAAGAAGATGATCAAGCTGGCCAATGACCAGGGGAAGCATGTTATCACGGCGACCCAGATGCTGGATTCCATGATCAAGAATCCAAGGCCTACCAGGGCGGAGACCACGGACATTGCCAACGCTATCTATGACGGAACCACGGCAATCATGCTCTCCGGTGAGAGCGCAGCGGGAAAATATCCGGTGGAAGCGGTGAAAACCATGGCGAAAATTGCGGAATGCGCCGAAAAAGATATTGACTATGGCGCAAGGATGCGGCGGGACGGGCACAGACAGGGTGCAGATATCACCACGGCGCTGGCTTACGCTACCTGCACGGCCGCAATGGACTTAAATGCAGCGGCGATCATCACGGTCACAATGTCGGGCTTTACCGCGGAGGCTATCTCCAGATTCAAGCCTCAGAGCCATATCATAGGCTGTACGGTTCAGGAAAAGGTGTGCAGGCAGCTGAATCTCCTGTGGGGCATGAGTCCTTTGATGATTCGGGAGGAGAAGAACGCAGAGACGCTGTTTGCCAATGCCGTGGAGGAGGCGAAGAAAGCGGGCTATGTGAAGAAAGGCGATGTGGTAGTAATCACTGCGGGTGTGCCTCTGGGAACGGTAGGCACGACGAATATGATTCATGTGGTCGAGGTCGGATAGACTATGGCAAAGATCATATGCCTGATGGGAAAGAGCAGCGCGGGAAAGGACACGATCTATAAGAGGCTGCTTGCGGACCGGGAGCTGAACCTGCAGAAGATCGTTCCGTATACCACAAGGCCCATCCGCGATGGGGAGCGGGAGGGCGTGGAGTACTTCTACACGGACGAGGAGGGGTTTAGGCGGCTCAAAGAGCAGGGGAAAGTCATCGAGGACAGGGCCTATTCCACCTGTCACGGTCTGTGGCGGTATTTTACCGTGGACGACGCGCAGCTGGGGGATATGGGCAGGAGCCGCCTGACCATCGGGACCCTGGAGGCCTACCGAAAGCTTCAGGACTATTTCGGCAGGGAGAGGCTTCTGCCGGTTCTGGTGGAGCTGGAAGACGGACTGCGGCTCCAGAGAGCGCTTACAAGGGAACGCCTGCAGGAGAGCCCTAAGTATGAGGAAATGTGCCGCAGATTCCTGGCGGACAGCCGGGATTTTGCGGAGGAAAAGATAGAAGCGGCAGGTATCCTCAGACGTTTTGTGAACGACGATCTGGACAGATGCTTCGGGGAGATCAAAGATTATATTACGGAGGGGATTTCCTGAAGCCGCATAAGAGTGATATCCCTGACAGGACAGTGCAGGAAAGGAGGGCAGGCATATGGATATTAAGGTGACGCAAGTGGGACAGAGCGCACCCGTGGAACAGGTGCAGAGCACGCCGCCTGCGGACGGCAGTTTTAAATTCATGCTTGCCAGCCATGTGGAGGGCGCCGAGCTCCAGGCCAGGCTGCAGACGCTCATGGAAGAAATCACCATGCAGGGGGACAAATTGGCCAAACGCCGGGATGTAAAGGACATGAAGCATTACAGGCGACTGGTAAAGGAGTTTATGAACGAGGTGGTAACCCACTCCCATGCTTTTTCCAGAGAGAACTTTCTGGACAGGAGAGGGCGGCACAGAGTCTATGGCATTATCCGGCTGGTGGACGAGAATCTGGATAATCTGGCCCAGGAGCTGATGAAAGACGAGCAGGATCATCTGGCAATCCTCAATACGATTGGGGAGATTCGGGGATTGCTTCTGGATATATTTACATGAGGCAGGGGTAACAAGGTACGCAAAACAGGAGGGGTATTATGGCGGGATTTCAGGATATCATCGGGCAGCAGCAGATAAAGGAACATTTGAGGAATGCGGTTTCCACAGGAAAGATTTCCCATGCGTATATCATCAACGGGGAAAAATCCTCCGGAAAAGAATTCATTGCGAGAGTGTTCGCAATGGCGCTGCAGTGCGAAAAAGGCGGGACAGAGCCCTGCCAGGAATGCCATTCCTGCAGACAGGCCCTGTCCGGCAATCAGCCGGACATCATCAGGGTGGTACATGAGAAGCCTAATACCATCAGCGTAGACGATATCCGCAGCCAGGTCAACGGGGACATAGCGGTGAAGCCTTACAGCAGCACCTATAAGGTATACATCATAAACGAGGCGGAGAAGATGACGCCCCAGGCCCAGAATGCCATCTTAAAGACCCTGGAGGAGCCGCCGGAGTATGCGGTGATCCTGCTGCTGACCGGCAACGTGAACAGCCTGCTGTCCACGATCCGCAGCAGGTGTGTGGTGCTGGACATGAAGCCTGTGGCGGACAGTCTGGTAAAGGAGTATCTGTGCAGACAGCTTGCCGTGCCGGATTATAAGGCTGAGGTGTGCGCGGCTTTTGCCAGAGGAAATGTGGGAAAGGCCAAGATGCTGGCCACCAGCGAAGAATTTGAGAACATAAAGGCGGAAGCCCTGGCCCTGCTGAAATACATACAGGACATGGATCTGAACGAAATCGTGGCGGCGGTAAAGAAGATCATGCAGTATAAGCTGGAGATACAGGACTACCTGGATATCTGCGCTATCTGGTACCGGGATGCGCTGCTGTTCAAAGCTACCAGCGACATGAACCATCTGATTTTCAGGGAAGAGATACAGGCGCTTCGGCGGACTGCCCAGCGCAGCAGCTATGAGGGCATTGAGAACATTATAAAGGCGCTGGACACCGCCAAGAGACGTTTGGATGCCAACGTGAACTTTGAGCTGGTCATGCAGCTGTTGATGATGACCATTCAGGAGAACAGCTAGTTACAGGGCCGTTTCCATTATTAACTATGGCCAATTGCGGCGGAATGTGTTAGAATAGCACTGCATCCGTTGACGAAGAGGGCTTACAGCCAGAGTGAGGTAGATAGATGATTAAAGTAATAGGTGTGAGATTTCGGACGGCGGGCAAGGTATATTTTTTTGATCCGCTGCAGTTTGACATAAAAAAAGGCGATCATGTCATTGTGGAGACCGCCAGAGGGATTGAGTTCGGCACAGTGATGGCGGGAATCATGGAGGTGACGGAGGAAAAGGTGGTGCAGCCTCTCAAGCCGGTGATCCGCATTGCGAATCAGCGCGACGTGGAACAGGAAGCGGCCAACAGGGACAAGGAGAAAGAGGCTTTCCGGATATGCCTGGAAAAAATCCGCGAGCACGGACTGGAGATGAAGCTGATTGACGCGGAATATACCTTTGATAACAATAAGGTGCTTTTTTATTTTACGGCGGACGGGCGAATCGACTTCCGAGAGCTGGTCAAGGATCTGGCCAGCATTTTCAAGACAAGGATTGAGCTCCGCCAGATCGGCGTGCGGGATGAGACGAAAATCGTGGGGGGGATCGGGATCTGCGGACGCCCGCTGTGCTGCCACAGCTATCTGTCGGACTTTATCCCTGTGTCCATCAAGATGGCAAAGGAGCAGAATCTCTCCTTAAATCCCGCCAAGATATCCGGTGTGTGCGGCAGACTAATGTGCTGTCTTAAAAATGAGGAAGAGACCTATGAGGAGCTGAACCGGCGGCTTCCCGGCATCGGGGACGCCGTCACCACAGAGGACGGTCTTAAGGGCGAGGTACAGAGCGTCAATGTGCTGCGCCAGCTGGTAAAAGTGGTCATAAACGCAGGGGACGAGAAAGAAATCAAGGAATACCCCGTGGAAAAGCTGCATTTCAGGCGCAGGCACAGCAAGAAAGAGAAAATGGAACTCTCCAAAGAAGAACTGCAGGAACTGGAGCGCTTGGAGGAGGAAGAGTGGCAGAAACAGGAGCAGGAGCTGGCAAACAGAGCGGAGGAGGCCCAGCGGCAGAATAACAAAAACAAGCAGGGAAACCGCAGACAGCCCGGCCAGCATTCTCCGGAGACGGCCAAGGCGCCGGGCGGCCGGCAGGAGACGGAGCGCAGACCCGGCCAGCGCGCGGACGGGGGCCAGAAGCAGTTCGGCCAGCGGACAGGGGGCCAACAGCGGCAGAACAGCAGGCGCCCGGGCGAGGAGCCGAAACAGCAGCTTCAGCACGGAGAGCCAAGGCAGCCGCAGGAGGAACATTTCGGTAGCAAACGCCGGCATGACAACAGAAAGCGGCAGGACAGAAATCGTCAAAACGGCCAGAATCAGGATAACCATGACAACGAGCAGAATGGGAAGAACCGTTATGATAACAGGAACAGACGCGGCGCAAGATCATCGGAGTGAAAGCAGGAGCCAACGGAGTGTCAGCATAAATGGCGATGAGCGTGTGGACGACTTGGAGCGGAACGGGTACCGTATCATCCAGAATCCGAAGAAATTCTGCTTTGGGATGGATGCGGTGCTTCTGACGGGTTTTGCCCACGCGAAGCCGTCGGACAAATTGTTGGATCTGGGAACCGGCACAGGCATCATTCCTCTCCTCATGGAGGCCAAATATCACTGCGCTCATCTGACGGGTCTGGAAATTCAGGCTGACAGCGCGGACATGGCTGTGAGGAGTGTGGAACTGAACGGCCTTTCGGACAAAATAGACATTATCACAGGAGATATCAGAGAAGCAGACCGTATATTCCCGTCTGCTTCTTTTGACTGTATCACATGCAATCCGCCCTATATGATCGGACAGCACGGGATCACAAATCCGGATGCGCCAAAGGCCATTGCCAGACACGAGATACTCTGTACTTTCGAGGATGTGGCCGTACAGACGGAGAGACTGTTGAGACCGGGGGGACATTTTTTCCTGGTGCACAGACCCTTTCGGCTGGCAGAGATTTTGGTGACGCTGGCGCACTGTCATCTGGAGCCAAAGCGGATGCAGCTGGTGTACCCTTATGTAGACAGAGAGCCCAACATGGTACTGCTGGAGGCGGTGCGGGGCGGAAAGCCCAGAATGACGGTGGAGAAGCCTCTGATCGTGTTCCGGGCACCGGGGGAATATATGCCTCAGATCAGGGAGATTTACGGATATTAAAGAGAAAATTGCAGTCAGGAGGGCGCTATGGCAGGAACCTTATATTTGTGCGCGACACCCATTGGGAATCTGCAGGATATGACACCGCGGGTTATTGAAACGCTGCGGTCGGTGGACATAATCGCGGCCGAGGATACGCGCAACAGCATCAAACTGCTGAATCATTTTGACATCCACACGCCTATGACCAGTTACCACGAGTACAATAAGGTGGAAAAGGCCGGTCAGCTGGCGGCAAAGCTGGCGGCAGGGCAGGACATTGCGTTGATTACGGACGCGGGCACGCCTGCCATCTCGGATCCCGGGGAAGTGCTGGTGCGGCTGTGCCATGAGAGCGGGCTCCCCGTGACCAGTCTGCCGGGACCGTCTGCCTGCATCGTTGCCCTGACTCTGTCAGGACTTTCCACCAGGCGATTTAGCTTCGAGGGCTTTCTGCCCAGGGAGAAAAAGGAGAGACGGGCCATTCTGGGAGAATTGGCGGGAGAGACTCGCACGATGGTGCTCTATGAGGCGCCCCATCACCTGACGGCTACCCTAAAGGAACTGCTGGAGAGCATGGGTGACAGACAGATTACGCTCTGCAGGGAGCTGACCAAGAAATTTGAGACCGTAATGCCTACTACGCTTTCCCGGGCGCTTTCTTTTTATGAAAGGGAAGAACCCAGGGGAGAGTACGTGCTGGTGGTGGCAGGAAGAAATCCGCAGGAGCTGCGCCGGGAGGAGATCGCCGCCTGGGAATCCATGACCATAGGAGAGCACATGGAGCACTATGAGTGTCAGGGCATGGACCGCAAGACGGCCATGAAGCAGGTGGCGAAAGACAGGGGAGTAGGAAAGCGGGAGATATACGCTTATCTGAACCGGGAAGACAAAGCGGAAGAGCTGTCTTAGAGAAATCCTTGGGAGGCAGGCAGGAGAAAAATATGGCGAATAATTGTGACACATGTGTCAATTATATGTATGATGAAGAGTATGAATACTATTATTGCATGGTGAATCTGGACGAGGATGAAATGTATCGTTTTTTGTCGGGGAGCCAGAGAGAATGTCCCTACTACAGATTGGATGATGAATATGGTGTGGTCAGACACCAGATTTGATTGTCTCATTATTTTCGTGCAAAACGCGCACGAAAACACCTCTCGGAACCGTGAACGGTAACATTTGATTCCTGCGGGCAATGAGCCAAGCGGATGCGTCAGCATCCATTTGGCGAATGCCGCGAGGGCCAATAACCCTGCTGCTTACAGCGGGGTTATTGATTTTCCAGCTTTTGCGCAGTATATAATTTTGCGCAGAGACAATAATAAGCATGTATTCACGGAATACAGTTCCTGACTTATGAAAGGTCGAACACAGGGTTCAAGGAGGCAGGCGGTTTAACGTCAGCCCCTGCCGCCGGGAAGAGAGGTAAGAAAATGAGCAATATTTCAGAACTTGATTTGCAGAATCTGCGTCATCTCATAGGCGGATTCGATACGACTCACTGTAAGATGCAGGCTTATGCGAAAGAGGCGGAGGATCCGCAGATCAGGCAGTTTTTTGAGAAAGGCGCCCGGTCCGCCATGGACAACAAGGAGCAGCTGATGAAGTTTTTGAACTGATCCACGATGTTGAATGTATTTCAGAATGAGAGGTAGAGACATGCAGGAAAAGACAATGGTAGCAGATACACTGGCTGGCATCAACGGTGAGCTGACCCGCTATGCGGGCATGATCGCCCAGTCCGAGAATAAGGAGCTGAAGCAGACTCTGAAGCAGATCCGCAACGCCTGTGAGCAGTCACAGGAGGAGCTTTACCAGATCGCAAGGGAGAAGTCTTACTATGTACCCGCCAGTAAGGCAACGGCGGAAGAGGTGGCTCATGTGAAGAGCCTGTTCACCCAGGGGACGCTGTAGGAATGGCGAGGCGTTAAAGACAGGCATGGGAAAGGGCATTTCCGGACGCATTTTAAGGCCGGAAATGCCCTTTTTGCAGCTTTCCGCAAAAAACTCGCAAAAATTCTAAAAAAATCCAAAATACTTGTTGACAAATGAAAGAGATCGCTCTATAATATAAAACTGCCACGGAGATTCAAATTGCTTAGTTTGAAAAAAGTGGAAAAAAGTTTTAAAAAGTTGTTGACAAAAGCGGAGAGGTATGATATCCTATCAAAGTTGCCGCTGATGAAGACGGCGAAGCACCTTGACAAATGAACAGCAATGCAACCCTGAAGATTCCGAAAAAAGGACGGGGAGACCTGTCCGGACCGCTGCGAGAGCAGCGGAGGAAATTCAGAGAGACAAAGAGTTTAACACGACCTAGAACGAACCTAAATGAACCAGAGGATAGACGAGGAAGCCGGAGAGAGACCGGCAAGCCAAGCGAAGACTGGACAAGGGGATAGGACAATCAACATGAGAGTTCGATCCTGGCTCAGGATGAACGCTGGCGGCGTGCCTAACACATGCAAGTCGAACGGGGACAGATTGAAACCTAGTGATATCTGTCCGAGTGGCGGACGGGTGAGTAACGCGTGGATAACCTGCCGTATGCAGCGGGATACCAACTGGAAACAGTTGCTAATACCGCATAAGCGCACATTGCCGCATGGCAGAGTGTGAAAAGGAGCAATCCGGCATACGATGGATCCGCGTCCGATTAGCCAGTTGGCGGGGTAAAGGCCCACCAAAGCATCGATCGGTAGCCGGCCTGAGAGGGCGGACGGCCACATTGGGACTGAGACACGGCCCAGACTCCTACGGGAGGCAGCAGTGGGGGATATTGCACAATGGGGGAAACCCTGATGCA
>ERZ808051.1855-NODE-1855-length-12368-cov-11.829143_pt1 | contig 12368 bp, 14 predicted proteins | sample MGYA00380199_ERZ808051 | MGnify/ENA primary metagenome ERZ808051 (study PRJEB31490, sample SAMN06133391) | mouse gut metagenome | isolation source: J11 | host: mice | place: China: Chengdu | collected 2015-05 ...
CTGTCCAGATTCCGAACCGACTGACAGCAAGTTCATAATAAATGATGTCGTTTGGAAGCCTTCATGAAACAACCCTGAAAGAAGGATTTTACGATATTGACGCTCCTTTTTATGTGTGTTATAATCTTGTAAACAATTGAATAGTAATGATGTCTTCAGGGCAGGGTGAAATTCCCGATCGGCGGTGACAGTCCGCGGGTGCGAGAGCACGGGGTCTGGTGAAATTCCAGAACCGACGGTATAGTCCGGATTAAAGAAGGTGTATTGTGATAGTCAGCATAAGGAACTGTGAATGGATTCCGATTCTGACTGTGATTTTTGCACTCTTTTTGTCCCACTGCTCTGTTGACGATCTCAATACACCCAATTAACACTTGAAAGGCATTCAGATACTTTCAAGTGTTAATTTTTTTCAGGAGGTATTTGGGATGAATATCAGTAAAACAAGGAAACTCACTGCGACAGGTATGTTGTGTGCACTTGCGTATGTCGCGGTGCTGGTCGGGCGTATACCGCTTGTACTCTTTTTGAAGTATGATCCAAAAGACGTTGTTATAGTGATCGGCGGATTTATTTTTGGACCGCTGACCTCACTGGCGGTATCGCTGATCGTTTCGGTGGTGCAGATGGTCACGATCAGCGCAAACGGGATCCTGGGCTGTATGATGAACGTGATCTCAAGCTGCTCTTTTGCGTGTACTGCAGCGTATGTCTATAAAAAGAAACGCACGCTGTCCGGTGCATTGTTCGGGCTTTTTTGCGGCTGTGTCTGCCAGGTCGTGACAATGATGCTTTGGAATTATCTGATCGCGCCAATCTACATGGGGTACCCGCGGGAGGCTGTTGTGGAGCTGCTGCTCCCTGCGTTTTTGCCGTTCAATGTGATAAAGGGCGGGTTGAATGCGGCGATAACGATGATCTTATACAAGCCGGTCGTCACGGTCCTGCGCCGTTCTGACCTGATCGGACCAGAGCGGGACAGTGAGAAAATGCGGATCAATATCGGTGTTTTGCTGGCTGCCCTTATGGTGATCGCAACCTGTGTTTTATGGATCCTTTCCATAAATAATATCATATAAATAATGTACTATGAATAGCCGCTCTTTTTCTGATTTTGGAGCGTTTCTCCACTCAAAATTGAATCAGGCGGGAATGCCATTTCAGGGCTTTCCCGCCTGGTTTTGTTATCGCGCAAGTGTGATGCTGCTTTGTGACATTACAGCCCGGAAAGTGCGTTTTTCGTTCGCCCGCCATAAAATAGTTATCGATCGGCCAATCACGCATACGGTATGCTGCCGGTTTTGATTTCCTTATTCGGACTCATACAGATAGCATCGTTTCACATGGTCATTTACAATTCCGATCGACTGCATATAGGCATATACTATGGTACTGCCTACAAATTTAAAACCGCGCTTTTTCAGATCTTTGCTGATTTTGTCCGAAAGCGGCGTTGCTGCAGGAACCTCAGCTTCCGACTTGAAATGGTTATGGATAGGCTTGTTATCGACATAAGACCAGATAAACGCATCAAAACTTCCATATTCTTCCTGGATCCTGATGAACTGCTGCGCATTTATGATTGCCGACTTGATCTTCAACCGATTGCGGACGATGTTGGCATTTTGCATCAGCGCATCGATTTTCGTTTCATCATAGAGAGCGATTTTCTGGTAATCAAACTGATCAAAGGCTTCTCTGAATGCCACTCTTTTATTTAGGATAGTCAGCCACGATAATCCGGCCTGCATCCCTTCGAGAATCAGCATCTCAAACAGTCTTCTATCGTCATGAACGGGTTTGCCCCATTCCCTGTCATGGTACTCCTTGTAAAGTTCTGTAGTTGCCCAGCAACATCTTTCTCTGTCGTCTTTCTTCATGAGACCCTCCGTTTCGCAAATTCCGATTTTCCGTTTCTTCTATCTTATCACTATCCTACCACAATCACTGTCACTGCCCGCTTCAAAAAAATATTTCAGCATGCTCATGTTCAGCGTCTTTCCGAAACGCCTTGGACGCGTGAACAGGTTCACTTTTCCCGGATTCTCCAGCAGTGTCTTAATCAGTCTGGTTTTATCGACATAATAGAATCCCCCTGTACGAATTTCCATAAAGTTCTCAATCCCCATGGGAAGCTTTGCCTTTCTTTCCCTGCCATACCCCTTTCCAGGAAAATTTTCCCTCCTCGACAAATTCATTTCCTTTTCCACGTTCTGACGGTCTTATCCCATAAGCAAAATGAGTCATTGCGACAGGTATTTTGCCATCCTGGCCTTTGCCAGGCGCGCGAATCCGCTTTTGCACCCTGCACTGCATGAGCGGATGCACGCGGTTGGAGGGTATCAGATCAACAAGGTATCTCTTATCGGTTTTTTATCATTATCTTATCATAGCCGTCCGGATAAGTCCATCATTTTTTACGGCGTTTTGCGTATAAACTTCTGGTTGTTTTTTCCTGCGGTCCTTAACACAGGATGACAGTGCCTGTTACTGTTCACTCGCCGTCAGAGTAGTGAAATACATGCGCCAAAATGCTTGTACTTTAAAAGAAAACAATTCCTATCCGGCTGTTTTTGTGTTATGATAAGGTTATTCTGGATAGATAAAGGAAGGAAACATATGGAAAGAGGGAAAAGAACATCGAGGCAGGCACCGGATCCGATCACGGACAGGGCATACACATTTCCGGCATTTGCCGACGGGAAGGTTCTGCCCGGAAAAAAGTGCGGGCGTCTGCCCGCTATGGGATGGAACAGCTGGAATGCATTTGGCAGCGGCAACACGCAGGAGCTCACAAAGCAGATGGCGGACGCCATGGTGGAACTCGGGCTTGACGAGGCGGGGTACGAATACCTCGTGCTGGACGACGGATGCTACAGGACGGAGCGGGTGGCGGAGCGGCTCTCCAACGAGGAACAGAAATTTCCGGACGGGTTTCGGATGCTGGCTGATCATATCCACGGCAAAGGGCTCAAGTTTGGCATGTACAATGATATCGGCACCAATCTCTGCGCAGGCGCGGCGGTCGGCACCTGCGGCTATGAAGATCTGGATGCGCGGAGTTATGCGGACTGGCAGATCGATTTTATCAAGGTGGACAACTGTTACTATCTGTGGGACAACGCCACATTTTCCGCAGGCACGAATGCGCGCTATGTCTATGCGCCCAATATCAGAGGCATTGAGGTCAGCGGGAATGGATTCAGGCAGACCTGCCAGGCTGAGGAGCACGGTGCTTTCACCGGGCAAGGTGCTTTCCTGCACAGAAACGGGTATGCGACAAACATAGGCACGTTTGACGGGACAAATACCGGGGTGACGCCGGTGGGAGAGCGCAGCGGTGAGCTGGTGTTCTGTATCGACGCGCCGGAGGATGGCAGCTACGGTATCGCGGTGGAGTATGCCACAGGAAAAGAGGAGGGCGTGGGAGAATGGCTGCAGCTGGCAGTGGGAGAGCCTGCGCGCGAGACGAGGTACTGCGACGGTCTCCTGCCGGAGACGGCGGATCCCGAAGCCTTTACCTGGTCACAGCCGATCACAGTCACCCTGCAGAAGGGCAGAAATATCATACGACTGATGAACCACAGAAGGCAGGAGAACGTGCTGTGTTCCTATGCGGCTCTGTTCGAGGGGCTGAACCGGGCAAACCCCGGTCACAATGTCTGCTTTTCTATCTGTGAGTGGGGGAAGACGCAGCCGCAGAACTGGGGATATAAGGTCGGCGATTCGTGGCGTATTTTGAACGACATCACATTTCAGGTCGGCTCGGATGGAGATCCGGGCAGGGCGGCATGGGCGTCTAAAGATACGGCGAGCATCACTTCACAGTACAACAAAGCGGTGGTCATGGACGAATTCGCAGGGCTGGACAAGGGGTGGAATGATCCGGACATGCTGGTGATCGGCATGGACGGCATCACACCAGTGATGTGCAGGACGCATATGACTATGTGGTGCATGATGAACGCGCCCCTCATGCTGGGTATGGATCTGCGCCGGATTCGGAAAGGCGACGCGCTGTGGCAGATCATCGCAAACAGGGCAGCGATCGCGCTGAACCAGGACAGTCTGGGCATACAGGCAAAAAGGATCTGGTGCTCCATCGACCGGGAACACCCGGATACATCGTACATCACGGACAATGACAGGGTGGATATCCTCGCAAAACCCCTGGCGGACGGGGCAGTCGCGCTCTGCTTTATCAACCTGAGCGGCGAGCGCCGCGAGGAGGAGTATGCAGTCTGTGTGGAGGACATCGCACGATATATCGGACACAAAATGGTGGATCGGGAACGCTTTGTGAAGGCGTCCGCTTATCAGTTGGCTGACATCTGGTCGGGCAGCCAAAGCGAAAACACCACCGGGAGATTTTCGGTCAGCGGCCTGGATGCCTATGACTGTGTTACATACCGCGTCACACCGGTGTAGGAGTCATCATGTGATGGAGAATGAGATGGAAATCAAAATGGACAGATATCTCACAGTGGGGCAGTTTGCCGATTTGTTTCAAAAGACTGTCGACGGTGCAGGGGAGAGAAGCGGCAGGACAGATCCCGATATCCCGCAGGCGCCGGAGGAGCTCATCAGGCGCCGTACCGCGGCTGGGATCATCCATCGCGCGCTGCGCCGCGCGGGGGAAGCGGACGAGGAACATACCGGGGCGGCACTGCGGCTGAGAGACCTGTATGTCTGCAGGACCTGCGTCAACCATATCGCGCAGGTATACACGAAGGGCATCATGACAGCGTGGTCTGACGGAAGCTTTGGCGTGGATGAGCTGGTCACGTATCGGGAAGCGCTGGAGATGCGGCAGCGGGTCGTGGACAGACAGCTTCGGAGAAAGCCAAAGCCGTCTGTGCCTGCAGGGTGGACGACGATCCTGCGGCAGGAAGCGGAGTCGATGCTGCGGGCAGACAGGCGGATCCTGCTGGTTGATGTCCGCAGTGAGGAAGAGTACGCTCGGGGGCATCAGAAGGGCAGCATCAATATCCCGCTGCAGGCACTGTTCAGGAATCCGTATTGTGTCTGCGCTGACCGCTCAGCAGTCCTGTTCCTGTATTGCCGGAAGGGATATAAGAGCCGGATCGCGGCTGGGCTGCTCGCGGAGGCAGGCTATCAGAAAGTGTATGTGGTCGTGTGATCAGTGGTCTGCAGATTTGTCGGATTCCGGGTTCACCCATATCACGGTGTCCCTGTCCGCAAAAAAGCGGTTGCTGCGGCACACCACGCTCCTTCACCCGGTAGATCACCGTGTGTCCCAGCGCGTTCACAAATAGGGATTCCTCCGGCAGATACCATTTCAGCCGCTCCCCCGCCAGAAAGACCTGCGGGGTGTACGGGAAGGTCTCCACGCGCTGCATCAGCTGGAGGTTTGTCTGCCAGGAGACATACGTAAAGATACACAATAGGATAAAAATGGCGAAGGAACAGTACAGTGTTCCTTTTTTTCTCGTACTCATGATCCACCTCCGAATGAAATATGTGACAGACAGATTATGTGCTGCCTGCGCAGCGCCGCGTTTGTCAGATCCTCCTCGCTGAACAGGAACAGCAGCAGCACAGGCAGCAGTACCAGAATCCCGCAGGTGCACAAAACATGCATCCGGGATTCATTCATCTGAGCCAGGAAGACCGAGATTGGATAGCGAAACGTCTCTTGTAAGAAGACGATCGGTTGTTCCACCATGTTCCAGGCATCCGCGAACCCGAGCAGGATCAGGGCAGCCTCCCTCATCTCATCCGCAGTGGCATCGACCCCCCTGCCGCATCAGGAACACGCCAAACGGTGAGAAGATCCCCGGCAGACAGTGTGTTATCCCCAATTAGTAGGAACAATCACACTCAATAGCGGGCGGCGTTCGTCAAAAAATATTTATGAAATTATTAAGAACCTCCCCGGCTGGGGCAGGTCATTTTCTGACCTGCTCTACTTCCGGGATTGGTTTCAGATTAAAATGAATTTCAATAGAAATGTGTCTTGTCTTATCGCTGTCTATTTCTTCATGGACAACGATTTCCTTAACCAGCTTGTTTAATACTGCCGCATCCAGTTCTGCGATGTCTGCGTATTCCTGAATGGCGGCTGTCCACTGCCTTGCGCTGTTTACAAGCTGGATTTCGTCAGCTAACTTTTTCTTCCCTTCGCTGATTTTTGCCTGTAATTCTTCCTGCTCCTTCTGTGTCTTTTCCAGCATCAGGTTAAAATTCTGCTCATTGATGCGTCCGGCAGCTATATCTTCATACAGACGCAGCACCATCTTTTCCAGTATGTTTATACGTTCTTCATCTTTGACAAGGGAACGTTACAATGCCTCTTTCTGCCCTTTCTGCTCGGCTTCGCAGGTGTCGGAGAGCTTCCCTGCAACCGCTTCGCCGTCCACCAGCGCCATCTTGGCACACTCCCGGATTTTGTTCAGCACAAGGGCGTAAAGCGTGTCATATTCTACACGGTGCTGGGTGCAGTGCGTTTTTCCAAAGGCATTGTAAGTCTTGCAGGAATAAATCCGTTTGGGAAATTTCTCATGCGTTGTCCTGATGCAAAGCGCCTTTCCGCATTCCCCGCATTTTACCAGCCCTGCAAACAGGCTGATTTCCCCGGACTTTCCCGGACGCTGGCGTGATTTCAGCTTTTCCTGCACGATGTTGAAGCTTTCCCTGTCAATGATGGCTTCATGCTGTCCCTCTACTACAATCCATTCTTCCGGCTTCTTATCCCCGATAGTGCCGATTTTAAATTTATAGTGCGCCTTCTGTGATGCGATTGCCCCGGTATAAACAGGATTCATCAAAAGTTCCTTGATTACGGAAAAATCCCACATAAACTGTCCATTTACAGGGTCTTTCTTTTACCATTTTGTGTGGATATTCCGCAGCCCCCTGTTACGGTTCCACCATGTAGGGCAGGGGATTTTGTTTTCTTCCAGCCTGCGCCGGATATAGTTGGGTCCGTGCCCTTCGAGTGCATAACCAAAAATCTGCCGCACAACTGGTGCTGTTTCCTCATCCACAAGAAGATGGTCTTTGTCCTCTGGGTCTTTCCTGTAGCCAAAAGGGGCAAGACAGCCGGTAAACTGTCCTTTCTGCGCTTTCAGCAGGTAGGAGGAATGTACCTTTTTGGAAATGTCTTTGCTGTACATCTCATTCAGGATATTTTTGAATGGGGCGATGTCGTTATTATCCTTCATGGTGTCGATGCCGTCATTCATGGCAATGTAGCGCACACCGTTCCGGGGAAAGAAGTCCTCAATCAGGATGCCTGTCTGTAAATAGTTTCTCCCCAGCCTGCTTAAATCCTTTGTGATTACAAGGTTTACCTGACGACATTCAACGGCTTTCAGCATCCGCTTCAAGTCAGGGCGTTCCATGTTCAAGCCCGTGTAGCCATCGTCTTGATAGACCGAAACGACCTCCCAGCCCTGCCGTTCGCAGTATTTTTCCAGCATATCACGCTGATTGGCAATACTGGCACTTTCCCCCTGTAAGTCATCGTCTGACGACCAGACGAATAGACGTAGAGGAAAACGCCGAGAAAAACAGGGAAAATGCCCGATTATCTGTCAAAACTCCGACAAAAAATGTAGAAAAAGTGGCCTACTCTGGCACACACCACGAAAAAAACGAATATCGAAACCACAAGCCGCGCAGTAACTGACGAACAATCAGCTACTGTGCGGCTTTTTTGTTTATAGATAACTCTGCCTTGGTGACGTAAATCACCGGGGCTTTTTTCATTTAGACAGGAGGCTTTGAAAATGCCGGAAACTTTGAATCTGAATTACTACTACGGGAATGAAGCCGACCAGTACAGCTTCTACCGCATCCCGAAAATCCTTTTGACCGACCGCCGCTACAAAGGCGTGTCGCTGGAAGCAAAGGTGCTGTATGGCCTGCTGCTTGACCGCATGGGGCTGTCTGCCCGCAATGGCTGGCTGGACGATAACGGGCGCGTGTTCCTCTACTTCACCCAGGAGGAAGTCATGACCATGCTGGACTGCGGCAAGGACAAGGCGACGAAGCTGTTCCGCGAATTGGAGGGCATCGGCCTTGTGGAACGGAAAAAGCAGGGCCAGGGACACCCCGCCCGGATTTACGTTAAGAACTTCATTCTGGAGCCGGAACCCGCCGCACCGGTTCAGACTGCGGAAAACCAGCAGTCAAGACCGCTTGACAGTGCCGCAGTCAAGACTGCTGAAAAACCGCAGTCTGCACGACGGAAAACCAGCGGTCAAGAGTGCGGAATTTCCGCCCCTAATAATACTGATATAAATAAAACTGAAAAAAGCGATACTGATCTATCCATCACACCCCCTGCCCCCTCAGCGGTTTCTTCTCCTGCTGGTAAACGCACTCCGCGCAGGATGGGATTGGATGAGATGGAAAGCTACCGCGAACTGATTTTAGAAAATATTGACTATGACATTCTTCTGGAACGGAACCCCTACGACAAGGACTTGCTGGACGGCTATGTGGAGTTAATGCTTGAAATCTGCTGCTCCACACGGGAATCTGTCCGTATCTGCGGGCAGGAAGTACCCACCGAGGTTGTCAAAAGCCGGTTCCTGAAGCTGAACAGCGAACATATTGGCTACGTCATGGACAGCCTGAAAAGCAATACTGCCAAAATCGGCAATATCAAGGCATACACGCTGGCAGCACTCTACAACGCCCCCGTCACGATGGGGCAGTATTACACATCCCTTGTCAGCCACGATATGGCGCACGGGCTGCTGGACGGTTAAGCCGCCCGGCGCTTTGCAATACATCAATCAAACCAAAGGAGGACTTTTGCATGGAACATGAAATCAACATTCTGGTGGTGGAACCGGGCAGACCGCCCAGGCCGGCGCGGGTGGACTACTCGCTGGAAACTTTTTCACAGCTTGTCGGTGGCGAGTTGGCAATGGGCTGTTTCCTGCCCCATCGGGTCATGCTGCTCTACAACGAGGACGCTAACCGTCAGGGACTGCCGCTGGGCCGCTGCAATCCCTTTGTAAACGAGTGCATCAGCGGTACATTCCTGCTGTGCGGGCTTTCAGACGAGGAGGGCTTCTGTTCCCTTTCCCCTGCCCGGCAAGCCGAGTTTCAGCGCCTTTTTGCCAGCCCCGGCGAGTTTATGATGCTGGGGACAGACCACATCTGCGCTTCACCTGCCGAGTTTGCCGAAACCGCTGGCAGGCTTTGGGGCAGCATGGCAAGCGGCGAATCCGTGGTGCTGACCAAGTGGGGCGGAAAGGAGGCCGGCGCATGAAATACCTGCTCCGCCGCCTGCTGGTTCCGCCTTAGCGCACACCAGTTTAGTCCCAGCCTGCAAAGAGAGGAGGTTTTACCATGCAGGATGAAGTACGCGAAAAATCGGTGGCTCTCACCATCAAGGTCGGCAAAGCAGGCGGCAGGCTGACCGCCGGCCTGCTGAAATGGGCCATTCGGAAGTATCTGGCACAGGCCCAAAACCCCAAAATCCACCACGGCAAGCAGACCGTGAAGCAGCTTGTAAGCCAGGGCGCAGGCGTTCAAAACATTGAGATTACCGGCAAAAATATCAAGTCCTTTGAGCGTGTGGCGCGGAAATACGGGGTGGACTTTGCGCTGAAAAAAGACCCGGCGCAAGGGAAATACCTTGTCTTTTTCAAGGCACGGGACGCGGATGCACTGAACGCCGCCTTTGCCGAGTATGCCGGGAAAAGCCTGAACCGCTCCGCGCAGAAGAAGCCGTCACTGTTAGGCCAGCTTTCCCATTTCAAGGAGATTGCAAAGAACCTGACGCGGGATACCGCCAAAAACCGGGAGAAAGGGGGCGTTGAACTGTGAAACTGGATGTAAAGAAAATCCTGCTCCCTAACCTGCCTTATGTGTTCATCTTCTGGTTTTTCAACCGTGTGGCGGAGGGCTGCCGGCTGGCAGAGGGCGCGGATATGGTGACAAAGGCAATGGGCGCGGTATCGGGCCTGGGGGCGCTGATTTCCAAAAACCCGCTGCCCAGCTTCCACCCCCGCGACCTGCTGTTTGGCGTTGCCGGCGCAGTCATTATCCGGGCCGTGGTTTATTTCAAGGCGAAAAACGCCAAGAAATACCGCCACGGAGTTGAGTATGGTTCGGCGCGTTGGGGAAATTCCGACGATATTAAGCCTTTCATCAATCCCCAATTCGACCAGAACATTCTCCTGACGCAGACAGAGCGCGTCATGGTGGGGAGGAACAAAATCCCCAAGTACAATATCAACAAAAATGTGCTGGTGATCGGCGGTTCCGGCTCCGGCAAGACCCGCTTCCACATCAAGCCCAACCTCATGCAGATGAACGCCAGCTATATCGTGACTGACCCAAACAGATAAGTATAATAAGGTTATAGGGAAGTGCGCACCCTCAACGAAAGGAGGTTACACACCATGAAGAAGCAGACAGAGAAAGACAAACTCACCGCCCTATACGAAAGGCTCTCCCATGACGACGAGCGAGCCGGGGAATCCGTAAGCATTGAGAACCAGAAGCGGATTTTGGAGGACTACGCAAGAAAGAACGGTTTTACCAACATCCGGCATTTTACTGATGACGGAATCCGGGGGACTACGTTCAAGCGTCCGGGGCTTGACGCTATGTTAGACGAAATCCGGGCGGGGAACGTGGCGACTGTTATCATCAAAGACCAGAGCCGAATCGGGCGTGACGTGGTTGAAGTGGGGCTTTTGAAGCGCACCTTTGATGAATACCATGTGCGTTTTATCGCCGCCAATGACAATCTTGACACCGCCAACGGCTTTGATATTATGTCGATTTTCCGTGATGTGATAAACGAGTGGTATGTTGCCGACACCAGCCGTAAAATCAAGACCGTTTTCAAGTCAAGAATGGAAAAGGGCTTGCGCTGCTCTGGTAGTGTCTGCTATGGCTACCGCGCTTCCAAAGAAGAAAAAGGCGAGTGGTTGATTGACGAGGAAGCCACCGCCGTTGTGCGCCGTATCTTCCAGAGCGTCCTTGCCGGGGAAACCATAGCCAGCATAGCAAAGGAACTCCGCGCCGAGAAAATCCCTATCCCGTCCGAGCATTGGAAACGGACAGGCGAGCCAGTCCGGGCGGCAAAGTACGCCGACCCCTACGCATGGTCAGCGACCACTATCGGCTACATACTGAAACGCCCGGAATATATGGGGCGCAAGGTATTAGGGAAAACCGTATGCGAGAACTACAAGACCAAGAGCAGCCGCAAGACCACGCCGGAGGAACAATATATCTTTGAGGGCGCAATCCCCGCCATTGTGGACGTGGAAACGTGGCAGACCGTACAGAAGATACGGGAAACGGTACGCCGCGCACCTAAACGGCAGAACGCCCCTAACCGCTTGACCGGGCTTCTCTACTGCGCCGACTGCGGTTCAAAGTTGACACACCGATACAACCTTGTGCAAGGGAAATGGATTGAGGACGCTTTTATCTGCTCCGGCTACCGCCACTTAATCCATGACTGCACCATGCACCATATCCCCACGGCAAAGATTGAAGCCGCTATCCTTGCCGTTATCCAGCGTGTAAGTTGGTATGTGCGGCACAATGAAAAGGAGTTTACAGAGCGTGTCCGGGAAGCGTCCGACCAGAACCAAGAGAAAACCGTCAAGGAATGTAAGCAGAAAATCAACAAGGCACAGAAACGGCACAAAGAGCTTGACGGGCTTGTGAAAAAGCTGTACGAGGGCAACGCCACGGGCAAGATACCCGACAAGCATTTTACCCGGCTTCTTGCCGAATATGACGAGGAACAGACCGGGCTTGAAACGTCCATAGCGGAATGGCAAAGGCAGATTGAAAGCTGGAACGCCGACAGGCTGAAAACAGACCAGTTTATCCAGCTTGTGAAACGCTATACCGACTTCTCCGAATTGACAACGCCCATGCTCAACGAGTTTATCGAGAAAGTGGTTGTGCATGAGGGCGAGAGGCAGGGGAATGACCGCCGCCAGCGGATAGACATTTATCTGAACTTTATCGGCGCATTTGAAGTACCCGCCCATATCGTCACCCCGGCAGAGGCGGAGGAACAACGCCGCCAGCGTGAGGAACAGGCGGCAAAGGAAGCCCGGTCAAAGGAGCTTGCAAAGGCGCGGTACGAAAAGCGCAAGGCAGATAAAAGGGAATTTACCGCAAGGAAAAAAGCGGGGCTTCTCACCCCGGAAGAATAGGAAGCGGAGGAAAAGCGGCTTGCACACAACCGGGAGTGGCAAAAGGAATGACGGGAGAAACGAAAAGCCAGCGGGCCGGAGAAGCCGCCCAAGCAGAAATCCATAAAAGAGCTTATGGCGGTTGAAAAGACCGGGGCAGACCTCACGCCGGAGGAAACGGAACGGCTTGCGGCATACCGCCGGAAGAAAGCCGACCAG
>ERZ808051.1856-NODE-1856-length-12360-cov-6.274037_pt1 | contig 12360 bp, 9 predicted proteins | sample MGYA00380199_ERZ808051 | MGnify/ENA primary metagenome ERZ808051 (study PRJEB31490, sample SAMN06133391) | mouse gut metagenome | isolation source: J11 | host: mice | place: China: Chengdu | collected 2015-05 ...
TGGCTTTGAGCTTGAATGTTTGCAGGAATGGTTTTATCAATGTGTTTTTTATGCCATGATCGTAGGGTCTCAGGCGTGCAACCTATCTTTGGCGCTATGGCTTTGATGGCTGACCAGGTGGATGGGTAGTCGTCTTTAGCTTCAATTAGCATACGGACGGCTCGCTCTTTCATCTCAGGGGTATAGTTTCGTGTTTTCATTGTCGTATTCTCTTGGAGCGTTGAGTCTCCGACAATCCCGGGGCGGTTCACTTTCTACCATCTCATCAAAGCTTTGATGAAAGTATACGTTTTAGTGGGTCCCATAATGTGAGTAGTTGGAGCTTTGAGTTTTATATAGCGGCGCGTAGCCTACCAAGGTATGCTAGTCATAACTCTTTGTCCATTTATGTAATAGCACATCAATAAGCCGATGATTTCGGGCGGCAATATTAACTCTTTGGTTGTTCCATTTGGGCGATTAGTTCGGATAATATCATCTGAGTAAGCTTTAGTATCTTTATTATAAAAACCAAAGTAGTCGCCTATAATCCGCACATCCCTTAGCAACTTTCCATGACTTTTATCTACGGCTTTACAGATATCAAGAGTACTAAGAGGCTTATCGGCCATAATCATCATTGTCACAAACTGCATCACACGGTTAAACAGTACTGTAGAGTCCATCATCTCTTTGTAAAACTTATAAGCTTGCTCTTGAGTACACAAACGCTCGAAAAGTGTAAGTGCGTGAGCTACCATTTCAGCTACTACAGAATCATTTTCTGCAAATTTAATGGCAACAGTTCCCCTTAGTAAAGGTAGCATGACCGAGAGATAGCCCTCAGCATCTTCTACTACACCATCTTTCATGAAGGACGCGACATTTTCTTCGGCATCTTGCAAAGCTTTTTTGTGATTTTCAATAAACATAAGATCCCTTATTTCTTGCTAAAGTCACTAAGAGAATTATTGGGCTAGCTAAGTAGTTAGCCAAAATAGTTTGAAGTTAATTATAGACATAATCTTACTTTGGTAGTCTGCGTAATCAAAAAAAAGAGACTGACTCAGGTAGGAAGGCGAGTACGATCGTTAATTAAAAAGACTCTCTACTCAATGGCCCAATGATATCTTCAAGTATACCCCCCGTTACTTTAACAATTTTTAAAGCGATTTCGTTCAAAATAACGCCTTGTTAGAGGGTAGGGTAGCGGTCAAAACGCTGAAATATTTCGGTGCCCAAATACTTACTAAACTTTAAATGATCTTAATTTATATCTGAATTTTTTAGTTGCAAAAAATACTGTATCCCTTTAAAATAAAGCTATGTAGGATATCGTACAATAACGTATTTTTGGTAGACCTACCTTGACATGGTAGAGGTCGCTAGTTCGAATCTAGTTACGCCTACCAAATTCGAAAGCCCCAATCTTTATGGTTGGGGCTTTTTTTATGCAGCCAAAAAACCAACAATAAGAAAAGCCCAACAACTAAAAGGTACTAAAAAAGAACAAAAAAAGAGAGCCTCAAATGAGGCTCTCTTTTTAACAGTCATGGCTTTAGTGGCTTAATTTTAATAGCTTTGAAAATTAGCCAACTAAATTACTGACTAACTTTTGCCAGAACCTCTTCACGGCTAAGCAATTGTTTTTCCCCTTCACGGCGATCAACATACTCGTACTTATCTTCAGCTAAGTTGCGGTCTGATACCACGATACGGTGCGGAATACCAATAAGCTCAAGGTCAGCAAACTTCACACCAGGACGCTCGTTACGGTCATCTAAGATAACGTTTAGGCCTTTGGCTTTTAGCTCTTCATATAAAGCTTCAGCGGTTTGCATAACCGTATCTTCTTTTGATTTCATTGGCACAATGGCGATGTCAAAAGGAGCGATTGAGTCTTTGATATCTGGCGTTTTGGCCCAAATGATACCGTTGTCATCGTGGTTTTGCTCAATAGCAGCAGCGATGATACGGCTAACCCCGATACCATAACAGCCCATCATTAGAGTCACTGGCTTACCATCTTCACCCATAACCGTACAGTTTAGCGCTTTTGAGTATTTATCGCCCAACTGGAAGATATGGCCCACTTCGATACCACGTTTGATGCTTAGCGTGCCTTTACCGTCTGGTGATGCGTCGCCTTCTACCACGTCACGAATATCGACCACTTCAGTGATCTGAGCATCACGCTCCCAGTTCATGCCTGTGGTGTGCATGTCATACTCATTGGCACCTGACACAAAGTCGCTCATGGTAGCTGCCGCACGGTCAACATAAACAGGGATGTCTAAGTCTACACCGATGAAGCCTTTTTTCAGACCAGCGGCTTTCATCTCTTCTTCAGTAGCGAAAGTAAGCGGTGTAGCTACTTCAGCGATTTTCTCAGCTTTGACTTCATTTAAGGTATGGTCGCCACGAACTACTAGGGCTACCAATTGTTCTTCGCCTTCAGAGCCATCTTCATTGATGCGATGACCTTTAACCACTAAAGTTTTTACTGTGGTTTCTAAAGGAATGTCTAGGAACTTAGCCAAATCTTCGTTGGTTTGAATTTTTGGTGTTGCTACATCTTGTCTTTCTTGAGTAGGAGCGGCGCGCTTATCGGTACAGATTGCTTCAGCAAGCTCAACGTTAGCTGCATAGTCTGAACCGTCAGAGAAAGCGATGGCATCTTCACCACTGCCAGCCAATACATGGAACTCATGAGAAGCTGAGCCACCAATTGAACCAGTGTCGGCCAATACAGCACGGAAGTTTAAGCCCAGACGTTGAAAAATGCGGGTGTAGGCATCATACATCTGTTGATAGGTTACTTCCAATGACTCTTGATCTACGTGGAAAGAGTACGCATCTTTCATGGTGAATTCGCGGGCACGCATGATACCAAAGCGAGGGCGAATCTCATCGCGGAATTTACCTTGAATCTGGAAGAAAGTAACAGGCAGCTGTTTGTAGCTACGTAATTCACCACGGGCCAAATCAGTGATGACCTCTTCGTGAGTGGGGCCTAGTACGAAGTCACGATTGTGACGGTCGGTGAAACGTAGAAGTTCAGGACCATAATCTTCAAAGCGTCCTGACTCTTGCCATAACTCAGCAGGCTGAGTCATAGGCATGAGGACTTCTTGTGCGCCGATGTTTTCCATCTCTTCACGCACAATTCTTTCAACTTTTTGCAGGACCTTAAGACCCATCGGTAACCAAACATATAGGCCTGACGCTAGCTTACGAATAAGACCGGCTCTTACCATAAGTTGGCTTGAGACGATATCGGCATCGCTTGGGGTTTCTTTTAAGGTAGCAAATAAAAACTGGCTGGCTCTCATAACTGACTCGACTTTACTCAATGTAGTTAAAGGGTGGTTAACGATAAAATTAACTTTAAAAAACTCACTGAAACAATAAAAGCACCGTCAATAAGGCCCGTCTTAAATGTGCTGCTAATCAGTATTCAGACGGTTATTACGGTGTTAAATGATAATAGTAAGAAAAAATAATAGTGGTAACCTGACTATGTTAGGTAAAGTCGGCCTTTGACGCAATCCTTTTTTGACTTCTTACTGGATTTAGGCTCAATTTAATACCAATTTTAAGCCATATAGAATCAGATTGACTAAATTTTGATTTATTACTCCTTGAATCTAACAGACAACTTCTAGTTTATTGGCTATATTAAATCCAAAATAATAATCACATGAGGGCGAACCATGAATAATATGAAGCAAGCTGGGCCAACCCCCGGCAATAACTCTAATCCCACCGCTAAAAGTAGTGGTGTGTTACTCAAGCTGGTGTTTTTACTGGTTTTGATTCTGCTTAGTGTTTTGCTGTGGCAGCAGTTTAATCAAGACAATTCACCGCAAATTCAAACTGTTAGCCGAGAAGGCGTGGTCAGTAAAATTCAGCAGCTGAATCGCTTAGAAACTGTGGCTTATACTGTCGATACAGTAATTACCAGTGAGCAGCCAGGCAGTTGGCAGCGTTTATGGCAAGATGAACAAAAAGGCTTGTTTATTGCCCGTGGTCGAGTGGTCGCTGGGGTAGACTTAAGTGAGCTAAGTCCAGAGATGGTTCAGGTCACAGACCCCACCGAAGAGCAAATCGCGACAGCAAAGGCCAATGCTGAAGCACAAGGCAATGAAGATATGCCGATAACTTTAATGCCTAATATCATGGTTACTTTGCCACCTGCACAGATCTTTACTGTGTATTTGCAAGATATTGATGTTTATGACTGGCAGTCTGGCGGCTTATTTGGCATGAAAAAAGTCGAGCCTGAGATTTTAGCGCAAGCTCAAGCCAGCGCTAAAGAGGAAGTGCTTAAGCGTGCCTGTGCTGATGGGGTGATGCAGCAAGCAGAAGACAATGCCAAAAAAGAGATGCAGCAGTTATTTGCGATGACTGGGGCAGAAGTTAGTGTAACCACTCAAGGGGCAGGGGCATGTCAGCCTGCTGACTAATATATTAATAGTTATCCGAGCTATCCCTTAAACTGCTCAATGGCATAAATGCGGGCTTGCTTGTGTTCTACCATAGGTTGTGGGTAGTTAACATCAGCAAACCTGCCTTTTTTGCTTAGGGCCTGTCTTAGTTTGGCCTCATCGTATAAGACACTAGTGGGAATGTCTTTTAGCTCAGGTAGCCAAGTTTTAATAAAAACAGCTTCTTTATCATGGGTTTTGGCTTGGCTAAAGGGATTCATAATACGAAAGTAGGGCGCAGCATCGGTGCCGGTAGAAGCACTCCATTGCCAGCCGCCGTTATTGGACGCAAAATCCCCATCAATTAGATTTTGCATAAAGTAGCGCTCCCCCAAGCGCCAATCAATAAACAAGTCTTTGGTCAAAAACATAGCCGTTACCATACGCAGTCGATTGTGCATAAAGCCGGTTTGATTCAGGCAGCGCATCGCAGCATCTACCAAAGGTACGCCAGTTAGCCCTTTGCACCATTTCTCAAAGTCTGATAAATCATAGGACCAAGTTACCTTTTGGTCAGCCACTTTATTAAAAGCGGCTCCTTTGACGATATCGGGGCGATCCGCCATAACGTGGCGATAAAAGTCTCGCCAAGCCAGCTCACTAATCCAGCGCTGGATGTCTTGCTCAGCTCCTGAATCTGCATCAACTTCACTTAAGTTAGGGTTATTTGCTTCATAAATAGCTTGAGCCACTTGTTTGGCTTGCAGATAACATAAGCGCGGGCTGATAGCGCCTATGGCCAGATAGGCTGAAAGCTTACTGGTAGCCCCTAACGCAGGTTGGTCACGGGCAACATCATACTGTTGCACATCCTCTGCTAAGAACTGCTGTAACCGCTGATAAGCTTCGTTTTCGCCGGCAGGGTAGGTTTGACGGGCTGTTTGTAGCAGCAGTTTCGTATTTTTATCTTGATTAGCAGTGCTTTCTAAAAATAGCCTAAGCGTCTGCTGATGCAAGTTATCAATAGTGGCTAATATTTGAGTCGAAATATCTGGATTTAGCTTGTTGTTATTTACCGGCTCAAGTGGGTGAATATTGACCAAGCCTGTGTCTAAAATACTTTGCCATTTTTTATAAAAAGGGGTAAACACTTTATACATAGTGTCTTCATTGGTTGTGACGGACTTTGGCGGTAAGATGCATTGATCGTGATGACGATTAAAGACAATGCCTTTTTGGTTTAACTGCTCTTCAAGTGCCGCATCGCGTGCCAGCTCATTAACCTCATACTCATAGTTACTGGCGATATGGCTAATATTCTGCTGCTGACAAAAGCTATCAATGGCGTCGATACACTGGTGATAATCAGACGTTTGCAGTACGTGTAACTCGATGTTTAGCTGATTAAATAAAGATTCTGCTAGTTTTTTTAAGTTGCGAAATATAAAGTCCATTTGCACCAAAGACATGGCCTGCTCAAGCCACTGCTCAGGGGTCGCCACAAATAAGGCTTTTATATCAGGCTTGGATGAGGCCTGTTTTGCTATTTCTGTTAACTCAGAGAATGCCGTATTATCTTTAAGGCGCAGGTCTCGTCGAAACCACATAAGATAGGAGGCTTGGGGAGTGGGTGAAGTGGCGGTCATGGTGCTTCCTTTATGAGCTTATATTTTTATAGCTATTAATATTGAAGGATATCGACTTTAAATGGGGTAAGTTAGTGTAAGCACTGCTAAATTTGATAAAAAGTATGCTAGGATAAGTTTGATTTGGCAGTTTGAGTTTGGTAAAAGGGTTGCAAGGGCAATGCAGGTTAAATTTTGTGGGTTCACCCAAGCCAGTGATGTACAGCAAGCGATTGAGCTAGGTGCTGAGGCACTCGGCTTTGTGTTTTATCCTCCTAGCCCTCGTGCAGTTACTGCTGAGCAAGCTCAGAGTCTGGTGCGGCAAGTGCCGGCCTTTATCAGTGTCGTAGCCCTGGTGGTTAATATGCCGCAATCAGAGCTTGTGGCACTGGCCAATACTGTGGACTTTGATGTGATTCAGTTTCATGGCGATGAGTCTGCCGAACAGTGTCAGCAACTGGCCAAAAGTGTAAATAAACGCTGGGTGAAAGCGCTTCGGGTCAATAAAGACACCCATGATTTACAAAGCATTCAATCACAAATTAAAGATTATGCGCAGGCCGGGGCAAGCAGTATATTACTGGATGCGTATCACAAAGACGCTTATGGCGGTACCGGAGAGCGCTTCGACTGGTCATTAATACCCAAAGACAGCGCATTGCCTATTATCCTGGCAGGGGGACTTACCCCTGACAATATTAGCGATACCTTAAAGCTGCCCATTCAAGCGGTCGATGTCAGTGGCGGTATTGAGTCTGCCAAAGGAATAAAAGATGCTGGTAAGATGGCCGCCTTTATCCGCTCCGTAAAAAGCACACGATGGCCAAGCTAAATCTACTCCCGATTCTATAAATACTGCAAAATAAGCAGTGAAAAATAAGTCATTAAAAAGACAGCTCATTACTATTAAGTAGGGTAAAACCAAATATGAAAACCTTTGATAACGTACCACACAATGATGAAGTAGAAAATATTGCTGACTTCAATCAGTATCCTGACCCCAGTGGTCACTTCGGTATTCACGGCGGACGCTTCGTCTCTGAAACCCTGATGGCCGCTTTAGAAGAGTTAGAAACTTTATATTATAAAGTTAAGCAAGACCCTAAGTTTTGGGAAGAGTATCACAATGATTTGGTGAACTATGTGGGTCGTCCAACCCCGCTTTATCATGCCAAGCGTTTGAGTGATGAGATTGGCGGCGCACAGATTTACTTTAAGCGTGAAGATCTAAACCACACTGGGGCGCACAAAGTAAACAACACCATTGGTCAGGCGCTATTGGCGAAGATGAGTGGTAAAAAACGTATTATTGCGGAAACAGGCGCTGGTCAACATGGTGTAGCGACCGCTACCATTGCTGCGCGTTTGGGCCTTGAATGTATTATTTACATGGGTGCAGACGATGTAGAGCGTCAAAAGATGAACGTCTATCGTATGCGTTTGCTGGGTGCCAAAGTGGTGGCCGTTGAATCTGGCTCACGTACTTTAAAAGATGCGATGAACGAAGCGATGCGTGACTGGGTTACTAACGTAGATACCACTTACTATATTATTGGTACTGTTGCGGGCCCACACCCTTATCCCTTATTGGTTCGTGATTTCCAGGCCATTATTGGTAAAGAGGCCCGTATTCAGCACCTAGAAAAAACCGGCAAGCTACCAGATGCGCTAGTGGCATGTGTGGGTGGTGGTTCTAATGCCATCGGCCTGTTCTATGAATTCTTGAATGACAAAGACGTAAAAATCTATGGTGTGGAAGCCACAGGTGATGGCTTAGAAACAGGGCGTCACTCAGCACCTTTGGCCAAAGGTCGCGTTGGAGTGCTGCACGGCAACCGTACTTATTTGATGGCTGATGATGAAGGTCAAATCTTAGAGACACACTCAATTTCTGCTGGTCTAGACTATCCCGGCGTGGGTCCTGAGCACAGCTTCTTAAAAGATGTGAAACGGGTAGAGTACGTGGGTTGTACAGACAAAGAAGCCCTACATGGCTTCCATGAAGTGACTCGTAAAGAAGGCATTATCCCAGCTTTAGAGTCTTCGCATGCCGTGGCGTATGCCTTAAAGCTTGCCAAGACCATGACACCTGACCAAACCATTATTGTTAATATGTCAGGACGTGGGGATAAGGACTTGCATTCTGTAATGAAAGCTGAGGGTATTGAGCTTTAAGCTTTATTTATTATAAGTCATCAGTAGCAGTTTTTAGGACGCTAAAGGTTTTAAAAACTGCCAACCCACCTTCAGTTTTACTGAGTATCGACCAGATTATTTATTAAGGGAATATCATGACCCGGATTGAAACCGTATTTGAAAGTTTAAAACAACAAAATAAAAAAGCCCTTATTCCTTATGTTATGGCAGGAGATCCTTCGCCAGACAGCTTTGTGGGCCTAATGCACGACCTAGTGAGTCACGGCGCCAATATGATTGAAGTGGGTCTGCCATTTTCAGATCCAATGGCTGATGGTCCTACAGTGGCTTTGGCCGGCGAGCGTGCTCTAGCAGGAGGCACGAGCACTCATCAAGCGCTGCAAATGGTTAAGAAATTCCGTGAAACGGACAGCACCACACCGGTAATTTTAATGGGTTATTTAAACCCGATAGAAATCATTGGCTATGATGAGTTCATTAGATTGTGTGATGACTCTGGCGTAGATGGGGTGTTGGTGGTTGACTTACCGCCTGCTGAATCGGGCGATTTTGTACAGCGTCTGGCAGAGCATAATATGAATAAGATCTTCTTATTATCGCCCACAACTTTGCCTGAGCGTCGTAAGCAGGTTATGACTCATTGTGGCGGCTATATTTATTACGTTTCGCTAAAAGGGGTGACTGGCTCTGCAAGTCTAGATACGGCGGCTGTAGGAGAGCAGGTGCAGGCTATTAAAAAAGAAACCGATCTGCCTATTTGTGTGGGCTTTGGTATTCGTGATGGGCAGTCAGCGGCTGCCATTGGGGAGTATGCCGATGGGGTTATCGTAGGTAGTGAGCTGGTGAAGAACTTTACTGGTCTAGACAGCAACTCTAGTCAAGAAGAGATTGCCGCTGCTCAAGCTAAAATCATGGAAAAAATGGATGAGCTGCGCCAGGCTTTAGATCAATTGGCCTAGTTTAAGAGCTTGCTCTAAATACTTTTTTATTAATATTAATTTGATGTACTTATGACTAATAATAGTAATCTGCCCAAAACCCAGCCTAACAAAAATAGGGGCGAATCTGCCATGGATTCTGGTCTTCAAAGCGATCAAAAGACGGCGACCACAGAGCGTAAGTGTGAGACTTGGCTGTCGCGTCCTGTGCCTCGAGTGAAGCGTCATAGTTTGCCGCAATTGACAGCGGTAGAGACCGAGCCGTCAACTCAGTGCCCGCAGTGTCATTCTATGACCACCAATACGGCTTTGATTTTTAACAGCTATGTGTGTCCTCACTGTGACCACCATTTGGCTATGACGGCTCGAGAACGTTTGGCTGACTTTTTGGATCAGGTCGAGCAAGAGTTGGGTCAGCAGTTTCATGCCGGAGACCCGTTAACCTTCGTAGACAGTAAGCCTTATCCGCAGCGCATGCAGCAGATGCAAGAAAAAACGGGGGAGAGTGAAGCTCTGATTGTATTCAAAGGTAAGCTGCGTAAGATGGATGTGGTGGCCTGCGCCTTTGACTTCCGTTTTATGGGAGGTTCAATGGGCTCAGTAGTGGGAGATCGTTTTGTTCAGGCAGCTGAAGTCGCCCTTGAGCAAAAGATCCCGTTAATCTGTTTTGCCGCTTCTGGCGGGGCCCGTATGCAAGAAGGGGTATTATCCTTGATGCAAATGGCACGAACGGCAGCCGCTATTGAGCGACTACGTTTGGCCGGCGTTCCTTATATTGTGGTACTGACCAATCCTGTTTATGGTGGAGTGACGGCCTCATTGGCCATGCTTGGTGATATCCATATCGCAGAGCCTAAGGCTATGATTGGCTTTGCGGGTAAGCGAGTCATTGAGCAGACGGTTAGACAGACCTTAGAGGAGCCGTTCCAGCGAGCAGAGTATTTATTAGAGCATGGAATGATTGACCAAGTGGTTCACCGTCATCAGCTAAATGATACCGTACATCGCTTATTGGCCAAACTTATGCCTAGCTAACCTAAACAGCTAACCTAAATGGGCTTGGCTGTTTTTATAAACAGATTAATTGGTTTTTATTTTATTTGCTGAGAGGCATCGTGATTAATACTCCTTCAACTTCCCCAACAGTGGCCAATACTACGCCAAACCAATCCAGTCCTTTGTCGGACTGGATTTATTACATGCAGCAAATACACGTATCTGCGATAGACATGGGTTTGTCTCGAGTACTGCCTGTGGCCAACCATCTAGGCTTAATACAGTCGGCCAAAGATGACGCTTATGTGTTCACCGTTGCTGGTACCAATGGCAAAGGCTCTACCACAGCAGTTATTAGTGAAATATGCCAACAAGCCGGCTATAAGACCGCTCTTTATCAGTCGCCACACTTGATAGACTTCAATGAAAGAGTGCGCATCAATGGTCAGCCTGTGGGTGACCAAGTGCTGATTGATGCCTTCTACCAAGTGGAGCAGGCAAGGTTAGCTTGTGATTTAACGCTATCCTTCTTTGAAATGACGACGTTAGCGGCCATGCTTATTTTTGCCCAAGCAGACTGTGATGTTTGGGTGTTAGAAGTAGGGCTAGGGGGCCGATTGGATGTGGTTAATATTATCAATCCAGATTTAGCGGTAATTACCAATATTGGCATCGATCATGTTGACTGGCTTGGGGATACTCGAGAAAAGATTGGCTATGAAAAAGCAGGCATTTTACGAGAAGGCATACCACTAGTATATGGTGAGACGGATATGCCGCAGTCTGTGTTAGATAAGATACAGCAGCTAGACTGTCCTTACTATCAAGTGGGTAAGGACTATGACTTTACCGAGCAAGCAGAGACTTGGCAATTTAGCAGTGCCAGTATTAGCTTACAGTTACCGAAGCCTAAGCTGTCTTTAATTAATAGTAATAATGCCTTAGTGGCCGTGCTGGCAAGTAAGTTAACCATTACTCCTGAGCACATCAAATCCGGGTTAACTGCAGTCAAATTAGCAGGGCGCTTTGATGCTAGAGAGATTGCACAGCGTCATTGGTTATTTGATGTGGCGCATAATGAACGGGGAATGACCTTCTTATTGAGTCAGTTTCAGCCCATGTGGCAGCAACACAAAGCCGACCATCCAGCAGCTGAGCTGCACATCGTGTTTTCTATGCTAGCGGATAAGGACATAAACCATGTGGTTGAGTTATTGGTAAGCTCAAAGCTGCCTATTAAGACTTGGCATGTGGCAACGATTGACCATCCTAGAGCGGCAGAGGCGGAGCAGTTGATTGAAGTACTACAAAAAAACAATCAACAAAATATTGTTAGCTACGAGAATTTAGCTAGCGTTGGTGAGAGCGTGATAGCGACTACTGGGACTGAAGATTTAATTTTGGTTTGTGGTTCATTTCATACCATAGGTGAAGTACTAGAGCCTCTTACTAAACTTTATTAATTAATTTAGGGGGTTAAGACTGAGGTATTTTTTAATGCTGAAGTTTTTTTAATTTAACTATTCAATGGTTATAAAGGCAAGGACTTATCGGTCTCTTGCCTTTTTTATTTCTTTTTTTATTCTAATTACAGCGTCACTGTGCGCTTAGCAAGAAAGTTAGTTGTGTTATTTATTAAAAATATTATATTTAATGTTAGATTTAATTGTTACTCAAGATTGAATGTTAATCGATATATGTGGTAAGAATGTAGTATTATTGCAATATAATCCCTTATAATAATAGTGATTTTAATGCCAATGGATTGGTGTTAAGTCTATATAATATATGATACCTGGGTGCCTTTGCAGCGCTTTATCCTTCATAGAATAAGTAATCAAATTATGATGTTTAGCCCTAATAAAAATAAGATGCTACTGGTTTTGTCCTTAATGATAGGTTTTAGCTTACCAAGTCAGGCCAATACCGGTGTTTGTCAACATAGTTGTCACCATTTAATGAATTAGGCGACTCTCATTTCATCAATCGATTTTGGCTCTTTTACTGGATTTAAAGTCGTTGGGGGCGCAGGTGTACAATCTCTCACCTCTCGGCCGCCCCAGCGCGCAGGATTTAATGCTTTCGCACTCTCTATCGTCTGCTTACGATTTGCTAGAATGACTTTATCCTCACCCATATGGCGCTCATTAGGGGTCACAAATTGACCTCTGCTGTCAACAACGGAGAAAAACATTTGGTAGATTTCATCAGGCAGCCTGACGGTAAAAGTCTTGGAAT
>ERZ808051.1857-NODE-1857-length-12350-cov-8.490100_pt1 | contig 12350 bp, 9 predicted proteins | sample MGYA00380199_ERZ808051 | MGnify/ENA primary metagenome ERZ808051 (study PRJEB31490, sample SAMN06133391) | mouse gut metagenome | isolation source: J11 | host: mice | place: China: Chengdu | collected 2015-05 ...
AGAAACCTGCCACACCGGGCGAGGTGGTGCTGGAGATCAAAGATATGACGGTGGCCTCGAAGCGGCATAAAAACAACGCCGTGAACAATGTATCCATGCAGGTGCGCAGAGGGGAGATCGTCTGTATCGCCGGCATCGACGGCAACGGACAGACGGAATTCGTCTACGGCCTGTCGGGACTGGAGCCTTTAAAGAGCGGCACCATCGTGATGAACGGGCAGGACATCACCCACATGACGATCAGACAGCGGCTGACTTCCGGCATGAGCCATATCCCGGAGGACCGGCATAAGCACGGGCTTGTTCTGGATTATTCACTGGAAGACAATATCGTGCTGCAGCGGTATTTTGAGCCGCGGTTTACAAGTAAAGCGGGTTTCCTGAAAAGAAAAGAGATCAGGGAGTATGCCAACGGGCTGATCGAACAGTACGATATCCGTTCCGGTCAGGGGCCGATCACCAAATCCCGTTCCATGTCCGGCGGCAATCAGCAGAAGGCGATCATTGCCCGCGAGATCGACAAGGATCCGGAGCTTCTGATTGCGGTGCAGCCCACCAGAGGACTGGATGTAGGAGCCATCGAATACATTCACAAGCAGCTTGTGGCGCAGAGGGATGCGGGCAAAGGCGTGCTGCTTGTCAGTCTGGAGCTGGACGAAGTGATGAATGTGTCGGACCGGATTCTGGTAATGTACGAAGGCGAAATTGTGGGAGAATTTGATCCGAAAGAGGTTACGGTGGAGGAATTGGGGCTTTACATGGCCGGTTCCAGAAGAAAGGAGGCAGGCAGACATGCATAAAAATTCCGGTAAAAAGGAGAATATTCTGAGAAACAGCGCTTTTCAGACGATCATCGCATCGCTTCTGTGTATCGTTCTCGGGCTTTTCGTCGGTTATATCGTATTGCTGATCATCAATCCGGCCGGTGCGGGAGAAGCCATCGTGGCGATCATGAAGAATTTCCTGTACTACCCGAGCGCTGCGGCTGCGACCAAGTACCTGGGAACCACGCTGGTAAAGGCATCGGCGCTTCTGATGTGTTCCCTGTCCGTACTGTTTGCCTATAAGGTGGGACTTTTTAACATCGGCGCTGCCGGGCAGTATGTTGTGGGCGTGGGCGCCTGCCTGTATTTTGCGCTGCGTTTCAATATGCCCTGGTATGTGTGCCTGATCGCGGCTATCGTGACGGCGGCGCTGGTGGGTGGTATCTCAGGAGCCCTTAAGGCGTATTTCAATGTGAATGAAGTGATCTCCTGTATCATGCTCAACTGGATCGGACTCTACAGCGTCAACATGCTGTTGTCGCAGGTCAAGGAGCAGTCCACGCCCTACACGAAAGCGCTGGCGAGCGCCAACAAGAGCGCCCTGCTGCCGAATCTGGGGCTGGATCAGATTTTTTCCAAAAATGAGTTCGTGACGCTGGGCCTGCCGCTGGCAGTGGTGATGGCGCTGGCCGTATGGGTCCTGCTGGAAAAGACGAAATTCGGCTATGAATTAAAGGCTACGGGTATGAACAAGCAGGCTGCAAAATACTGTGGTATGCGTGAGAAGAGAAATATCATCCTGACCATGATGATCGCAGGAGGTTTGGCGGGCTTCGGCGCGGGCATCTTCTATCTGACGGGGATCGAGCAGTGGATGGTGCAGCAGACGGCGGTTCCGGCCATGGGCTTTAACGGGATCGCGGCGGCGTTCCTGGGCGGGCTGAATCCTATCGGCACCGTTTTTTCCTCTTATTTTATTCAGCATATTACAAGCGGCGGCACCTATGTGGATAAGACAATGTATTGTACACAGATCTCGGATCTGATCTCCGCCTTTATCATCTATCTGTGCGGATTCGTACTTTTCTTCCGGCTGTGGCTGAACAGATTCCTGGATAAAAGGGATGAGAAGTCGGGCAGGAATGGGCAGAAAGGAGGGAAAGCATAATGTTGTTATTGATTCAGTATACTTTGATATTCGCTTCTGTTCTGGTGCTGGTGGCGCTGGGCGGATGCTTTTCGGAGCACAGCGGCGTGGTGAATATCGGTCTGGAAGGTATCATGGTCATCGGTGCGCTGGGCGGCGCCTTGATGATGAAATATGTGCCGGCCGGTCTGGCGGCCCCGGCGGTGATTCTGCTGGTGATCCTGTCCAGCGTTCTGATCGGGATGCTTTTCTCACTGCTGCTTGGCATTGCGGCGATCCGGTTCAAGGCGGACCAGACGCTGGTGGGAACGGCTCTCAATCTGCTGGGACCGGCAGCGGCGGTGGTTCTGGTGCGGGCCATCAATACGGCGGAGAGCGTGGATAACGTATCTTCCACCGTGGCTTACGGCACGGCAAAGAAGGCATTTATCGTCAATATCGGCAGATTTGAATTTAACTGGTTTATGGTGATCGCGTTGCTGCTTCTGGCCGTATCCTATATAGTATTGTATAAGACCAGATTCGGACTCAGACTCTGTGCGTGCGGGGAACATCCGCAGGCGGCGGATTCTGTGGGCATCAATGTGTATAAGATGCGGTACGCCGGTGTGCTGATCTCCGGCGCGCTGGGCGGCCTTGGCGGGCTGGTGTACATAACGGCGGGCGTAAGTGAGTGGAAGTTTGAAAACGGTGTGGCGGGATTTGGATTTCTGGCGCTGGCGGTTATGATCTTCGGGCAGTGGCGGCCGGTGAATATTGGTCTGGCGGCGCTGCTGTTCGGGCTGTTTCGGGCGTTGTCCAACGTCTATACCGGATTTGACGCGCTGGTTGCCTTGAAGCTGCCCAGCACAATTTACAATATGCTGCCCTATATCATATCACTGATTGTACTGGTGTTTGTCTCCGGTAAGTCGAGAGCGCCGAAGGCGGAAGGAATCCCCTACGATAAGGGACAAAGATAAGAAACAGAAGGTAAGTGTGAAAGGCAGGAAGAAAGCCAAGAGCAGAAGCCAAGTGCAAAAGGTAAGAAGCAAGCTGATAATTTTAAGAGGAAAGGCCGGACAGAAAGGGAAGTCGATCAATGAGTAGAAAAAGCATGAAAATAGTCCTGGCGGTAGTCGGGATCGTGATGGTAGGTATGGGGGTGGCATTCAATGCCGCCGCCGCGCTGGGAAATGATCCGGTGGGAATCGTATATGACGGGATCAGAAATACGGCGCAGCTGTCAGCGGGACAGCTGGGAATGGCCTCCAATATCGTGAATATTGTGCTGATGATCCTGGTATTTTGTCTGGACAGACATTATGTGAATATCGGAACTTTTATTTATGTGGTTCCCTACGGTGTGGCAGTGGATTTGGGCGGAAGGCTGTATGCCGCTTTGTTTCCGGCACAGACGACCGCATTCCAGATCGCAGGTGCGGCGCTTGGCTGTCTGCTGCTCTATACGGGTGTTGCCCTGTTTATAGCGGCGGATATCGGGCTGGACCCTTTTACGGGCGTGGTCATGGTGATACGGGATAAGGTCAAAGGGCAGTACCGGACGGTGAAGATCGGTTTTGATATCTGCTGCATCATTCTGGGGGCTGTGCTGGGCGGAAAACTGGGGGTGATCACAATCCTGACGGCACTGTCGGCGGGACCGGCGATCCAGTTTTTGTCGGACGGCATGAAGAAAAGAATGAAAACGGACGGTTGACGCGGTTGGAAAGATAAGCCTGAGAAGGAGGTATATATGGAAAAAATATCAACAGAGGATTTTCGGTTTCTGGACAGCAAGACATACAGGCGGCAGGAACATTTTGAATATTTCAGCGGACTGGCCTACCCGTATGTGGGCCTTACCGTCAATGTGGATATCACGAAACTGCAGGACAGGATCAGGGACGGGCGGCTCCCGTTCTTCCTCACGATCTGTTATTGTGTGTCGAGGGCGGCCAACAGAGTGCCCGAATTCCGGCAGAGGATCCTGGACGGAAAGATCGCAGAGTTTGTGAGATGCAAGACCTCCCATACGGTGGCATTGGAGGACGGTACGTATTGTTACTGTACCTTAGAGGATACTATGCCTTTTGCGGAGTATATCGTCTATGCGGCCAGGGCACAGGAGGAGGCGAAGAGACAGGGGTCGATCGCGGAGGCGGAAGAAGATATTTATGACAAGTTCTTTATCTCCACGCTGCCGTGGGTTTCCTATACTTCTCTGATCCAGCCTGTGCCGATTCCGGCAGACAGCAACCCGCGCATCACCTGGGGAAAATATTTCCGGCAGGGGGAACAGACGCTGCTGCCGGTGTCGGTGCTGTGCCATCATGCGCTGGTGGATGGACGGCATATCGGGGATTTCTACAGGTATCTGGAAGAGGAGATGGCTTTTTTGTGTGACCATAACTAAGGATTGCGGCTGGAGCAATCATTGAGTATACTTATAGTAAACGACATAACGAATTGTTGGCTATAAGGATAAAGAAGAAACCGGAAAGGAGGTACAGACATGGCAAGGACGGTGAGCATCGGGAATCAGGATTTTGAAAGCCTGCGGCTAAAAAACAGCTTTTATGTGGACAAGACAGGCTTCATCCGTGAATGGTGGGAATCGGAAGATGTGGTGACGCTGATCACCCGCCCGAGGCGCTTTGGGAAGACTTTGACCTTGAATATGCTGGAGAAGTTTTTTTCGGTTGAGTATGCCGGCAGAGGGGATCTGTTTGATGGGCTGGCTATCTGGAAGGAAGAGAAGTACCGCAGTCTGCAGGGGACATATCCGGTACTCATGGTCAGCTTTGCGGATGTCAAAGAGAGCACGTTTGCACAGACCAGAAAAGCCATGTGCCGTATTCTGCGGTTTTTATATGATAAATTCAGTTTTTTGCTGGAAGGAGATCTGCTGAGTGAGAGTGAAAAGAAAGATTTCCGGAAGATCTCTGCAGAGATGGAAGATAATGAGGCGTCATTTTCTTTGAAGATGCTGTCACTTTATCTCTCCCGCTATTATGGGAAGAAGGTGATCATCCTTCTGGATGAGTATGATACTCCCATGCAGGAAGCCTATTTAAACGGATATTGGGAGGAGATGGTGGCTTTTACCAGAAACTTCTTCAACGCCACTTTTAAGACAAATCCTTATCTGGAGCGCGCAATGTTGACAGGCATCACGAGGATAAGCAGGGAATCCATGTTTTCGGATCTGAACAATCTGGAAGTGGTGTCCATTACCTCCGGGAAGTATGTGAACAGTTTTGGGTTCACAGAAGAGGAAGTGTTTACTGCACTGGGTGAGTTCGATTTGTCTGACCGTAAAGAAGAAGTAAAAAGTTGGTATGATGGTTTTGTATTCGGGAGCCATGCGGAGATATATAACCCATGGTCCATAATCAATTATCTGGATAAGCGGTGCGTGGGGCTTTACTGGGTCAATACCAGCTCCAATAGTCTGGTTGGTAAGCTGGTAAGAGAGGGGAGTCCCGAGCTGAAAATGAACATGGAAAGGCTGCTGCAGGGAAAATCCTTCGTCGTCAGGCTGGAGGAACAGATCGTGTTCAGCGATTTGGATCAGGGGGATGAGGCGGTATGGAGCCTGCTGCTTGCCAGCGGTTACTTAAAGGCGGTACACCATGCATTCAATGCTGATCTGGGAAAGGCGGAATATGAACTGCAGCTGACGAACAGAGAAGTCCGTGCCATGTTTGAAGGTATCATAGAGGGCTGGTTTGGGAGATGCAGAGGAGTCAGCAATGCTTTCCTGAAAGCAATGCTGTCTGACGATCTGAAAGGAATGAACGCATACATGAATAAAGTTGCGCTCCAGACTTTCAGTTACTTTGATACAGCGGCGAATCCATCGGAGCCGGAGCGGTTCTATCATGGTTTCGTGCTGGGGATGATGGTGGAGCTGGCGGACAGGTATGTGCTGACCTCCAACCGGGAGAGTGGATTTGGCAGATACGATGTGATGCTGGAGCCGAGACAGGACACAGGCGTATCAGATGTATTGGAACTGGATGCTGTTATCATAGAGTTCAAGGTGCAGGATATGGAGGAGGAAGAGAAGCTCTCTGATACGGTGGAAGCAGCTTTGCAGCAGATTGATAAGAAAAAATATGACACAGCACTTGTGGCGAAGGGAATTCCCCAAAATCGGATACGGAAGTATGGCTTTGCCTTCTGCGGCAAAAAGGTACTGATCGGGAGAGCAGGGGATGAGAGGCACCGTTCTTTACAAGGCGGGTGAAAGAAGCTATACTATTAGGCAGGAAATAACAGGATATATTTTCTCTGCGGCAGCAGGGCGGGAAGGCTGTATATCTTATGGCGGAATGGAACAAGGAACAGAATAGCGCAGGACAGAGAAATGCGATGCAGGATCCGGCCCGGGAACCTCACATGGATCAGCAGGGCGGCAAAGAACAGGCGGAGTATTCGCCGCCGATGCAGTCGGACTTTCTGCGGGAGACCATCAAACAGAAGCCGATCAATAAGAAGAAGCTGCTCAGAAGGACAGCGCTCACTGTGGTGATGGCGGTGGTCTTCGGTCTGGTGGCCTGTTTTACTTTTCTGGTGCTGGAGCCGGTCATCAGCAACCGTCTGTATCCGGAGGAAGAGGCCGAGGAAGTGCGGTTTCCGGAAGAGACTGTGGCGGAAGAGATGAAGCCGGAGGATATGCTGGTGGAGGAAGAGGTGGAACCGCCGCCGGAAGCGGTCCCGGTGGAGCTGGAGGACGAGCAGATCGAAGAGCTGCTGTCTCAGGTGCGGTTCGGGCTGGAAGATTACCAGATGCTCTATGAAGAGCTGGCGGCGCTGGCGAAGAAGACGGGGCGTGCCGTGGTCACCGTGACAAGCGTTGTTTCGGATGTGGACTGGTTCAATGATATCTATGAAAACGAAGTTTCCGCGTCGGGCATCATCGTGGCCAATAACGGCAAGGCCGTTTTGATCCTTGTGAGCGCCGGTGCGCTGAGTGACGCGGACAGTATTATCGTCACTTTCTGCGATCAGGCCAGAGCGGATGCGCAGCTGGTGCAGAAGGATACCACCACCGGGCTGGCGGTGCTGTCTGTTCCGCTGATGTCCATCGGAGAAGAAACGATGGACGTGATCGACATCGCGAAACTGGGCAGCTTCAACAACGCGAATCTGCCGGGGACGCCGGTAATGGCGCTGGGCAGCCCGATGGGGACGAGCGGGACGGTATGCTACGGCATCGTGACTTCCGCAGGGGGTACGATCGATCAGCCGGATTCCGCTTATAAATCCATCGTTACAGATATTTACGGCAGCCGGAATGCCACGGGTATTCTGGCCGATCTGAACGGAACGGTGATGGGAATCATTGATAATGTAAATACCAGCAACGATATGGGAAATCTGCTCACGGCCTACAGTGTGACGGAGTTGAGGCGGACGATCGAGAAGATGTCCAACGATCAGGAGAGGGCCTATCTTGGCATCCACGGCGCCGACGTGCCGGCAGCGGCCGTCGAGAAGGCGGAAATGCCGGCCGGGACTTATGTGAAAGAGATCGAGATGGATTCGCCGGCGATGCATGCGGGTATCCAGAGCGGCGATGTGATCACGCAGGCCAACGATACAGCGATCGAAAGTTACAATGACCTGTTAAACGTGCTGTACGATGCAAAACCGGAGGACATGCTGAATGTACTGCTGATACGTCAGGGACAGGAAGTGAATGTACAGGTGACACTGGGGAGAAGATAAAGCCGGTTTGTCCTGTGCGGCATGGAAACCGGATATGCAGATGCGGCCTGTCGTACAGAGAAGAAACGGCTTTTCAAAAAATTAATATAGATCAGGACGGAGGAGATTATGAAATATATCAAGGACTTTAAAGAGAGTGACCGGGTGTTTGACATTTATCTTTGCAAGCATAAGCAGTCGGCAGTGACGAAAAACGGCAAACCCTATGAGAATGTGATCCTGCAGGATAAGACCGGTATTGTGGATGCCAAGATCTGGGATCCGAACAATGCAGGGATCGAGGATTTTGATTCTTTGGACTACATAGAAGTGTACGGGGATGTGACCAGCTTCCAGGGCGCTTTTCAGGTTAATGTAAAAAGAGTCCGCAAGTGCCGCGATGGGGAGTATGACCCGGCGGATTATCTTCCGGTGAGTAAATTTCCCATTGATGAGATGATGAAAGAGCTGCTGGCACTGATCGGCAGCATCGAGAATCCTTATCTGAAAAAACTGCTGCGGTCCTTTTTTGTGGAAGACGAGGAGTTTGTGAAGGTTTTCCGTCAGTCTTCGGCGGCTAAGACAGTACATCACGGTTTCGTGGGCGGCCTGCTGCAGCATACGCTGGCGGTGGCCAGGCTGTGCGACTATTTCTGTACCCAGTATCCTGTTTTAAAAAGGGATCTTCTGCTGACGGCGGCTATCTGCCATGACATCGGCAAGACAAAAGAGTTATCTCTTTTTCCACAGAATGATTACACGGACGACGGCCAGTTCCTGGGGCATATCGTGATCGGCAGTGAGATGATCGGGGAGAAAGTGAAGAAGATCGAAGGATTTCCGGTGCTTCTGGCCAGTGAATTGAAGCACTGCATCCTGTCCCACCACGGGGAATATGAATTTGGTTCGCCGAAGAAACCGGCAATCGTGGAGGCGGTGGCGCTGACTTTTGCGGATAATACAGATGCGAAGATGGAGACCTTCACGGAACTGCTGGAGAATGCCAAAGAGACAGGATGGCTTGGATTCAACAGACTGTTCGAGTCGAATGTGCGGGGGACGAGACTGGAGTAATTTACAGGAGCCTTTACAGTGTTTTGCGGCTGAGCGAAAGGGACGGGTGTCGATATGGAGCACGGGCAATACAGGAAAAATGACGTAGTTACATTGACGATAGAAGATATCGGCAGCGACGGAGAGGGAATCGGCAAAAGCGACGGTTATACCCTTTTCGTCAAGGATGCGGTCATCGGGGATACGGTGGAGGCGCGTATCACCAAATGTAAAAAGAATTACGGTTATGCGAGAGTAGAGAAGGTGGTAACGCCTTCTTCTTTTCGTGTGGAACCGAAATGCAGATTCCACAGACAGTGCGGCGGATGCCAGATTCAGGCCATGTGCTATGAGAGGCAGCTTGCCTATAAGGCGGATAAAGTGCGGAACAACCTGCTCCGGATCGGGGACTTTTCTGCAGAGCTTTTGGATGAGATCATGGAGCCGGTGGTGGGCATGGAGGAGCCATGGCATTACCGGAATAAGGCGCAGTTTCCGGTCGGCTATGACAGACACGGGCATCTTGTCGCCGGTTTCTATGCGGGCAGGACACATGATATCATCGCCAACACGGACTGCGCGCTGGGAGCTCCGGAGAATCGGTTGATCCTGGAGGCGGTGCTTTCCTATATGCGGGAAAACGGGGTGAGTGCCTACCGGGAAAAGGACGGAACCGGACTGGTGCGGCATGTGCTGATCCGAACCGGGTTTGCGACAGGGGAGATCATGGTCTGTCTGGTGATCAACGGGAAAAAGCTGCCGGCGGAAGAAAAGCTGGTAGAAACATTGCGGGAGATCGCGCCTGCAGGAGAAGAAGCGCAATCTGTCAGGCGGATCGATCAGGGGCAACTGTATAAGGCGCAGACAGAGCGCGTGCCGGATAAACGCATAGTAAGTATTTCGGTCAGTGTCAACGAAGCGCGGACAAATGTCATTATGGGGCAGGAAATCCGGGTGCTGTGGGGAAGTGAGAGAATTACGGACAGTATCGGAATCATAGAACAGGGGTCTGTCGAAGCCGTACAGGAGCGGATAACATTTTCCATATCGCCGCTGTCGTTTTATCAGGTGAATCCCCGTCAGACCGAGAAATTGTACAGCCTGGCCGTGGAGTATGCAGGCCTGACCGGCAGAGAGACGGTCTGGGATCTGTACTGCGGAATCGGGACAATCTCGCTTTTTATGGCGAAGCGGGCGAAAAAGGTGTATGGGGTCGAAGTGGTTCCACAGGCCATCGAGGACGCGCAGGAGAATGCACGGCTCAACGGAATCGAGAACGTAGAATTTTACGTGGGTAAGGCGGAGGAAGTGCTTACGGCGTTTTATGGTAAGAGGATAAAGCAGGATGATGCTGTGGGAGAAGAGGCGGAATCGGCAGCAGCGGACACAGCGGCAGCAGCGGCCGCAGAGATGATGGCCGGAAGCGGAGCAGGGCCGGCACGGAAGACGGATGCAGAAGAGCAGCTTGCAGAAGAGAAACGGCATCCGGATGTGATCGTGGTGGATCCGCCCAGAAAAGGCTGCGATGAGCAATGCCTTGCAACCATGCTTGCCATGCGGCCGCAGAGAATCGTGTATGTGAGCTGCGATTCGGCTACCCTGGCGCGGGATCTTAAGGTGCTGTGCGGGGGCGGGTATGAGTTGAAGAAAGTGCGGGTAGTGGATCAGTTTGGGCATACGGTGCACACAGAATGTGTGGTGTGGATACAAAAGAAACATATCTAGAAATCCTTTGTTTTAGGCAGTTTTATAAACATTTTGTGTTCGTGGAAGATGAAGAGGGGAATCGGAATAAGAGGATTAAGAAGTATTTTGAGGTTTTGGCGGTGGTTGATGTGGGTGTGGGGAAAACCACATAAAATCAATGGCAATTATCAAAGTCTTACGAAAGCTATATCCAGGAGAAACAGCTAAGCTCAAAAGTTGTAAAGTGGTGCATATTTATCAAATACAATTAAGGATGAAATGAATAATACTTTGCAAAAAGTAAAACAGACGTTGAATAAAGAAAGAAGAATTTTATGAAAATATTGTTTTTTCTACTTTTGATAGAACGATTTTTAATACTAAGGGAGAATACAATTCCGATTTTGATTTCGAGGAATATTAAAATTTTGATATATAATCCGAGGAGAGTTGCATTATGAAGAAACTGATTGCAGAAGAATATAAAAGATTTGAAAACATCAAACAAATTCGTGAGGACGGTTCGGCATTTTGGAGTGCGAGAGAACTTGCGGTTGCTTTAGATTACACCCAGTGGAGAAATTTTACTGGCGTTATAAAAAGAGCAATGATTGCCTGTGAGAATAGTGGACATGATATTTTCCACGATTTTGCTGAGGTCAGCAAAATCGTGGAAGCAGGAGCAACAAACAAGCCTGTAAAGGATTATGAATTATCCAGATATGCCTGTTACTTGATTGTGCAGAATGGAGACCCACGGAAAGAAGTGATTGCATTGGGACAGACATATTTTGCAATCCAGACGTATCGTCAAGAGGTGGCGGACCATTTTAATGAGTTGAGCGAGGACAATCGAAGGCTTGTTGTGCGTGGAGATATTAAGCAATGGAATCAAATGCTTGCAGAAACAGCACATAAAGCAGGTGTTATTACAAATGAGGAATTTGCAATTTTTCAGAATGCTGGTTATATGGGATTGTATGGTGGTTTAGATGTAGATGATATTCATACAAAAAAGGGATTGGAAGTTGGACAGAAAATTCTTGATTACATGGGTAGTACGGAATTGATTGCCAATCTGTTTCGTATATCCCAGACAGAAGAAAAATTGCGAAAAGATGAGGTTGATAATGCAAAAACGGCAACGTCGGTTCATTATTCTGTGGGGAGAGAGGTGCGGACTGCAATAGAAAAAATTGGCGGGACGATGCCTGAGAATTTGCCTACTCCAGAAAAGAGTATCCAACAGATAGAAAAAGAGCAGATGGATCGTTTGAAAGCAAAAGCCAAAAAAGGAAAACTGATGCTTGATGAATAATAAGGAAAGGTAAGCTTGGATTTAGGAATGGGTATAGAATTACGAAAAATTGTGTTTACATAGTAGTTCCGATACATGTGGAAAGTATCGTACTTCTGTCTCACAAATAACCAGGCAGCTATATCAACGTAAGGATTGAACTTGGAGGAGAAGATGGGAAAGTACCTTTAGATGCAATAGCAGAGAGGGCAAAGAAGTATCAGCTGAAATTGCAAAAAATATGTATAAAGATGTATGATGCTCCTAATGCGGTAGAAAAACTAAAACAGCAAAGTTATTTACCATTGGTTGAATGTGTGTAGCAGAATTGTGTCAGAAGATGAATTGAGAGTTCAGTATAAATGTGGATGTGTAAATATGAGAATGACAGACAGCACCTTGCGGAAAGGAAAGGGCTTTTTCTGTTTATAGAAACGTACATATTGGTATTGAATGGACAAAAGTAAATGGTTTATAATATAAATGTAGAATATTATACGAAAAATAGAAGTGTGGAATACGCATGAAAACTTCAGGCATGATAAGAAAATTATGCAATAAAAAGAATATAAGTGTTTCGGAACTTGCGAGGCGGCTTGGGCAGTTATCACAAAATAGACAACACTATTGGGTTGAGTGTGTGAAACTTTTTCTGTAAATAGCGTTTTAAGCGGTCTTCTATGATAAAATAAAAATCATAGGAGGCCTT
>ERZ808051.1858-NODE-1858-length-12336-cov-4.002855_pt1 | contig 12336 bp, 12 predicted proteins | sample MGYA00380199_ERZ808051 | MGnify/ENA primary metagenome ERZ808051 (study PRJEB31490, sample SAMN06133391) | mouse gut metagenome | isolation source: J11 | host: mice | place: China: Chengdu | collected 2015-05 ...
AAATGAATAAACCATGAGAAGAGTGTTACCAAAACGTAAAATAAGGATGATCTTTTATTAGATTTTCAGAAGCGCTTTGTATAATTATCGGACTATAAAAAGTCTTTCCGCATACCTATACCTGATTAGTTTAGTTGGCAGAATATTCACCCCTGCGTTTGTCATGGCGAACTGTAAACAAAACCATGCTATTATATCTGACAGGCGGCAACACCACTTCATGTATTTAAAACCATATGTATTTATTAAATCCAACCATAATATTAATCCAGAAATCTACTTCTCCCAAAAAAATTAAAAATTTTCAAAAAAATACTTTACTTTAATTCTGTGTAGTGGTAAAATTGTACCGTTACATAACCCGGATATTACAAGACTAAAAGAATACCATTTTCAGGAAGTGAGGGATTATATATGAGTAAAAATATCCGCAACGAAGCTGTTGACAATCTTTTCGCCGCAATTTTAAGTTTGTCGAACCGGGAGGAGTGCTATCGTTTTTTTGAAGATATCTGCACGGTCAATGAACTCCTCTCCCTCTCCCAGCGCTTTGAAGTTGCCAGCATGCTGCGCGCAAAACGCACCTATCTTGAAATCGCCGAACACACCGGCGCATCGACCGCCACAATCAGCCGGGTAAACCGTTCCCTTAACTACGGGAACGACGGATACGATATGGTTTTCGGGCGCATCCCGGAACTTTTGGAAAAGATAGCAAAACCGGAGGAGGAGGAGAAGGAACCGGAAATCTGACTTACTAAAAACAGTGCCGGGAAAATTGGCTGCCAAAAACTAATTTGCGACAGCCAATTTCCCGGCTTTCTAAATCCTCCCAGTTGCCTCTCTCATTCTCCTATTCTGCCTTTCCTTTCGCTCTCCAATTCCCCTACTCTACCATTCCTTTCACCCAATCTCCTATTTTACCTTTTCATTCCCTTCTCTCAATCCCCTATTTTACCTTTCTATCTCCCTCTGCCATTCGCTCATTTTACCTATCATTTCCCTATTTTGCTTTTCCCTTCCCTTTCCCCTCTTTTTCCTTTCCTTCCCGATCCTTTCTCTCCATCCCCTGCGTATTCTCATCAATCAGGGCTTCAATCAACTGCTTTTTCATATACACATCAAAGCTCAACATGCTAATCAACGCAAAATCCTGCAAAAGCTTTCGCTCCGATGCCTCCTTAACCCCATCAAAACTCTTCCTTGATTTCTGGTACTTCCTTACCACATCGCGCGTCACCACCATGGACTGCTCACTCTCTAACCGGAAAACTTCGGTATAAATATCTTCCAGCGTCAACGCACCATTCTCCCCGAAAAAGTTTTCCGACAGCGGCTTTAAAACCTTCTGGATATCGCTGATAGAAAGAATATTTTTAAGATAATAAATAAAAATCAACATATACATATGATCTTTTGAATATTTCTTTTTGTTCGGGGACGGAAGCAGGTTATTCTTAGTATAATTATTTATCATAGTCTTGGTCAGAAGCTTATCTTCGGAATAGCGCCTGGTGGTTTCCAGATGCTTATCCATAAAAGTAGTGACCTGATCCATATACAGATCAATATTTGGTACATCCTCCGGCTTGATATAATCAATCCGCTTCATATCCTCAATCACCGACAAGATCCCATCACGCACTCTCTTATCCACGTTTTCTTCCTCACATTCCACTTCACATAAACTCAAAATATATTTTTCAACCCGACCATAAAGGTATACAAAACATATTATATAGTATTAAAAACCATATGTCAAATCATTTCCACAAATTTTCCGACTAAAAGTGGAATTTTTTTCACCAATTCACATTTTTTTTCACTTCGCCTTTACAAACCGCATATAAAGTGGTAAATTAAGTATAGGTTTATTTTTTACCAAACTATTTTTAATGGAGGTACAAAATGGATTTAGTACTTAAAAATATGACGGAGAATATCGTGCTAAAAAAGATCGACCAGATGAAGGGCAGCCTCGACTGCTGTACATGCGAGCATTGTCTTCTGGATATCGCATCCTATGCACTGAACCGCCTGCCAGCCAAATATGTAGCTACAACACAGGGCGAACTTCTCTCCCGGCTAGATTCTTTAGAACCGCAATATGACGCTACTGTCATGACGGTGATCCTTCAGGGCGCTATGTTAGTCAAGCTCCATCCCCGCCACGAATAAGTTTCCGTAAACAGCCGCGGCTTTACCGGATAAGTGCATCAAAAAGCCCTTCCGGAAACAGCCCCGGCTCTCGCTGTCAAATAAAACCATGATCCCCAGTCCAGTAAATATTCCACATTTCTTAATAAATCCCGCCGGGACGGTAATCTTCTTTTATGGATGTACCAACGGGTAACACTATAACATCACCCGGATAAAACAGGAACGATACGCCGTCCTTGTCCTGCCGGTGCTGCTGCATCGCCTCAAGTTCCCACATATTGCAATATTTACTGTCTTTCTCAGTATTGTCATAGTTTAAGTATTCCTCATCCTGCACCATCGCAGTCAAATGAAACGAAACAATCAGATAGCCTTCTTTTTTCCAGAATTCTTCCGTGAAATCAATCCCGTAATTTTCCGCATAATCTTCTACCGCGAAATCTTTTTTCACCGCCCGGACATCGTAGGGAAGACAGTATTCAAAATAATTACCTTGTTCTAATGATGTAAGCCTCTCCTGTGAAATTCCCCGATACTGCATTAGTGGGTACTGTTCCTTTCCCATAATATCATCGCAGTAGGAAAAATTTTTAACTGTCCTGAAAAACCGGTTACCAAAAATCTGCGAATAATTATACATAGGAACGGCCATGTCCCCATCGATGGCACCCCATATTTTTTCGGCAGCGCAGCGCTCTTTTTCAGGAATCCCAAGCCATATACTCCCCGCCGTCTGTATTTTCACATCTTCTTTCTCTTCTTCACTTCCAATTTTTACCAGTTTCTTTCTTCCCCCCGCTTCCCTCTTTGTATAATATAAATCCACCTCCTCGCGTTTTTTCCCTTCGGCATCCACCCAGAAAAAACGCGGCAGGACACGAATATAGGAACTTTCCCTTCCCATCCTCTCCCCGATCGTCGTTACAAAAAAGCGCAGAAGGTAACCGGATTTAACCAAGGCATTTTCCCACAGCGGATGTGCCCCTTTTAACACCGGAAGAATATATTGTCCCACAACCGCTTTTTTCTTCCCGTAGGAATCCGCAAGACCGGAGCAGTATTGATACAGGGCATTCTTATCAAACCCGGAAAATTCTGTCCCATCCTTACTGCCCCCATATTGATTTTTTATCATCCCCGTATCAAAATCCCTAAATACTCCTTCCCAAACCGGATAATCCGCAATATCATAAAGACAGAGCCCAAAAATCCGCCCTGAAACCTGAACGGTCACACTGTCCAATGCAATATAATTCTCCTCCTCCCTGTTTGCCTCAATCTCCCCCATTTCGGTATCGTCCGGACAATTTACCGCCACGCTTCGGCACTCTACGGTATAGACTCCCTCAAAAACCCATTCCGGAAGATAGAACCGCACAGTGGAAAGCCCGATCGCCACCCAACTGCCCGCCGGGATATACCGATCATCCTCATTGCTGTAGGCTACTCCCGTATCCAGAAACACGTCAAATGGGAAACGAACCTCATTGCGCAGCACACCGTCCCCATCCTTTCCAAGATAGGATAATCCCTTGTTTGTAAGGGTTTGTGCATAATCGCGCTCCCCGTAACCTTCCCGTCCCGAATGGAAGCCCACATTGGATATCCCAAGCCAAATCTCACTTGTAATCCCCTTTGCATCAAGTACTAGCTGCACCGCCCCATCCCTCGGTGAAACAAGCTGCGTATATTTATCATTATCCGCCTTATATTGCAGTTTACAGTAAACGGGCGTATGTACACGGACGCTGTTCACATCTAAAACTTCGAATAAATATTCCTCCTCCATACTTTCCGTCACCGGAAACACAACCTTTTGTGTATATTTTACTTCCCCGAAACTTTCATATGTCCCATTCTCTATATTATCCGGGATTAAAAGCTCCTTTGAACATATTCGATCCGCAATATTCTTATCCCTCAGACCGGATAGTTCCCTGCTTAATGAAATCTCCATCCCCGGAAAGAACTCCTTCCACCCATCCTCAAAATAAGCAGTACCATCAAATGAAAATGCATCGTTGCGCACCCTTATTCCTGATACACGCGCATCGGCAACCGCAGTAAAATCCTCCGCCGGAATGGAAGGCATGGATAAGTCACCCGAAATAAAGCGGTCAGGCAGGTCAATTCCCGCCAAAACTTCCGGCGGATACTGTATATGTCCGTCCGCCCCTTCATAGTGCCGATATGTTAGTTCCGGCACCTCTATTTTTTCAAACATCCCCTCCCCTGTTTCTGCCCTTATTCCCCCATCCGGCAGCGCCCCGTTATCCACATAGAGCTCCTTGGGCCCGCAATATTCAAGATATTTTACCTGCGCATAACTGAATTTCCTTACCACAGGCACAAAAACTTCCACATTCCTGGTTTCCTGAAATGTCTGATAAATGGGACCTGTTTCTGTAACTGCCACAATCTCCTGCCAGGAAAGATGATAGGTGCGCCGCACAGGCACCTGGAAGGTAATCTCCCCATGTTTTGCTTCAAATTCAGCATTTAGCAAATATTTCCAAATTTCACCTTCCACCACCAGATTTTCATTGACTGGAATCCCCCCTTCCTCACCTTCCACATCAAAATATGGATTTTGGGGTTCCCACGCCGATATTGTAACTGTATTTTCAGGCTCCATGCGATCCATTCGCCACACTTCCCCCTCCTGTGTTATCTCATCCGGCGGTTTCTCTTCACTTTCTGTTTCCACCCTCTCACAGATCAGATAGACAACGGAAGGGGCTTCCTTAAAGTGCCGGTACGAAACTTCCCCGCTGCCCATGCGAATTCTCAAATCCTCATCCCCCAGAGCAGAATAAAACTGTGACGGCGCAGAATCCCCCTGGTAATGGACAAAACTTTTTCGGATGGTGGTCTGTGTAACACGGTAAGTTTCCCCTCCGATTTCAATTCCCTCTTTCAGCAATGTTGGGAAACGGAAACGCACTCTGGCATTCATATAGACGGGCAGCTTATCATAACATGTCATAAGAATCCGCCCGTCTTCAGTTGCCAGAACCATGCTTGCAACCGTCGGTTTAACATAGAGTTTAAGATGGATATCATAGTATTCCGGCAGCTTTTTTTTCGTCCCGGCTCCCCAGTCACTTCCATATAATTTCTTGACCGCATTTAAAATGCCGGGAACCTCGGGGGATACTCCCACCGCAGTACCCAGATTATTGTAGGACTTTGAAATTGAGGTCACTGTACTGCCCGACCCTCCCGTCCGCTCAATTACTGCAAATATATTGTGCAGGTAAAACTCAAGTCCCCCCTTGGTGCTTAGCTCCTGAACAAATTTCATCCATATCTCATCCTCGTCGGAATCCGGATAATTCTTCCTGAAAAGGGAATATGCACCATCCACAATACTCTGCCTGTCCAGAACATAGCTTGTCGTTACTTTATCCGTAATCGTTTCATGCTTTTTTATCAGCTTAATCTTCTTAAACTCTTCCCCCTCCACATAACCGCCCGTTTTTTTCAGCGTCATATTATAGCCGGTGGTAATATAAGAAATCCTGGCAGCCGATTTCACATGTGTCCCCGTGATTGTCATGGTTTCCTCGTCACTCTCGACTGTAAGGCTGCTGCCGTCCTCAAAATATATAATCTGGCTTCCCCCCGGAAGTTCCTCGGTTCTTGCCGCCCAAACCAGCACTCCCGCAGACCCGATCAATAACCCCAAAAAACATGTGAGAAAAAGCAGTATTCCCATCCTGAATTTTAAATTCTTTCCCATTGTTCTATCCCTTTCCCCCTCCCTTGTCTTCACTTAAATCCTAATCCCATCCATTTGGCACAGCACCCATATTAGGGTGCCGCACCGGATGGAATTTTACAAAACAACCACCTCCCACGTCAATTTTTTCTATGTCAAATACCAAGACCGGTTCTGTCCGTGTTTAGGACCCCCTCCTTTATCCTTATTTTGTCTTAATTATCCCAAAACGTCAGCATGCCTTTCAAAAATTGTTTTCTGGTTACTGACACCGGTTTTAGTATCCGCACGCACTATCAATTTATTTTATATAATACTGCCCCGGAAAATGCAAAATGTTCATAGACCCGGCAGCGGCCAACGCCGGGAATCCCACGCAACATCACAAAAATCCCCCTCTCAGCCAGAGCCCTCTTTAAAATTCCTTCCCCCATGGGCAATTCAAAACGATACTCTCTTCCATATATTTCCTTTTCTTCCCCATGCTGCCTGATCGCGCCAAGCACAGCTTCCTCAAGAATTTTTTCCCTATCCCCCTCCACAAAAAAGACCTTCTCCTCCCAGCAAAAAGCATTGCCCCCATCCCCTTTATGCCACAAATAAAATCCATCCCCATCAAGAATCACCATGCAAACCACACACTCATACAATCTCTTTTGCTCGGGGATACTATCAAGTACCCCCAGTGCCGAAAACAGATTTAAGAAGAAAACTTCCCCCACTTCCTCCCTGTCAATTTGAAGCCTTCCATCACTGTATGTCGCCATATATTCTGCCGCCGCATCCGCTGCCCCATCCACGCAGCGATCCATCAACTGCCTTTCCCAACCAATCCTCCCTTTCACCCCCTCATCCGCATTAATCATCGCCACAATTCCCATAAACAGAATTGTAAAAAGAAGCGAATAATGATATAATCTCAAATCTCCTCCCCCAATCCTTCCCCTCTTTACTCCAAAGTGATATTTTCCTCTTCCCACTCCCGCGCCAAAAGCCGCTCTTTAAGACCATCGCGCACAGCAAAATAGCAGGTATACTCCCTTCCCGGGACAATGCCGCAAAAATAGTAATATGCCCTCTCGAAACCGTCCTCAGGCATCTGGATGGTAAACAAAAGCCCATCCCCGCACGAAAACGGATAAACATCCGTCCCCAGATAATCACAGGAACCTTCCGCAGCCGCCCTAAATGTGAGCGGGCGGTCTTCCCCGCCCTGCTCCTGTATCAGGGTAATCCTAATAGCACTAAAAATCCCCGCTTCTAAACTTTTATTTTCTCCCAGAAGATGCCCCGCGGCATCCATCGACATATACCCCTGTTTCTGCATCATCTCCCCGTATTCCTGTACCCTAGCCACACAAGCCTCAAAAAGCCGGTCGCGCATTTTAACATGGATGAAGACTGCCGGAAAAAGAAACATTAAGAATATCGCTGCGACCAAGTCAATGCATTTTGCAAGCTTTCCCATTATATCCCACCGCCACAGGTATAATAATACCCGTCCTTCCCATATATGGAAATATTGATAAAAGCATCTTCCCCGAAAAAAATCTCCCCTCCCGCACATAGCATCTGCTCCAGCTCTTCCCGGTACAATATTTTCACAGAAAGCCCATCAAAAGTCCCATCCCCGCCACTTTTTGCAGGCATCACATACCTTCTCGCCACCGAAAGCTCAAAGTTATAATCCGGAAAATGCCAGAAAAACTTTTCAAATTGCTCGTACTCCTCCGCTTTTAATCCTTCCTCCTGTACAATCTTCTGATAAAACCGCTCCGCCCTGACCTTTACGGCATTTTGTTCCTGCCTTTTGCAATTTTTTATGATACTTCCCGCAGGAACCAAGGTCAGGCACAGGATACAGAGAAGAATTTCCACCATGCGGCCAATGCAATCCACAAAACCGCCCCCTCCTGTCTATCAATTTAATATTTCAGAACATCTCTTCCATCAGTCCGAACTCAAGCCGCAGAAAATCCCGCTGTTGGTTGTCCCTCATTTTTTTACACTTACCTTTCTCCCGGTATAATCCCCATGCCAGTGACCCGTCATTTTCTTCCCCAGCCCACCGCAAAAACAGACTGAAAAATGCCATTAAAAGCGAGCTAAACGCAAAGACCATCCACCCCATCGCTTTAAGGAAGTAAACCGCCTCGCCCGCACCCCCTTTTAACATAAAAACTACCCACACCGCAAAACCGCTTAAAAGATTGACCATAGGTCCGCCAAGTGCCGCCATTATTAGGCTTTTCTGATCCGGGCAAATAAGCACGCATTCCCCTGCATTGCTATAGCTTGCCTTTCGCCCTGTCAATATCCCCCCGCCCGGCACCCACAAAAACCTTCCAAGCCGTATCCACAGGCATCTTCCACCGAAAATCCACCCAAACAGCGCATGTCCCCCCTCGTGAAGCACTGCCGCCATTATATAGCTTGCCAGTGCAATCCCACCGCAGGAAAGGCAGTAGAAAATAAACCTACCTGACATACATCACCTCAAAATCCCTGAGCATTTCTTCCATGCCATGCCCGAACAGCTCCCTGCACTGTAAAAACAAAAACCACACCGCCATGCAAAATAACACACCCGCCGCAACAGTCCCCGCATACTCCATTACATCCTCCAAGCCCGCCCCCTATATCTCCACAAACCGCACCTTCAATATTACTTCGTTTACATTCCTCACCACTTCGCAGCGGTACTCTTTATCCGGCTTACAATAACTTTTCTGCCCAGGTTCCGTAAGCAGCTCTGTCTGCCATCCGGCAGGTATCGTATATTCCTCCGCTCCCTTTACAACCACCATATCAAAATCCGACTGTTTCCCATACAAAAATCTGCGGTAGAAATTTACGACATCACTGCCCATCAGCCGGATTCCATCGTAGGCTGCCATCTCCTCCTCTGACAGATACCGCGCAAACTCGCTTATCCTGCGCCCCGCAATATTGGCAACCTGCCTCGCCTGCCTGAACTGCTGTATCCCCAAAGATATCAGCAGGCAACTTAATATTGTCGCCGCCCCGAGCGTTAAGAAACGCGTTGCCACCGTAAGCGCAAATCTATTCTTTGTCCCTCTGGTAAACACTTTCCCTCTCACAATCCTCCCTCCGGCAAAACCACATATAAACTGCCACCCATATCCCCACTTTTGCCCTGACCATATCCCGCCTTTGTTTACTGCTGCACAAAATCAATACAGATAATAATTCCGTTCGCATTCTTTTTCACACTTCCCAGGAAATCCGCCTGCGGGTTAATATAATTATTTGCCCCCTTCGCCTCTTCAAGCGCTGTTAAAAATTGCTTGTTATCCGCATTGCTTATCGTGTTACTTAGCTCGTCATAGTAATAATTGTAGCATACAAAATCCGACGCTTTCGTCTTTACGCGCACCGATGTGTATTCCTTTAGCGTAAGCAGTTTGCTGATAAGTGTTGTCACTTCACTGCCACTTACTTCTAAGCCGTCATACATTGCCTTATTTAGATCCTGATAATCCTCCAACATCTTATTATACTGGTTCGTCCCGGTATTGATCGCCGCCTTACCCTGCTTTGACATATAAAGTGCGAGCGAACATACGATACACACAACAATAACCGCCACACCGATAATCAGCGCCCTTGTCGCTGTTGACAGAAAATAACCCTCGCTTGCCCTCTGTCCCAATAAAAAACCTTTTTTCTTATTCTCCATTTTCATACTCCTTTTCTGCGTGCCATCAAATCCCACTTCTGTCAGGCATCGCCAACCTTTAAGATTATACAACCGCCGACAAACTTCCGTTGTACTGTTCAAGCATCCTGAAACATTCCGCCATAAACGGCAGAATCAGATAGCCAAACAACAAAAATACCCCCGGTATGCACGCGAGAAGAACCGCAAAATCCCCTCTTCTTTGCTGAATTATCTCCGTTTCAAGTTTCTGGTTTTCCATAAATTGCCCGATCTCCGCGTCAATCTCCGCAAAAGCATCCTGCACCCCGATTTCCTCCGCCATCATAAACATATCAACCATCTTGCGAAACGGCGGGTAATCTTCCTTCTGCCAAAGCGCGAGAAGCGCCTCATTCTCACAAAGCCCATAGTCCCCGATACATTTCCTCAGCGAAGCACAAAAAAGCTGCGCATTCTGTTCGAGATGCTCCAAAAGTTCAAGGGAAGTCATCCCGGGTAACTGCTTTTCAAGCCGAATCAAAAACTCAAGCCTTAACACTTCCTCCTCCCTTTTATCAAGACAGACAAGCCGCTCCATATAAAGGCGGAACACCGGGTATTTAAATCCCAGGAAAGCCGATAGGACAAAGAGCGGCACCCACACAATGCTCCTTTCAACACCATAGCGCAGATACATCAGATAAACCCCAAAATATAGCAGGATTCCCGCAATTCCCGAAAGAAGCTGATGGGTAAAAAACTCCATAACCGTCCTGTTATCACCAAGTCTTTTTAGCATCTCCTCCCTCTTATCAAATTTTAACCGCCAAAACAAAACTGCCCGCCTAAAAAAACGCTTTACCCCCTCCGTTTCGCTAAGCCATCCGGCAATAACTGAAAACACCGGCTGGTAAGTGATCCCCCGCAGCCCGGAAAGCAGCTCATACAAAAGAAAGGTTATGGCATAGGCAAAAAGTTCAAGGCTTCTTCCTAAAATCCCCTCGTAGAACGAAGATAATTCTGGCAGGTTCCCCACCGCCCATCGGTGAATTGCGGGAACCGTAAATATTGGCACGGCGACGACAAATCCAAGCCCGGATAGCAAATAGCGCATGCGCTGTTCATTTCGCTGTGTAAGTTCCGCCTCCAGTCTCAAATTCAAAAGCCCCTTTAAAAATACCGTGTTTCCGCTCCCATCTTCTAACTCCTCGTCCCCATGTTCTTCCACCGCTGCAATCTGCATAAGGAAAATGCGGTAATACCGGTTTTTTACCTGCTTTTTATATTCTTCTATTTCGCTCTGCCGGTCTTTTGCACCAAGGATTTCATAAATGCGGCGAAGATTTTTTTTCGTGTCCGTCCCCATCCCTTCTGCCGCGTCGTAAACTGCCTCCGCCACCTGCCTGCTGCGGTAATACTGATGCCCGGTATTCATAAGAACCTTACAAAATTCATCCTTCGCTTTTTTGGCTTCACGGCTTCTTAGCAGATAAAATACTTCCCGGTACACAAAAAATATAAAAAATACCGAAAAGGCAACTGCGCGGTATCCTCCCTCTTTCAGGAACAAAAACATACTTCCAAGTATCCCGGTCAGTATAACCGCGGCAGTGACAGTTATGGCATTTTCCCTGCACACCCGCCCGGAAAAAGGTTGATAATACAAATACATCTCTCTAAATCTCTGATACATTTTCCTCCCATCCAGTCAGCACTCCTGCCGCCTCCTCCTCCCTCCAGCCCTCGTAAGCCCCGCAAATCCTTTTTTTGTGTTCCTTTCCGATGCAGCCTGCCTGTCGGTACTCACCGTCCGAAAAAACAAGGATCTCCCTCAATTTATAGCCCTTTGTTTCCTCCCGCTCAATCTCAGTAATCCGCTCAATATAACGGTGGCCACTCTTATCCGTTTCCATATGGATATCAAAATTAAGCGCCTCCACCACCTGCTCGGTCGCAATCTGCTCACTGGCAAAACCTGCGCCCTTTAGAAGGGCGTTGCGCATATAAGAAATCAGGCGCACGGTTGTATTGTGGTGGCTGGTACACATGGTAAACCGCCCTCCGGACTGCGCGATCTGCACAAAGGCTTCCGCCGTCTGCGGCTCATTAATCTCCCCGCATATGGTCACGTCGGTATCCGTTTTTTTGAACAGTGACAGAATCTCCCTTAACTGCAATTCCCCGTGCTCCTGTATGGTCAGGATATTGCGGTTCGGGTAGATTTCACCAAGGTGCATCTCAAGCGCTCCCTCCGCAAGCCTGATACTATAACGGCCGTCGATAAAACCAACAAGCGCCTTTAAAAGGGTTGTTTTGCCGCTTGCCTGTTCCCCCGTAATCACCAGGTTCACACAGCCCTTAACAAGGATGCGGAGCAGACTGATGGCAAACGAAGCGTTTTTATCCGTCAGAAGTGCTTCTGGTTCACCCGCTTTGATCGTGTTGAATTTTCGCACATAAAAATTCCATCCCTCCGCCGCGGGCGGCCTTGCCACCGTTACGCGCACATTATTTAAAAGCCCCAGCACCATCGCGCAGTTGCGGCGGGATAACTGCACCTTAGGGTGGTTCCTGGCAAGTTTGCGCACCACGCGCGCCAGCGCATTTTCCGATTCAAAACCAAGAAAAGAAAGCCTGACCTTCTTTCCCTTTAACATCACATACACCGCATGGTTCCCCGCGCTCACCCCATCCACTGCCAGCTCTTTAGAAATCAGCCGGTCGCAGAATGAAAACCCGTAAAGTTCCTGGTAAACCCGCTGAGCCAGGATTTCAAGCAAATCCGGATATGTAA
>ERZ808051.1859-NODE-1859-length-12333-cov-4.304830_pt1 | contig 12333 bp, 14 predicted proteins | sample MGYA00380199_ERZ808051 | MGnify/ENA primary metagenome ERZ808051 (study PRJEB31490, sample SAMN06133391) | mouse gut metagenome | isolation source: J11 | host: mice | place: China: Chengdu | collected 2015-05 ...
GCTGGAGTTTTTGCGTCTGCCCCTGCTTTTGAGCTTGCTGGAGTTTTTGCGTCTGCCCCTGCTTTTTGTGACTTTCTTGTCTCTTTCGCGGCGCTTGCCGCCGCTCTCTTGATGCTACCTGCTCCCACGGACATGACTTTCTACCTCCTTTGCCAATTCCATATATTCACCTGCGCTTCTGGCAGATTTTTTATATGCCATCACGGGCCTTGAGTGATCCTGGGCCCATTCGATCTCACTGTCCACCCGGATGATTGTGTGGAATACATTTACTTCCCGGAATTCCTGTAAAGCCTCCAGCGTCTGTCTGCCGTAACTTTTTCTGGCGTCCATCTTTGTGATGGCCACGCCCAGGAGGTTCAGCTCAGGCACCAGCTTCTTCACACTGTCCAGAAATTCAAACATGTTCGCCACCCCGAAGAGTCCCCACGGACTTGCCTCCACCGGAAGTATCACATAGTCCGAAGCGCATAGGATATTCATGACCCAGCCTCCCAGGGTAGGAGGCGCATCAATCAGGATATAGTCGTATCCGCCTGTCTCCTTGAGGCGCTTCAGGATCCTGGACAGAATCAGTTCCCTCTGCCATTTGGTGAAAAGATCGTACTCGATGCCGCTCATCAGGGTGGAGGAGGGAATCAGATCCAGATTCTCGTAAGGCGTATGTATCACATAGTCTTGCAGATCCTCCTCCTTTTTTATGGCTGTATAAAGGTTCTTCTCCCCGCAGGCATAATCCAGCACCGTATCCTCCGGGAAAAAGGACAGCGTCAGATTCAGCTGCATGTCCCCGTCTATCAACAGCACCCTGCGTCCCAGCAAGGCCAGGGAATAGCCCACATTGGCACAGGTAGTGGTCTTGCCGCTTCCGCCCTTATTGTTGGCAAAGGCTATGGTTTTCACTTTACGTTCCGTCATGCAGGCATTCCGTTCCTTTCTCCGGGAAATCATCTGTCTGTTTCTGTCCCTCTTCTCTGTGGTACAGACATTGGATTCCTTTCTCCGCGAAATAGTCCATCCACTTCTGCTGCGGCCGGATGTCTGTCACCACCATGTCGATTTCGGACAGTTCGCAGATTCTGGAAAACGCCACATTGCCGAATTTTGTGTGGTCCACTGCCAGGATGCGCTGCCTGGCGGACTTCAGCATGGTATGCTTGATCTGGGAGAGGGAATCGTGGGCATCCGTGACGCCCTGCTCCAGATCCACGCCTTTACAGGACAGAATCACCTTGTCCGCCCGGAAAGAATTGATCACATCGGCGGCCCTGGAACCCACCAGAGTCAGGTAATTCTCCCGCAGGGTCCCTCCGGTGCAGATAATCTCCCATCCCGACACGTCCGACAGCTCTATCAGCACCTCGATGGAGCTGGTGATCACCGTCAGGTTCTTTCGGCTCTTCAGGGCTTTCACCACGGCCACCGCAGTGGTGCTTGGGTCCACGATGATATGGTCCCCCTCCTGCACCAGATCTGCTACCAGGGAGGCGATTTCCTGCTTTGCTTTCATGTTCCGCTTCTTGCGCACATTGAAAGGCATGTCCATGCCTGTGTTCTCGTTGAGGACCGCGCCGCCGTAGCTCTTGATGGCGAGGCCGTCTCTGTCCAGCTTGTCCAAATCCCGTCTGATGGTCTCCTCCGAGACGTCAAACAGAGCGCTCAGCTCGCTGACCACCACTTTCCGTTCATTCTGCAGCTTTTCCAAAATCAGGTTCCTGCGTTCCACTGCCAGCATCTGTCCCCGCTCCTTATCTGCCGCTTAAGCCATGTGCAAATCCGTCTTATTCCGCTACTGCCTTATTATTTTATCACGTCGCATATCGGGCTGCAACACTTAAATATCCGTATGCCGCGGGAATTCGGTGAATTAATACAATTTTTATTGACAGGGAATGCAGAAAGAAGCTAAAATGAAAAGATAAGAATATAATATGCCAGAAGGAGGAAATGTCTATTGAAGAAAAACGAGATTATAATGAATGATTATGCACAGTTATGCAGAGCGGCTGACCATCTGGAGCCGGAAATGTTCGATAAGTATGAAGTGCAACGGGGTCTGCGCGACAAGAACGGGAACGGCGTAGTGACAGGACTGACCAACATATCGCGCATACAATCCTTTCAGATGATAAATGGGGCGAAGACGCCCTGCGAGGGGAAGCTTTGGTATCGGGGATATGACTGTATCGAGCTGGTAAAGGGCTTCCGGGGCAGGCGCTTCGGTTTCGAGGAGGTGGGGTATCTGCTGCTGTTCGGCCAGCTGCCGGATGAGAAGCAGCTGAAAGAGTTCAGGGAGATTTTGGTGGCCTGCAGGACTCTGCCCACGAATTTCACCAGGGACGTGATCATGAAAGCGCCCAGCAGCGATCTCATGAACTCTCTGACCCGGAGCGTGCTGACGCTGGCTTCCTATGACAAGAGCTGTAATGACACCTCCATAGAGAATGTGCTGGGCCAGTGCTTCCGGCTGATCAGCGTGTTCCCCATGCTGGCCGTATACGGGTATCACGCGTACAATCACTACCAGAACGACGAGAGCATGTACATACACCGCCCCTCGAAAAAACTGTCCACGGCAGAGAATCTGCTGATGATGCTGCGCCCGGACAAGGAATATACGCAGCTGGAGGCGGCGGTGTTGGACACCGCACTGGTGCTGCATATGGAGCACGGCGGCGGTAACAACTCCACCTTTACCACCCGCGTGGTGACCTCCTCCGGGTCGGATACCTATTCCGTCATTGCGGCGGCCCTGTCCTCCCTGAAAGGACCCAAGCACGGCGGCGCCAATATCAAGGTGGTGGAGATGATGCGGGAGATAGAGGCCAATGTGTCCGACTGGGAGGACGAGGACGCTGTGAGGGCTTACCTGAAGAAGATTCTGAACAGGGAGGCCTTTGACCGCAAGGGGCTGATCTACGGCATGGGACACGCGGTCTATTCCCTTTCCGACCCCAGGGCGCAGGTATTCAAAGGCTTTGTGCATCAGCTGGCGTCCGCCAAGGGCAGGGAGAAAGATTTCGAGCTGTACGCCATGATAGAGCGCCTGGCACCCCAGGTGATCGCGGAGAAATCCCGCATCTATAAAGGCGTAAGCGCCAATGTTGACTTCTACAGCGGCTTTGTGTACAGCATGCTGGAGATTCCGCTGGAGATGTTCACGCCCATTTTTGCTATTGCCAGGATTGTGGGCTGGAGCGCCCACAGGATCGAAGAGCTGATCAACATGGATAAGATCATCCGCCCCGCCTACCAGAGCGTCATGCAGGAGCGGGAGTATGTGAGACTGAACGAGAGATGAGCTCAAAGTGGAGAATATGATTGATGTAAGCCGCAGGGCGGCGGAATGTGTGGAGACATGAAAGTATTAAAGGGCATCTTCTTTTTTATCATGGGACTTCTGATTGCGGGATGCCTGGGCATCCTGATCTGCGCGCTGAATCCATCTTTGACGGCAATGCTTGCGGAGAGGGTGGAGAGCCTGGACGCGGCGCACTCGGGGCAGACAGGAGAGTCCGGGGGAATGGGCGGGCTGTTCGAGGACGGAGAGCCCCAGCCTGATTCGGGAACGGCGGACAGGGACCAGCCGGGGATCAATTCGGACTGGCTGGAGGGGCGCAACGGTTACGAACAGCCGGACAGCGACTCCCTGGAGACGCCTGAGTCTGTGAGCGGCCGCATGGGCTATGAGCCTGTGCGGGAGGAAGCCCTGGAGATAGACGATGCTGAGGCGGACGATCTGTCCGAGGCCGTTGATCCGGGGGACACGGGCAGCGACCTGACCTTTGACCAGGAAATCTATCCCTATTATGCCATGCTGGAAGCGGATATGCAGCGGATATACAGTCAGATCTATGCCAATGCCATGAGTCTGACGGCCTCCTTTACCCCTGTGACGCCCGTGTCCGTGAGCCAGGTGAAGACAGTGTTTGAGGCAGTGTATAATGACCATCCCGAGCTGTTCTGGCTGGATACGGGGTATTCCTGCAAGTATCTGCGCAGCGGCAGATGCGCGGAGATCACCCTGAAGTTCAATGAGACCGTGAACGACCTGGAGGGGGCCAGGCAGGCTTTTCAGGACGCTGCCGGAGGCATCATAGCCCAGGCCCAGAGCCTGGGGAGCGTCTACGACAGAGAAAAATATGTCCACGATGCGCTGGCCCAGCTGGCGGAGTATGACGTGGCCTCTCCCATGAATCAGAGCGCCTACAGCGCGCTGGTGGGCGGCAGGAGCGTCTGTGCCGGGTACGCCAGAGCCTTTCAGTATATGATGCAGCAGCTTGGCATCCCCTGTTATTACTGCACGGGATATGCCGGGGAGGATCACGCCTGGAACATTGTAAAGCTGGAGGGAGACTATTACAATGTAGACGTCACCTGGGACGACACGGAGGATTCCGACTACAGTTATTTCAACAAGACGGACATGGAGTACGCGGCCACCCACAGACGGACCGGCCTCTCGGTATACCTGCCGGCCTGTGAGGGCGCGGGAACCCAGGTTCAGCCGGCGCCGGACAGCGGAGGCGACGAGACCGGAGGAGGCGGCACCGAGGCCGTGGGCGCGGACAGTCCGGATGATCTCTCCGGCCTGATCAATCCCAATCCCATCAAGCCTATGGAGTGGCAGAGCAAGGTCAAGGTGGACCCCGTGCCCTCGCAGCCCACAGCGGAGGAGAGGAAGCAGGAGAATCTGGACAAGGCGGGAATCACGGAAGAACAGGTGCGCAGCACCATGCAGGAATACTATGAGGACTGCGAAAAGCTCTTAAAGGGCGTCGGCAAAGGGGACCGGCAGTTTACAAGCGTGATTCCGGAAAGCCTGTGGAGCTCAGTGGAGCGGGCCTACAACAACGGCGATTACTGGAAAGGATATGCGGAGAAAGCGCTGAGAGAGATGGGGGCGGAAAACTTCGTGATCCAGCTCCAGACAGAGAGGCTGGGCGGCGGATACTACAGACTTTATCACAATGTATACACTTATTAAAAGAGGCAGGAATATCCTGTCTCTTTTTTCATATATTGGAAAAAGGAGGACATGTCAATGGAGAATTCGATTCTGCGGCTGTTCCCTTCAGACAGCCGGGCCCTGTGGCAGAGCGTGGCGAAAGAGCAGGCGTGCATTCAGGAAATCCGCCTGCGGACGGGGAAGCCGGTTATCATACACAGAAAAGAAAGGGAAATTTTCCTCACAGATCAGGGGGAATTCTCGGGGAATCCGGCCAGGGCACATCTGACCACGGACCGGGAATTGTCCCGGATGCTGGAGCATATCTGCCACTATTCTCCCTATGCCTTTGCGGAAGAATTGCGGCAGGGCTTTATCACTGTGGCGGGCGGGCACCGGGTGGGTGTGGCGGGACAAGCCGTGATGGAGGCGGACGGCAGGGTCAGGACGTTCAAGAATATTTCCTATGTAAATATCAGGGTGTCCCATCAGGTGAAAGGCGCCGCGGACACAGTGCTCCCGGACATGTACCGGGACGGAGAGCTGAGGAGCGCTCTGATCATTTCGCCGCCGGGCTGCGGCAAGACCACGCTGCTGCGGGATTTGATACGGCAGATTTCCGACGGGAATGCCTACGGACCGGGAATGAGCGTGGGGGTGGTGGACGAACGCTCGGAGCTGGCCGGATCCTTTCAGGGAAAAGCCCAGAACGATATGGGCATGCGCACCGACGTGCTGGACGGGTGTCCCAAGGAGATCGGAATGCTGCTCCTTTTGCGGGCCATGTCGCCCCGGGTCATCGCCATTGACGAGCTGGGCAGCGAGGGGGAGCTGAGAGCCCTGGGGCAGGCGGCTGCCTGCGGCTGTCGGATCCTGGCCACGGTTCACGGGGAGGACAGGCGGGATGTGGAGCAAAGGTTCGGACGGGAGGCGGCTTTCTGGGAGAGGCTGTTTGACCTGTTTCTGGTATTGGGAAAGCATTCCCGTGGGTGCGCTCCGGAAAGGCTCTGAGACCGGGGAGGATCGCGGGAGGCAGGGGGCATGAGAGTATGATCAGAATCGCAGGTATGTGCATGATTTTTACAGGGTGTCTGGGGCTGGGGCTGTGGTATCAGGCTCAGTTCGGGGCAAGGATAAAGGCGCTGCGCAGTCTGGAACATATACTGGAGCTTCTGGCCAGCGAGGTGCGCTATGGGAGAGCCGCGCTGCCCGAGAGCTGCAGCCATATCGCGGAAGGGCTTTCAGAGGATTTCCGGGCGGCTTTTCTGGAAGTGGGGCGCCGGATGGAGGAGAACATGGGAGCTTCTTTCGGAGAGGTCTTCGGAGAGGAAATGGAAAAGGTGCTGGAGCGACTGCCGTTGTCTTCGGAGGATCGGGCCCATTTTCTTAAGTTCGCTGCCCGGACAGGGTATTCCGACAGCCAGATGCAGCTGCGGGAGATAGAGCAGAGCGCAGAGCTTCTGAGGGGAACCAGGAAAAAGCTGGAATCGGAGAATGCGGAGAAGTGCAGGATGGCGGTGGGGCTGGGAGCCATGGGGGGACTGTTGGTGATATTGGTGCTCTGGTAGCGCTTTGGACGGTATGTTTGGAAGAGTGAGGCATTATGGGTATAAGTCTGATATTTAAGATAGCGGCAGTGGGAATATTGGTGACCATATTGAGTCAGATTCTGAAGCACAGCGGCAGGGAGGAGCATGCCTTTCTGATCAGCCTGGCCGGACTGATACTGGTCCTGACATGGATCGTGCCATATATTTATGATCTGTTTCAGACAATCCAGACACTGTTCGCTCTGTAGGCGTGAGGGAAAGGCATCTTAGACCGGTAAGGACCGGGCGGCAGGGAGGGATGAGTTTGACAGAGCTTGTAAAGATAGGGTTTCTTGGAATCGCGGGCATATTGCTGGCAGTGCAGTTTCGGGGGAGCAAGCCGGAGTATGCCACTTACATCGGACTGGCCGTGAGCATTATCGTCTTCGGCTTTTCCGTGCGCCAGATCGGGACCATCATGGGGCAGTTCATGAAGATCAAATCCTATCTGGGCGGATCGGAGGGATATCTGTCCATCCTGTTTAAAGTAATCGGGATTACGTACATATGTGAGTTCAGCTCCGATATCTGCAGAGACGCCGGATACGGGGCAGTGGCGGGACAGATAGAGGTGCTGGGGAAGCTGACGGTGATGTTCGCAGGCCTGCCTATCCTCTTTGCGGTGATTGAGCAGATTCAGAGCTTCCTGTGAGACGCAGGCTAAGGAGGGCATATGGAGATAGATTTGAACCTGGTCTGGCAGGACTATGGGCTGGATCGGCTTCAGGAGGGGATACTGCGCCTGTTTCCGGAGAGGAAGCTTGATCTGGAGCAGATTATGACCCAGGTCATGTCAGGGGATGTGTTCGGCGCGCTGGCCTCCCTGTTTCGGGACGGCATCACGGACTTTTTTACACAGTTTGGGGGAATGCGGAATGTGTTCGTATGGCTGCTGGTCCTGGGGATTGTATCCGCGCTGATGACCCATTTCGTGGAGATATTCGACAGGCGGCAGGTGGCGGATCTGGGATTTTATTTCATGTACCTCCTTTTTACCGCGGTGCTGCTGAAATGTTTTTCCCAGGCGGCGGACATTCTCAGGCAGACGCTGGAGAATATCATTCTGTTCGTAAAGCTGCTGGTGCCCGCCTATTTGCTGACCGTGGGCATCTCCACCGGATCTGCCACCGCGGGGGCGGCATACCAGACCATGCTCTTCGCGGTATACGGGGTGGAGTATATCCTGGAGCACGGGCTGATTCCCCTGATCTACAGCTATAGTATGCTGTCTGTGGTCAACGGCATATGGGCGGAGGAGAAGCTGACTTTCCTCATTGATCTGCTGGGCAAAGCGGTGGGATGGGTGCTGAAAGGGGCTCTCGGGGCAGTGACCGGCATCGGGCTGTTTCAGCGGATGATTACGCCGGTGATGGACTCCGCCAGGAACTCTGTACTGCAGAAAGTGATTTCGGCCATACCCGGGGTGGGCAACACCGCGGGCGGCGTGCTGGATTTAGTGGTGGGCTCTGCCATGGTCATCCGCAACAGCGTGGGGGTGGTACTGCTGATCCTGCTTTTGCTGCTGTGCGCCGTGCCGATTCTGCGGATTGGGGCGACTGCCATGCTGTTAAAGTGCGCGGCGGCTTTCATGGGAATCGTCAGCGACAGGCGGATCACATCCTGCGTGAACCGGATCGGGGAGGCCTCGCTGCTGCTTGCGCGCACTGCGGGAACGGCTATGCTTTTGTTCCTGATTGCCATTGCGGTGGCCTCGGTGTAGGGGGGAGCGGATTTGGAATGAGGGGAATTGCTTTGGGCAAAGGGGAGGGTGTATGGGAAATTCATTGTTTCAAAGTATCTGCCGCATCGGCATTTTTATGATATGCGCCCAGGCCGTGGTGCATTTCAGGCCAAAGGAAGCCTATGAGAAGTATTTGAAGCTCCTGGTCAGCGTCATGGTGCTGATACAGGTGTTCCTGCCCATTGGGAGCTTTCTTTTGGGAGACGGCAGGCGGGATGCGGTAAATGCGCTGGAGCAGTTTGGGCAGGAGCTGGAACAGGGCATGCAGGAGGGCGCCGAGGACGCCGCCGACGCGGACGAGATCCTGGAGAAGATGACGCTGGAGGAAGTCCTGAGGCGTATGGAGGAAGAAAAAGAGCGGGACAGGGGGGAACAGGGAGGGCAGGAGCGGACCGAAGAGACGGGATCGCAGAGCAGGGATTCGCAGGCCGGCCCCGGACAGGAAGACGAGACCTCAGGGCAGCATAGCGAAAGCGCCCCTCAGCCTATAGCGCCGGTGGTCATAGAGCCCATCGGGCCGCTGCATAAGGACGGGTGAGGGACGGAAGCACACAAGAGAGAACCGCACAGAGGTCAAAAACATCAGGAAAGGCAGGGACAGACATGAGCAGGGACTGGAAGCAGTGGGCCGCGGACAAGGGCCTGGAGAAATGGTTCCGCAGAGACAACTTTATCATTCTTGTGCTGACGGGGATTCTGCTGGTCATCATAGCGCTTCCCACAAAGGAAAGCCGGGATCAAAAGGAGGACTCGGCCCTCAAGGCAGAGCACCAGACACAAAATTCCGGCTTGCCAAGCGGGCAGGAGCCGGCCTATGGGACAGGGGATGGGGGCACAAACGCGGATGCGGACGTGCTCTACGCTGCAAGGCTGGAAGAGCGCCTGACCCAGGCGCTCTCACAGGTGGCGGGGGTGGGAGAGGTGCAGGTCATGATCACGCTAAAGGCCTCCAGCGAACTGGTGGTGGAGAAAGAACAGCCCGTGCGCCGCAGCTCTACCAACGAGAGCGACGCGGTGGGCGGAACCCGCTCGGTAAGCGAAGTGACCTCCGAGGAGAGCGTGGTGTACCGGTCGGACGGAAGTTTGAGCGAGCCCTATGTGATCAAGACGCTGTGTCCGCAGATCGAGGGTGTGCTGGTGATCGCCCAGGGGGCAGGGAACGGTACCGTGAGCCGCACCATCGTGGAGATCGCCCAGGCCCTCTTCGGCGTGGAGGCCCACAAGGTAAAGGTGGTGCGGATGGAGGATGCGTCTTCCTTTGTGCAAGATGCCGATTAGCCGCGGTACGGAAATATCTGCATATAAATAGTAAATAACGGAACACAATTTACTTTGCGGATAAAAGAAATCCTGTATTTATGCCTATTCCTGTGAAGACGAAAATCTGCCGGGGATCGGATCATTCCGGACTGCTGGCAGATCTGTCGGAAGCCTATGAAACCTATGCCAGCGATGAGGTAAAGCGCAGAATGGAAACCGACGGAAAATATGCGGGTGGAGGACGTGGCCCATGAGGTGGGCTTTTCGGATCACAACTATTTCATCAAGATTTTTAAAAAAGCCAAGGGCCATACGCCCCGGGCGTACCGGGAGAAAGAGTTCACCCGGGTGGTGGACAATCGGGAATTTTACTTACAGTTCACGCCGGAAGTCACACAGGAGACCGTACAGAGAGAGGAAGAGGAGCCGTAGACGCTTCTCTTTTTCCTTTTTTGAGACAGGTGCATATATTGCCCGAAAGGCTCATACAATGAAGTATTAAAACACGAAGAGGGGAATGAAAGTGAAAAACCTAATCAAGAAAAATCAGCTTATGATAACAGCGCTGGCAATCATGATTGCGATCGCGGGCTATCTGCAGTTCGCGGGCAGCGGGATGGAGGACGATTACCTGACGGCAGACGACAGCAATGTGGAGGCGGGCAGCGCCAGTCCGGTGGACTCGGAGGGTGTCATAACCGAGAATTACACAATGGACGGTTTACTGGATCTGTCGGAGGAAGATTTACTGAAGAATCAGACAGACATAGAGAGTCTGGATACGGACGGGGGCGTCATTGCGGACGACTATTTAAGCACCGGAATGGATGTGGCCGGCACGGAAGGTACGGACCCGGAGACTGTGGACGCGGACGGCTCTGCAGAGGGGGAAATGGCGGAAAATACGCCGGATGAGGGAGAGATTCCGGGCGAAGCGGTATTCACGGCGTCCAACGGGACCGCGGTGCTCTCGGACGCAAAGCTCTTAAAGGAGCAGACCAGGGCCAAGAATAAGGAGACCTTGCTGGAGATCATCAACAGCGCCGGGATCTCCGACGAGCAGAAGCAGGCGGCGGTGGACAGCATGGTGCAGATGACGGCCATCGCGGAGAAAGAGTCTGCGGCCGAGATCCTCCTGGAGGCAAAGGGCTTTCAGGATGTGGTGGTCAGCATCAACGGGAACGCGGTGGACGTGGTGGTGAACGCGGCTGCTCTGGACGACGTGATGCGGGCCCAGATTGAGGATATCGTCAAGCGCAAGACTGAGGTACCGGCGGAGAATATCATCATCAGCACCGTGGCCCAGTAAGCGGCACAAAAAAGTGTTTTTTTTACATAATATATATGGTATACTAGTATCTAAAGTGCCATTGGAGAGGACAGAAGAGAGTATGAAAAGAGTATTTTTGATTGTGCTGGACAGCTTTGGAATCGGTGCGATGGAGGATGCGGCTTCCTACGGGGACATAAATGTCAACACGCTTGGGACTGTGTCCTCCAGTCCGTTCTTTTCCGTGCCGAATATGGAGAAACTGGGTCTGTTTGGGATAGACGGGGTATCCGGGAGAACAGAAGCGCACAGCGGGGTGATCGCAAGGCTGAGAGAACGCTCAAAGGGCAAGGATACCACCATCGGCCATTGGGAGATCGCAGGCGTCTACTCTCCCAAGCCCCTGCCCACCTATCCCCAGGGATTCCCCGAGGAGGTGCTGGACGCTTTCCGCGAAAGGACGGGAAGAGGCGTGCTCTGCAACCTGCCCTATTCCGGCACGGCCGTGATCCAGGACTATGGGGACGCCCATATGGCAAGCGGCGACCTGATCGTCTATACGTCTGCGGACAGCGTGTTCCAGATAGCGGCCCATGAAGAGATCGTACCCCTGGAAGAGCTGTACGGCTGCTGCAGGGCGGCCAGGGAGATCCTGCAGGGGGAGCACGGCGTGGGCCGGGTCATCGCCAGGCCTTTCGTCGGTCCCTGCGGCGGGAAATTTACAAGAACGGCACACCGGCACGATTTCTCCATCCTGCCGCCCTCCGTTACCATGCTGGACCAGCTTTCGGAGAATGGCAAAGCGGTCATCGCCGTGGGCAAGATCAAAGACATCTTTGCCGGAAAGGGCATCACGGAGTCCGTGTATACCTCCGGCAATGAGGAGGGCATAGAGCGGACGCTGGAATATCTGGACCGGGATTTTGAGGGGCTGTGCTTCATCAACCTGGTGGATTACGACATGCTCTACGGCCATCGCAGGGACATAGACGGCTATGCGAGAGCCCTGAGCTACTTTGACGGCAAGCTACCGGAGATCATGGGTAAGCTCAGGGAGGACGACATACTCATGATAACCGCGGACCACGGCTGCGATCCGGGGTATCTGGCCACCACGGACCACACCAGGGAATATGTGCCGTTTCTCATGTACGGGCCGGGAATCCGGCCGGAGAACCTGGGCACCAGGGAGACCTTTGCGGACATCGGGGCCACGGTGCTGCACTATTTTGACATCGCCCCCGCCTTTGCGGGCGCATCCATGCTGCCCCCGAAAGGATGAAGCTGCCGTGCCGCCCAGGAGATTGTAAGGGGGACCGGGAACGGTCAGGGGACTTTAAATTTAGGAGGATTGTGAATCAATGAACGAATATACGGAAGAAATAAACCGCCGCCGCACCTTTGCCATCATTTCCCACCCGGATGCCGGCAAGACCACACTGACGGAGAAATTCCTGCTCTACGGCGGTGCCATCAACCTGGCAGGTACGGTCAAGGGGCGTAAGGCGGCCAAGCATGCGGTTTC
>ERZ808051.1860-NODE-1860-length-12332-cov-3.099225_pt1 | contig 12332 bp, 10 predicted proteins | sample MGYA00380199_ERZ808051 | MGnify/ENA primary metagenome ERZ808051 (study PRJEB31490, sample SAMN06133391) | mouse gut metagenome | isolation source: J11 | host: mice | place: China: Chengdu | collected 2015-05 ...
GATTTTACAAGCCCAGGGGTGATGGCATGGCAGGACAAGCTAATTGAATATGCCATGATGCCAGTTTTTCAATTTAACTATACAAAAGGAAAAAATGCTTCTGATTCTGCTTTGATTATTGATGCTATGGATATTTTATACTCTGGCAAGGTGAATGGATTTTGTTTGGTAACATCAGACAGTGATTTTACAAAATTGGCAATACGGCTTAGAGAAGCTGGGATGACAGTGATTGGAATGGGAGAAAAGAAAACACCGCCATCTTTGGTAGCTGCCTGTGAATCTTTTAAATTCCTAGATTTATTGTATCAAGAAAGTTCCCAGAATGAAACGATGGATATGGTACAAGCATCTTTAAAACAAGAAAATGAAAAAAAGGAATTAGAGGAACCCAAAAAAGAAGTAGCAGATGAAAAAGCAGGAGTAAATAATATTCCAACAAGGGAAGAGGTTGGGAGAGAGATTGCTTCTATTTTAGAATCAAGATCAGATGAGGATGAATGGATGAACTTGTCTGAAGTAGGGAATATGTTATTAAAGAGGATACCAGGGTTTGATCCTAGGAATTATAATTATACAAAATTAGGGAAAATGATAAAGAGTTATGATTTTTTGGAAATAAAAACAAAATTTAACCCAAATGACAAGTTTTTAAAAATTGTTTATGTAAGGATGAAATAATAGAAGGTTTGTAATGAACACAAGAGGGTAAATCGGAGGATGAATATGTATCAATTATTTATAACAAATTTGCTAATTAAAAAGGTCAGGCATTTAAAAGATATTTCTATTCCAGTATCAGAAAACCAAATGAAACATATTATTTTGACAGGAAAGAATGGAAGTGGAAAGACAAGTGTAGTGGAGGCTTTAGCAAAATATTTAGATAGAGTGGTGGTAAACAGGAATAGAAGGCAATTTGCAAAAGGGGAATTATTAAAGAAGGAAATAAATGGCTTAATAGTATCATTTAATATAGAAGATTATAACTTGAGAGAAACACCTAAACATATATTGGCATATTACAATGCAGATAGAATATTTAAGGTTGAGCAGCCTAAACATATTGAAAAAATACAATTTAAAGATGAATATGGTTTGGAAGAAACTCCACGGAATGAATTTGTAAAGTATTTAGTAGATTTGAAAATGACAGAGGCATTAGCAAGAAATAATAAAAAAATAGAGAAGGCAGATGAAATTCAGGCATGGTTTAAAAATTTAGAATATTTGTTAAAACAAATATTTTCTGATGAAACCATACAATTAATATTTGATGAAGAGACCTTTCAATTTTCTATTATACAGGCCGGAAAAGAGCCATTTGATTTTAATACTTTATCTAGAGGGTATCAGGCGGTATTGGATATTGTTTTGGATCTTATTATGCGGATGCAGAAACAGATACAACGTTCATTTGTTTTTCATTTACCAGGAATTGTATTGATTGATGAAATTGAAACACATTTGCATTTAGAGCTACAAAGAAACATTATGCCATTGTTGACTACCATTTTTCCAAATATTCAGTTTATTGTGACTTCACATTCTCCATTTATACTAAATAGTTTAGAGGGTGTTGTGATTTATGATTTGGAAAAACATCTTTTAGTAGAGAATGGTTTAGGAAATATACCTTATGATGGTATTGTAGATGGGTATTTTGGTGTAGACAAGTTGTCTGATAGTTTAAAAGGAAAATTTAATCGTTATAAATATCTTGTAAAAAAGAAAAAATTATCAGATAATGAAGTTGGTGAAATTGCAGAATTAGAGTTTTATTTAGATGATATTCCTGATTATCTTGCAATTAATATTGCTACAGAATATCAAAAATTAAAGTTGGAATTTATAAACAGGGAGGATATAGATGGTTAAAGTAGAACGTTCTTTTCCTGCACCTGAATCTCTAGCAAAAGAAGCAAAGAAAGCAGCGGGAAAGTATGATAGTCAGGATGTAATAGAAAGACTAAAAAAGGATTTTCATAATAAATGTTATATATGTGAAATAAAGGAACTGCAAGATCCGAATGTAGAGCATTTACTTCCACATAAAAATGGAAAATATCCAGAAAGAAAATTTGATTGGGAAAATCTTTTTTGGGCATGTGGGCATTGTAATAGTATTAAAAATAATAGTAAATATGACAATGGAATTATTGATTGTTGTAAAGAAAATCCAGAAGAATATTTAGATTTTCAGATTGAAAAGGATAATGTAGTAATTGAAGTGTCAGATTTCAATAGTGGAATTCAAAAAAGAACTGCCCAATTGGTATTAGAAAGTTTTTCTTTGAAAAATACAGGAATGAGAATATATACTAGCGATAAACGATGGAAATTATTACAAAAGGAGATGAATATATTATATAAACAACTTGAAAAAATACATAATATGCCTAATTCAAAGGTACTTATAAGGATTGTTAGCAGTTTATTAAGGAGAGAATCAGCTTTTGCTGCGTTTAAAAGATGTTATGTCCGTAAACATATAAAAGAGTATCCAGAATTACAAAAATATGTAGAATAAGGAGATTAATATGTGTTTTTGGCTTTGGATAGGGAAAAGGGGTAGGACAGATTATAAAATACTATTGTGAAATTTCAAAGTTAGTGATAAAATATTTTTGTAAAAATTAAAAAAAGGAGTGTATTATAAAAATGAAAAGAAAGAAATGCAAGTTTTATGCGTTTTGTCTAATATTGCTACTGTCTGTTGCAATGTTGCAAGGCTGTGGGGATAAATCATCTGAAACAAACCAAAACCAGACAAAACAAGAAGAAACAAAACAAAAAGAAACAACTACAGCAGAGGATTTATTGGCTGATATGAAAGAGTTTTCTAATGCTGATAAATCGGCATTTATCCATTTGAATAATAAGTGGACAGCAGATGATTTAGGGGCAGGCGCAGAATCATTTTTAAGCGCAGGAAATTCTACAGGGAATGAATCTGTATATATTTTCCAGTTTCCAAAGGGAGGCATGTTTAATATAACTAGCATAGATTCATTGAAAACATTTGTGGAGACTTCTTTTTCTATGTCGGAAATCAAAGAAGAGACAGCGTTTGAGGTTCCTGGCATGTCAGATGTAGAATTAGTTTCTGCAAAAGTAACATCACAAGGCCATACAGGAGATGTATATTTAATTTATGGAGAAACAGATTACGCATATTATTCGATTGGATATATCTCTACAAAAATAAATGATAAGATGAAGCGTTCTTTTGAGGCATCTTGCTCTACGTTCCGGGAGGAAGTGCCAGAAGTAGAAGATCGGACTACGGTAGAATTGACAGATACAGTGCGTTGGTTTAATGCAGCTTATGCTATTTTAACATCTGCAAATGGCTGGGATTATAACCGGATTGGAGGTCTGCCTGCAAATGACAGCACTATGGCAATTGTACAGGCAATGTTACAACAATCATGGGATGTAACAGATCGAGCAACAGCAGACGAAACTTTAGAGTGGATTTTAACAGAAGGGCATAGTGCTGATTGTATAGATAATATGAAATATCTAGAACAAAATGGGATAAGAGAAGTTGCTGAAGATAAGCGTGCTGCATTTGTTTTGGAAAACTTTGATGTAACAGAAGAGGTCGCACAGATTATGGCAAACTGTTATGCAAAGTATGAGCAATATGGAGAAAATGTAATTGCAACATGGGATTATAGCCGTGCTTTAAGTTTGGCAGCTTTCTATTATTTAGCAGGTTATTATACAGAACAAGAGGCAATGGACAAGTCTTTAGAAATAGCAACAAAATTGCAGTCTATATATGAATCTTGGGATGAAATGATGGAGGGTTATTTCCTTGGATATGAATATTGGGCAGAAGAGAGCAGTGAGGAACGCCGTGCTATTTATGAGGACATTAAAAAGGAAGAAGGAAATCCTTATCAAGTGGATTATAAAATAACCTTAGAAAAGACGTGGTAAATAAGTATAATATAGCTATTTGAAGGGGTGCCGCAAAACAACATAAATAGCGGGTTTTGCGGTAGTCCTTTGTTTTTACAGGTGTAGATCAAAGGGGGATATACAAATGGTAGTAGAATATTTTATGGGAAGAAAAGAATGTAATACAATAAAAGAGCTAGAAGAAACTTTAAAGCTTAGGAACCAGAATAGTGCGAATGAATTTATTATTAGTGAGAAAGAAAAGTATTATCCATATCTTGCTATAACGGTAAGAGATGATCTTGCTGTTTTAAATTATATGGAGGAAGAAGGATGTTCCTATATTGCGATAGGCGGAGAAAAAGCAGGAGTACAAGAAGGCAGTACATTATTCCATACTTGCTCAGAAACAGACGAAATGGAAATGGATAATTATTATGTATTGCGTTTTTGTGATGCACAAATAGTAGCAAAAGAGTTTTTTGAGGATATGGCATTGCCAAAAAGCGTAGAATGGGACAGGATATAGGGCAAAGTAAGAAGGGATAGAAAAGGTGGCTTTTGTTTATAAGGATAATGAGGCATACAAAGAATTTTTAAAACTGTATTGCGGCAGCCAAAGGAAAGATAGGAAAGCTTGGACTGACTATTTTACTTCAGTAATGTTTTTAGAAGTGTGCAGAAAGAAAGAATTTACAGAACTTTTATTAGAAGAAGTAGTTTGTAATAAGGAAAAGTATCCGCCAAGCAAGGAATTTTTAACAGCACTGCATTTGGCATATCTTTTTATGTCTAAAGAAGCTGTATACCAGGATTATACAGATAGGTCTTTTTGTTTATACTGGGAAAGTGCAGTAGAAGATATGTGGATATATAGCAATAGAAGGCTTGAGACAGGTGCAGATTTTGAAGGGATAGAAGATATTTTTGAAATTGCAAAGATAGGCCCTGTACCTAGGAAATTAATGGGTAATGACCAGGCACTTTTTTTAGGGTATATAGAATATTGGCATTTAGAATATTTGGCAGAACATAATAAATGGGATGAAGATACTATACAAGGGCTGGGAGATATTTTAGGCAGATATGCCATGGCATATATCAAGGATAAATGTGAGAAAAGGTTAGACAGGCATCCAGCAAGTTTGCGTTTGCTGTATTATTTTTTTGAAAAATATCATTTGCCAGATCCGGTATATCGAGTTTTATGGAAGCAATTACATTTAGAAAGTGCACGATATGGAAAGGCAAAGATTTATTATGGAAAGTTAAGGGAATGTGTATTAAAGAATATTCCAGATATAGAAGGAACAAAGATAGATTATTTACAGCTCTCAAAAGCAGTACGGTTTTATACAAATAACTGTGAGGCTTGGGGAGAAGAAGAGTGTGCAGCAGAAACTAATCAATTATTTGCAAGGGAAGATATGCAGGCGGCATTAAGAGATCCATTGGCTGTTAAGGAAAGAGTGCTCCGGCTTTGGGTAAATGGGCAAGTGAGTGCCCCTTTTTTAAGGCATATTATTGAATTTTATATAAAAAACCTAAATATTCCTATGGCACAACAAATTATTGATAAGGCAGAAGAATATTTGTACCAGAAGGAAATAGAAGAAAGGTTTAAAAGAGAGAATGAAGCTCCTATTTTAGAAACAGTAAGTTTAGCAAATGCTTCTTGTTTCCGTTATTGGTTAAATATTGCATTTTATTCTGCAAAAGATTTAGAAACAGGTAAGTGTATAAGTGAATATTTAGTGCAGAAGTTTTGCTATCCAGATAATTGGAGCCGCCGTTTTTTAGCTACCCCAAAACAACGGAAAATTAAGCTTTTGGATAAAGAGATTATATTAGTATTCCATTTGTTTTATATTGAATATTATATTGATCAGGAAATTTTATGCAAACCGTTTCTTTTATGGGAAGAATTAAAAGAAATATGCCAGGATAAAGAAGAATTTTTACTTCTGCTCCCTATAACATGGGGCTGGTCTTATCAATTAAGTGATGTAATAGAAGAATTAATGTTACGTTTAGAAGATACTCCTTTGCCAAAAGAAGATATTTTAGTGCTTGCAGGGATTCTTGCAGGTAATGTGTGCCGCGTGCCAACAGAAGAGGAAGAAAACTTCCCATTGGAATTATATAAAGAAACAACAGGAAAATTATATGGCTGTGAGTGGTTAGAGAAAAAACAAGAAGTTTGTTTTTTTGAGCAGACGCCAACAGGAAGAAATTATATAAGGGATAGGAGATATACCCGTATTATAAATAAAACGAGATTTTTTTCTCTAGCAGACAAGGTATTTAAAGAGATTGTTGGATTATTAGAAGTAGATATTTCTTTTTTAAAGAAAATGCCAGATATTGTATATGTTACGCCTGATAAAGAGTATCAAGCGGTTAGCAAGGGACAGTTACAAGAATTATTTAATCAGTTTTCACAAAATCAATGGATGAGGCTGGAGTTGTCATGGAATGTGCAAAAAAGTTTTGAAATCCAGGATTATCAGCCAAGGCGTTCTTTAGTGCTATTAAATGACAACGGAAAATATGCTTGTATGTTTTTTGATGATCAGAAAGGAGAATGTCATTATCTTTTATCTATGCCGGAAGTATATAGCGAAGTGGATGAAAAAGATGTTATTTATCAGCCATTTTTAATGGGAATATTGCCTAATTATAATATCCATAAGAACTTTTTTTCTATCCAAAGTAGGCTAAATAGAGTATTACGGGAGGTTAGTGTCCCCGATAAAATAGGTACTTATGGGGCAGAAGGAGGCTTCTTTTGGTCTTTGGATGTTTTTTATCAGAAACATCGTAGATATTATATTTGTAAGCAAGCATTAGGAGGTTTTCCATTAGAATGGTCATATAGAAGGCCTACAGCAAAATTTGTATTTTCTAAAAAGCCCATTTCTATAGGATTTGAGGGTTTAGATGGGAAGAAAGAAGAAAAAAAGATAAGCCAGGTTAATCAAACAGAAGCAGGAGAAGCTTTAGTAAGTTTTGTGCTGGGAAAATTAAAAAAATTGTGTTTAGTATGGGAATGGGAGGAAACATGGCAAAGCTATATTGTATTACTTCAGGACCAGGGAAAATATATGATGGCTTATTTACGGGATGATATAAAGAGTGCAGAATATTATGTAGCAGATGTAAAAGGCTATATGGAGGTAGAAGGAAAGAATTATACAAAAGAAATATTCCTTGGAAAAACTATGCCAGCATATTTAATCCATCAAGATATTTTGAAAATCCGTAATGGGTTAGATATTATTTTTGATAATTTTTTAGGGCCTGTTCTGGCAGTAGATAGATTTGGGGAATTTGCTAAGGAAAATCCAGTAAAACCAAGAGATTACCAGAAAATAAAAAAGGAATTAGTTGGGGAATAATAGGGAAATTTCTTGTTATTCTTTTAGAAAGCTGTTATAATAGCTTTACTATATTGGATACATAAAAGGAGAAAGAAATGACAACAGTGACATTGGGGACAACAGGAATAACCGTAAATAAAAACGGTTTTGGTGCGCTTCCGATACAACGCATTATAAAAGAAGATGCGGTTTATTTGCTTCGGAAGGCATTTGAATGTGGGATTACTTTGTTTGATACGGCTAGATTTTATACAGACAGTGAAGAAAAGATAGGGGAGGCTTTTCTTGGTATGCGGGAAAAAGTATATATTACTACAAAAACAGCCGCTACAACACCAGAGGCATTTTGGAAGGATTTAGAAAAATCATTGTCAGATTTGCAAACAGAGTATATTGATATTTACCAATTCCATAATCCAGCCTTTTGCCCAAAACCTGGGGATTCTTCGGGAGTATATGAGTGTATGCTAGAAGCAAAAAAACAAGGGAAAATCCGCCATATTGGAATTACAAACCATAGGATTGGCGTAGCACATGAGGCGGTTGATTCAGGCCTTTATGAAACATTACAGTTTCCGTTTAGTTATCTTTCTGGGGAAAAGGAACTAGAATTGGTAGAAAAGTGCAAACAGAAAAATATGGGGTTTATTGCTATGAAAGCACTTTCTGGCGGCCTTATTACTAATTCAGCAGCAGCATATGCTTTTTTGGCACAATATGAAAATGTACTGCCTATTTGGGGCGTACAAAGGGAAAAGGAGTTAGATGAATTTCTTTCTTATATAGAAAACCCACCAGAAATGACAGCAGAAAGGGCAGAATTAATAGAAAAAGATCGGACAGAACTGCAAGGGGAGTTTTGCCGGGGATGTGGCTATTGTATGCCTTGTCCAGTTGGGATAGAAATTAATAACTGTGCTAGGATGTCTTTGCTTTTACGCCGTTCGCCGTCAAGTTTACAATTAACGCCAGAAGTTCAGGAGAAAATGAAGAAGATTGAGGATTGTTTGCATTGTAACCAGTGCAAGTCTAAATGCCCATATGGCTTGGATACCCCAACACTTTTAGAAAAGAATTATCAAGATTATAAAGAGATATTGGCAGGGAAGCCATTTTAACCTATCAAGGATTGCAAATGCCCAGTTTGGCGGTAGAAAGAATTGGTATGGAGGATAGGAATGAGATTACTAAGTATAGCGAGTGGAAGCAGTGGGAATTGTGTTTATGTTGGTGACAGGGAGACGCATTTACTTGTGGATGCGGGAATTAGTGGAAAAAGAATAGAAGCGGGGTTAAACCAGAATGGCTTAAAGACATCAGATGTAAAAGGAATTTTAATTACACATGAACATTCTGACCATATTAGTGGGTTGGGTGTGTTGGCGAGGCGTTATGGGATTCCAGTTTATGCAACAAAAGAAACCATAAAGGAGATAAAACGGGTGAAAAGCCTTGGGGCAATAGATCCAGATTTATTTATTCCTATTTTACCAGATAAAGATTTCCAAATTGAAACAGTAACAATCCATCCATTTTCTATTTCCCATGATGCAGTAAACCCAGTGGCATACCGAGTTTCTAACCAGAAGGAACATGTGGCAGTTGCAACAGATATGGGAACTTACAATGAATATATTATTAAGAATTTAAGTGGGCTCCATGCACTTCTTTTGGAAGCGAACCATGATGTGAATATGTTGGAGACAGGGAGTTACCCATATTTATTAAAACGCAGGATTTTAAGCGATAAAGGCCATCTATCAAATGAATTGTCCGGGAGGCTTTTAGCGGAGATTTTTCATAATGGGTTAAAACATATTTTCTTAGGGCATTTGTCTAAGGAAAATAATTTTGCAGAACTTGCGTATGAAACAGTAAAACTGGAAATAGCAAGTAAATATAAAGGAAATGAAGTTCCTATCCAAGTTGCCAGACGGGATATGCCATCACAGATGGTTTTGGTGTAAGGCAGCAGGATAGAAAGAGCGTGGAGGAATCTTATGAAAAAAACAATTATTACAGTGGTAGGGAAGGATACCGTAGGAATTATTGCAAAAATTTGTACGTATCTTGCTGAAAATCAAGTAAATATTTTAGATATATCACAGACAATTGTACAAGAGTATTTTAATATGATGATGATTGTGGATATGCAGAAAGCAGAAAAAGAGTTTGGCAAAATGGCAGGTGAGTTGGAAGAACTTGGCAGGGAAATTGGTGTAATGGTTAAGGTACAGCATGAAGATATTTTTAATAAAATGCACCGGGTATAGGAAGGGAATCTGCTATGATAAATATGTTTGAAGTAAATGAAACAAATAAAATGATTGAGCAGGAAAATTTAGATGTTAGGACTATTACACTTGGTATTAGCCTTTTAGATTGTTGTGATTCGGATATTGAAAAGGTAAATAGTAAGATTTATTCTAAAATAACAAGCCTTGCTAAAGATTTGGTAAAGACTGGGCAGGAAATAGAGCGAGAATATGCAGTCCCTATTGTAAATAAGCGGATTTCAGTAACACCTATCGCATTAGTTGGTGCTTCAGCATGTAAAACAGAGGATGATTATGTCAGTATTGCAGAAACTTTAGATAGAGTGGCAAAAGAAGTGGGAGTTAATTTTATTGGGGGGTATTCGGCCTTAGTCTCTAAGGGGATGACAGCAGCAGATGAATTATTAATCCGTTCCATTCCAAAAGCATTGAAGAAAACAGAACGAGTTTGTAGTTCCGTAAATTTGGGTTCTACAAAAACAGGGATCAATATGGATGCGGTACGCTTAATGGGAGAAATAATAAAAGAAACTGCAGAATTAACAAAAGAGCAAGATTCTTTGGGGTGTGCAAAATTGGTTGTGTTTTGTAATGCCCCAGATGATAACCCATTTATGGCGGGCGCTTTTCATGGCGTAACAGAGCCAGATGCAGTGATCCATGTAGGAGTAAGTGGGCCAGGTGTGGTAAAACATGCGTTAGAGCAAGTGCGTGGGGAAAATTTTGAGGTGCTTTGTGAAACAATAAAAAGAACTGCGTTTAAAATAACCCGTGTGGGGCAATTAGTGGCGCAAGAAGCATCAAAACGGTTAAATATTCCATTTGGCATTATTGATTTGTCACTTGCGCCAACTCCAGCAGTAGGGGATAGTGTGGCAGAAATTTTAGAGGAAATTGGCTTGGAGATGGCAGGTGCCCCAGGCACGACTGCAGCACTTGCACTATTAAATGACCAAGTAAAAAAGGGAGGAGTAATGGCTTCTTCTTATGTGGGCGGCTTAAGTGGGGCGTTTATACCAGTAAGTGAAGATAAAGGAATGATTGATGCTGCTTCAGAGGGAGCATTGACTTTGGAAAAATTAGAAGCAATGACTTGTGTTTGTTCGGTAGGGTTAGATATGATTGCAATCCCAGGGGATACAAAAGCATCTACAATTTCTGGCATTATTGCAGATGAAGCAGCAATTGGCATGGTAAACCAAAAAACAACAGCAGTTAGGATTATCCCAGTAGTTGGAAAAGGAGTAGGGGATACAGTGGAGTTTGGTGGGTTATTAGGGTATGCGCCAATTATGCCAGTAAACCAGAAATCATGTGAAATATTTGTAAACAGGGGAGGCAGGATTCCTGCACCGATTCATAGTTTTAAAAATTAAGGGGATGTCGGTCTGGTACCGGCATTTTTCTCTAAAACGATTGCTTTAAGAAAGGAATTGGGTAAATGGCAAATGCCATATATAATAAATATGGGACAAAAGAAACAACATAGCAGGGACTGTTTAGTGACAATAGGGTTATTGGTGTTAGCAACAATGATAGCATATGCCTTTTTTATTATGTCACAAATGACAACAAACATTGCTATTGTATATGTAATGTTTATTGTATTAATTGCAAGATATACTTCTGGCTATTTATGGGGGATTTTTGCAAGTATTATAGCTGTAATCGCAATTAACTTCTTTTTTTCTGAACCAATTATGGAACTAAATTTTGTAAAAGATGGATATCCAATTACTTTTGCAGGGATTTTGGGGATTTCATTGATTACAGGGACTACAACAGCACATTTAAAGGAGCACCAACGCTTGCTTTTAGAATCAGAAAGGGAAAAAATGCAGGCAAATTTGCTGCGTGCTATTTCCCATGATTTACGTACTCCATTAACAGGAATTATTGGGGCAAGCCAAGCCTGTATAGAAAACCCTGGTTTAGATAAAAAAGAAGTAGACCAAATGTTGCAGGATATCTATGAGGATTCTAACTGGCTATTAAATATGGTAGAAAATATTCTTTCTGTTACTAGGATTGGTTCTGGTAATGCTTCTGTAAAAACAAGCTTGGAACCATTGGAGGAAATTCTGTCAGATAGTGTACAAAGGATAAAGAAACGGTATCCATATGCGAATGTTAAATTGTGTTTGCCATCAGAGATTTTAATGGTATCTGTAGATTCTATTTTAATTGTCCAAGTATTAATGAACCTTTTAGAAAATGCAATTTTATATTCAGAAAGTAAAGAGCCTATTATTCTTAAAGCTTGTGTAAAAGAGGATAAAGTAAAAATTAGTGTTAGGGATTTTGGAAAAGGGATTCCTCCTGAAAAAATGAAGAACCTATTTGATGGTGCTTGTTTATGCAAAGATAGCCGTAGTGATGCCAGAAGGGGGATGGGCATTGGCTTGTCTATATGTAAAACAATTATATTGGCACATGGAGGGGATATTGTAGGAAGAAATTATACAGATGGAGCAGAGGTTTCTTTCTGGCTTCCATTAGAAGGAGAAGAGAATGAATCAGAAAACATTAGTTCTGGTTATAGAAGATGAACCAAGTATAGCAAATTTTATTTCTTCCATATTAAATAGCCATGGTTATAAAACAATGAGCTGCCGTACAGGAAAGGAAGGGCTTACTATGGCGGCGTCCCATTGCCCAGGGGTAATTTTGCTGGATTTGGGTCTGCCGGATATGGAAGGGAATGAAGTAATCCGTTTATTAAGAGAACGGAGTAATATACCTGTTATTGTTATTTCTGCGAGGACAC
>ERZ808051.1861-NODE-1861-length-12329-cov-6.603248_pt1 | contig 12329 bp, 7 predicted proteins | sample MGYA00380199_ERZ808051 | MGnify/ENA primary metagenome ERZ808051 (study PRJEB31490, sample SAMN06133391) | mouse gut metagenome | isolation source: J11 | host: mice | place: China: Chengdu | collected 2015-05 ...
CACCGAGTACGACCTGGAGGCCATCGGCACCCTGGGCTTCCGGGGGGAGGCCCTGGCGGCCATCTCCGCCGTGTCCCGGGTGGAGCTGCTCACCCGTCCCCAGGATCAGGAGCTGGGCGCCTCCCTGACGGTGGAGGCCGGGGCGGTGGTGGACCAAGAGGAGGCGGGCTGTCCCCAGGGCACCACCATCGCCGTGCGGGACCTGTTTTTCAACACCCCCGCCCGGCTGAAGTTCATGAAGAAGGACGCCGCCGAGGGGGCGGCGGTGTTTGCCGCCGTCCAGCGGACCGCCCTGTCCCACCCGGAGCTGAGCGTGAAGTTCCTCCGGGACGGCAGGCAGGAGCTGCTCACCCCCGGCGACGGCCAGCTGAAAAGCGCCGTCTACGCCGTCATGGGGCGGGACATCGCCCTGGGCTTCCTGCCCGTCAGCGGGTCCGGCGAGGGAATGCGGGCGGAGGGCTTCGCCTCCCTGCCCACCTGCTGCCGGGGGAGCCGGAGCTATCAGCACTTCTTCGTCAACGGCCGGTACATCAAGAGCCGGATCATGACGGCCGCGGTGGAGGAGGCCTACAAAAACCAGAAGATGGTGGGCAAGTTTCCCGGCTGCGTCATCCACCTCACCGTCAGGCCCGGCGAGGTGGATGTGAACGTCCACCCCGCCAAAACCGAGGTGAAGTTCCAGCGGGAGCAGCAGGTGTTTTCCACCGTGTACTACGCCGTGCTGTCCGCCCTGGACCGGGACCGCACCCGTCCCCAGGCGGTGATGCCGGGGGTGAAGCCGGCGGACACGGTGACCCCCAACCAGACCTCCCTGCCCCTGCGGGACGGGGGCGGGCCCGCCGCCCCCCTCACCCTGCGGGACGGCACGGGGGAACAGCCGGGGACCCGGTTCATGCCCTCCGCCCGGTTCAAGCCTCTCCCCGGGGACCGGCCGGCGCCGGGCCGTCAGGCTGAATCCCAGCCCCCGGCTCCTCCCGCGCCGAAACCGGCCCCCTCTCCGGCGCAAAAAAAGGAGGGCTCTCCCTTCCAGTGGGTGGAGCCTCTGCCGGAACGGCCCCCCGTTCAAGCGGCGGAGGCCGCCCCTCCCACGGCGGCCAGGCCCTCCGCCCCAAAGCCGGAAGGCCCTCCCGCCCCCCGGAAGGCCGAAACGCCCGCCCCCGTCCCGGCTCCGGCGGAGCAGGCGCGGCCCGCCCCGGACCCGGTTCCGGCGGAAGCGGCCGTTCCCGTGTCCCAGCCCGAGCCCGATTCCGCCCCCCAGGAGGAGCCCTGGGTGATCCGGGGAGAGCTGTTCCGCACCTACATCATGGTGGAGCAGGGGGACAAGGTGCTGCTCATCGACAAGCACGCCGCCCACGAGCGAGCCAACTTCGACCGGCTCAAGGCGGAGGGCTATCAGCCCATGGTGCAGGAGCTGCTCACTCCCGTCGCCTTCACCCCCGCCCCGGAGGAGCGGGCGGCGCTGCTGGACCAGGTGGATCTGCTGGCTCGGTTCGGCTTTGAGGTGGAGGAGTTCGGCGGGAGCGCCCTGGCGGTGCGGTCCGCGCCGGACTACCTGGACGCCGGGGACATCGAGCCCGCCCTGTGCGAGCTGGCCCGCCGCCTGCGGGTGACGGGGGCCGCCGACCCCGATTCCGCCCGGGACGAGCTGCTCCACACCATGGCCTGCAAGGCTGCCATCAAGGGGGGCTGGCGCAGCGGGGCGGAGGAGCTGGAGGAGGTGGCCCGGCTGGTGATGAGCGGCGCGGTGAAATACTGCCCTCACGGCCGGCCGGTGGCCATCGAGCTGACCAGAAAGCAGCTGGAAAAGCAGTTCAAACGGGCATAGGGGCTCACCCCCGCTTCCGGGCCTGCCACACCTTGGCCAGGATATCCTTGAGCACCAGCATGGCGTCCAGCTCGCTGTAGCCGTATTCCTCCTTCAGCCGGTCCAGCAGCCGGACCAGCTCCCGGGCGTAGGGGGCGGGGTCCACCGTCTCCGGGTAGGAGAGCAGCACGGGGTACTTCTTCCCCCAGGCTTTCGTCCAGTCGATCTTGTCCGTCACCGCGTCGCTGGTGCGCGCAATGGCCTCCTGCACCTCCTGCACGTCCAGGTCGAAGTCGATGAGCTGGTCCAGGGACAGCTTGTACAGCGCCGCCATCCGCTTGGACTGGCGGATGTCCGGCAGGGTTTCGTCCGTCTCCCACTTGGAGATGGTCTGGCGGCTCACCCCCAGCTTTTCCGCCACCGCCTCCTGGGACAGCCCGCTCTTCCTCCGGGCCCGGCACAGGTTGCTTCCCAAACTCACAAATACCACTCCTTTCGTGTATTCCTCCCCATTATAGACGGCAGAGGCGGCGGCGTCCACCGCGCAAGCCGTACACTTGCGCCCGCATTCCCGGCAGTCCGCCAAAAGGCGCGCCATACGGCAGAAGCCGCCCTCCCCGGGCCCGGGGAGGGCGGCTTTGCGTCACAGGCGGCTCTTCAGCCGGTACAGCAGATTCATGGCCTCAATGGGGGTGAGCGTCTCCACCGAGACGGCCCGCAGCTCCTCCAGCACCGCCGCCCCCGCCATGTCCCCCAGGGACACCTGGGCGGGCTCCTCCCGCCTGGGCGCGGGGGCGGGGGAGGCCCCGGCCTGGCTCTCCAGCTCCGCCAGAATCTCCCGGGCCCGGTCCACCACCCGGCCCGGCACCCCCGCCAGCTTCGCCACCTCCACGCCGTAGCTCTGGTCCGCCCCGCCGGGGACGATTTTCCGCAGGAACACAATGCCGTCCCCCCGCTTCTTGGCGGCGATGTGGTAGTTGCGCACCCCTTCGATGGCGTGCTCCACCTCGGTGAGCTCGTGATAATGGGTTGCAAACAGGGTCTTGGCCCCCAGGCGGCGCTTGTCCGCGCAGTGCTCCAGCACCGCCCGGGCGATGGACATGCCGTCGTAGGTGGAGGTGCCCCGGCCGATCTCGTCCAGGATCAGCAGGGACCTGGGGGTGGCGTTTTTCAGCATGGCCGCCACCTCCGTCATCTCCACCATGAAGGTGGACTGGCCCGCCGCCAGGTCGTCGGAGGCCCCGATGCGGGTGAAGATGCGGTCCACCACCCCGATCCGGGCGGATCTGGCGGGAACCCAGGCCCCCATCTGCGCCATGAGCACAATGAGGGCCACCTGCCGCATATAGGTGGATTTGCCCGCCATGTTGGGTCCGGTGATGATGGACAGGCGGCCGTCCCCGCCGTCCATGCGGGTGTCGTTGGGCACAAAGAGGGCGTCCTTCAGCATCCGCTCCACCACCGGGTGCCGCCCCTCCCGGATGTCGATGACGCCGCTGTCGTCCACCTCCGGGCGGACGTAGCCGTTCTGCACCGCCGCCGCCGCAAAGGAGGCCAGCACATCCAGACAGCCCACCCCCCGGGCCACGTCCTGCACCTGGCGCACCCGCTTGGCGGCGGCGTCCCGCAGCTTGCAGAACAGGTCGTATTCCAGCGCCGTCACCCGGCTCTGGGCGGAGAGAATCTCATGCTCCAGGTCCTTCAGCTCCCGGGTGATGAACCGCTCGCAGTTCACCAGGGTCTGCTTGCGGATATAGTCCTCCGGCACCATGCTGTAATAGCTCTTGGACACCTCGATGTAGTAGCCGAACACCTTGTTATAGCGCACCTTCAGGCTCTTGATGCCCGTGCGCTCCTTCTCCCGGCCCTCCAGGCCCGCCACCAGATCCGCCCCGTGGTCCAGAATGTCCCGGAGGCGGTCCACCTCCCCGTCGTAGCCCCGGCGGATGAAGTCCCCCTCCCGGATGGTGAAGGGCAGGCGGTGGCCGTCCTCGTCGTCCCGGATGGCCCCCTTCAGCAGGGCCTGGAGGTCGGCCAGGCCGTTGAACTCCTCCAGAAAGCCGAACCGCCGGGGGGCCGCCTGGGCCAGGGGGGCGGCCTGCCGGGCCAGCTCGGGCAGGACGGCCAGGCCGTCCGCCAGGGCCAGCATGTCCCGGGCGTTGGCGGAGCCGTACACCACCTTGCCGATAAGCCGCTCCAGGTCGGGCACCTGCCGCAGGGTGCGGGACAGCTCCTCCCGCACCACCCCGTCCGCCGTCAGGGCGGCCACCTGATCCTGCCGGTAGGAGATGGCGGCGGGGCTGCACAGGGGCTGCTCAATCCAGGCCCGGATGAGCCGGTGGCCCATGGGGGTGCGGGTCTTGTCCAGCACCCACAGCAGGGAGCCCCGCTTCTCGCCCCCCCGGATGGTCTCGGTGAGCTCCAGGGTCCGCCGGGCGGTGAGGTCCAGCTCCAGATACCGCTGGCTCTGCGCCCCGTCGATCTCCAGGCGGCTCAGGTGGCTCAGGTCCGTTTTCTGAGTCTCCTTCAGGTAGGCCGCCAGCGCCCCCGCCGCCTGATAGCACATCCGCAGACCGTCCTCCTCCGGGACGGACCGGTCCTCCAGAACGCCCAGGGCGCTCAGGGCGTCCAGCGCCTGGGCGGGGCGGAACCGGGCCTCCGGGGCGGGCTGGCACAGGCAGCCCAGCCGGTCCTTCAAAAAGGCGGTCAGCTCCCGGTCGGAGGCGGCGGCGTCGGACAGAATGGCCTCGCTGGGGGGGCTGGCAGCCAGGACGTTGAGCATGTGGGTGAGGCAGTCCTTCCCCTGGAAGGGGACGGCGGTGAACGCTCCGGTGGACAGGTCGCACCGGGCCAGAGCCGCCCCGGCGCTGTCGGCGTAGACAGCGCAGATGTAGTTGTTCCGGCTCTCGTCCAGCATCTCGTCGGCCATGGCGGTGCCGGGGGTGACGATGCGGATCACGTCCCGGTCCACCAGCCCCTTGGCGGTGGCCGGGTCCTCCATCTGCTCGCAGATGGCCACCTTGTACCCCCGCTTGATGAGCCGGGCGATGTAGCTCTGGGCGGAGTGGTAGGGCACGCCGCACATGGGGGTGCGCTCCGCCTCCGGCTTGCCCCGGTCCCGGGTGGTGAGGGTGAGCCCCAGCTCCTCCGCCCCCAGTTTGGCGTCGTCGTGGAACATCTCGTAAAAGTCGCCCAGCCGGAAGAACAGCAGGCAGTCCGGGTGCTCTTCCTTCACCTTCCAATACTGCTTCATCATGGGGGTCAGCTCCGCCATGGTTTCACCTTCTCTTTCTAAAACGGGGAAATCAGGGTCTCACAAACAAAACGCACATCGGAACGATGCACGTTTTGCCAAATTCCGGCCTCTCAGGCCAGTTTGATCGAGTCAATGATTTCGTATCTGTTTTCGAACTCCCGGGAAAATTCAACCCGCTCCACCCGGGCGGCAAAGGGCGCAAACTCCGCCCGCATGGCCCCGGCAGCGGCCTCCAGGTCCGCCGTGGGGTGATAGGCCAGCGTGGTGTGGGGGCGCCACACGTCCCGCCGGGTCCACTGGTCCAGGTCCGCCGCCCAGCGCTCCGCGATCTCCCGCTGGATGGCGTCCAGCGGGCCCTCCTTCCGGGGGGCCGCCACAATGGCGGATGTGGACGCGAACAGCTCAATTTTATCATACTCCACGGAGAATTGTCCATAGCGGGCCAGGACGGCCTTGCAGAAGGAGAGAAAGCCGTCCTCGTCCTGCCCGGCATAGGCGGCCAGAGTGATGTGGCCGTGAAGGTCTCGGGGCGGGATGCCGAAGGGGGCGGCCAGCTCCCGCAGCCCGGTCAGCCGCCGCCGCGCCGCCGGGTCAATCATGGCAATGACATACAGCAAACCGTCCACCTCCCCCGCGCGGCTATCCTCGCGCTTTCTTCCTTGTCATGCTCGGATTGGAGCCATCACGGGACGGCTTCCCTCCGGCTCGGATGAAAACCGCCTCCGCTCAGCGGCGGCCGGGTTTTCATCCTCGCTCCGGTCCATCCGTCCCTATGGCTCTATCCTCGCGCTTCTATTTGCCGTAGTCCACAATCACATACACATACCGCACCCCGTTGATGTCCGCCGCGGGCTCCACCTGGGCGTAACGGCTGACGCCGTCCTCCTCTACGTACAGGGTGCGCACCGTGCCCACCGCCAGCCCCGCGGGGTACCGCCCCCCCAGGCCAGACGTGGTCACCTGGTCGCCGGTCACCAGCTGGGCCTCCTCCGACAGGAACGACAGCCGCAGCAGCCCCTCCAGCATCAGGGAAAAGTCCCCCTCCAGGATGGCGTCCTCGTCGGTGCGGGCCACCCGGCCCCCCAGCTCCAGGGTGGGGTCCAGGATGGTGGTCACCAGGGAGGAGTTGGGGTCCGCCTCGGTGACCACCCCGATGAGATGGCCGTACTGGTCGATGACGCAGTCCCCCTCCTCCACGCCGCCGGAGGTCCCCCGGTCGATGGTCAGGTCGGAGGACCAGTTGCGGGAGGACCGGCGGACCACCGCCGCGTCCCGGTACTGGAGCTCGGGCCGCTCCTCCCGCAGGCCCAGCAGGTCCCGCAGGCGCTCGTTCTCCCGCTGGGCGTCCTGCCCGGCGATGGCGTCCCGCTCCAGCTCCGCCACCCGGCGCTGAAGGGCCTCGATCTGCGCCGCCTGCTCCTCGTGCCGGAAGAAGCGGTCGTACTGCGTCTGGGTCCAGTTGGTGACGGCGGACGACGCCGCCCGGAAGGGGGTGGCCAGCACTTCCATGGCGCTGGTCAGCGGGTCAAAGCCCAGAATCTGGGAGCCCAGCGCCAGCACCGCCGCCAAAAGGACTGCCGCCACCAGCAGCAGTCCGCCGTTGTTTTGGAAAAAACGTCTCATGATATTCTCCCATCCGCGCTGCTTCGTCGAAGCAAAGTCCGCTCCATTCCGTTTCCGCTTTCAGCGAAAACCTCATTCGCTCCCTTGCTTCTCCTCTCCCCACAAAGCCAAAGATCGGCTTTGCGGGGCCCCGTATTGGCCGCACCGCTGCTCACGACGGCTCCGCGCTTCTCAGCAGCTCGATCCCGAACCGGGTGAGAATGCGGCCCAGCCGGAACACCGGCAGCCCCATCACGTTGCAGTAGTCCCCCTGGATGCCCGACACCAGCAGCGCCCCCAGGCCCTGAATGCCGTAGGCCCCCGCCTTGTCCATGGGCTCGCCGGTGGCGATATAGCCCAGAATCTCCTCCGGGTCCACCTCCCGGAAGGCCACCACCGTGGCCTCGTGCTCCGTGACCACCCGGTCCCCCTGGAGAACCGTGACCCCCGTGTATACGTCGTGCCGGTTGCCCGACAGGGCGGACAGCATGGAAAAGGCGTCCCGCTCGTCGGCGGGCTTGCCCAGCACCGCCCCCTCCAGCGCCACCACCGTATCCGCGGCGATAATGAGGTCGTCCGGGTCGGCCTTCTCCGCCGCCGCCCGGGCCTTGCGCAGAGACAGCTCCTCCACAATCCGGGCGGGGTGGAGGTTGCCCTCCACCGTCTCGTCAACATTGGGGGCGGCTACCCGAAAGCCCCGCAGTCCCATCTTGCCCAGCAGCTCCCGCCGCCGGGGCGAATTGGACGCTAAAATAATATCCATAGTACCTCCGTGGTTTTATGCGCGGCTGTCCCCGCGCTTCCCCGTTGTCACGCTCCGATTGGCCGCACAGCCGGGTCGCTTTCCCTCCGCCTCGGGCAAAACCCGCGCCAGCTCCGCTGGCCCTGCTTTTGCCCTCGCTGCGGTCCAAGCTCCCCTGTGCGGCTGTCCTCGCGCTTCCTCGTCATTCCACATCCCTGTAATATAATCCCCGGGTGAAGTTGTTGGGCACATAGTTCCCCTTCCCCCGGTAGGCGTCCAGCACCTGGACGCACTCCACCCCGTTCTCCGTGGTAAACAGCAGGCGGATGGCCCGCAGGCCCGCCTTTTTCCAGTCGGCGGCCTTGTCCGCCAAAAACACCTTGTTGGCGTTCAAAATCTCGTTGCGGCAGCCGTAGGCCCGCTCCACCGGAAAGCGCACTCCCTTCCGGTCGGTGAGCAGGTTCACGTTGGAGCACACACATTTGCCCGACTGGTTCTTGACGGCGCAGTTCTCGGTGATCATCAGCGGCAGCCGCCCGTAGGCGATGATCTCCAGGTCCACCGCCTTGGACAGGTCCCGGATCTGGGCCAGCTTCAGCTCAAAGGAGGCGGTGAGGGACCGGAAGCCAAGCCGTTTGTACTCCTTGATCCCCTGGCTGTTGAACACCTGGAGTCCAAAGTCCCCCCGCAGGGTGAAGCCCAGCTCCTTGCACAGGGAGACAAGGCCCAGATTGCCCACATACACGCTGTCCACGCCCGCCTCCCGGCAGGTCTCCAGCTCCCGGCGCAGGCCGTCCAGCTCCCGGTCAAAGCAGATCCGGGGCAGCACCGCCGCCACCGGCACTCCCCGGTCAACGGCCCCTTTTACCTCGTCCGGATGGGCGGCGGCCTCCTCCGCCGGCAGGGTGATGAGGTCCGGTCTGGCCTTCACCAGCTCGAAGGTCATCTGGGACGCCCGGCGCAGGGAGACGCAGATATCCGGCTCCTCCCGGTAGTTCTCGTAGCGCGCCCCCATTTTGTACGCGCCGTGGCGGCGCTGGGGCGGGGCGGTGCGCCGGGCGGAGAGGCCGTCCAGCACCTGGCGGCGCAGGGCGTTCAGCTCCGACAGAGGCACCGCCAGCCCGTCCTCCACCAGGGCGCGGGCGTCCGCCGCCCGGTAGGGCGTGCCCCCCGTCTTGGCCAGCTGGCCCTCCACCTCCGCCCGGGAGACGGCCCTCCGGCGGGCGGCCTCCGGGGGGCGGCCCGCCGCGGTGACCACCCGGCCCTCGCCGTCCTCCACCCCCACCTGGACGGGCTCCCCCGCCCGGACCATGGCGTAGAGCTTGACCGGAACCCCCGGGCCCTCCCCCTTCTCATAGGCCGCCTTGGCCTGGGCGAACAGCTCTTTGGGATTCTTGGCCTCCTCCCGGACGCCGAACATGTCCGGCCCCTTTTTTTCCATAAAATAACCGTCGGTGAAGCCCTGGCGGGAAAACGCCTGCTCCAGACGGCTGAGCTCCTCGGGGGTGGGCTCCCGGCCCTCCCGCAGGGCGTCGGCGTACACCTTGGTGACGATATAGACGTATTCGGGCCGCTTCATCCGGCCCTCGATCTTGGCGCTGGCCACCCCCATGTCCCGGAGCTCCTGGAGGTGCCCCGCCAGGGACATGTCCTTCAGGGAGAGGGGATGCCCCCCCGCCAGCTCCTCCCCCCAGCCGTAGGGCAGGCGGCAGGGCTGGGCGCACATGCCCCGGTTGCCGCTGCGCCCCCCGATGACGGAGGACATGAAGCACTGGCCCGAGTAGCACATGCACAGCGCCCCGTGGACAAACACCTCGATCTCAATGGGGGAGTGCGCGCAGATATAGGCGATGTCCCGGCGGGACAGCTCCCGGGCCAGCACCGCCCGGGTCATGCCCAGGGCGGCGGCCTGTTTGACCCCATCCAGGCTGTGGATGGTCATCTGGGTGGAGGCGTGGAGGGGCAGGTCGGGGGCGGCCTGCCGCAGGGCCCTGACCAGCCCCATGTCCTGGACCAGCACCGCGTCCGCGCCCATTTTCGACGCCTGAACCGCGCAGTCCACCGCCGGCCCCATCTCCCGGTCGGAGCACAGGGTGTTCAGGGTGAGGTATACCTTCACCCCCCGCAGGTGGCAGTAGGACACCGCCGCGGCAAATTCCTCCCGGGTAAAATTTTTCGCCCCCCGGCGGGCGTTGAATTGTCCGAAGCCCAGGTAGACCGCGTCCGCCCCGGCGCAAACCGCCGCGCGCAGCGCCTCCGGGCTGCCGGCGGGGGATAGTATTTCCATAAGGTCGCTCTCTCGTTTCTTTGAGTAGTATACCGCAGCGCGGTGGTATCACGCCCGCTTTGGGGGCGCGATGGTATCACGTTCGCTTTGGGCGCACGGCGTTATCACGCCCACTTTGGGCGCACAGCGTTATCACGCTCGCTTTGGCCGCACGGTGTTATCACGCGACCATTGGCCGCGCGGCGTTATCACGCTCGCTTTGGGCGCGCTGTTCGCCCCGGCTTCCCTCCGACTCGGATAAAAAACAGATTTGCTCCGCAAATCTTGGTTTTTTATCCTCGCTCCAGTCCATCCGGGGCGGCGCGCCTAAGCTCGCGCTTACCGCTTCTGCTGGAGCTTGAAAATCTCCCGCTTGGCCTCGCTCAGCTCCAGCTTCAGCTTGGCGTTCTCCTCCAGCAGGTCCTTGATCTGACGGCGCAGATTCTCCGACGCCTCCTGCTCCTTGAACCGGTCGTCGGCGATGTTGATGGCGGTGAGCACGGCGCAGTCCATCTGGGACACGCCGCCCGCCCGGCCCGTCTCCTTCAGCTTTTCGTTCACATAGGCGGCCACCCGGTGGACGTAATTCTCGTCCTCTGCGGCCAGCAGCGTATAGTTCAGTCCACCCACGGTGACGGTGACGCGGTTTTGCATGGCGGTCCCCTCCTGCGCAGTTTTTCATATGATACATTATAACACAACATTTTGGAAAAGGAAATGAAAAAAGTATAAACATCCGGCGATTTTTTGCCGGGTCCGCCGCCGGCCCGCAGACCGGATTTTCCGTCCCACCCCTTGACAGCCCCGTTTTTCTGTAATACAATGTACGGCACAAAGCAGTGACGGAGAACAGTACCCCGCGCACGGGTTTCAGAGAGGGGACGGACGGTGCGAGTCCCCCGAAGGCGCGGCGGGAAGGCCCTCCCGAGCCCGGGCAGGAAATGGCCCGGCGGCCCCCGCCGTTACCGGGCAAGAGTGCGGGCCATGCCCGAATTCAGGTGGAACCGCGGACAAGAAGAAGCGCGGAGCATGGGGCTGCGAGGGAGCTTGGACCGGAGCGAGGGGCGGTGCTTGCCGGTGGCAAGCGTCTACCGCCGACCGAGCCGAAGGGAGAGCGGCCGAGCGTCCAGTCCCTTGCGGAGCGTGACAACTGTTCGCCCTGAGCCATAACGGCTCGGGGCGTTTTTTGCTGATCGCGTCCGAGCCGCCGCGAGCAGGCGAGGCGTGAATACTCCAAGCCGAACATTATCGAAAAGGAGCGGTATATCGTGAAAAACAGCGAGAAATCCATGGAGAAGATTGTCAACCTGTGCAAGGCCCGGGGCATTATCTTCGCCGGGTCGGAGATCTACGGCGGCCTGGCCAACAGCTGGGACTACGGCCCCCTGGGCGTGGAGCTCAAAAACAACGTGAAGCGGGCCTGGTGGAAGAAGTTCGTCCAGGAGAACCCCTACAACGTGGGGCTGGACGCCGCCATCCTCATGAACCCCCAGACCTGGATCACCACCGGCCACGTGGCGGGCTTCTCCGACCCTCTGCTGGACTGCAAGGCCTGCAAGGCCCGCCACCGCGCCGACAAGCTCATCGGGGACGAGCACCCCGAGGTGAATGTGGACGCCATGAGCTTCGACGAGATGGACGCCTTCATCGCCGCCCACGAGGACGTGGTGTGCCCTGTCTGCGGCAAGCACGACTTCACCCCCATCCGCAAGTTCAACCTCATGTTCAAAACCGCCATCGGCGTCACCGAGGACTCCTCCTCCACCTGCTACCTGCGGCCCGAGACCGCCCAGGGCATCTTCGTCAACTTCGCCAACATCCAGCGCACCACCCGCCGCAAGCTGCCCTTCGGCGTGTGCCAGGTGGGCAAGGCCTTCCGCAACGAGATCACCCCGGGCAACTTCATCTTCCGCACCCGGGAGTTCGAGCAGATGGAGTGCGAGTTCTTCTGCCAGCCAGGCACCGACCTGGAGTGGTTCGCCTACTGGAAGGAGTTCTGCAAAAACTGGCTGCTGAACCTGGGCATCAAGGAGGAGAACCTCCGCTTCCGGGACCACGAGCCGGCGGAGCTGGCGTTCTACTCCCGGGGCACCGCCGACATCGAGTACGCCTTCCCCTTCACCGACTGGGGCGAGCTGTGGGGCATCGCCGACCGCACCGACTACGACCTGGGCCGCCACCAGCAGGCCAGCGGCAAGGACCTGACCTATTTCGACCAGGAGAAGAACGAGCACTATGTCCCCTACGTCATCGAGCCGTCCCTGGGCTGCGACCGGGCGCTGCTGGCCTTCCTCTGCGAGGCCTACGACGAGGAGGTGGTGGACGCCGAAAAGAACGACGTGCGCACCGTCCTGCGGCTCCACCCGGCCCTGGCCCCCTTCAAGTGCGCGGTGCTCCCCCTGTCCAAGAAGCTGTCCGGCAAGGCCCGGGAGATCCAGGCCGAGCTGTCCAAGTATTTTATGGTGGACTTCGACGACGCGGGCTCCATCGGCAAGCGCTACCGCCGGCAGGACGAGGTCGGCACCCCCTACTGCGTCACCGTGGACTTCGCCACCGTGGGGGACGACAAGACCGAGGCCGACCACGCCGTCACCATCCGGGACCGGGACACCATGGACCAGGTCCGGGTGCCCATCAGCGGGCTGAAGGCCTGGCTGGA
>ERZ808051.1865-NODE-1865-length-12315-cov-6.201340_pt1 | contig 12315 bp, 14 predicted proteins | sample MGYA00380199_ERZ808051 | MGnify/ENA primary metagenome ERZ808051 (study PRJEB31490, sample SAMN06133391) | mouse gut metagenome | isolation source: J11 | host: mice | place: China: Chengdu | collected 2015-05 ...
TTGCTAGTGTGTTCATGGGTATGCCAAGTTCTTTAGCCGTTTGACTGATGTTGCCGTTATTTTCTTTGACTTTGGCGATGGCTTCAGCTTTGAAAGTGTCGCTGTATTCTACTCTTTTCTTACTCATGGTAAACTCCTATTTAGGATTCTAGTTTACCAAATATTTTTGTCCGTTTTTTTCAGCATACATCAATACCTCTCATAAAACCGTCAAGCACTTTAAAACTAGTGCTCTGACCTAAAAATGGCTCTATAATTTTTTATCGTAATAAGGTGGAAAGTTAGGATAGAATAGAAGTACCAATAACAGTTAGATTAAAGGAAGCCCTATGTCAGCAACCAAGGAAGAGATAGCTGAGTTCATGAAGTCTGAGTTCCCTCAAGCAAAGTACAAGATTGAGGCAGTAAATAGCAGTGGGTCAATTTTATCCCATGATATTGGTTTAGATGATTTGAGACCTGGAGGTACTGTATCGGGACCTGTAATGATGGGAATTGCTGATGTAGCTCTTTATGTGGCTATCTTAGGTAGAATTGGCATAGTACCATTAGCAGTAACCACGAGTCTAACTATCAATTTCTTACGTAAACCAACTGCAAAATCACGTATTATTGCTGAGTGCAAACTGCTAAAAGCGGGAAGGAGTCTAGTCGTAGGCGAGGTTTCTTTATACTCAGATGGATCTGACGAATTAGTTGCCCATGTTGTGGGAACCTACTCGGTACCACCAGCTAAGAACAAGTCTGAAAATATGTAAAAGATATCAACTTACAGCCCTTTGCTTAAATCCTAGGGAGTAGATCAGGCGTCTTTACTGGCCTAGTTCCCTAGTGAGGACTTGGATCTTAGGCTGTAGGCTAATGAGGACAGCGTTTTAGCTCACTAAGTTTGCTTTGACATAGCTTGATCAAAACTAAATCTTTTTAGGACTAATCAGTAATTGTCACTGAAGAAATATTGACCCCTGCCGTCAATACCATACACTCAAGCTTGATATGTTTGATGAGTGGAGCAAGTACGCCGTCACTGCCTGTGATAGGTTTGCCTGCTTGAATGCCTTTTAAGGCTTCGTTAAAGTCAAAGTTTTGCATGGTGTCATTCCTTGTTTTTTGAATAGATTATGGGAATGACACAGAATTTTGAACACTACCTTTTAAGATCAAGAATTTGCGATGGTCTTAAGCAGTTACACGCTTTTTAGGAAAGGAAAGGCTCCTAATCGTAATCGATAGTCACTGTGGCTATCGACCTCACCTCACCTGCAGTTACCACACGATCGGTTTGGTAATAACGGGCTACCATTGGCAGTGTATAGCTTATGGTTTGACTGGCATCAAGCGTACCAAGGCTTAGCGGCTCGCCCTTGGCAATAACTTTATCAGCCTTATTATATTTAGATACCAGTTGCGTACCCACCCCTTTTGCTTGTGTATTAGTAGGAGCAATATTTTTTAGAACACTATTGTTGTTATTAGCAGCTTCATAGTCAAAGCTGACACTAATTTTATCAGGTGTCTGAATGTTTTTACCCCCATTACACAAGATATTGATATCAAAGGCCTGCTCGCCTTGGGTAGAACCCACACCTTTAAAGTCTGTATTCTTCATTGTGGGTAACTGAACCACTTTATTGGCATTACTTTTTATCTCACAAGAAGAAGAGGTAATCGTAATGGTATCACCAGTTACGGTACTGGTTAGAATGGGACGATTGGAATAACCTTCAAGGTAATAACTACTGTATAGACCTTGCGCTAGGCTGCCTGTACCAGTAGCCTCGCCCGTCTTAACAATTTCAATAACAAAGTACCCTTCACCTAAAGAGTATCTTGTATTCCTATTTAAATTTGAAGAATAAGGGTAATATCCCGAAAAACCATCTCCACCTATCAACTCTCGATACAAGCGAATACCAATACCTGGTACGTTAGTCTTATATATACTAGGCTGCATTGCAAGCCCCTGATTATTTAAGATAACTGCCTGTACTGTGCCCCCACCCAAAAGGTTACAAACCATTTGAGAGTTAGGATTAGCAGGTATATTAACGCGCCGAGTGTATAAAACTTTACCCACTGGGTCGTTCGGCTTAGCCGCTACCTTTCCAATAGCCATATTAATATTTACCGTAGTAAAGCCATAGCTTAGACTACACCATGCCTGTGCTTGGGTTGCACCAAGGCTACAGCCCACAAGTACAGCCGCTGACAAGAAGTAGCTCTTACAATCCATGACATACCCCTTCTAGGGTAATCATTGATTGGGTTTTATCTTTGGCTAAATTGGTTATATCATACGGCATTTGACACTGCTCATTTTGTTCATCACCCCATTTAACGGTGATGGTATCAGATAACTTTGGTGTCCGTAAGTATACCAAGCTTCCTTGAGCAACTATACCAATATGTTCATCGTTTGAGTCAACAACATCTGCACCAAAAGGCAGTGTATTTCCTTTGTCATCAACAGTATTGATGTATATGGCTTTACCTAATTTGGTTAAAAAATCTACCTTAGTCACTGAGCCTTCATACGGAGCGACTCGTTGACTTGCACCCTCAAGCTCTACATCATCGGACATGCCTACGGTATCTAATGATACATCGTTAATACGATAAGGAGTAATGTAAGGGATAACTGCATAGCCGGATTTATTAATGGTAAGCTGATCGGTGTTATTCACTTTAGCACCTTCAGCACCTGGTGCATAAACCAATACCATGGTTCTTCCCTGATCAGGACCAAATACCACACCCTCGGGGTGTACCACTATGTTACCTCCAGCAGACAGACCCAGTTGTTGATATCCATCGGCCACAGAGTAAGTACCTGATAAGGTAGTATAATTACTGCGATACTGAGCATTGGTATTTAAGCTTGGGTTTTCGCCATAGTCAGTAGATAACGTAGCACCATAGCTTACTCTGTTGCCAAGCGAGCCATTGACACCGACTGTGGTATTGTCTTGAGTGATGTATGAGTTAAGAGTAACTGCACTGCGTTTGATTGATAATGGCAGTGACAAGGTCAACATATATTCAGTATCGTCGATAACTTTGCCTGATGTGGCATTTTCTACCACACGTTTATTGGCAGATAAGCCGTAACTGACACCTTTGTACGTATTGTTATAACCGAACTGATACTGTTTAGTATCTTCTTGTTTGTCCCAATAATCCACCCAAGCCCCAGTTAAATAGAAGTTACCCCACTCATTAGGTAGTCCTTGATTCAAGGTCAGCTGAAACTCACTACGCTGTTTACCAATATATAAGGTACCAATACCCTGTTTATTCTGTTCTTGTGCTTTAAAAGCATCTGCCAAACGGTAAAAGCCTTGTGTTGAATAACGATAAGCAGCTAAAGTCACATTGGTATTGGTCGGGCTAATAAGTTTGCTATAACTGACACGATAACTTTGTCCAGTCTCTGAGTCCCGGTTTTTAAAGTCAGTATCTGAGTGGGTAACATCAAAAGCTACCGCACCCAATCGCGTCGCAAAAGCGCTACCCAAAGTCACAGCTTTATAGTCTTCAGAGGCCTGTGCACCGCCATAGGCAGTAATAAAGTTATTGATACCGCGCTGGTATTGACCTTGTAAAATCAAAGGATCTTTATCAATCTCTTTATTGCGATAATTGCCCGCTACTACTGCATAGCGGCTTAAACCAGGGCGCAACATTTGAGCTACTGAAGTGTAAGGTAAAGAGAATTTCTGTACTTCCCCATCAGCCTCAATAATGGACACTTCTAGCTGACCACCAAAGCCTGTGGGATATAAGTCATTAATCTCAAAGCTACCAGCTGATACGTTGGTTTGATAGATCAGCTGACCTTGCTGACGAACCTCTACCTTAGCATTGGTCTTAGCATTACCTCGAATGCGCGGCGCATAACCACTTAAACTACTAGGCAACATACGGTCATCACTAGCGAAAGCTACGCCACGATAACCAAAAGTATCAAATATATCCCCCTCACTAAAGCTATCGCCTAAGGTGAGTACCCCGCGCTGTTCAGGAAAAGCGCGCTGTAAATAAGTATTTACCGCAGTGTATTCAGACTTACCGTCCTCATTGTCTGACCACGTCCACTGGCCATTATGACGCAGCTGCCAGCTGGCTAGGTTAAGCCCAGCATTGAGCGAGACAAAAGCGTTGGTGTTTTCTTGATTGTTAGTACTATCAAAGGTCTTGTAGGCACTGGCGTTATAAGAGGCAAAGCCAGCATTAATACCCCTATCCCAGATGCTAGGGTCAACGTAACCTCGGGCATTATTCTGCATAGCAACTTGAGGAATAGATACCTCAAGCTTTAGACTTGACATATCAAAGTTATAAAAGGCCTCATCTACCCACTGCTCAAGTGGCAAACAACTGTTGGCAGAGTTTTTGGCCTTTTGTTTAATCAGTTCCGCTTTGATACCGAATTCAAGTAGCTGTTTGGGCGTAAAGCAGGTGAATGAGCTTTTGTCATCTGGGGTAGGTTTAAAGACCAAGCGCTGTTTGCCAAACCAATTACCATTAACATAAACATCTAAGCTATATTCACCTGGCAAAATAGGATTACCATTAGCAAACTTGGAAATATCAATTTTTTTGGCATCGCCAATTAAAAACCCTGCATCAAAATCTGCAGAAATTGCCCCAGCACTTTCATTTCCGGCAGTCTCATCGGCCAATGCCAAGCCTGAAAGGCTTAAAGTTACCACGCCACACAATAGTGAGTAGCTAAACGTACGCTTTACAGAATTTTTGATTATTTTTGCCTTATCCATAGTTTCAGCCACCCCATATCCTTCACACATGATTTAAACACGTACGATTAAAAATAGTCAAAGGGGTGAAACAATCCTTTATTCAACTGCCTGCTGTACTCGGCCACCATAATCATTGATTGTAGTAAAGGTCATGCCTTTTAGATTAGGGTTTTTAACATTAATTTTTTGTTCAGAAAATGGAGCTAGCATCATCCCATCAGTTAGTACCTCTACTTTATCTGTTGCAGCACCGACAGGTTTTTGCACAATAGAAGTAATAGTAACGTGATAAGGAGTGGGATTTTTAATGGTCAAGGTATTGCCTTGAACTGACCACTGTAATTGTTTAGGCGCAGACAAGCTATCCCCCTTAAGTCCTGCAGGACGATAAAAGAACTTAAGACGTGAGCGAATCGCCAATTGCAAAAAGTTATCTGAGCCACTATCAGCATCTTTTTTAGTGGGTTTCGGCGGAATATCTAATACATTCAACCAAAACAAGCTTTCTTGAGTTTTGCTAAGCGAATTAACGCCAGGCAAAGCACTAACTCGTAACGATTGGCCTTTACCCGGCTCAACACGAGTGATAGGCGGGGTAATAACAAATGGTGATTTGGATTGATCGGGAGTGATATTAGCATCGCCTTCATCGATCCAAGCTTGCACTAAGGCTGGGCTTGTGCCTTCATTAGTTACCTTAACGGTTATTTCACGAGCATCAGAAGGGTATATAACACGAGTACCATGGATAACCACATCAGCATTAGCAGCTGTAAAAGGTAGAATTAATGCCAGTAGAGCCGTTCTACACATTTTGCGGTTTAATAATTTGCAATTCAATAGCATGATGTTGTATCCCTTCTGTAATTTAAAATATAAAAGCTAAGGTAATTGCTTACCTTAGCTCATTTAGTCTTACAACCTGGTTAACTTTCTAGTGACTAAAGTAGTGACTATGGGTAAACGATCGTGTATTTAACAGAAGTGGCTACGCTACCGGCTGTAGCTTGAGCTTTAGCATAGTATTCAGCATAGTAGTTTAAAGCGGCTGAGCCATTAGCTGCAACGTTAACCTCTTGTGAGTTCTCTTGAGTACCTGCTGTTTTTCCAAGTACTGGAATAACTGCGTTGTTATCGCCTAGTAACTGAACCTGTACGTTTGTCGCAGTGCCAGTAGCATTGTTTAGACGGCCTGAATCATAATCTACAGTAGAACCTGGTTCGAAGTAAGTAGCTACTTTACCTTCTGAACAGCCGGTTAGGTTAATAGTGAAAGGAGTACGACCTGCAGTTTGACCTGGAGTTAATGACGCAGCAGATACAGTAGGTAGTGCTACCGCTAAATCTTTAGACTTACTGTCTACAGTACAAGTTCTGTCTGTAATTTGACCTGTGATAGTGATGGTACCGTCGGCTGCATGTGCAGCAGCTGAGCCTAGGATAATTGCAGAAGTAGCTAAAATGATTTTTTTCATAAGGATTCCATTAAAAGAGAAATGTTTTTTGTTTTATGTTTTCGCTTTTATTAAGGTAAATAAACATAAAACGATGTTTTAAACTAACACTCCGACTAAAAAAACCTAGCTTACCTTTACCCAATGTCCATAAGGCACCAAAATCAGTCATATGCAGATACTTATAGGGTCAAGAAATCTTACATATACATGCATTTAGCTAATTCTTTATTCCATTAAATTTTGAGAAAGCGTTGTGACAAAAGGTATTCAAAGAAAGGTGGTGTTAACCATATCCAGAATCTATTATGCTAGTTTGGAATAGCATAAGTCATAAACGGCATATGGACTTGATGGCGACTCATTATACACTAAAAAAAAGAGATTGCAACTTATTTTAGTATTTCTTATGTGTAAATAAGTAAAAGAATTCAATATAACTAAAAATACATTTAAATTTAATTACTTAATTAGTATAAATCACTAAAAACTCCGTTTAACTCTACTAAAGACCAAGCTGATTTTGACGATATCACAAAAAATAACATGGATACGCTAGCCCATTATCTGTGTAGAGTGGGATGAATTATGCTCGTTCCTACTCAACTTATCAACTCAGAAAATATGAAAAAAATTTCTTCTGTCAAAAATAATTATTCATACATTATGTATTACTAAAGTACGAACCTTTCAAAGCACATTTTTTTAACGTTATCGAAATTTAGTTCAATTTAGCTTATCGATAATCGAATTAGGCAGCAACAATACTCCAGCTATCATAATAGATATATGGGGTCAATAGGGAAGAAAACAAGCGAACTAACCCTATAGGGTTATTGACTAATGAAATTAGGTAGATATAGACAGCCAATGGCATGCCTGTATTTACTTACGTTTGTGTATGTCTCTCTGCATTTGTAAAAAAGTTACGCCTACTGGACGTCATAGATAAAAAGTAGACTAAAAGCGATACCAGACATTTGTCTGCTATTACCCTTAACTGTATTTATACTCTTAAACTTCAAAAAAATATGACGCTCTTGATAATCGGCGTATCAAGAGGCATTAAACGTAAAGTTGAAACCGACTGTCAGTATCTGGTAGTAAGGTCTAAGTAGTACCTTGTGAGCTGTGATGTGTTCGGGGCATAAGTAGTAAAAAAAGCGTCTACCCGCAACGCATGACAAACACTACAGTATGTTTTCAACCCCCTGTTGTGTAGGTAAGGGGTCTGACACTCGCCCAATCGGTTCCAATAGGTGGTTCTATTCATTTATGACTATAAGAATAGATAATTATAAATTTAGTAGTCTACAAATCTTATTCAACAAGGTTAATTTGCCAGTTATTGGCTTGAATGACAATATTAATTTTGCGTAGTTTCATCGCCAGGTCATCGGCTTGCTTTTGTAACCCAGCTACTGAGACCATAATATTCCATTTAATTTCACGATGACTATAACGATCTGCCTCAGTGTCGGTCGCTTCAATTGCTTCAATTAATAGTTTGTGGCGCATCTCCAACGCCTCGCGTTCAACCAATAGCGTCAGCATTGATTGATCTTTATCCGTCTTAGCAACTGCATTGGTACGGTGAATACGTTCAATCAAAGTAGATAGCTCAGTAATGACTTGACTAGCCTCAATCATTAGATGACTTGGATCTTCATTTGGCGTATCACCTTCTTGAACTTTAGCATTACTACGAATACGTCCTTTAATTTGAGCAAGTTTTTTTTGCATATCGCTACGAATAAGTAGGGCTTCTGCGAGTTTCATTTTTAGCTCCTTTTAACACCTTATTAGTATACCCTTATTGAGCTGTTTCCTACAAAAGTTTATTTACCTGCCCTAAGAACAATATCGCATCGGTTTTATTGTCTTTAATCATAAAGATAAACGGATGATCGGCTGTAAATTCAGCATTGTATGACGCAGAAACAACGCTAATAACAATGGATGTAGCAGCTGCCGCAACCGTCCCTTTTTCATCAACCTCAACCACTGCTTTATGAATAACGGAGTCTACTGCTAACGAAAGGTCATCATTGAATAAGCTGTAGTCTGCTTGACTCCCAAAAGCTATGGGCATCCCCTTTTTAGCCAACAACGGCTCCATCTGATAGTTTTCTTCTAATTTGAATTTAGGCATAATGAGAAAAACCTCTTTATTCTCTAATTGCTTAGTCCATTTATCAATTTGAGTGGTACTCAAGTGTAAATACCCCATTCTTAACACAACATCATCGTAGAATAATTAAGCCACCTGCCTGTACTCAGCAGGTGTCATATCATTAAGTGAATCATGGGGTCTTTCGGTGTTATAAACCGTGATCCATTCCTCAGTCAGTTGACTGACTTCATTTAAATCATTGAATAAATAACAATCCAAGACCTCATTGCGATAACTACGATTAAACCGTTCAATATAAGCATTCTGATAAGGACAGCCAGGCTCGATATAGTCAATATAAATACCATGAGCTGATGCCCAGTCAGTAAATATGCTGGATGTAAACTCACTACCGTTATCCACACGAATTTGCTTAGGATAGCCATGCCACTCGGCTAGCTGGTCAAGGTAGCGAATTACTCGGAGTGAAGGAATGCTGGTACCAATATCAATGCCTAATACTTCACGGTTGTAATCATCAATCACATTAAAGGTTCGAAAGCGAATATTGTTGTGCAGCTTATCGCTCATAAAGTCCATTGACCAAGTATGACCCAATGCATTTGGCACACTTAGCGGCTGGGGGTTACGTGTTGGTAGCCGTCTTTTAGACTTACGGCGTAGGTTTAAGTTTAACGCTGTATAAACACGGTGTACTCGCTTGTGATTCCATGAGTAGCCAAGCTTGCGTATACGCTTAAAACACTTTGGGAAACCCCAACGATTGTGCTTGTCAGTAAGCTTGTTTAAGACATCAATAATCTCACTATCATCAGGTAGCTTAGGCTTATAGTAGTAAGCGGTTCGACTCATACAGACCACCTGACAGCTCAATGCAATACTAACACCATACTGCGCCTGTAACTCTTGTGCCCAGACTTTGCGCTCAAGGGCAGGCGCTATAGCTTTTTTATGATCTCTTCCTGCATTTGAGCTTTAAGGCTTAAATCAGCATACATCTGTTTAAGCCTACGATTTTCTTCTTCAAGCTCTTTTAATCGCTTAACATCAGAGGCTTCCATACCACCATACTTGGAACGCCATTTATAGAAAGTCGAGCTAGCAATCCCGTATTTACGACACAGCTCTTTAGCAGGTATCCCAGCATCTGCTTCTTTTAATATCGATACGATTTGGGTCTCAGTCATTCGTTTGCTCATATCAAAACTCCTTATGGGTATTTTATAAGAAATTCTACGTTTGAGCTGTGTTATTTTAGGGGATAGTTACAAAACGGAAATTCCTAATATTTCATGGCAACTCGTAGTAGTTACATTAAGTCTGGGATTTGCCAGCACACTCATTCAATTTTCTATGAATTGGGCACAATGTACTGTAGATCCTTCTAGGGCCGCTATTATCTATTCAGGTGAGCCTGTTTGGGCAGCAATATTCGGAAGGCTGGCAGGAGAGCGTTTACCGTTTTTAGCTCTTATTGGTAGGCTTTGTGTCATTTTAGGAATATTAATTAGTGAGATAAAAACTAAAAAGAAATAGTTTTATTATTGAGTTTCTCTAAAATTAACGTAAGCATCAAACCCGTATTAGTGGCCTTGATGATAAAATCATATTTCACTACAGGCTTAGCCTTACGTCTTGCGCTTCGGGCAAGTGTCTCCCAGACACTTGCTGATCCTCGCTCATACGCCAAGGGTCAAACCACCACCGAGATTGTAGAGAGCATTAAAGAGCTCTACGATGTCGACATCTCAAGCTCTCTTGTCTCAAGAGTCACCGATAACATATTAGAGGACATCACCGCTTGGCAGAACCGGCCGCTGAGCAGTGTTTATCCTATCGTCTATTTAGACTGCATTGTCATTAAAGTACGTCAAGACAAGCAGATCATCAACAAGGCGATCTATCTGGCCTTAGGAGTGGGACTTGATGGTAAAAAAGAGCTGCTTGGTATGTGGCTATCAGAGAATGAGGGTGCTAAGTTCTGGCTAGGCGTTCTCACTGAACTACAAAACCGCGGGGTACAAGATATCCTCATTGCCTGTGTTGATGGTTTAAAGGGCTTCCCTGATTTCATCAATACCGTTTACCCCAACGCTCAGGTTCAGCTGTGTATCGTGCATATGGTACGTTACTACATGAAGTTTGTACCCTGGACGGATAAAAAGGCTGTTGCGGCTGATTTAAAGGCCATCTATGGCGCTGATACGCTTGAGATAGCAGAGGCCAATCTTGAACACTTTGATGAGACTTGGGGCACAGAGTACCCACATGTCATCAAGTCTTGGCGTAATAACTGGGAGGGCTTAACGGTGTTCTTTGAGTATCCGAAAGATATCAGAAAAGCCATCTATACAACCAATGCTATTGAGTCTTTAAACAGCGTGATTCGGACAGCTGTGAATAAACGTAAGGTGTTCCCGTCTGATCAGGCAGCATTCAAGGTAGTCTACCTAGCAACTCAGCAGGCATCGTCAAGGTGGTCGATGCCAATCCGTAACTGGACGTCTGCTCTGAATCGTTTTATGATTATGTTTGATGATCGTATAAGCAGGCATTTAATCTAAATGGCAGTTACACAGAATCTGGGATGGTCTCGCAAATATCTCAACCATAAGATACTTATCCAATAGAATTAAGCTGCATTATTTAACAGTTAATGTCTAATTTTAAGCATTCTGATTTATTACGGAATTATCATTAAAGTTTATGCCAATCTTCAATCGCTTTGTACCCAGTTTCTAGTCCTACATCATAGCTATAACGGATTTTAGCTTTATCTTTAGATAATCGTCCCGCCATATTTTTCAAGTCGGGTGGGCAAACTTCTAAAAACTTCTGTGGTGATGCAGAATGTAAAAATTGCACCGCATCATTATAACGTTGGGTTCGTGTTAATAAGCTTTGGGCAAAACCATATCGTTGCTTAGAAAAATATTTAGCCAACAGCTGATCGCCTTGGCGACCTGCTTTATAGTAATTGTGAGGACGAGTACGTATTACCATTAGCTTAGCAACACGATCTTGTTGAGCGGCCCAATGCACAGGCAGAGCATCAGCTACACCACCATCGAAATAAGGTTCGCCAAATATCTCGACCGCTTGACGAGTCAGCACTGGTATAGAACTTGATGCTCTTAATCCATCCAAAATATTATCTTTACAGGCTTTAATATAGTTAGCTTCACCTGAAATAGCATGTGTTAGCACCATGTAAAACTCAGCATGACTGGCAAATAATTGTGCCTGATTTAGTGGATGCTCTTGTTCCACCACGTCCCACATCCACTTTAGATCCAGTAAGTCCCCACCTTTAAGGAAACGACCATAATGGATAAATTCAGGTCGAAGTGAATGATCTAAGTAAATCTGCAGGGTGCGACCTTGTTGCGCAGCTAAATAGTTAGCAACGTTCGTTGAGCCTGAGGACACCCCTACACAAAGATCAAAAGGATTAAATTGTTGTTGTAAAAATGCGTCTAAGACCCCACTGGTAAATGCGCCACGCATTCCACCACCTTCAACTACAAGTGCTTGTCGATGTTGTTTAAGCATTGAAAACCTCGAATTTTTGTGAATACTACCTTTTTAACTCAATCATTACATAGAGCAATTAAGTGAAGCGCCTCGAGTATATCGGAGGCTGATATAGTCAATCCCACCAAGAAATGTTACGATAATTCTAAATTCCAGCTCTCTAATCACTATGACATACCCCATTATCCTTCGTAAAAAGGTACTAAAGTCTCTTGAACAAGGCATGAGCGTGCGCACTGCAGCAAAGCTTTATGATATGAGTCCCACCACCATTATTAACTGAAAAAAAGACATCAGTATCAAGCCCATCGTCAGAGCACCGCGCAAAATATCTACCGAAGCACTAAAACAAGACATTTTTTAATATTTCACGCTCTTCTTGCGCTGTTTTTAGTTCACGTTTTAAACGCTTGATTTCCTCAAGGGCTGAAAC
>ERZ808051.1867-NODE-1867-length-12309-cov-4.810415_pt1 | contig 12309 bp, 9 predicted proteins | sample MGYA00380199_ERZ808051 | MGnify/ENA primary metagenome ERZ808051 (study PRJEB31490, sample SAMN06133391) | mouse gut metagenome | isolation source: J11 | host: mice | place: China: Chengdu | collected 2015-05 ...
ACAACCCGGCCATCGGCTGTCGGCTGCCGCCCAAGGAGAAAAAGGAGATGAAGATCCTTCCGGCGGATCAGATTGGCGCCTACCTCAGCGCGGCGGAGGAGCATGGCGTCCTGCCCATGTTCTACTTGGAACTGACCACAGGGCTGAGAAGGGGAGAGATAACAGCCCTCCTCTGGACTGACCTTGACGTAGAGGCCCGCACCCTGACGGTGTCAAAGTCGGCGGGACGGTTGAAAGGGGAGGTGCGGGTCACCCAGCCCAAAACCGCCAACTCGGTGCGGACGATCTGCCTGCCGCAGGAAACGGTGGATCTGCTGGTGCAGGAACACGAAAAGCATCCGTCCAACCCCTATATGTTCCCCTCGCCGGTGACGGGGAGGATGTACGGCCCGGACTGCATCGGGCGGCTGCACAAGACCCTGCTGAAGAAGGCGGGGATCACCGAAAACCTCCCCTTCCACGGCCTGCGTCATACGTTCGCGACCTTGGCCATCCAGCAGGGGGTGGACGTCAAGACGGTGTCCAACATCCTGGGCCACTACAGCGCGGGCTTCACCCTGGACACCTACGCCCACGTCACCGGGGATATGCGGAGAGAAGCCGCAGATAGGATGGGAGGCTTTATCGCCCAGACCCTCTAAAAAATATTTGAAGGAGAACCAGGGAGCGCCGGATGAGAAACCCGGCGCTCCCTGGAATTTTTCCAGTCTGGGTCAGATATGGGTCAGGGTGGGGTGACCCATATTTGACCCATACGGAAAAGTGAACAAAAGTGAGAAAAATCCTCCGATTTCAACAGAAATCGGAGGATTTTTGGCTTGCCACTACAAAATCACTATTTTTGGAAAGCGTTGCGGTACAACAGTTTCCAGATAATAGGAGGCCTAATTGCGAACAAGCCGAATCCATGTATATGGTATCTAAAAATCCTGGGCCTGCAAATCTTTTTGCACATAATTGTTGACAGTGCAAACTTCTTGCCGAAGTTTAGTAATTTCACTGGCTCAATGTGATAAAAAACTTTTTCCCAAAAGCATTACGGCATAATGGATTCCAGAAACTGTTCCCCTTTCCCTATAAGTCGGTGGTTCATTGCAGGGGTTAGGCCATAAAAAAGATCCGTGGTTTTGGGGTACATTATAGCACAGGGAAGAAAAGGAAAATTGCAATTGAGCATTATAATAAATCCAGAAAAGTTTGTCAAATGCTCTACTATTGAGGTTAAGAAACACTGAACAAGGGACGTTGTAAACGATCAGAAAAACTGAATAATGGAGAGCAAACTGCAATAGTAATATTCTCTATATATCGTGTACTTCTTGTTATTCCTTTGAATGTCGGACACATAGTGTAGGCGGGCGTAGGACAGCACGAGGACAGAACTATCGTTCGGAAAAGTGTCCACCAATGGGATACAATAGTGAATCTCTCGGGTGAAACACTTGTTAGCATTGCTGGTAAGGATACGGGCTTAATGCAAACTGGGAAGGACACAGTATCTGAATCAATTTCCAGATGGTTCAATTTCATTATATATATGTTTGCTATTGTAATCACTAAAGAATATCGTGAGCAAGTGCTGTAATTGTTACTGAAGTCTTCCCCTGTGCGAATTTGATTTCTTTATTAAACATTTGGGCATAGGAGGTTGATCCATCTGCCTTGTACATCTTCATAATCCACCCTGAGGATAAGGCAGCCGGGATAACATCTGGGGTTAAAACTGCCTTAATATAACTGCATTGTTTCAAATTTTTTCTCCTATAGGAAATAATATCTTGTTCACTGATTTCAAATATATTGCCATAAAAAGCATCAAATATCATGATATTTATGTATGCCAGCATAGACATTAGTGAATGCATCGCATCGACGGAACAAATACCTCGATATTCTTTTCGAAGGATCGCAAGACATTTCCGATCTTCCTTGCTATAAGGCGCGACGGCCTTGTTGCATCGCAGTTCATCAAGGCGACTGACAGCCTTTGGTAATTCGGGATTTGTTTGGTATTCATTAATAAACTGCTGAAGAATATTCGTCCTTAAACATTCAACAGTAAGTGAATTGGACAAACGCACTAATTCTGGAGTGAAATGTATGTCCTCGGGAAGCTGATATTTTACAGTATTACTAAAAGCTGACTTGCTAAGTCGATCTGTAAATTGTCCCAATGGAATATTGGCTTCTCCAAATGTCTCAAGGTTTTCTATTGCAAGTATACTTTTAACTAATTCTCCTACGTGGGGATTATTCGTATTATCTTTAAAAATATCAACTGCTTGGGGAATTGCAAAAAAATGAATTCGAGTATAGTGACGATTAACCAACTTAAAAAACTCGGCCGCCAACTCTTGGGGTGCGGACTTGATTTGCTTGTATAGGTTGAACGTTTTTGTACCCTCTGCCGTATTTCGAAGCTCAATTCCAATTTTTTCGCTTTTCTCTAAAATGCTCATTTTACAATATCTCCAGTGAGTGGATTTTATAGAATGTAATCCGACTTATGCTTTCACACAAGCGATAAACATCGTCCGTTGGCAATCTTGACTCGCTATCACCGTGGACAATATGATTTCGTTGCCTACGCGCAGACTCAATTAATTCCATATCCTTGTCAGTGAGAGGTATGTTGAGCCTGTCAATAAGATTGCGGAGTTTCTGCATGAAGGGAGTTTCGGTATAAACCCGGTCAAATTTGTCACATACACTTTTTGTATAATCAATAGTGTTAAGTCCCGAAAGATTTGCTGCCGCAATAACTCGGCGTATTTCACCTTTGCATTTCTTTCGAAGAGGTTTCTCCATAAATGGGGTATTGGGTTCTTTGGACACAATAAATTCTAATGCAATTATGCTATAAATGATTTTGTCATCAAAATCATCAGCATCCCATGCTCTCCTTACCCATTTTAAGGCGTCAAATAGTGGTGAAATGTTTTTGTCGTTTACGCCATTTGCTCGTAGTAAGAGCAACTCTGCCTTTTCAAGTTCTTTTTTGTATGTGAGCAGTGAAGAATTTACCACTAAATCTGGGGTGCTATCTGGGTTAGACAAATCGCATGACATTTTGCTGTTCGTAAGCGGTGACTCGACATATATAAACGAGGAGAGGGAAACTTTCTTTTCGAATCTAGTGTTGCTTCGTTCGAGCAAAACATTTCCAATGGAATGCATGCTATATAAGCTGTCGTCTTTAATCATATTGATTAGCAAATCTAAGCCCTGCTCCACTTGTTTCTTTGCCTGCATGACAGCGGCATAGATTTTCGAATTATTTACATGCACTACAGCAAACGATTGAAATAACAAAAATCGGTCATCAAATGGAATTATTCTTTTGATTTCATCGTTTTCGGAAGAACAGAACTGAACATTGCCAATTCCAATCTCCGTTTCAATCTTTAGTCCGATAGTTGGAATGACTACTGTGTACCAGTTTGGCCTTTCGACATAAGAAGCGGGGAAGCTCACGGAATTTGCAAAGCCAGCTGATGCAACGATAAAATCCATCAGTTCAAATGGACTAACGCCTTCTACGTGCATTTGACCCATCTTTCGGCGTTCAAGTGTGGAAACGATCCTTTGCTGGCACAAAAAGGAAACGTTGGTCTTGTTAACTATACGAAGTTCCTGTGCATAAAAGCCTTCTGCACTTAGGTTTCTTGTACGCATAGTGATTGGGGAAAGAATCCCCCAGTTTTTATTGGACTCTGCTATCTGTTGGGTAATTTCAAAATAGAGATATGATATCACAGAATCAAATGCGGCATACACGAAAAGCTCCGGCCTGATGTACGGCTGATGAATCAATTCAATTTCTATGTCGGCATCTTCGCTGAGTTGATTTGAATAGTTGGGGTGTTGTGCAAGTACGAAAACATTTTTAGACAAGGCAACAAATTGTGAACTTGGTTCTAAAAAATTAGAGGTAGGCAGTTCTATCTTTTTCAGAGACTCCAAACTATCACGCTGCTTATCCGGTATAGGGATTTGCTGAATGGCATAAAGAACCGAAGGAATCCAATCTTCTGGAATGCTAAAGGGACCACTATGCTTGTTCCATGCCAGCATAACAATGTCAGCATTCTTTTCGGATTGAAGTACAAGAATGCGTAAAGCAGAACTGCCTTTGGCAATATATAGTTGCAATGATAACTTGCACTCTTTCCCTTCTATATTGAAATTCTGAAAGAAAAGATCACTGTTGCAAAGGAATTCTTCCATAGGCACCTCCAACACGCAATTTTTAGTTTATTATAACATATTCTAACAGAGAAACAACTGTTATGAGTATATCTTGCATAATGACCGTCCTCCCAATCACCTCATCGACAGAAAAGCGATTGGGGAAAAACAAAGAAAGAGCAAACCCACTGCTTCCGAATAGCGGCGGAAGATCTCCGACGTAGCATATGTGCTCACAGCTACCCAGATTGTAATGGGCATAGACAAATTACGGCATTTTCTCCATAATGAGTTGGTTAATTCTTTTTTATGGGGGTTATGCTATGCAGATGTTATCACAATCCATTGAGCAGTATCTTGAGGTGTGCGAATATGAGAGAAATTTGTCGTCGGACACGCTCAAGGCCTATCGAATTGATTTGCGGCAGTTTTTGGAGTTTACAAAGGGGGAGTGGGCAGACCGAGATATGCTAAACAGGTATATCAAGCACCTCAACGTGCGCTTTGCATCACGCTCCGTTAAACGGAAACTGGCTAGTGTCCGCGCCTTTTATCACGAACTGGAGTACAGCGGAATATTAGAGGAAAACCCGTTTCATAAACTCCACATCCGAATTCAGTCGCCCAAGCAACTTCCGCGGACGATCCCAGGGCATCTCGTCCATGATCTTCTGCAATGCGCGTATGATGCCTATGCCCCAGGCAAACGAGAGGTTTTACGAGACATTTTGGTTTTGGAGTTGTTGTTCGGCACTGGCCTTCGTGTTTCAGAGCTTTGTAAGCTCTCCAGCGAAACCTTCCTACTTGGAGAATCTGAGCTTCGGTTGCTAGTCAACGGAAAAGGCCGGAAGGAACGGATGATTCAAATTACTACACCGGAGTTAGTTCAGCTCGCACAGGCTTACTGTAGCGAGTTTGCTGAGGAGATACAGACCTGTGGTACAATCTTGGTGAATCGGCGGGGGTGTGAAATCTCCACCCAATCGATTCGAAGGATCGTGCAGAAGTATTTGGAGAAAACAGGATCTACCTACCATGTGACACCGCATATGTTCCGTCATACTTTTGCGACATCGTTGTTGGAAGCTGGTATGGATATTCGGTATATCCAATCCCTGCTGGGGCACAGTTCCATTTCTACGACCCAAATCTATACCCACGTCACAGCTTATCAGCAGACCGCGCTCTTAGCGGAGAAGCATCCGAGGGGGAAAATGACGTTTTCACTTTGAATTGCAAGCGGGCCATCGGGGACACCCGATGGCCCGCTTACTTATATAGAGGATAATATGCGATTATCTCTGGATAAGGTTTATAACCATATTGCAGATAAAATAAAATGCCTGCGCATTCGATGATTAAGCGAGGAATGCAGATATGCTCAATACAGATATTTTTAAATTTGAATTTGTTGACCGCGTGGAAGAGCGTCAAAAAATTGATGAATTTCTTTCGGATTTTACTAAAGCTCAGGGGCACATCTTGTGGCTACATGGAAAGCGCGGAACAGGAAAAAGTTTTTTTCTGACGGAGTATGTGGTTAACAAGACGAGTTTAAAATGCGTTTATGTAAATACTGAGATCAACAGCAGTAATTCACCGGGATCATATCTTAAAACACTTATTACAGCACTGAACAAAACTGCAGACTTGAAATTTATTAGCTATCTCCGGGCAAATTATCGTTCAATAGGTGCCATTGGGCAAAAAGTTGCTAATGTTGCCCTGAGTTTGGCAGATCTGGACGATATAGGCCTTGACGAGTTGGGCCTTACAGTCACAAACTATTTTATTTCAAAGCATGGGGAAAAAGAAAGCACAGTAACGACAACTAAAAAATATATTTTGGAAGCCCTAAAAAAATGTGAAAACCTTGTATTTATATTGGATAACTTTGGTCAGTGTGATTTCACATCTCTCGAAATCATAGTTACAACAATTCATGAGCTATTGTGCTATGCGCATATTAAATTCATTATTTGTACTACCGATGATGATTTGGAAGAAAGATTTGATATAAAAAGTGCTTTAGCTGAAAAAATACCCAATAAATCACTTGTTATATCTCCATTCCAACAAAAGCAGTTGTTTGCTCGCATGCTTGAGAACACATTTGATTTGGATGAATCTAATATCAAGTTGCTGTCTCGCGCGTTTGACCTCTGCCAGGGCGTTCCACAGCAGTTCAAAGAAATATTAATTAATCTTTATTCAACTGAAGGAATTTTAATTGATGATAGCAAGGCGAGATTTGTCGAAGAGTCTTTCAAAAAAATATTAGCAAAGAGAGAAATATCTTTTGATATAGACGCATTGTGCCGCCAAGAAAAGAGCGCAAAAATTATCTTGGAAACCATTGCACTATGGGGTGCGCCAATTTCAACAAATATTCTATTTGACTTCCTAGACTTTCTTTCAAAAATGGATTTCTCTTGCGTTATCAAAGAAGAAGTTCGCAACACCATACAGACATTGGAAACGTTACATATTGTCTCTCGTTCTTTTGAGGGAAATATTGTAGCATTTCAATTTGAGCATGACTCATTAAAGCTTGCGGTAAGTAACTACTTTTGTAATGACCGATCTGTTCCGTTTATTCACTTCAGCATATATGAATACCTTATGACCCTGAAAAATGAATGGAAGGATCCATATTGGTGCCTATATTACCAGTCCCTGCGTGCATATCACTCTTTTGCGGCTCAGGCAGACGGGTGGAAAGAATATAATTATGATTATGGCTATACTTTTTATGAGACGGGACTTTACAAGGAAGCAATTTCTATTTTTTCAAGACTGGAACCTGTGGCGATCTCATTATCGGCAGAGCAATTACTGGTTATGGGTATAACATTTTTCTATTGTGGCCAGTACCAAAAATCTGATGACATACTTACCAATATTGAGAATAGAAAATTAATAAGTTCATTTTCTATTGAGCAGCTTGTCAAATTATATACATTTCAAGCGCGTGGCAGATTGTGTTTGCTTCAAAATGAACGCGCACTTAGCGCAATTTTAAAAGCAGAAAAATTAAACATATCTGATCCGCATCTGCAAGTAATCATTATGGGAACAAAACAGAGCATTTTATTTTTGAGCCATGGGGGATTTCACCAAGCAAAAGAAATCTTCGATCATTTAGATTCACAATATTCGGATATCATAGAGATGGCTGACGTCTATCAATCTGCAATGGATTATTATGAGGGTGAGGAATCTCAATCATTACTAAATAAAGGATTGAAACTCGCAAACAGGTATTCAGACAGCACAACAGAAGGAAAGATTTTAAATAATTTGGCATTTGAAGATTTCCGATGCGGTAAATATCAAGATGCGCGCAACCGCTACAATAAGAGCATCTCTATATTGAAAGAAACGCAACCACATGAACAGGCCTATCCATTTAGTAACCTTGCCGTAATCAGCATGGTTGAGGGGAATTGGGATCAGGCCCTTAACAATATTGTTGAGGCACTTTTCTGGAACAAATCACACTATGCGTCTCTTGTGTTAAAAACAAATCGGATGCTATGCTACTATTATTTAGGGAACGGGCAATGGGAAAAAATATACAGAGAACTCTATGAATATATTTCACTTCAGCACAAAGTTGATGACAAAATCTACAAAAAGATTTGCATTAATATGGCGCTGATATCCTCAAGAATTCCCGGCCGCTTATCAGAAACGGCAGATATTCTGAAACGATGCCATCCCTATTTAGCAACTGAATGGCCACACGGAATGTACCGTTTTTTGAAATTGCATCATCAGGTTACAGGTCAAGCGGTTGATTTGGTTCAACCACCGGATTCCCGCCATATTGCCTATTATTGTGACCTTGCTTTCGAACCGTGGCTTATAAATTTTAGCCACGGGTAGCGTTTAAACGCTTTACCGCTGTATGTATGATTTTTCCGGCCAAATTCCCAAAAGGGATATTTCGTGCCTGACTAATAACACCTAATTCAGATGTCTCACTGATTACCGGATTACTGTTAAGCTCTATGAAATATAGGGTTCCATCTTTCCCTAAGCGGAAATCTACTCGGGCAAAGTCTCTCATGTTTAACAACTCAAAAGCAACCTGAGCAGCGCGGCGAATGTAATCAACAGTTTGAAAATCCAGAACGGACTGGGCCAAATATTCTTTCCGAGCCCTGCTGGCCTTTTCTTCTAATCCGAACACAAAATTTTCGAAGAAACGAACTCCATCATATTCGCATAAGATAGGTTCTGTTAAATAGTAGTTTCCTCGATTTCCAATGATAAAGCAGGTAATCTCATAACCAGAAATATACTCTTCTACGATTACATCATCAAACTGCTCAAGTAGAAGATAAAGCTGTTGCCGAAGTTCCGCGATATTTGTGCAGATATTCTGCTGTGTAATTCCTATGGAGGAACCTTCCCTATTGGGTTTTATAACAACAGGGAAATCAATATTTAGTGGGAAGTCTGAGATATTGGACTGATTAAACAAAAGGAAGCTTTTGGGTACACACAGCTTTTCTTTCACAATCTTTTTCGCATAAGTTTTATTCCCGGCCATTAAGTGAGCTAATGGATCAGAGCCAGCATAGGATGCCCCTATCAGTTCAAGTAAAATACTTGCTTGAGCTTTACGGCTGGGTTGAGTCAGACCATCGGATAGACTTAAAAATAAAGTTTTGGGAAATTCCAGCTTTTGATGATAAGCGTCGATTAACTCATCTACTCCGCCAAAATGCATTGTATTAAATCCAGATTTTGATAATTCTGCGACCATATATTCTATACTTTCCAAACTGGGGTGGTCATTATATGGACGAAAGGATACTTTTGATGCATTTTCAAACTGGTTTCTTGTGTTTGCCACAATATAATATTTATCAAACTTCATTTGCTTGCCCCTTTTCAAATAGCACAAATGTATATCCTTCGCACTGGGGAATTAATACTCCATCTCGAAAATCAGCTCTCATGTGTAATAATCCCTGATTGTATGCTTTGTCTGATATGAGATGAAGTACAGAAAGGGTTCTCTCTTCAACGCGGGCCATAAACGTAGGGGAAATTGGAGCAATTTGTTCATCTTCGGTTGAGACAGTTTTCTTATATACCCAACCACAGTTTTTTCCCGAATTTATAATTTTGTCAATTGAATGAAACCTATGGAGATCAGCATCCAATGCATCAGGGAAATAACGGTTCCAATATTTTTCGGCTAATTGATGTGCAGATTCTGTGCAGATGCAAAATTTGGCTCCAGGTGAAGCTATTTGCAAAAGGTTTTGAAGCATTATGTCAACCTGATCAATGTGATGCACCACATCGGTAATAAATATTTTATTGAATAGCACTGAGAATGGAATATGCATATGATTTCCAGCCCTTATATGGTCTGGCGGCAATTTCTCCTGTGCAGATTTTCTCATGCTTTCGGATGGTTCAACACCGTACGGATTGATGTGATAATCTGAAACTAGCCTTTGCAAATAATTTCCCGTTCCGCATCCAAAGTCAAGCACCATATCACCCTCTTTTGGCATCAGAAGATGTGAAAGCACAGTATATACTAATGGCTCAATCCCACGAGTAAATGAATAGCGCTCAGCTTGTTTTTCATAATCTACTCCCATAAAATGCTCCTTTATCACTTCTTATGAGATACCGGCAAATTCGGCATATTCATAAGAAAAATTCATTAGTGCGGATAATCGCATATTATCCTTTACTTAATCTACATTATAACACAACAAATAAAAATTACTATACCCATTTAAGAAAAATGTCATAAAATGAGTGAAACATTATCGGTGTCAAGAAGTGGCTCTTAAATGCTAATGTAAGCATCTTTTTGCCACAAGCATTAATTAATTCGGTTGAATCAAAAGAATAATTGAATGAAAGGTTCTCTTTCCGGCTTATTTGTACGTTGCAGTTTCTTCTGCTGGGCATCCCTAAATATCTCATCAGAAATAATAGCCTCATGGGAACCGGAATAAAGATACCGCTCCATAAAGCCATCGTTTTTGATTTGGGAGCCGCCGGTGCTGATGGTTTTCTGGAGCAACACCCTGCCTGTATACTTTTCGTTAGACAGCAGTTTATTGAGAGCCTCTCGATTCCACTTGGGCTTACCTGTGGGAGAGGGGATGCCCTGTTCCTCCAGCCCAGTGGCAATCTTGCCGAGACTGTCTCCGTTGAGGTAGCGGTCAAAAATCCAGCGGACGACGGCAGCCTCATCCGGATTAATCACCAACTCACCATTCGCTCCAATGTTATAGCCATAGCATTTGCGCTGGGCCATCTTAGAAGTGCCGTCTTGGAAACCTCTGCGCAGGCCAGCCCGGATAGATTCGCTTTTTTCAATAATGTTCATGAAAACCTGTCCTTTCGCAAAATTAAAGCCACAGTGACGGAAATCACTGCGGCTTGCTGGATACATGAAACTTTATTTATGAAATTGACAGGCCGCCTATCTTGACAGCCTGTCAACCTATCATGGCTTACCACTACGAAACTACTATTTTTGAAAATGTTGCGGCGCAGCGGCTTTCAGTGTCATTGCATTTTTTAGCAGGTCTTGTCAGCGATCATCTCACAGATAACACTCATTTACTTTCCGCTGCTCGCAGGCTTTTTTGAGCGCCAAAGCTGCCGCCGACACCATGACCCCGTTCACCTTTCGGGCGGACTGGGGACACTGCGTCACACAGCGCATACAGGAGATGCACTTTTTGCTGTCCGCAGTTTTGATGTGTTCCCTGCTGATGGCCTGAGCCGGACACTGCTCGGCGCACAATCCGCAGCCGGTGCAGTTTTTGTCCGCCTTGGGAACCAGCCCCGCGCCTCCGGGCGCCTTATAAGGCCGGTTCCCCGGAATCTGCGGCGCGGACAGATCGCCTTCCTCAAGCTTCTTGCGGATATCATCCGCAATCTTCCACAGATGTTCCTGATCCCGCTGGTCGGGCCTTCCCGCGGCGTACTGATGTATGATGGAATGCTCCGCCACGGCGGAAACGGCGGCAATCACACGGAAGCCGCCCTGCTGGGCGAGGTCGAAAAGCTCCACCAGCGTATCCTCATAGGCCCGGTTGCCGTACACGCAGATAATTATGCACCGTGCGCCGCCTCCATGAATCGCGGAGAGCCGTTGGGCCGCAAGGGTGGGGACACGCCCGCCGTAGGAGGGAACCGCAATGAGCACTATATCGGATCCCTTCAGGACGGCCACAGAGCCGTCGAACCCTGGGGCCGTCAGGTCGATGCGACTGGCGGGCGCTCCCAATCCCGCCGCAACGATATCCGCCACGCGCTGGGTTCCGCCGGTGGGGCTGAACACGATTTGTGTGATATCCATTCGTATGACCTCCTGTAATTTTTGAAACTACATCAATGATAGCATATCAAAGGTGTCGTGTCAATATTTACAGCTCAAGCCATCCGTGCTAAAATGACTCAAAAGGAGGGAAGGCCATGCACATCAGCGCCAAATGCTCGGCAGCCATCCATTGTCTCATTTTTATCCATGAATATGGTGGAACAGCAAAAGTGACCAGCGAGCTGCTGTCGCGTTCCTCCGGCTGCAATCCGGTGACGATCCGAACCATCCTGAGTGCTCTGAAAAAGGACGGCGCCATATCAATTAAAAGCGGAACGGGCGGCGCGACACTGAACGTTCCGCCCGGTGAGATTACCCTGCACCGCGTCTGCAAGGCCATCGAACCTGATTTTGACACAAAGCTGATCGGGTTGCATCCCATGCCGTCGCAGCTGTGCCCGGTGGGAAGGAATATCCATGGGGTCCTGGATGCTTCCTATCAAAAAATTCGGGATGATTTATGCGACAGCCTGCGGAGTATTACGCTGGAGGATGTACTTGCGGATTATCACCGCTTGTGCCAATCGTAAGGGAAGCTGGTTCAGACGTCAACTTTTTGCAAAACAAAACGGCGGTCGGTGTGGAACATTCCAAAAAGAATGTTCAGAACACCGGCCGCCGTTCCTATGTGTCCAAAGTACCGTCCGTCTTTATTCTTTGTCCGGCGCCTGCCCGTCATGGGCCGGCCATTTACACGCGGTGATCTCCATGTGGGTGAACACCGCCGTGAAGGACGAGTCCTCCGGGCT
>ERZ808051.1871-NODE-1871-length-12281-cov-6.450098_pt1 | contig 12281 bp, 14 predicted proteins | sample MGYA00380199_ERZ808051 | MGnify/ENA primary metagenome ERZ808051 (study PRJEB31490, sample SAMN06133391) | mouse gut metagenome | isolation source: J11 | host: mice | place: China: Chengdu | collected 2015-05 ...
TTCTCAAACACAGGCTTCAATTCTTCCTCGAATAAATGGTTTCCGAATACCTGATCCCCTCCGGCTGCTCCTGCGCCCCAAGACCAGGCTCCTAATGCAATTTTCGGTATTGTTGTACTCATCTAAAAATCCTCCTGTCCTCTATCTCAAATTTGTGTTAAAAAACTGTTCCAGCTTATCAAACGGGATTTTTTCCATATTGTCATATAAATCCACATGATCCGCACCCGGAACAATTAACAGCTCTTTTGGCTCTGACGCTGCGGTGTAGGCATCTTCCGAATAATACCGGGAATGTGCCTTTTCCCCTGCAACCAGTAAAATCGGGCGGGGAGATACCTCTTTGATATTTGCCATCAGCGGGAAATTCCAAAATGACACAGGCATGGTGGCAGTCCATGAAGATACAAAATTCACAGCACGAGGGTGTTTCGCCCTTACTGCATAGTAGTTGTAAAATGCCGCAAATGCAGGGTCAGCGCCCTCCGGCAGTTCCTCCGGTATTTCCATCATTCCTGTAATCGGCTCATTATCTTCATCAAAAGCAATTTCGTGATTGCCCAATGCAAATGTACCGTTTTCTGCATCTTTCCAACGCTGTTTACCAAGATATTTCTTAATCTTGTTTCTCTGCTCCTCCGTATAATAATCCATGTGTCCTTTACTCATATCACGGGACATATCGTACATGGAGAACGTAGCTACCGCCTTAATTCTGGTATCCGTTCCTGCGGCAGTAATCGCCATTCCTGAAAGCCCGCATATACCGACTGCTCCGATACGTTCCCTGTCAACATAGGGGAGCAGACCAATATAATCCACTGCCGCACTGTAATCTTCCGTAAATATATCCGGTGACGCCGTGTTTCGTACCTCGCCGCCGCTCTCCCCGCCAAAGGACGGATCAAAGGCGATGCTGACAAAACCACGGGCAGCCAGCTCCTGTGCATAAAGACCGGAAGCCTGTTCTTTTACTGCGCCAAAGGGTCCTGCAACAATGACTGCCGGATTCTTCTTATCCTCATAGTTATCCGGCAGATATAAATCGCCCGCCAGTGTAATGCCGTAACGGTTTGTAAAACGTACTTTTTTCATCTCAATCTTAGGGTTAATCTCAAATGTCCTGCTTTCTTTGTTTTCCATTTTTTCATTCTCCTTGTTATAATTTTTTTATTTCCGCGGGCAATGAGCCAAGCGGACGTGCTGGCACATCCATTTGGCGAATGCCGCGAGAGTCAAAAATCTCTCAGCCTGCTGTGAGGTTTTTGACTTTATAAAGCAGATAATCAAGACAGTCTATTCGCTTCTGACTCTCATGGAGGGAACCGAGCAAATCCTTTCTATGCCTTACAAGTATTGGCAGCATATCCATAAACTGACCGCCCTTTGCAAACACCATACACTGCTCTGCTGTCTGCCTGTCACAACCTGCGTCAATCAAATTTTGGTAAATGCTTCCATACATATCATTTGCTTCCGCCATTTCTTACCCTCCTGACCTTATTGTAATTCGCCACATTCAAAATATCAAATACATATAAAATATCAATTTCCATACCGAAAAAGTATAAATCCTTAATACCTTGATGAAAGAAAAAATGGCATAACCACCAGCACCATATAAGAAGCCAAACGGAACCATTTTACCGCATCCGGTATTTCCTTTCCCATTTTCTTTGAAAGCGCACCTGTTACCACAACCAACAGCAAAACAGGGCTTACCATACCAGAAAGGCTAAAGGCAACGCCAGTTATTCCAGCCAAAGAAACCGGAAGTGTAAAACAATAGCCAATCATCAGCAAAAGAGGGGCGCAGGGCGTCATGCCATAAGTCAATCCTGCCGCAAGCATTGGCACAAAACCTGACTTTCCAGCCATTTTCCCACATTCCTTACAGCCACCGCACTTTTTCTGGTTTTTCAATTCCAAAAACCAGCGAACTACCAAAACGAATCCTATCAAACTCATAGCCGCCTGCGAGAACAGCCGCAGATTAAAAGAACCAATATAACCGCTGTCACTGATAAATCGTCTGCTAACTAACGCAGAAATCATGCACAGCAGCGAAACACTGACCATCTTACCGAAAAAGAAACTTACGAATGACAAAACCCCTTTTTTCACACCGCCTGAATGGGATACCACATAAGTAGAAAGAAACGTACTGATAATCGGGCTGCAACAGGTTCCGCACCCAAGTCCGACGGAAACAGCGGTTGTAATCGCCAACACAAACATATCCATAATCTTACCTCCATTTCTAAACCCGGAAGAACGCAGTTCTTGCGTTCTTCTCCGGAATGATTTTAGTATCTCTTAGGTTGTGTCTTTTACAACCTTAGAGATACTTCATTCCGTTCGCTGGCAATCAAAGCTGCGCCGACCGCACCGTTAAACTGCGGATATTTTGCCACATATACATCTTTCAGCATTTCTTCCTCAAAAGCCCTGTGTATGCCCGTATTCAACGCACCGCCGCCCGTCATCAGAATATCGCCGCCTTTTTCCGACTTTTTCATCATTTTGATAATCCGTTTTGCCATCGACAAGTGCATACCAGCGAGAATATCACGCCTGTCAACTTTTCTTGCCACAAGTGAAATCACTTCCGATTGTGCAAATACCACACAGGTACTGTTGATGTCACACGGCGAAGTGCTTTCCAAAGAAAGCGCTCCCACCTGATCGATTGTCGTTTCCAGGATTTGCGCTATAACCTCCATGAACTTTCCTGTTCCTGCAGCACATTTGTCATTCATGGTAAAATTCTTGACATTGTAATTTGCGTCAAGATAGATAATTTTGCTGTCCTGTCCGCCAATATCAATGACCATGCCGGGGCGGTATTCTTTTGGCGCAGTAACCCGCACTCCATAGGCATGAGCCGTAATCTCTGAAATATCATCATCGGCAACCTCAAGAATTTTGCGGCTGTAACCGGTAGCCATGATATAGCCTATATCCTTCCGACTGATACCATATTTTTTACACAAGGCTGCCACAATTTTCTTCGCCACCCCGTTATTGTCAATTCCCGTAGGATATACCACAGTTCCAACTACTTTTTTATCTTTCATAAGGGCGGCTTTCAGATAAGTAGAACCTCCATCCAGTCCAAGATAATATTTTTCCATAGCCGTCATGCCTCCTTTTTCAGTTCCTTTAACTTAATCAGTTCAATAAATGCCTCAATGCGGATACGGAGCTGCTCCACATCTTCCTCATTGTAATCACTCTCCACACGGATAATGGGAATATCCATCTTCCCCATTGCATCCTCCATAAGCTGATATTCATAGTCATACACCAGGCAGCCACGCAGCACATGGTAAATGACTCCCTGAATTTTATGTTCTTTTATCATCTGCTTAATCCGGTAAATACGCTGACTGTTATCCACAAACACCGGACAGGTACAGGGCTTTGTATATCTTGAGGCAAGAGAACGCATCATCCCGTCAAAACTGGCATCAATGACCGATACCGGATCATACAATCCACGCTCCCCCATGCAGGTTTCATCTGCCGCAAGAACCCCTCCCATTTCCTCAATCAGAAGCGGAACTTTAATGTTTGGAAAAGCAATAGGCGAACCCGTCACGAGAATACGGGGCTGGTTTTTCCTGCTTACAAAACGCCCCTGCGAAAGCCGCAGCTTCATTTCTTCATTCAGCCTGTGCATCTGCTTTGCCCATAGATTGACTGGCATATAAGAATAGGCATTCATCACTGCCATTACCTGTGTTCCACTCATCAGCGACAGATCATGTCTGCGGTATTTCAGAAACTCCGACATCTCATACCGTGCGTTTCCAACCATGTTAATCCCTTCTGCCAAAGACTTTGCCGTGACCTGTTCTCCCGTTACATTTTCCAGCAGCGGTATCAGGCAGTACAACTCTTTCAGAAAAATCTCTGTGTCGGCATCGTCCTTTTTCAGCGGTGGAATATGAAGCGGTATGGTATCTTTCACGGAGTCAATCGTTCCGGCAAGTTTCTTTTTACAGTCACAGGTCACAGGCGCAACCAGCAGGGAACAATTATCAAATGCAGGCAGCGCTTTTATCTTACCGAATCCCATAACCGCCTTTACCAAAGGGCAGGCATCACGGGGAATATAATCATCCCCGATAGAATACGCCGTATAACTGCCGGAACACAGGCGTACAGGCATAGCTCCTGCCGCATAAACAAGCTCTGCCGGAACCATGACACATAAAGTTCCAATACTTTTCCTTTCTTCCGGTTTTTGTATGTCTGCCATGTGAAGAAGCTCTGTTCCGCAGTGCGTGAAATCACTTGGCGAGGTATTTTCGAGCTTAGTGATTTTCTTCACATTGTTAACGTATGTATTTTCCAATACATCAAAGAAAGGCTTTGCGGCATCCGGCAATTCAGACAGTTCCTTCGCACGTTTCAGGTAAGATGCCGCTACCCTTGTGGATTTTCTTATAAATAATTCCCGCTGCCGTTCGTTTATCCCATTCTGATCTGCCATAACTTACCCCTCCTTTTTTTCAGAAAATTTTGACATAAACGTTTTCCGGGAAGATTTGTAAATTGTCTTTCCGCAAAATGTCATGGATAACGCATTGTCCTCCGGGCATTTATGGATACACTCTCCGCACATCATACAGTCAACTGTCTGCACATTTTCCTTATCCCTTTCCGTGTAAATGCTTTTAATCCGCATTGGGCAGGCATGATAGCAGGCTCCGCATTCCGTGCAGGAAGTGCAGTCTTTCCTCAGCTTGAACAAATTAAATCTTTTAAACAGCCCCATCAGATACCCCATCGGACAAATAATGCACCAAAAGCGTTTGATAAAAAAGCTGCCTACCAAAATCACCACTGCAAAAAATCCGCCAAGATATAAATTTGTCCAATAGCCGCCCTGTGCGGTTGTAAATCCTTTCAGCGGGCAGATGTCACAAAAATCCCCTCCCGCAAAGGCAAACCCCAAAAACAGCAATATCCACACCCATTTAATCGGCTGTAAAAAGCGGTTGAGCCGATCCGTAACAACAATCGGACGGATATGCAGCGCCTGACGCAGTTTATCCATTAAGTCCTGCAAAAGACCAGCCGGACAGAGGAATCCGCAAAGGATACGCCCAAGAAAGATAAAACAGAAAAGTGTTGTCACGATAAACAAGACTCCATATGCTATATTGCGCTCAGGAAAGTCTGCGCCAAATCTTCCAAACAACGCTGGAAGATGCGATAAATAATAACATGGTACTTCCGCCACCTGATCCAGGTTAAACGGACAACTAAATACAGGTATGGAAATCTCATTCAGCGCCTGCCCCTGATGAATCAGCTTTCCGGCATATGTCCACAAAAACATACCTGCAAACAGACACAGCCACCGGACAAATAAAAATTTGGAAGTTGTTTTCTGATGTAATGTACCTGGATATATCCCTACACGCTCTCTGGAATAAATTGCATAAGCCGGATTATGTTTTTCCATGCGGTTCCGTATCAGATAAACGGCTGCAATACCAATACCTGCCAAAGCAAAAATTACCACTAACGGCAAATGCGCTTTCCAAAAATGTACAGAGAAATACGGATAATCCTCCAGCGCATAGTGCATACGGTACACAACTTCTCCATCAGGAGAATAGACGGCAGTAAAGCCTTCCCGTATATCCCTGTTTGGAAGTCCCTGAATCCACCCGTGTTCATCTGTCTGGTACTTTTTTCGTTCCCCGTTATAAGAGGTTACAAAAATCTCCGCATCCTTCAAAATCTCATTTCCGTAATAAACCATGATATACTTACGTTCTGCAAACACCAGCTCAAAGGGAATTTCCTCTGCGAGAAATCTCTGTGGTGCGGGATTAAAGGCGTTCAATCCCAAATCTGCCCGTGCATAATCATAGACTTTCTCTGCCTCCCCATCACTGTCGATGTCAACCTCTGTCATGGGGAGCGTTGCAATAAAATGTCCCAATGAATCCTGCCTGATTGGGTTTTCATTTCCATTCGTTACCGACATTTCTCCAGTCTGCGTCAGTGCATAGACTGTCATGTTTTCTTCCCGTATTTCATCACTTACCCCGTAATAAACTGCTTTTCCTGCATCTCCATAGGAAAACCATACGGAAGTGTCTGCTGACAATGGTTTTTCTTCTTCTGTTTTTGCATAATGGTAGTCCGAAACATTCATATGATAATCATACAAGACAAAATCCTTTGCAAAAAAAGCCGACACAATCAGGAACACACAGACAGCACACACAATCGCTGTTCCTATCTTCCTCCCTTTCATACCGCCACCGTTTCCTTTCCAAATCTTCTGTATCTGCGCTGGTTCAAAATCTCTGAAAATGCCTCCAACCGGATACGAAGCTGTTCTATATCCTGATAGTTGTAATCCGTTTCCAACCGGAACACCGGAATATTCATCTTTTCAAATAATTCCTCAAAACGCTCTAATTCAAAGTCATACTCGATCTGCCCTTTCAGGACATGATAAACAACTCCGTCTATCTCTTTTTTGGTAAGCAGCTTTTCAATGCGCTCATACAGAGAACTATTTTTTACATAAGCTGGAGAGGCATCATTCCGATAAAAAATGTCTGTCATGCGCTCTTTCTGCATCCATTCCATCCTACAATCCTGCATGGAAAGCGTCGTATAATCCGCCTGCAGGAGCAGCTCAAGCCCCACTTCCTCAATTAAAAACGGAACCTTGTAGTTAGGAAAATATATTGGAGAGCCAAGCAACAGGACTTTACTCTTTTCTGTGTTCCGGCATTTATGCTCCTTTCGCAGCCTTGCCGTCAGACATTCTAACTGATAGTTCCATTCCGAAAGATTATCCGCACAATAATAGCTGCCTAAAATAAACATTCTGCTTGTTCCGTTCAGTGTATCCTTTGATACTTCCATAAAATCCTGAATCTGCTTTTTTGCCGTAGAAATCTGTTCCTGTGATTTTTGCAGGACTCGCTTTGTCAATGGTCTTTTCAGATGCAGAGCTACCGCTTCCCTGCACGCTTCATATTGCCACCTCCATTCCAAAACTGTCTGAGCGTCTTTCACTGGCGGAAAATGAAAAGTATGTACCTTTAATCCCTTTGATTTCAGGATATAAGCCAGTTTTCTTGTGCTGTCATTCACTAAAGGTATCAAAATCAAAGCATTCTCCGCAAAGCCGGAAACAATCGATCCTAGCCCTGACCTGCTGACCGGATCAGTATCCCTCGGCACAATGTCATCCGCCCACATGGAACTTACCCTGCTTCCGCCCAAAATCCAGTAGGGCATCTTACCCGATACAAGGACTAATTCCTCTGGAATATTGGAACCAATCACAACAATATCGGAATTATTTTTTTCAAAGTCTGTCAGATAGTGATTGATAACGCATTTCACAAAAAACCGCAGTTCCTTATATGCAGGCATTGTTTTCACAAGCCTTTCCAATACGTCCTTCATTTCCTTTTTATATGCACTTAGATTTACCTTATTTTTCATTTCAGACATTCCAATCCACCTCCGGTTATTATCATAAGTGTTTTTATCTTTAATATCAAATACATATATAGAATGGTATTCCATACTTGAAAAGTATCTGTTTTTCTGTTATTGTTGTGACAACGATATTATCAGGGAGGTTTTACGCTTGGACATTCGGGTATTACAGTATTTCCTTGCGGTTGCAAGGGAAGAAAGCATAACAAAGGCAGCGGAAGCCCTGCGCATGACACAGCCGCCGCTTTCCAGACAATTAAAAGATTTAGAAGAAGAATTAGGCAAACAGCTGCTTATTCGTGGAAGTAAAAAAGTTACGCTGACAGAGGACGGAATGCTGCTTCGTAAACGTGCGGAGGAGTTAGTTGATTTAATGGAAAAGACAAAGGCAGAATTGACATCTTCCAACGAGAACATAGGCGGTGATATTTATATTGGCTGCGGAGAAACCGAAAGTATTTCCTTTTTGGCACAGGCAGCACAGGATTTGCAGATCAAGCACCCTCTCATTCATTACCATATTTACAGCGGTGATGCGGAGCGTGTTATGGAAAAACTGGATAAGGGCTTAATCGACTTCGGATTATTAGTTGGAGAAGCGGACATCAGCAAATATGATTATCTTAATCTTTCACAAAAAGACTTATGGGGCGTGTTGATGCGCAAAGACAGTCCGTTGGCAGAAAAGGAAACGATTTGTGCAGAAGATTTGTGGGATAAGCCCCTGATCGTATCCCATCAAACCTCAATCAATACAGAAATGTTCCGCTGGTTAAAGGCTGATATTTCCAGGCTCAACATTGTGGCAACCTATGACTTGATTTATAACGCTGCCCAATTTGTCAAAAAAGGTTTTGGATATGTAATTGCATTAGACAGGCTGATTAACACAACAGGGGATAGCAATCTATGTTTCAGACCACTTTTCCCTACACTGGAAGCAGAACTTTGTATTGTTTGGAAAAAATATCAGGTTCTTTCGAGAGCCTCCAGTGCTTTCCTCCAACAATTAAAAAGTCAGATTTTAACAAGCGAAACTTGATATTTTTTTCTCATATAAAATCCCACATAAAAAAGGCAGGAACATAGACAATATCGCTATGTCCTGCCTTTTCACCAGATTATTCTTCCATTATAAATACATATCCTAAAAATTCTTCATCCGTCATTTCCCGCAGCTTTTTAATCACCTTATGACATAATTCTTCCATATCCTGATCATCAAGATGCTTCAAAGCACTTTCTATACCCTCTATGACCTTGCTTCTGCTTTCATCTGCAAATATGCTAATCAAATTGCTTTCTTCACCGTAAAATTATGATTCATATCCTTACATCTCCCTCTGCTTATTTTTTATGTTTTCTTCCTGCTCCCTGACCTGCCACTTGCGCCTTTTTCTCTGCAAGGCGGGCTTTTAAAGACGGTTTTGCTGCTGGTTTATCCTGTGCTTTTCTGTTTTCCTCTTTCTGCGCTTTCTCCCCGGCTCCGTTATTCAGCACATTATCTACCATGTTGTAATTCTGTTCTTCCATTTCTGGGGTCTTTGCAAGGGGCTTGTATTCCGCCAGCTTTGCAAGCAGCTCTTTTGCCTGTTCCTCATCCTCCGGCGTGGCTTCTTCGGAAATAACTTCATTTAACCATTTTTGAACCACAGGCACAGGGAAACGTGGTTGAAAATTTTAAGGCAAAGACCGATGAGCTGTTCCATGAAATCAGCGAAATGAACCCGGCAGAGATTGAGGAAACCGTAAAATGCCATGTACAGGCGCAGTTAGATCAATACGGCATGGATGCGGAGATTGTAGAAGTGGCAGTAGTGGGGAGCCGCTGCCCATGTTTTGTTATCCCTCGAAAAACGTCCATCCCATGATTCCTGCTGAGCGGTTCCGGCGCTTTTTTCTGCTGGTCTGTTTTCGCTTTCATCTGTGAAAGTTTATCTTTTAAGGACGCCCGACAGCCTTTCTCCGCCTCTTTCCCGGCATTGAAACGCTCCGACAGCCGATCCAGCTTTTCAAATGCCTTGTCAATGGATTCAATATCTTTCCGCAGGTTTTCCACCGCATTTTTCACAGGTTTATTGATTACCCTTGTCAGACTGACACCCGGCTTTTCGTCGGATACTTCTCTTGTACCTTTTCCGGCTAACAGCCTGCCCACATTGGAAACGCTGTTCCCGATCTGCTTTAGTTCATCCCCGATGCTGTCTATCTGGTTGGCTGTCTTTTGGCAGTCCAGCATTACCCCAGTCAGATGCTGACGGTAATCCGCAAGCGCCGACTTCACACCGGACATCCCTTTCTGGACAACCCTGCACATTTCCGATCTGCCTTTTTCCTTAAAAGCATTGACCTCCTGCACCGCCGTTTCCACTAAATGGTCTTTGATAGCTGAAAGGCGCACCGATAAATCCGTGATTTTCTCCTGAATGCGCTCCACTTTAGCCATAAGGTTTTCTTTAACCTGTTTCGGCTGGTTTTCCTGCAACTGTGAAAGCTGCTGTCTGACACCCTGAAGCTCATCCGCCATTACAGCAAGCTGTAGCTGCATACCTGCCGCATACTTAAAAAGCTAAAACTGCAGAAAATGGTGTGCCTGGAAGATTTCATTGAGAAGGACAGTCTGGAAAGCGGCCAAGGTCAGGGGCAGGTGCCGCTCCTCTTGATTTTTTCTCCTGTCTGTATCATACTATACCTATCAACAGACAGGAGGCTTCAATACATGGACGAACAATTCATCAGGGATCTCAGACAAAAATATATCCAAAATCCTCCAGAAGGAATGACACCTGCACTTGTCAGAAATATGACCGACTCCGACCTTCTGGACATGCACTATTTCCTTACCGAAGACGACGATTTAGGTGATGAGCCAGAAGAAAGGTTAAATTGTAAATGGTGCATTGGGGTATTCTTTAAACAATTTTCTCCGCAAGCTACGGATATGACATCTCACAGAATTGTTTTCATCACCGATAGAATCCTCACTCCATATTTTCTCATAAATCTGCCCATAGGTAAGAACATATCCCATATTCATAACCAAAAGGCAAAGAAGATCAAATTCCTTTGCCATGAGATCCAGTTCTACACCGTCATGGTAAACTTTTTGGTTCTCTGTATACTCAGTTTCTCAAAATATTCTTTTACTGAATTAGCATCTATCGTAGTTATTGTTTTTTCCTGCTTCTCTAAATATTTTGTTTTTCACTGATTTTACAGTATAGTCCAAAAGCAAATCTATCTGTAATCTCACAGTTTGAGCTACATCTCTTCCCAGATCCCAATGCTGGATTTCTGACTCTACATCTTTAGCGTTCAACCCGTTTCCCCATTTTCAGTCCGTTAACGTACTCTATCATATCTTTACCAACAACTGCTCTCATAAGTCGCTTTATTGTTCTCTTTAAGTCTTTTGTCTTCTCTGCAATCTTCAGCTATGTTGTATAAATGCATTTACAGCCACGGACAATATTTATCTTTTAAAGTGCCATTTAAAGTTCCATCTGGCACTTTAAGCGGTACATTAAAGATCAGCTTCACACCACATTCCTAAATGCCAATACTTACTCATCCTCTTCTAATAAAGGCATATTGATCAATTCCTGCAATTTCTTTTGCAATATATTCTTATCCGGCAATTGGAGTTGATATTCTGCAACCATCATTGGAGACAATGTTCTGCTCATAGCATACTCAACCACTTCATCATCTTTAGATGCACATAATATCATTCCAACACTCGGATTCTCATTTTCCTTTTTCTTCTGTCGATCAAGCGCTTCCAGATAAAAATCCATTTTCGATATATATTCTGGCTTAAACTTCCCAATTTTCAATTCAAACGCCACAAGACACTGTAATCCCCGATGAAAGAACAGCAAATCGATTTTATAATCCTCACCGCCAACCTGGACTCTGAATTCTTCATCAATAAACGTAAAGTCCCTTCCAACCTCCAGAATAAAATCCTTCATATTTTTGATCAGGCCTTTTCTTAGATCAGGTTCCTTAAAGTTAGATGGCAAATCCAGAAATTCTATCACATAAGAATCCAAAAATGGATTTTCTTTCAATCCTTTTATCGGCTCAGGTAACAGTTTTTCTTTGGATAACATATATCGTTCATAATATCCACTGTCAATCTGGCGGGATAGTTCTCGTGCCGAATAATTTTCTTTTATACAAAGCGTTATATAAAAATGACGCTCTTCGGGTGTTTTCGCTTTTGAAATTATAGCCAGATGGTTTGACCAACTTATTTGTGACAACAGTGTTGTCACAAATTCATCATCTGCATAAGTTTCATAAAATTTTTTCATACGGTACAGACCACGCCTGTTAAATCCTTTAATTCCAGGAAAAGCACTTTGAACCTCTTCTGCGACTGTATCTATATAAGCATCCCCAAATGATACTTTCGTTGATTCTGTACTCAGGTATTCTCCCACTTTCCAATACATCTGAATCAACTCTTCATTAACTTTTTTCAGCGCATTCTGCCTTGATTGACTAATAATCTGGATGAGATTACCTGTTGCTGAGATTTCATTTTTCATCAGAATCTACCACCTTTCAAACTTGTGTCAACACTGTTGTCACAAATCAACGTATCCCATATCTATCTTATTACCCTGAACATTTACAAAACTACAATACAATTTTAACTCCTCATTATGCCAGGATTCTTTCCGTCCTGTTGCTGATTCTCTGCCATGCATTTTTCCCACTTCAATTTGTAAATCATAATTATTTGATTCTTTACACTTGTTTCTTCATTTCTTTTAGCTTTCTTT
>ERZ808051.1872-NODE-1872-length-12281-cov-2.809079_pt1 | contig 12281 bp, 5 predicted proteins | sample MGYA00380199_ERZ808051 | MGnify/ENA primary metagenome ERZ808051 (study PRJEB31490, sample SAMN06133391) | mouse gut metagenome | isolation source: J11 | host: mice | place: China: Chengdu | collected 2015-05 ...
ATAGACACTATAAATATACGCGTCCTGTGTCCCTGACAAGAAGCAGGCAGCAAAGCCCTCCGCGACCGCCTCCACAACAAACAGTCCCAAACTGCCTGTCAGATACGCGAGCGCCATAAGTCCTCTCGCCAGAACGACAATGCCCTGCGCCAAAACCATTGTGTTCTTGTACCCAATTCTGTCTGTGAGCATCCCCGTCGGGATTTCAAACAAAAATACCGTCAGCGACAACACCGCTTGCATCACAAAAAACTGTGCCATCGTCACGCCCGCATGGGTCCGCACCAGAAGCGCAACTGGCGCATAAAATACCAAGCCATTGAAAAATGCCAACATTTCAAGTCTGTCTATATTTCGTTTTTTCTTCATTTTAATCTCCTATCATACAAAATCTGAACCCGATGTTTCAGATTTTTATTTTCATACACGCCAAAAAGTACAGATTTTGATGATAGAATTTATGATGGATTTTGTTTTAACACGTGTCTGCGCCCCTCAAGCCCTTCCTGTAAATCACAGACTGTTTTCACACTTGGCAGCAGCTTTAGCCTGTTTGCCGTATTCTGCCTGCATTTTCAGATCTGTTTTTTGATTTATTTTTATTATATCACTACAAGCCGCAGTAGACAAAGATTTTCATGTATTAATTCCAATCGTTTTTGCAATAGCATTGCACGCATAAATATGGTATAATCAGCCTTGAACGGGCTTTAGGCTCACTTTTTACCGAAAGGAGTACTATTTTCTATGGAAACAATCATTGACACGCTGACACTGCCGTTAAAATATGCACGTTTTTATCTCGGTGACGCCCCTGACGCATGGCAGGCATGGTATGACGATAAGGACTGGACCGGCGTCACTCTGCCGCATGACTGGTCTGTCCGCCTGCCCTTTGCAAAGGAATATTCAAGCGGCACAGGATATCTTGCAGGCGGTATTGGCTGGTACCGTATCCATATTGCCCCCAATGAAGCATGGCGGGGAAAGCAAATCCGTGTCCAGTTTGAAAGCGTATACAAAAACAGCCGTGTCTGGTGCAATTCATCCTATCTTGGCGAGCGCCCAAACGGCTACAGTTCTTTTGGCTATGATGTGTCCGATTGCTTCCACTTTGACCGCGATAATATTATCAGTGTGTATGTTGACCGCCGGGAACTGTCGGATTCTCGCTGGTTTACAGGCTCTGGCATCACTGGCGGCGTCACACTGTCCATTTCTGAGAAAATCTATCCTGTCGAGAATGGTATCTTTTTCCACACGCCGCGCGTGACGGAGGAAAGCGCTGATTTTGAAATTGTGAACGAGCTGGCAAACGCGACAGACCGAAACTGTCTGGTCACTGTCACGAATGTCATCTTTGACACCACGGGAAAGCTCGTGGGCGAAGCGGTCTCACAGACCACCGTTATGGCGCACAGCACCACGCAGGTTCAAAACACTGGAACTATTGCAGCGCCTGATCTCTGGTCTCCCCAATATCCGTATCTGTACACCGTAAAAACTTATCTTTCTTATCAAAAAGCATATCAGGTGCATGAGATGAAAGTCGGTATCCGAACCTATCGTTTTCATTCAGATAAAGGCTTTATCCTTAACGGTGCACCTGCCATATTAAAAGGCGTCTGCCTGCATCACGACGCAGGCTGTCTCGGCGCCGCTGTGCCCTATGAGGTGTGGACGCGCAGGCTTATCAAGCTGAAAAAAATGGGCTGCAACGCAATCCGCATGAGCCACAATCCCCACATGCCTGCACTGTATACACTGTGCGATATTTTAGGCTTTTTCGTGATTGACGAGGCGTTTGATGAGTGGGAAGGCCCCAAAAACAAATGGTGGCAGGGGCACAATGTCTATCCCCCAAGGCATGAAGGTTACTACACGGACTTTCCTGTCTGGCATGAGCGCGATCTCACCGATATGATCCGGCGCGACCGCAATCATCCGAGTGTCATTTTATGGAGCATCGGCAACGAGATTGACTACCCTAATGACCCCTACTGCCATTCAAGCTTTGACAAAATGACAGGCAACAACGACGCCAACAAGCCAGAATCCGAGCGTCTCTACAATGCCCTGCGCCCCAATGCCGAGCGTCTGGCAGCCGTGGCAAAGCATCTGTGTGATCTCGTGCGGTCCGTGGACACCACGCACCCTGTGACGCTCGCGGCTGCATTTCCAGAGCTTTCTGCAAATCTTGGCTTTCTTGATGCCATCGACGTTGCGGGTTACAATTACAAAGAAAATCTGTATGCAGCGCATCATATGCAGTATCCCGACAAGCCGTTTTTTGGCAGCGAAAACAGCCACCGTTTTCAGGACTGGCTGGCAGTGACAGACAACGACTATATCGCCGGCCAGTTCCTGTGGACTGGCATCGACTATCTGGGCGAGGCGCGCGGGTGGCCCGTCCACGGCTCTGACGCAGGACTTCTGACGCTTGCGGGTTTTGAAAAGCCGGGCTATTACCGCAGACAGAGCTTCTGGGCTGAAGAACCGGTAATCCATCTAACCACGGTACGCCAATGTGACGACTGCACTGCGCCTTGGGGTGAAACTGCAACAGATGCTTACGCCTGCGAGTTCGCCGCTTCGGGTGAGAGCTGGAACTACTGCCCCGGCGAGCTGGTAACTGTCAAATGTTATACCAACCTCAGCCGCATCGAGTTATTTTTAAACAATCAGCACCTCGGGACATACGAAAAGAACCAAGACAAGGACTGTATCATTATTACGATACCATTTGAGCCGGGGACTCTGACTGCAAAAGGCAGCAAAAATGACACCAGTGTCAGTCACAGCCTGTATACAACAATGGCGGCATGCCAGATGTTCGTGCAGGAATACCGCCTTGCCCCGGAAATCACAGAGCTGATTGGCAATGCTGTCGGCTCGCGCAATCCAGTCCATCAGTTTGAAGTTACACTGCGTGACGGAAACGGCAGGCGGGTCTGTCAAGATGCCACCCTGCTCACTGTGACAGTCGAGAACGGAACACTGCTGGGACTCGAAAACGGTGATCTCGCTGACACGACGGAATACACCGCAAACTATCGCAGGGCATACCGTGGCCAGCTAATCATCTACGCCGCCGACAACGAAGCCACCAGCGCCGATACACCGCTGACCGTGACCGTGCGCGGGGATTTCATACGGACTGAGCGCATCACGGTTTGATTTCCTTGCAGTTTTTCATTCCGCCTTGCCAGCCGTGCCGGGCACAAAGATTTCCCGCCCCAGCTCGACCAGTATCAAAAGCGTGATGGGCCCCAGTATCACGCCGCCCAGCCCGTAATAAATGACCCCGGCGTAGACAGAGATTAAGATTGCAACTGGCGAAAACTTTAACCCGTTCCCCAGCAGCCGCGGCTCGAGAAATTCACGAATGATCACACAGATAAAATACGTCAGCAGAATAATCACGCCGCTTCCAAGCTTTCCGCGCAAAAACGCCATCACACTAATCGGAATCAGCACAATTCCCGTTCCGATAAATGGGAGAAAATCCATAAATCCTGCCAGCAGCCCATAAAACCAGCCCTCTTTGCTGCCGCCCAGATACAGGCCGACGGTCGCCGTAATGCTGATACAGACAAGAATAATCGTCTGCGTTTTCATATAGGTCTTAATCATGTTGCCAAGCTTCTTGCCAATACGCAGAAGGATGGACAGAATATGGTCAATGGCAGGCTCGATCGCCGCCAGATTTAACAACCCCTGCTGCCAGCCCTCTATCTCGCGCGCAAACAATACAACGCAGATAAAACTCACCACCACAAACGTCCCTGCGCGCCCTGCCACAGACAGGTAGCGCAGGCTGCCTGTGATCAGCCCGTCGCCCGGCTGTGCAAAGCACGCCCCAAGCTCTGCAAACCGCTCAGAGAGCCAATTCTCCACCGTTCCCGGCTGTAGCGCAAAAAACGCTTCCAGCTCTGCACTCAGATTCGAAATCAACTGCGAGATACTGTCGGTCCAAAAATCTGCATTCTGCACAAAATTTCTTGCCTTGCTGAGCAGGAACGTGCCAAGCCCCACGATAATCAGCGCCACAATTAAAATAATGCCGAACAAAATCCCGCCTGCCATAAATCCCTTTTGCCCAGAGCGGTTTCTTGACCTGCAAAACCGCTGCAACGGCACTACGATTAATAGCGCCATCAACAGCGGTAAAAAATATGGAAGAAGATACTTTAAAGCTGCCAAAACTGACACTGATGTCAGTATATACAAGATTACCCGCTGATAGTCCCCACGCAATAAAAAATTCATACAAATCCCTGCCTTTTGTCAAGCATTATGTATATGAGGCTGCCAGCCGTCAGAAGCTGTACTGACGGCTAATCATAGTATCTGTCAATTCCGAATTATTATGCAGTGCAAATCCGTTTAAAAGCGAATACTTCCCTGATTTTTTCTCATAACTGCGCACCAGATTTACCTGATTTGCGCGCGGCGCCGCGGTAAACTCATAGGACGGCTCAAAGGAGGCAACTGTCACGTAACTGCATTTTCCTGTGATGGTCTCCATCACCCTGAGCTCTGCATTTGTCACGGTATAGCGCTCATCTGGTGATAAATCTCCCAGCTCTAACGTCGCGCAGTAATTTTTGCTGCGCTGTAGCAGCACCTCCCGCGTCTCGCCGTTGTTCAGCGTCAGCACTGCCTTGAGGCTCTTCTCCGGCGTGTCCGTTCTGGCACTCACGCTCAGCGCCGCGCCCTGCCTATCCCGCCGAAGCGGCGCAGTTTTGATATCCAGCGCAAACTCATGTGCCTTTGTCATGATGCTGCCGGACACCTGTCTGTCCTTCTCAATCTCATTGAGCATGACATCATATCCGCTGTCGCTGACCGCCACTTTATACTCATATTCTGTCCCCGGCTTCAAATCATTGATAAACGTCAGCATACCGCCAGTCGTCGTGCTGACCATAAAGCTCTTTTTGCTCTTAATCCACTCAGACGCGCCCTTTTCCCTGTAAAACACATAGATGTAAGAGCTCGTATTCATTGGATTGTTTGTGATCATTGCCTTGACCGAAATATAGGAATAACCGCTTGCCGCCGTGACATTTGTGAGACTCCTGCCGTCCGTCTGCGTGAGAATCTCGCCAGAGCAGACACCATCGAGCGCCGCCGTGGCTGGCGGATACTGCACATTGCTGATGCCGGACACAAATTCATAGATTCTGTCAGCATTCACATCATCTCCCAGATAACTTGTGAGCTCAAAATTGCACTCTGTCTGGTTCTCCTCAAGCAGCACACTACGGATATCCCAGTCCTCCTCGTCCTTTTCCTTGAAAAACAGAATCAGATACGAACCCGGCGCAGGTTCCCCCTCAATCTGGGTCTGCAAGGTTATTTGATGCGCTCCCGCAGCCTGATTGCCAATGCTCACGCGCACACCGTCTATTTTCGCGTCAAAGACAAATGTGTACACGCCGTACTCTTTTCCCTTAATATCCCGAAAAGACACCGTGTAATTCCGCTCATCAACCAGTCCAGATATGGTATAGCCTGTGATCTTGTAACCCTTTGATGCATACAGATTAAAGCTCGGGCCGGTTTTGCGGTACGCCCCGTCCTCCTCCTTAACATAGGCACAGAGCGTGATATCCCGCCTGATGTGTTCTGTCCTGCCCTTGAGCGCAATACTGCAAGTGATGGAGTCCGCCATGTTGGCAGTCAGCTCCACCGCAGTTTCAGATTTTCCAGTCGTGATTAGCTGGTACTGTGTGTTGACCAGCGTAGTCCCCTCATACAGTTCCCACTGAAAGCCGTACACTGTATCGGGTGAGAGTGCAAAATACTCCGCCGCCTGCATGGAAACCGTATAATTGTCTGCCGCTGTGACGGGCAGTTTACTCCGAAGCTCTGCATAGAGCTTTGTCTCCTCATTAAAATAATACAGTTTTGCGCTGTACGAAGCGCCCTTGGTAAGCTCAGACGGGTTCAAGCGGTATGAAATGACGGAATCATACGCGCCAGTGTCATCTGACAGCACTGGATTGATGCGCGCTTCCCCCATCTGGAAAAAGCCGCGGCACACCACGCCCGCAACCCGTACTTCATACTCGTACTCGGTTCCCTCCTGAAGCCCATTGATGACGCCTTTGGTCATACCATTGCGGATATTGATGTTCTTGGTCTTGTATTCACCCAGTGCATTCTTCATTCGGTATTTCAGTTTTCCAGTCACGGCTTCCCGATAGTCTGCGATGCGCACCACATAGTCCGCCCTTGTCAGCTGGTCTGTATTCTGCGTAATCTCCGCTGTCAGTGCAGCATCTGGAAATGGCGCTTTGTCGGTCTTGACCTCCAGTGTCTTTTGCTTGAAATGTGCCGTATACCCCGGCTCGTTCAGCCACATCGTGACGAGATACTGTGTGCTGTGTTCAAGCTCAGGCACAGACGCCTCAATCGTCCAGCGCTCACTGCCCTTTGTAGAAATCTTCTCCAAGTCAGAGACAATCATTTTGCCGTCGGCATCTGCCACTTCATAACATAAATTAAAATATTCTGGAAGCTTGCCATCATACGAAGAAATATCTGCTTTGAGCGCTATCACATCGGGTCCGGCTGGCTTTGCGCTGTACAGGACTTTTGCAGGATACTCTTTTGTGTCCACCGTCGTGTATGCAAAAGTAACGCCTTTGCTGTTATAAAACTCAAAATAATAAGTCGTCGCCGGCTCGAGGTCTGATACAGTGATGCTTGCCAGACCGCTAATCTGCCGCTGTACAGTCACTTCTTTTTCATATTCCGCAAGAGGGCCATAACTGTACTTTGCCACGGCTTCGACCGCCTCAATGTCGAGGGTGATGCTGTCATATCCCGCGTGTGTACCACGGAAAATAATACTTTCCTTTGAACTTCCTGTCTGCATTTTGATCGCCGCGGCGTCCGGCACGAGCACTGCTTCTAGCGCGAGGGTGTCTGCGTTAATTAAATACATTGTAAAACTGTACTCCACCCCCGGGTCAAGCGCATCAATCATTTTCTCTTTCCTGACATCTGGCACAATCTGCTGGTCAATATACTGATATCCTGTCCCGCTGCTTCCGTAGCGTATCTGCCAGTAATAGCTTTCGTGTAATGCCTTGCCGCCCTTTGCGGTAAGGTTCAAATCCGCAGAAACTGTCCTGCTTGCAGCATTCCAGCCAATCTGTGCGGTAAAGCTGCCGGCAGATGCCCTGTATCCGCCCTCTGTCTGTTCGACAGATGCTATGCTGGGGCGTTTTGTCCCAAGACGGACCTGTTTGCCCACAACCGGGCCGTTTTCTGTAAGCGTGAGTGCGGGGTACACGATCTGCCCTTTTTCCAGATACACCAGTGCATAGCGCACGGTATTTTGATACGTCTGGCTCTTTAGACAGTTTCCAGACTCCCGCAGGTCATACACGGACAGCGATATATCGCTCGTGCTGGCGCCGTCTATATAAAAATTATAATAGCCTGTTTCCGGTGCTGTAAACTGAAACCACTGTGCTGCATTGTATTGCAAGGATACTTCCTGAATGCTGCCGTATTTTAATTCCGTCGTATTTTCAGGGAGTGTTTCTTCCTCGGTCGTTTCCTCCTCCGTCGTCTCCTCCTCCGTGGTCGTGGTCTCCTCCTCGGTCGTTTCCGTCTCCTCTTCCGTCTCGGTCTCCTTCACAGTACTCTTTTCTTCGCTGGTCTCCTCCTCGGTCGTTTCGGTCTCTGTTTCTGTATGGGTCTCCGTAGAACTCTCGGTCTCCTCTGTACTTGGACTCTCGGCGCCGGGGGGCTGTTCTGTACTGGAAGGCACGGTGCTGGAGGATTCCTCTGTGCCCGGCGCTTCGGTGCTGGAGGATTCCTCTGTACTTGGACTCTCGGTGCTGGGGGGCTGTTCCGTACCCGGCTCTGTATTCGACGGCGCTTCACTTCCCGTTCCCTCGGGTGCTGAGGATTCCTCCGTGCTTGGCTGTTCTGTGCTGGAAGGCTCCTCCGTGCTGGAAGGCTCTGTACCGGGCGCCTCCGAAGCGCTGCTGCTCTCCGAGCTTGAAGGCGCTTCACTGCTTGGCGGCTCTGGCTCGGGTTCCGGTTCTGGTTCAGGTTCGGGTGCTGGCGGTTCCTCCTCATGCTCTGGTTCGCCCTGCGAATCCTCCTCGCTCTGCACACTCGTCTCCTCCTGAGACACCACGGTCTCCTCCGCACCATACGCAGTTTGTGGTATGCTTCCCGCCAGCAGGCAGCTGCAAAGCAAAATTGATAACATCCTGTAACCCATATCTATCCCTTCCTTCACGCATTTTTATCCTTCCACTCTGTTCAAAAAGGACCTGTTAAGATTATTTTTATTATAATACAATCCTGCAGATTTTGAAATATCTAATTTGGAAGAAATTCACATTTTTGTGCATAAAAACTGGTTATAAAAGCTGATAATAAAAAGCTGACAATAAAAAGCTGACAAAATGATTGCACTGAAAAAGGCATGGCTCTCACCATACCTTTTTACAACGTCCATATCTTTCCTATGACATGCCGTTTACGGTTTTGTACTTATACAGCATTTCTGCATGATTCTGCTCTTCGATCTGAATGTCTGCAAGGAGTTTGCGCATCGCAGAATCCTTAAAACAAAATACATTGGTATTGTACTCTGAGGAGACAAGCTTCTCGGAGGAGATACAGTCTGTGGCAAGGAAATTATCGGTCTTTTTGTCCTCCGAATCGCCCAGCTTATCATATGTTGCCTTTGGATTATAATTTTTGCCGTCTGCGTCATTGCAGTTGCAGGAGGGAACCGTACCGCCGATCACCTGCTGTAAGGAATCATAGTGCTCCTGCTCCTTGCTTTGCAGTGTCTTGAACAAATCCTTTAAGACGGTATCCTTCGCCTCGCAGGAATAGCGCTGGTATTTCTCGATACAGGCCTTTTCCTGCGTCTGCAAATCCTTCACGGTTGTCATTTCTTTCTCTGTTAAGATCATACTTTCCTCCGTTCCAAATCAATGATTTAAAGTTATTTGTATTCAACATTGACTATTATTTGGAAGAAAGCATGATTTTATTCAATCGAACAAAACTTAGGAATTGTCGGAAAATAAGTGCTCAGATTGCGCAGGATATTTCTTCAAGATTGTAGGAGAAAAAACGTAGGCGTAGCGGGCTACGGCGAGGCTTTTTGTCCTGCAAGATTGGAGAAATCAACAAGCAAGATGTGTCACTTATTTTTCTACAGTTCCTTACCGCGCTTTGACACTTTTCGTCACTTCTGACCCTGCAAAATCGCCGAGTCCTTCAAGTTTTATCTTGATTTTTTTGCTGCCTGCCTTAGCGCTGGCGGCATCGTATGTCACTGTGTAATGCACGCCTTCTTTTAGTCTCGTGCCGCCGTAGGTCAGCGTCAGAGAATCCTTGGTTCCTTTTACGGCTGCTTTTGCAATCTTCTGCGGCTTGATGTCAAACTCCGCAGTCTCCACGATACCTTCATAATTTCCTATGCCCGTCACTGTCACCTGCGCCTTTTGATTGTTTGCCGTTGCATGGAGGTTTTGTTGATAAGAAACTGTATAGTCTTTATTCTTTACCAGCTTTTTCTTTCCGCACTTGACAGTTACAGACGGTTTCTGGTACTTTCCGTTGTATGTCTTAGCTGGAATTTTTGAGATCGTCAGGCTTGTGTCCGCCTTGCTGCGTGCTGTAATCTCAAAAGTTTTTACAATTCTCTCCTTGTCCGTGTATGGAGAACGCTCCGTCTCGCTGCTGCTCTCTCCACTTCCTTCGGTTTCCTCCTCTGACGGGCTTTCTTCGGCGGTTTCATGTTCTTCCTTTGAAGAATTTTCTTCGGTTGGAGAACTTTCCTCATTTGTAGAATTTTCTTCGGTTTCCGGGCTTTCTTCTACTGTCGGATTTTCCTCGCCCGAGGAGGCTTCTTCACTTGACACGCTTTCCTCTGCATCACTGCTCTCCTCAGTTGTCGCGCTTTCTTCATTTGACGAACTCTCTTCCGAACTTTCCGCTGTATCACTGCTCTCCTCAGCCGATGAACTTTCCTCGTTGTCCGGCTGTTCTGCCGCCTTGTGTTTCCTCAGATGCACGCTGGTACTTATATTCTTTGGAAATTCAGTGCAGGCATTGCCCTGATCATCATACCAAGTGCCGCCGAGTGATATTGAGACTTTGATGTTGCGCGGTGTCCACAGCTCATCAAGCTCACCACATTGCTCCACCAGTGACATCACACTTTTATCAGAGGTGGCACCCCCCATATCAAAGCCCGAAAGGTTCAGCTTTTTCAATTTTCTACAATTATCAAACATATTCGAGAAATCATTCACGTTTTGAACATCAAAAGAATCCAGATTCAGGCTGGATATGTTGACGCATTCTGCAAACATAAACGCCATATCTGTTACTTTTCCTGTTTGAAAACCACTGATATCTATCTCTTCCAAAACCGTGCATGCTTGAAACATCTCTCTCATTGTCGTAACGTTTCCCGTATCAAAGCCAGATATATCCAGACTGGTCAGCTTCTTGCAACCATAAAACATGTAGGATGCATTTTCAAGTTTTTGTGTATTAAACTTGGACAAATCCAGTTTTTCCAAGTTTTTGCAGCCGCCGAACAAATAACGCATATTGGTGACATTGCGCGTGTCAAACATGGTCAGATCTATGCTTGTCAGACTCCTGCAATCATAAAACATCGCATCCATATTGGTAACTTTCTGGGTATTAAATCCAGACATATCCAACGCCTTCAGAGACGAACAGAAAGAAAACATTTTAGACATATTCGTCAGATTCCGAGTGTCAAGTCCTGAAAGCTTCAGACTGGCTAAATTAATGCAGTAATCAAACATCCTAGACATATTCGTCACATTCTGGGTGCGAAATGAACTCAAATCCAGACTGGTCAGACCTTTGCACCAAAAAAACATCTGTGACATATTCGTGACATTTCCAGTATCAAAATGACTCAGGTCCATTGCTGTGATTTTAAAGCATTCGCCAAACATTCCCTCCATATTATTCACACTGCTGGTGTTGAAGCCGCCGACTGGCAGACTGGTCAGCTTATGGCAGCCATAAAACATATATGACATTCTTTTGACGTTGCTTGTATCAAAACTGCTCAGGTTTACGCTCTCCAAGGCTGTACATTCAAAAAACAGCCTTGACATATTATATACCTTCTCTGTATGAAATCCACTCAAATCCACATTTTTCAGGCTCTTGCACTCAGAAGTTCGGACAAATCATCGGCGCCCCGAATAATTATCTTGGCTGTTTTAATGGAATCCAGTACCTCCTGCGAACTGCTCCAGTCTCTTTTTTTTGAGCAGGCTCCGCCCCCATCATGGTCAGCTTTCCGTTCCTATCTATCTTGTAAGCCAGTGTATCATACCGCTTGTGTGCGATATCATCATCCTGAAAGGGTTCCATGACAAAGAGATCCACCTCGCCGGACACATCCTCAAACCAAACCTTTAATTTCTTGACGCCCGGCGTGGATGTGTCAATCTCATCAAGATTGGTGCTGTAATTCCTAGTCAGTATTTTCCTATCATTGCCCAGATAGCCGTGAAGCCAGATCCCGTCAAGATTGGGCTTCTCCCCCGGCATATAGACTGTCTTTGCCTCATCCAGCACAAACCTATCCAAGACTGTCTGCTCCTTCACGGTGATCTTGACCGTCGCGGAAAGCCCCTTGTAGGTCACAATCAGGTCTTTTGTACCTGCCACTCTCATATTAATGCTTTTGGCATTGGTGGTGTAATCCTTAACCTGCTCTCTAATACTGCCTGTGCTGTTTCTGTATTCCACCTCTAAGTCACTCAGGTCAAGCGTACTGCCAAAGATATACTTAGTCACGTCCTTTGTGACCTCAAGATGCATCTGCTGTGTGAGTTTGACGCTCTTGCTTTGATTTTTGGGCAGATATCCGCTGGTGACAGATTGCCCTTCTTGTGTCTGCCATATTCCCTGCGGCATTTTGATGTCAGCCTTTACATTGCGGGGGGTGTGAAGCTCTAATAACGGCATACATGAACTCAGCATCCATTCTGTATATTTTGCTGCATTCAGATCAAATGTGCTTAAATCCAATGTTCTCAAACCATCGCATCCCGAAAACATATACCTCACATCCTCAGCTTTTTCCGTACTGAAGTTCTCCCCAAAAGTCAGCTTTTTCAGGTTCGAACACCCGCTGAACATCCCCTTCATGCATGTATTATTCGGCATGGAAAATCCACTGAGATCCAGTTCCTCCAGTGACTGACAGGATCTAAACATCTCCAGCGAAC